>OBLG01000005.1_pt1 | contig 404348 bp, 399 predicted proteins | sample 1517451 | NCBI WGS metagenome assembly OBLG01 (sample SAMN04571694, study PRJEB22368) | human gut metagenome | biome: human gut; material: stool | host: Homo sapiens | place: Luxembourg | collected 2012-06-29
ATTAAGGCTACTAATGTTGGAAATTATAGCATTACAGTATCCTTAAAAGATAAAGCTAATTATGAGTGGAAAGATGGTACAACTACAGATTTAGTTTTAAACTGGTCAATCACTCAAGCAACACCAGACTATACAGTACCAACTGGTCTTACTGGTCTTAAAGGAAAAACATTAAATGATGTAACTCTACCAGATAGATTTACTTGGAATGATACAAGTACAGTATTAACAGCAGGAACACATACTTATAAAGCTACATATACTCCAGTTGATACTACAAACTATAAAACAATAACTGATATTAATATTGAGGTTGTAGTTAAAAATACGTTTGATGTAATAACATCAGTTGATGGTGGAAATGGAACAATTACACCAAGTAAAATAGGTGCTGTTGAAGGAACTAAAGTTGAAATAACATTTACACCAAATACTGGATATATGATTGATAAAGTATTAGTAAATACAGTAGAAACTACTGTAACTGGTAATAAAATAGAACTTACTGTAAATGAAGAAAAAGAAGTTGTTGTAAGTTATAAGAAAATACCATTTACTGTAACTGTTAAAGATGTAGATGGTGCTACTATTACTCCAAATGGTGCTGTTGCAGTAAGCTATGGCGAAGATAAAGAATTTACTATAACTGCTAATAGTGGATATAAGTTAGTTAAAGTTCTAGTTGATGGAACTGACAAAACTGCTGATATGGTTGGAGATACTTTAAAACTTACAAATATAACATCTAATATCAATTTAGAAGTTGTAGTTGAAAAAATAGTTTATGAAGTAACTGAAGGAGCTAATCAAAAATATACAATCACTAAAAATAATGAAGCTAAATTTAAAATAAATGCTGACTTTAGATTATTTGATAGTGGTAAGGTATATGTTGATAATGAATTAGTTGATCCTAAAAATTATACAGCAGAAAGTGGAAGTACAATAATTACATTAAAGAAAGAATTCGTTGATACATTATCAGTTGGAGAACATACTTTAAAAGTATTATTCAATGATGGTGGAGAAGCAATTACAACATTCAATGTAGCAAGAGAAACAGTGCCTACTGATAATCCAAATACTGGAGATAACATTGGATTCTATATAATAAGTGGAATCTTATCAATCGTAGGACTTGCTGTAGCTGGAATCTTTTATAGAAGAAAACAAACAAATTAAACTGTGAGTTAGAGTTTTCTCTAACTCCTTTTTAATATAAAAATTGAGGGAAGGTAATGTGAAAAAGACAAAATTAAAGATAAAGAAACTATCTAAAAAACAAATTATCATTATTTCAAGTATTCTTCTAATTGTTATACTAATTATTGTTTTACTATCATCAAAAGAACCATATGTTGGTAAAATAAAAGATGGAAAAGCAGTGTACATTGATAGAGTTAAAAATGTAACAGTATATCCTGAAAAAAATAAGACATTAATAGAGTTTGAGAATAACGAGGAACTTATTGATAATTGTATAATATCAAATGAAATATATGATAAATTTAAAAGTAACGATCCACTTTATAATATAACAGTCAAAGATTATTCTAAATTATCTAACTTATCTGCTAAAGAAAATTATAATATAAATAAATCTTTACAATTAAAGTTAGTAAAAGAAGATGATAGCTATACTGATTATTATGCAATGACTTGTGGATTTAAAAACAAAAAAGAACTTATGAAATATACTAAAGCAGTTATAAAACTTGCTAATAAAGTTAAATAAAGAATAGATTTTCTAAAAGAATTTCTATTTTTTTTATTTTATGCATTAAAAATATCTAGTAAGAGTGTTAGAGAGGAAGAGAGGCAAATTAAATATAAAAAAATTAGGTGAAATAATTAAAATAGCAAGAAATAAACAAAATGACAACTTAATAATAATATTTATCACGTTGAAATAAGTAATAATGATGATGGCAAAAATATTATTGAAATACATTTAAAAAGTACATTTAATCAAGAACAGGAACTAGGAAAGGAAAAGAATAAATAATGTTGAATTTTTATTTAGTATTATTTATATCTTTATCTCATATAGTTTGATGAGGACGGTATAACATGTATAATACAGATGATATTGAAATAAAGTGTAGTACCAAACATTTGCCTTTGGAATATAAATTATTAGAATGGCGACTAATTTTAAATAGAGAATTATATGAGAGTAAAGTAATTGATTTAAAAGTTTTTAGTTTAATGGAACAATCAATACTTGGAAGAATGACAAAAATAAAAAATGAATATAAAGACAAGATTAATGATGGTTTAACAATAGGGAAAAGTCATGGTAGCCTGTCATCATCCTAGTTATCTTGCTTTTTAAGAACAAGAAAGGAGAGTGAGTAAATAATGGATATAAAAAAAGCAAGGGAAGATTTAAGAAAAGGAAAAACGATTTATGATATGCCACTTAGAGTAGTATATTATGCTCGTGTTTCAACAGATAAGGACGATCAATTAAATAGTTTGGAGAACCAACAAAACTATTTTGAAGAAATGATAACGGAAAATAAAAACTGGGTATTTTGTGGTGGTTATATAGATGAAGGAATTAGTGGAACTGCTGTAAAAAATAGAGATAAATTTCTAAAAATGATTGAGGACGCTACTCTTGGAAAAATAGATATGATAGTTACAAAAGAGATATCAAGGTTTTCAAGAAATACTGTTGATAGTATAAAATATACAGAGTATTTATTAAAACAGGGAGTTATTGTATATTTTTTATCAGACAATCTTAATACAATAGGGGAAGATTCGGAGTTTAGACTTACAATTATGTCAAGCTTGGCTCAAGATGAAGTTAGAAAACTTTCTGAAAGAGTTAAATTTGGTATTAATAGAATGATTAAAGATAGAAAACTTATTGGTGGTAATTTAACTGGATATTTCAAAAAAGATGGAAGATATGAAATTAATCCAGCAGAAGCCCCAATAATTACTTATCTTTTTGAAACTTATGCATCTGGGAAAGTTGGTCTTAAGAAGATAGGACAAGAACTTGCAAAAATGGGATATTTAAATTCAAAAGGGGAACCATATTCCGATACAACTATGGCAAAATTTTTAACTAATCCTAGATATAAAGGGTATTATACTGCTAGATTAACTGAGGTTGAAAATTATAAAACACATAAAAAGAAAAAAGTTCCAAAAGAAAGACAAATAATTGAGCATGATGATAGAGTTCCAGCAATTGTATCTGAAGAGTTATGGAATAAAGCAAATGAACTTCATGAGATGAGAAAAAAATCACCAGCAAGACACATTCTAAATTCTGAAAAATCTTTAGAAACTGCAAAATATAGCTGTTTATTATATTGTAAGGATTGTGGTAATGTATTTATAAGAGCTGGTGGAAGTAATAGAGCAAATAATCCTACATGGTCTTGTAAGAAATATAAAACTGAGGGAGTTGGTGTCTGTGCTTCACCAATCTTAAGAGAAGAATATCTAGATAAGATATTTGTACAAATATTTAGTGATTTTATAGATAATAAAAAAGAATATTTAAGTGGGGTAATAAATGAATATGAGAATATTATAAGCAGTAATAATAGTTCTGATAATATTGAAAGCATAAACAATCAAATTACAAAAATAGAAAATCAAAAGAATAAATTATTAGATTTGAGTATTAAAGGAATGATTGATGATTTAGAGTTTAAGAAAAGAAACGATAAGTTTAATAATGAAATTAATTCCTTAAAAAAGAAAATTGATAGACTTAATAATCCTAATGCAGAACTTACAAAATTAAAGGAAAAAATAATAGAAGTTAGAAATACTCTTACTTCAAAACTTGATTTACAAAAAGAGCTACCTAATTTAATGAGAATATTAGTTGAAAGAGTAGAAGTTGAAAAAATAAATGGCGATAGAAAACATGTAAGATTAATTATTTATTTCAATTTTAATGAAGATACAATATATAGAGAATTAGAAATTGATAACAAAATAAAAAAACTTGAGTTATCAAATTTTTATCCAAAAAAATGTTCTTTTGGTGATAAAGAGATTCAAAATAGCCGACATAAGAACATTGGAACTCTTAGTGGAACCCTTGAAAATAAAGGGAAAAATGCTCTTTTCTGTTCCAATGGTAACACCAAGCAACCCAGGTTTCGTAAAACTGGGTCAAATGCTGGGTAAAGAAAGACTATTTTCCTATATTAAAAAATTTGGCTTTGGAGAAAAAACAGGAGTCGATTTAAATGGTGAAGGTCAAGGTATCTTATTTCCTTTAGAAAAAGTAGGTAATGTTGAATTATCAACTACTGCCTTTGGTCAAGGAGTAAGTGTAACTCCCATTCAACAAGTAACCGCCGTATCTGCTGTCGTTAATGGAGGCTATCTATATAAACCATATATCGTAAAAAGTATTGCTGAAAAAGAAACAAATAGCATTATTCAAGAAACTTCAAAAACACTAGTTAGAAAAGTAATATCTAGTGAAACTTCTGCTATTATGCGTCATGCTTTAGAAAGTGTTGTTGCTAAAGGAGGAGGAAAAGCCGCCTATATTGAAGGCTATCGTATTGGTGGTAAAACCGGTACCGCCCAAAAAGTAAAAGATGGTAGATATATGGTTGGAAACTACATAATGTCCTTTATGTCCATTGTACCTTCAAATGATCCGGAAGCAGTCTTCTATCTAGCTATTGATAATCCTAAAAATACAGCACTTTTATCAAGTTATACCACAACTCCTATCGCCAGAAGAGTTCTACTAGATATAATTGATGCCTTAGATATAAAAGAACAAAAAGAAGGTATGGAAAAAGATTTGGAATGGACCGATAAAATAATGTATCAAGTACCAAATGTCATTGGAAAAAATGTCAAAGAAGCAAAAAAACTCTTATCAAACTTTACAATAGAATATACCGGTACTGGAGAAACAGTAATTTCTCAGTCACCAGACGCCAATACAAAATTAGAAGATAGAGGTACAGTAAGACTTTTATTAGAATAAAACTTTATGTTATAATACTTGTAGCTAAAGAGGGTGATATTATGCCAGAAATAAAAATAGTAAATAATGATGAAGAATTAAATCAAGTATTTAACTTTTTATCACAAACAATCTATGATGATAGTATTCTTCATAAAGAAAAATACTATCCCATGTCTTCCCGACTAGAAGAAATTAAAAAACAATTAAAAATCGATAAAGACTTTTTAATGTATATTGAAGAAAACAACCATATAGTAGCGGCCATTACTGGTAAAAACATGGATTTAACAAAGAAAAAAATAACACTTGGTATTCTAGCAGTATCACCATCAAAAAGAAATCTTGGCTATGGGACACTACTTATAAAAGAGTTTGAAAAAACATCTCTAAAAAAGGGTATAACACACATAGATTTAGGTTCTAGATATAGAGCCAGTTCTTTATATGAACATCTAAATTATAAGTATTCTCTAATGGTTCAAATATTTGACTTTGTTAAATTAGAAGATATTAGAAAGGCTAATAAATATAATTTAAAAGAGATAAGTTCAAATCAAGATTCAGCTTATGGTTATATACTTTATAAAGTACCAAGTATATCTAAAAAATATATTACCTGTTTTGAAAAACAAGTACCTACCGCTATAGCTCAATATATATTTAAAAAAGAACTATAGAAAGGAAAAATAAAATAATATGTCACATTATAATGCTTATGCTAGTTTTAAAACTAAAAAAAGTATTGAAAAAAAAGAGTTAATAAAAGAAAAACAAAACAAACAAATAATCTTACCGACTGATTTTATCATTGAAAAAAGTTCTAATTACGGAATTGTCCTAGAAGTGAAATATAAAACTGCCTATGTCTTATATAATAATGAAATTATATCAGCAACACTAAAAAAAGGAATAAACACAATTTGTAATAAAATTATTTTTCCAGGTGATAAAGTAATTATAGAAAAAGCTAAAACATCTTATACTATAACTAATCTACTAAAAAGAACATCTATTCTAAGTAGAGTAAAAAAAGATAGTACCAGACTAAATGATATTGGAACAACAAAAAATATTGCCTCTAACATTGACTTAGCTGTAATAGTTGCATCTGCTAAAGATCCAGTTCTTCATCCTAAGTTTATTGATAGATATCTTTTGTTATTAGAAAATAGTAATATACCAACAATTATTTGTCTAAATAAATCTGATTTAAAAACCGAAGAAACAGAAAAAATACTAGGTGTCTATCGTAATTTAGGTCTAAAAGTAATTGAAACTTCAACCTATACTAATCAGGGTATTACAAATTTAAAGGAAGAACTAAGAGGAAAACAAGCAATCTTTATTGGTAATTCAGGAGTAGGTAAATCATCTCTAACAAATGCCTTAATGGATACTGAAACCATCAAAACCTCAACTATTAGTTCTAAGAGTAAAAGAGGTCGTCATACAACAACTTCCTCAAAATACTATATCTGGGATGAAGACTCTAGTATTATTGATACACCAGGTATTAGAAGTTTAGATGTTTCAAACTTAAATCCAATAGAAATTCAAAACTATTTTAAAGAGTTTTCAAATATTAAAGAAAAATGCAAATATAAAAATTGTCTTCATTACCAAGAACCAACTGCATCTTGTACCATTAAGCAAGCAGTTGAAAATAATACTATAAATAAAAATAGATATCAAAGTTATTTAAGAATCTTAAAAGATACCTTGAATGATAAATAGAGGAGTAGATAAAATGAAAAGAATGAATTTAATAGTAGTCTTCAGTCAAGACAAAACAAAATTACTAATGTGTGAAAGAACTAAAGAACCATACAAAGGACAGTTAAACTTAGTAGGTGGAAAGATTGAAAAGGATGATGACAATCTAAATGAAGCTTATCGTGAACTACAAGAAGAAACTGGTATTACTAAAGATGATATTGATTTAGTATACTTTATGACTTGTAACTATCATACCCTAAATAAAGGTCTAGAAATTTACTATGGAGTTTTAAATAAAAATGTCGAATTAGTAGAAGAAGTAAATAAATTAGTTTGGGTAAATGAAGATGACAATTTCTTTGATTTTACTAAATATGCCGGAGAAGGAAACCTAGGTCATATAATTGCTGAAATAAAACTAGAACTATCAAAGTAATTGCAAAAATCTAAATAATATGTTAAATTATTACTGGAGGAGTGATAAAATGTACAATTTTGCTAATCATGTAATCATGTATACATTAGATATCACACCTAACGTCTAAATAAAAAAAGAATAGATGTAGGTGTGAAGTTTTCGTCGTGCCTACATCTGTACATGAAAGGACTATACAGATGTATAGTCCTTTTATTTTTTGATTATGGTGCGATTTATAAATACTATAATTAAGGATGTGATTATATGATAGAAATAGGAATAAATAAAATAACAAAAAATTTTGGTTTTGGACCAGTCTTAAACGATATAAGTTTTGAAGTAAAAACAAATGAACGTATTGCTTTAATAGGTGATAATGGTTCAGGTAAAACAACTCTTTTAAATATAATTTCAGGAATTGAAAAAGAAACATCTGGAACCATCTCTATAAGAAAAAATGCTAAAGTAGGGTATTTACCTCAATTAATTAAAGAAAAGGAAGTAAACATAACTGTAAAAGATGTTTTATATGATGGTATAAAAGATTTAATTGCTTTACGTGATAAATTAGAAGAGTACGAAGAAAAAATTACTAAATCCGATGAATCTACCATCGAAAAATTAATAATTAGATATTCAAATCTTCAGACTGACTTTATTAATATGTCAGGATATGAAATAGATGCTAAAGTAGAAAAAGTAATTAAAGGTTTTAAAATAAATAAAGAGCTTCTTCCAAGAAAATTTAATAGCTTATCTGGTGGAGAAAAAACAATCATTACTTTTGCCTCTATTATTATCTCTGAACCAGATATCCTACTTTTAGATGAACCAACTAATCACTTAGATATTGATACACTAGAATGGTTAGAGGAATATTTAAGAAACTATAAAGGATCGATTCTAATGATTTCTCACGATAGATATTTTCTAGATGAAGTAGCAACTAAAACTATTCTTTTAGAAAATGCTAAGATAAATATTTTTCATGGTAATTATACAAAATTTATTCAAGAAAATGATACTCGTATCGAAAAAGAATTTAAAGATTACAAAGATCAGCAAAAACAAATAAAAGCCATGGAAGCCTCAATCAAAAGACTAGAGGAGTATGGTAATCTTGCTAAAAACGAAATGTTTTTTAAACGTGCTGAAAGTATTAGAAAACGTCTAAATAAATTAGAAAGACTAGATAAACCAGTTGAAAAAGAAAAACTACCTCTAACATTCTCGTCTAGTCGCTCAGGAAAAGAAGTTCTAAACTTATCTAAAATTAATATTTCATATCCAGACAAAACAATACTAAAAGATGCAACCTTAAGAATACTTTATCAAGACAAAGTCTGCTTACTAGGACCTAATGGTTCAGGTAAATCTACTCTTGTAAAGTATATCTTACAAAATTCTACTCATGGTACTAATGTTAAAATTGGTTATATCCCTCAAGAAATAACTTTTGAAAATGACAACAGTACAATAATGGAGGAAGCCAAACATTACTTTATAGGAGAAGAACATCATCTAAGAGCAGCATTAAGCAAATTTTACTTTTTCAAAGATAATGTCTATAAAAGAATAAAAGATTTATCAGGTGGTGAAAAAGTACGTTTAAAATTATTTTGTCTAATACAATCTAACATTAATTTTCTAATACTAGATGAACCAACTAACCATATAGATATAGAAACAAAAGAAATATTAGAAAGTGCTCTAACTGAGTATCAAGGAACTTTATTATTTATATCTCACGATCGTTATTTTATTAATAACCTAAAGATATAAAAGAAAGGAAAATTAATATGAAAGAAATAATTTATAATACTGATAATTTAAAAGAAAGTGAAATGACAAGAACTGTTACTAGAGCTAAAGTAATCTTAGTAAATTCAAAAGATGAAATCTTACTAGCTAATGGTTCAAATACTTATTTTTTAATAGGTGGACATGTTGAAGATAATGAATCTCTAGAAGACTGTCTAATAAGAGAAGTAAAAGAAGAAACAGGAATCAACCTACCAAGAGAAGAAAGAATACCTGTACTTAATATTAAATATTTATGTAAAGATTATCCAACATCTGGAGAAAACACTTTATACATTGCTACATATTTTTATACTAAGTGTGATTTAAAACCAGACTTAGGTTCCATAAATTTAACTGAAGATGAAAAAAAGGGTGGCTTCCATCTAGAATATATTCCTAAAAAAGATATCATCAAAACTCTAGAAGATTGCCTACCAGTATGTACTAATGAAAAGATTGTTATTGACACTCTAGAAGCTATTAAAGAATACTTAAAAATGACTGCATAGCTTGTAAAATATAAAAGACTTAAGTATAATTTATACAAGGAATGATTATATGAAAACAAAAATAATACTTCAATTACTATCTATTATTTCTATGGTAATAGGCTTATTCTTCTTTTATACTTATCAAAGGTTAGAAAAGAAAGAACAATTATCAAACCAAAAAAGGATATATCAAAAGAAAGAAACAATCTGCTTTTACTTAGGCATAATACTTGAAGTAATTGGTCTAACATTACTAATGTTTATTTAAAGAGTATTTGTAAAGATACTCTTTTCTCATGAATTTAAAAAACTAATTATATTAACTTTAAAAAAAATATGATAAACTAATTATGGTGATACTATGGATGAGACAATAGGACAAAAAGGTGGTCACAATGATCAAAAAAGAAGCCTGATTATTACTAAAAAACAATTAGCAAAATTAAAAGCTTATCAAGAAGAACAAGAACTAAAAGAATTAGAGGATAAAGTAAAACGCCAGCAACTTGTAACCTTTATAAAAATAGCTCCGATAATAATAACTGGTACCGTTTTAAAAACTTTATCTGGAACAGAACATAAAGAAGCAACAAGTCATCTAATACTACCAACTTCATCAGAAGAAAATTATAAAAAACAATCATTTCTTACTCCGGGTAAGGATGGCAATATAATAGAAGTAGAAATAAAGACTAGTGAACATACTAAAGAAAGAGTAAATATAAATTCTACTAACTTAGAAAATCTACTTACTAATCACAAGCCTAAGAAAAGAAAAACAACACCTGTAGAAGTCATAGAAATAGATCAAACAAAAATTCCTATTAAAGAAACTACCAAAGAAGATACTTTTGATCTTGATAAGTTAAAAAATAAAGAAATAGTAAGTCAATATGAAGAAAAACTAAAAGAAGCAAGAAGTAGTCTAAAAGATTTAATATATGAATATAACATTATAGAGAAAGCTTATCAAAATACCAAGAACACAAAAGAACTAGAAGAACTTCTAGATAGATTAAATTCACTTATCAAAAAGATTAATGAATTAAAAGATAAATTATCTCTAGATACTTCTGACAAATATGACTTTAACTATATCAAAGAACTAGCAAGTCTCTATATTGATTCTTTTAATAATAAAGAAATAGTTAATGAAATAAAAGATTCAAAACTATATATTTCTATTTCAGATAAAGTATCTGAATTAAAAAAAGAAGAAGAACTATTAACTCTACGCTTAGAAGAAAAAAAGAATAATCTTCAAATTGGAGAGAGTGAAATCGATGATTTTAAAGATAGATATGATAATTATAAAGACTTTAATGATAAGTTAGAAAAATTTAGAAAAGCTCAAGATATAATTGCTAGACAAACTCTAGAAAATGTCAGAAACTGTGTAACAATTCAAGAAAGAGTAGCCGTAACTACCAGAGTTTTAAATAGACAAGCAAGAAATCTAAGAAGAACACTAAGAAGAAGAGTTCTAATGCCCGGTCCAAGAGGAGCTAGAAGAATGACTGCTATAACAGGTGCTTATCTTAGGACAATGCAAAACATATTAAGACCACAGCAAGTAGTAGAACATTATCAAAATGTAGAAATAACTGATTATTCTAAAGACATTGAATATAGTATTAATGAAATAGATAAGAACCTAGCTTCTTTAAAAACAACATCCATAGAATTAAAAGATACTATTAAAATGATTGAAACTGATTATAAAGATTTTCTAGATACTAAAGAAGTAAAAGAACTATTAGCTAACCTAGAAGAAGTATATGATTCACTAAAGGAAAAGGAAGAAGATTTAATCAGAATAAAAGAAGAACAAGAGAAAAACTTATCTCTTCAAAAGTCTGCTTATGTAAAAAGAAGAGAATAAATAATTAACTGTAAAATTTTGTATAAAATTGTCTATTTATTCATAATGACAAGTTGATTATGATATAATATTTCAAGAGAAATGGAGTGACAAAGATGTTACTATTAACAAAAGCTATAGTTGCTATCATGATGGGCTTTTTAATGTCTGCTGGACTAGGTCTAATTTTAGTACCATGTCTAAAAAAACTTAGAGTCGGTCAAAAAATAAGTATATTTGTAGGAGAAACACATCGAAAAAAAGAAGGTACTCCTACTATGGGAGGTCTAATATTTATACTCCCAACTATAATTGCGACAATTGCTCTAGTATTGATGGGAAAAGTACCTTACACATCTAATTTAGGAATCGTCTTACTAGTATTTTTAGGATATGCTTGTATCGGTTTCCTAGATGATTTTTTATCGATTAGAAAAGGTAATAATGAAGGTCTAACTACTTATCAAAAACTATTTATGCAAGTCTTAATCGCAATAGGCTTTTTCTATATTTATATGCGTTCTGGTGGACAAACTTCCTGGGTAGTAGGAACACTCCATATTGATATAGAAATGGGCTGGTTATATGGCTTATTTATATTATTTGTCTTAGTAGGAGCATCAAATGCTGTAAATATAACAGATGGTCTAGATGGTCTAGCTGGTGGCTTATCAGCAATAGCTTTTATAGCCTTCAGTTTAATATCATTAATGGTAGGCTTTGAAGATATAGGAATGTTTAGTTTAATACTTGTTGGTAGTATTGTTGGTTTCTTAATATACAATACTTATCCTGCTAAAATATTTATGGGAGATACAGGTTCCCTTGCCCTAGGTGGAGTAATGGGTGCAATCGCAATCCTAACTCATAGAGAATTAACTCTTTTAGTAGTTGCGAGTGTCTTTGTAATAGAAACATTATCTGTAATTATTCAAACAATTTCTTATCAATTATTTCATAAGAAAATATTCTTAATGACACCTCTTCATCATCATTTTGAAAAACTAGGATGGAAAGAAACTGATATCGTAAAATTGTTCTGGGTATGTGGCTTAATATTATCAATGGCTGGAATTATATTCGGAGTATGGCTATAAAGTCCAAATAGGACTTTTTTTTATGCAAAAAACATATACTTTACAAGGTGATAAGTATGCAAAAGAAAATAGATAAAATTCTCTTCTTCACCAGTATTATTTTATCTTTATTTGGTATTGTAATGATTTATTCTGCCTCTAGTATTTGGGCTGAGTATAAATTTAATGATGCTTTTCATTATTTAAAGTATCAATCAATATTTTTTATAGTAGGTATAATTATCATGTTAATTATTTCTAAAATAGATTATAAAGTTTACTATGAAAAATCAAATCTAATTTTATCTATTTGTCTTATTCTATTAGTACTAGTTATAATACCTGGTATTGGTAGTATTAGAAATGGTTCTAGATCCTGGTTTGGAATAGGTCCATTTGGTATTCAACCTAGTGAAGCAGCTAAACTTGGTTTAATTATTTTTACAAGTAAATACTTATCTAAAAGCAATAAGTTTTTAAAAAGCTATAAACAAGGAGTTTTTCCTATTCTTGGTATAACTCTTCTTATCTTTTTTCTTATAATGCTTCAACCAGATCTTGGTACTGGTGTGATTTTAGTTATGTCAATTATCTCTTTATTATTTATTGCTGGTGTAAATATGAAGTTCTTTCTAGGTATTGGAATCCTTGGCATAATTGGTATTACTATTTTAATAATAATTGCCCCATATCGTATGGATAGAATAACATCTTTTATAAATCCTTGGGAAGACGCTCTAGGTACTGGTTTTCAAATAATTCAAAGTTTATATGCCATAGGTCCAGGTGGACTACTTGGTACAGGCTTTCTAAACTCAGTCCAAAAACATTTTTATCTCCCAGAACCTCAAACTGACTTTATTTTTTCCATAATAGCAGAAGAGTTTGGAGTAGCTGGAGCTTTTATTGTTACCGGATTATTCTCCATAATTCTTTGGCGAGGTATAAAAATAGCCTTAAATTCTAAAGATCTATTTTCTAAATATCTCTCTTTCGGTATGATTTTTCAAATTATCTTTCAAACTCTCATGAACCTAATGGTTGTAATTGGTATGATACCTGTAACAGGTGTAACACTACCTTTCTTATCTTATGGAGGTAGTAGTCTTCTAATAACTTGTGCTTCTATTGGTATACTTCTAAATATTAGTAAATATCAAATGTAGTTTTATTATTTATGTAAAAATTATTCTTGAAGGTTCCAAAATCATAATATATACTAACATTATGAAGTAAAAAGGAGAGTGCACATGTCAGAACAAAATTATGAATTTCATAAAAATAATGAAAAAGACACAATCTACTGGGTTAATAAAACAGATAGTATAGGAGAACATTTATTTACGTTTGATAAGAAAAAAATCTATAATTTATTTAAAGACTATCCACATGAGCTAACTAAAGAAGAAAAAGAAATATTTGATCGCGAAAATCCTTATTGGAAAAAATTTTTTGAAGATAGAAATAAATAAAATACAGTAATCAAAAATAACTGTATTTTTCTTTTCTACTGATAGTTATTTATCTAAATTTATGATATGATAATTATAAAGATTAAATAAGTATAAAGGAATTGGAAGTGTGTTAGTTATGGCAGAAATTATGACTATAGAAGAGTTTAGAGAATTAAAAAGAAACCAACAAGAAATCATAGAAAAATTAGACTCTAATGAAAATAAAACTGAAGACGATGAAGATGAACTTCTAACCACTTATCTTGCCAACCAAGACTATCTTATAAGTCATGATTTAAGTCTTATTCCAAAAGGAGAGTGGAAAGGCTTTTCCTTTGCCTCTTCTAAAGACCATCGAGTAGACTTATCAAAAACCAGAGCTAATATTGATTTTTCAATTCTTGATTATAGAGAATATATAAATTATAAAAGCTGTACTATAAGTAATCTTGATCAAATAAATCGTATTATAGACTCTAATAATTTTGATCGAGAAGTCATCTCTCAATATAAAGAGTTTTTTCTTTCCGATAACTTTGACGAAAATACAAAGCAAAAAATTTATGAGCGTTCACTAACTATCGAGGATTTATTTTCTTTTTCTGAAGAACAAATCAATGAAATAGGGGATAAAAAAGTTCTAAACTGTTTCAACACCAAGACAAGATATATGATTAGAGAACTAGGTCTAGAAAAAACTCTTCAATTATACTATGTATCAAAAGAGGATTATCAAGAAGTATATGATATTATAAATGGATATTATTATGCCTATAAGCCATATTATGAAGAAAATTCACACCTTACAGAAGAACTAAAAAATACTCCAGTTCAAGGCATAAAGACAAAAATTTACTCAATTATACGTGAACTTATAATAGAAATGCCACAAATTAAAATAGAACTTTCTAAACTTACTCCAGGTTTTATTGAAAGCAATAAAGATATACTATTATTAGATACAGAAGTACCTACTGAACTAAGAGAAAAATATTATGCCAAGAGTCTAACTTTAGATGATCTTCTAAATAGCCTGAACCTTTTCAAAAATGTACCTATCGCAAGCTTCATAGATACCCAAGAAGAAGACAACAACGCTCTAAAAAACATTGTTCAAATCCTAGGACCTGGTGTATTTAAAATACTTGTTGAGTCCTATCCAAAACAATTAAACTATATTATAAAAGGTAAATTAGGTAATTCATTTTATACTTTAATAAAAGAAACTATGTTTTCAGTAATAAATAAAACCACTGATACTAATGAAGGGCTAAAAGAGTACTTAACGACATTCTTTAGAATACATAATACCATTAGAAATAAAGAACAATTATTATTATATGAACCAGGGTTATTTGAATTAGATTCATCCCAGGAAACAGTTATAAAACAACTATCTTTAAAAAATATGCAAAGATTTGAAAGAGAAACAGGCTTTTTTTCACACTACACCTCAAGGGTTACTAATGATTTACCTATGTTACATACTTTTTCAATTTATCTACCAAACAGAGATTATATGAATTTCTCTGATAAAGAAAAGAAAGAGTTAACATATGAAGAATTTCAAGATAAATTAGCTGAATTAATTGGGCATATTATAAGGAAAAGACCTTATGGTATTAAAGTTGACTTTGACTGGATGGAAGGAGAATTTAGAGAAAAGCATCCAGAAATATTCATGGATAAAAATGCCCCAGACCAGTTAAAAAAAGCTTTTTATGAATACAAAATTACTCCTCAGTTGATAAAAGACAATCCAGACTATATTCCATATTTACTTGATAAAAACTTAGCTAATACTATAAATACAGTTATAAGTTTAGAAACAACTAAAGATCAAGAAGAAACATATTTTAATCGTTATGATCTTCTAAACTTCATAGAAGAATATTCTAAAAGATATGGAAATGAAAAAACACTACATCTTATAGAAAAATATGGCGATTTAATAGCAAATACAAAATTAACATGTAGTAATAAAGACCTTTCTGATGAAAAAGCCTTAGAAAAAGTTGTTAGAGCAGGTATTTATGAAAAAATATCTCATAAAAGTGTTAATTATATATCCTTATTAAAAGATAAAGATTTTGTCTTAGAATACCCAGAAATATTTATCGATTTTACTACTTTAGACGGAATAAGTACTGCTGAAAAAGAAAGACTAGAAAAAGCTTTTTATAAAAAAGAACTAACCTATGAAGATATAAAGAAACATCCATCTTTAAAAGATGCCCTTAAAAATAAAGATTTACATTTTATCTTTTCTTCTTACTCTCCATCTAATTTTAGTTATTATTCTTCTAATTGTTCAGATGGCGACTTAGAATTATTAAATGTATTTGGCCCTGATAAATTTTTAGAATTATGTTCTAGATATGGTAGATATATGAACAATATTAGTAAAGAGCTTCATAAACAAATAACCGTTATTAACGGAAAGTATATGAAATTTTCAGCAAGAGAAGAAGGAACTGATGGTACACTAGATTTTGAAGATATCGCAAGAAGAATAGAAGAAATTATTGCTAGAGAATGTAAAAATGGTAATATTTTATATTCACCAGAAGATGCACCAACATTTTTAAAAGAAAAATACAGTGAATTATTTTTAAATGATGATGCACCAGAAACCTTAAAGTCTTACTTTTATGCTTCAAAAGGAAGTTCTGGTTTAACATTTAATGTTTTAAGTCAACATAAAGAATGGATACCTTATTTAAAAGACAAGTCTCTTTTAACACCATTTCTAAGAGCGACAAATTATAAAAATGAAATGACTGAATACTTTAATTTATTTGGAAATGAATTAGCAATTAAATTTGGTACCACTAAATCAGAAACCGTAGAAGAAATGATAAAATCAGGCCAAGTTATTATGATGAAAGCTTGGTATGAAAATACTGGTTGTAAATTTATTCCAAGTTTCGTTGTAATGCAAAATTTTCCTCTAGAAGAAGCAGATAAATTTTTAACATCAGCTTCTAACTGGAGTAACTTAATGCGTATCAAACGTTATGCTAAAACACCAGAGGCAAGTGCCGCTATGTTAAAACTTGCTTACTCATTTGGTTCTTTTGATCACGATCAAAGGGGCTACAAAAAGGTTTACGAACTACTAACTGGGATACCATCAAGTATTTCCAAAGAGCACGGTTATGTAGTTGAAAAAATAGATTATCGTATAAAAAAATATCAAGATATCTTAATAGATAAACTAAAATCAAATAATCAAGACCCTAGTCAATTACCAAAAGAAGAATTTTATCAAAAACTAATTTCTGAAATTAAATCTGATAACTGTCAATATACAACTAGTATATTTGATAATCAAACTCTACTAAGACTTATAAGTTGTCTAGAAAGAGAAAATGTTGCACTAGATTTTTCGAAAGATATAATTAATCAAATATATCATAAAAATCAAGATGAATCATACTCACTAATAATCAATCCTCAAAATTATCCTAAAACAACTGAAGTAATTAGAGAAATACTAGAAAGCTTTGGAGAGTTACCAATATTAACGCCTCACAAAGCTCATCGATTATTTGGTGGTTTCGAATTAAAATATGATCGTGACTTTAGAGAATTCTTTCTTGAAAATATGACTGAAATTATGGAAAATCCTGATTATGCCACACTTCTTAGTGGTATTCAAAAACAATTTTCTGATATCAAAAGAATAAACTCTAATAGACACTTAACATTACCATTAGCTGTTGGCTACATTCAAACTAATCAGTATTCATCAGTTTTACCGGGAAACGAAAAATTAGCTGAGATATCATCTATTGCCGGATACTCTCAAGATGACTTTGAAATTCTTCAACAAATATATAACTATGGTAGACAAAGAACTTTTAGTAGTATTCCTCGTATAGAAAATACAACTACCAAATACAGTTATGAAATGTTAAGACTAGATGATCCTCTTGCTCTAGCAATCGGAACTCTAACTGATTGTTGTCAAGAATTAAGAAATGCAGCTGAAACCTGCATGGAACATAGTATGGTTGATAAAAACGGTCGTGTCTTTGTAGTTAGAAATGAAGAAGGGGAAATAGTCGCTCAAAGTTGGGTTTGGCGAAATAATAACGTTCTTTGTTTTGACAATATAGAAATACCTGAAAAAGCCCTAGAAAAGTCAAGAAAAGAAAGCCGAAAAAGAGAATTTACTGATGAGATATATGAAGTTTATAAACAAGCTGCTCGTGAATTAATTGAAAAAGATCAAGAAGTTTATAAAAATCTTCTAGAAACAGGAAAAATAACTTTAGAAGAATATGAGTCCTTAAGACTAGGAAAAGTAACTGTAGGTTTAGGCTATAACGATATTGCTGAATCTATAAAAAGAAATTCAGAATTTGATAGTAGTCTACTTACTAGACCATTACCATTTCAAGCTCCTGTAAAGTTACGAAGTGGCTTATATACAAGTGATTCTAATACTCAATACATTTTAGAAGAAACTGAAGGAAGAAATGAAGAAGAAAAAGAGACTTTACCAGTACATAATGATTTATACACATTATATGATGATTCTAACTTTACAGAAAAGTCCTTAATAACTCTAGAAAAACTAGAAATGATTACTAAAGATGATCCTCTATATTTAGATACTGCTATGTCAAGTGAGATAGACTCTAACCATCTAGTAACTGGCTTAGCTAGAAACTACAATTTAAATCCCGAAACAACAAAAGTAGTAATGAATCCAAACTTTGCCATTATATATGACACAACATCATCACAAGTTAGAATAGGGGATTTACTATTTAATACCAAAATAAAAACTCCTGATAAAGAAATAGATATTTCTGACATAGTAAAAATTCAAATAAGATTAGCTCTCGATCAAATTTCTTATGACAAGGAAATAGTTCTTTCTAACCTAAATCAAAACCAACAACAAATGCTAGAAAAAGCTAAATCCTTAACAGACGAAATAGACAAAGAAAGAGGTGTATCTCATGCAAGATAATATTAATACCATTCTAAATAATGCATTAGTAGTAACAAATGATAATCTAGTTCAAAATATAGATTTAATAATTAAAAAGATTAAAGAGTCCCTAAAAGTAAATGAAGATTTACTAATATCAGCTAATAAAATAGATCAAAAAAATAATAATGGTTTTATAATGGAAACTAAAGTTATTGATAATATCTTTTCAAATATCGAAAAAGAAACATCTAAATATGGTACTGTTACTATTTCAAGAAAAGATACTGAAAAAGGTATAATCTATGGTAAAGAACTATTAGATATTGGAAATGTAATTGTTATAAATGATGGTAACCCATACGTTATTATTGAAATGTCCTTAAGAAATATCCTAGCCAGTAATAAAACTATCTTTGTAAACTCTGGCTACATGTATGGAACTAATCAATTAATAATAAAACTAATGCAAGCAGTCTTAGAACAATTTAATATTTCTAAATACATGCTAAGTTTATTTATAACCGAAAATTATGAAGAGGTTTTATCTCACTATGCTAACATAGACTTAGTAGTCTGCATTGGTAACAATCATCTTCAAAGACTAATATTGGAAAAAAGTAAAAGTAAAACTATAACATCTGGCTATGAAAACTTTGATTTATATATAGAAGATACTAATAATCTAGATTTTCTAAACACAATTATAAATACCGGTGTAAATATTAATTTATATATAAATAAAATTACTAATCTAGATTATCAAGATGCTATCCTAGTAGATGATCTTGATGAAGCTATAGCTCAAATAAATTACAATGGTAATACTTATAGTACTTCTATTTTTACATCGTCATCTACTAACGCTTCTAGATTTATAAAAGAAATAAAATCTAGTATTGTTACAGTAAATACTTCTCCAACTATTGAAAGAATAATCGATATAAAACAAAGTGACTTATTTATTGAAAAAACAATTATTTATCCTTTGAATTTTACTTTAACTAATACAAGTGAAAAAGTAAATATACCAGATGAAAACATATAAAAAAGACTTAAATCCAAGTCTTTTTTTTCTACATCTTTATAAGTATAACACCAATTAATATTATAATAGCAGCCACAATCTTTTGTATAAACTTACTTTTATCATGATTAAATACAAACTCTACTAAAGCATTAAGTATTGCTGTAAGAGCAAATAAAGGAGCAACTATTGTAACACTTCCTAATTGATAAGCTCTAATAGAAGTATTTAACATTAATGCCCAACAAAAAGCTGCTAGAATAAATCTTTTCTTATCATACAAATTAAACTCACTCTTAACTTCTCGTATCGAATGTTTTCCAAAAATAAATATTAAAATAGCAGGAATAGTAACTGTTATATATGTATAAAATGCTAAGTTAAAGTGATCTGACAAATCAACATTAATGAGCATTGCAACCGCAAACAAAAAGTTTGCAAAAAATGTCATTACAAAATACTTATTTATACTAAACTTTCCCTTATTATAAGTAAGTATTAAATTAGCAACAATTATTAAGATAGTGCCAACTATTTTATTTATAATTAATTCTTCTTTTAAAAAAACAAAGCCAAAAATAATCATAAATACTGTTGATAACTGTTTCATCATACTAAAAGTAGAAGGATCAAGACCATATCTTGCTTCAATATTAAGTCTATCTGTAACAGCATAAATTAATACAACGACCAGTAATATAAGAATAATACTGCTATTAATTTGAAATTTAGTTTCAAAAAAAGGTATCATTAATAAAGAAAAGAGTCCAGTAAAAATCTCCAAAAGTATTGTTAGAGATCCAGCATTTTTCATATGCCTATTTGCTAGTTTAAACTCTTGAGAAAATAAAACACTTGCTATCAAATACAAGATAACGAAAAATTCCCACCGATTAAATATCTCCATATAATCACCATAAAAATTATAACTTAAATAATCTATATAAAAAAGCTCTATATACATAATTTGTCAAAAAAAGTATATTTTTAAAATATTAATTTATATTTTACTATCTATAATTATCTGTTATAATAGGCCTAGGAGATGATATTTGTGAATATACCTTTTAAAAAGGCAAACATATTACTACCAAAGAGTTGTGATATGACAAAATGGAGCGTAGTTGCTTGTGATCAATATACATCAGAACCAGAATATTGGCAAGATGTAGAAGAAATAGTAGGATCTAATCCTTCAACGTTAAGATTAACTCTACCAGAAATTTATTTGGAAGAAGCGGATGTAGAAGAAAGAATTAAAAAGATTAATTCTAATATGGATGAACTAGTTACTAACGACTTTTTCAAAGAATATAAAGATTCTCTAATCTATCTAGAAAGAACTCAAGCTGATGGCAAAGTCCGTGAAGGTTTGATTGGTATGGTAGATTTAGAAGATTATTCTTATGAAAAAGATTCAACAACACTTATACGAGCAACTGAAAAAACTGTAATTGAAAGAATTCCCCCAAGAGTAAAAGTAAGAGAAAATGCCAAACTTGAATTACCCCATATTATGATTTTAATTGATGATGACAAAAAAGAAATTATTGAAAAATTAAAGCAAAAAGTAACAGAAAAAGAAAAAGTATATGATTTTGACCTAATGAAAAATGGTGGTCATATTAAGGGTTATGTTTTGAAAGACAAAGATGCTAACGAAACTCTTACTAAATTAGAAAAATTAGCCGATAAAGAATTATTTAATAAGAAATATAATCTAAAAGATAAAGAAGTACTATTATTTGCTATGGGCGATGGAAATCATTCTCTAGCAACTGCTAAAGCTTGCTATGAAAACCTAAAAAAGACTATGCCAGAAGATGAGTACTTAAAAAATCCTGCTCGCTATGCCTTAGTTGAATTAGTAAACTTACATAGTCCGGCTTTAGAGTTTGAAGCCATTCATAGAGTATTATTTAATGTAAATACTAAAGAGTTATTTAAAGAACTTGAAAAGTTCTATGATATTTCTTATGAAAAAACAGCTGGTCAAAAAGTTGACTTTGTAACTAGTGAAAAAGAAGGAACATTCTGGATTAAAAATCCAAAGTCAAATATACCAGTAGGTTCACTACAACTATTCTTAGATGAGTATTTAAAAAAACATGAAGGAAAAATTGACTATGTCCACGGAGAAGACGTTACTAAAGAATTAGGCCATAAAGCTGGAAATGTAGGTTTTATCCTAGAAGCCATGAGTAAAAATGAACTATTTAAAACAGTTACTCTAGACGGAGCATTACCAAGAAAAACTTTCTCAATGGGTCACAGTAACGATAAAAGATATTATCTAGAAGCAAGAAGAATAAAGTAGTAAAAAGAATTAAGAATAAGTATCACCAAAGATGCTTATTCTTTTATTATGAATAAAAACTATGTATAATAAAAAAAAGGAAGTATGATGCCAAAATACTTAGATTTAAAAACTTCCTGTTAAAAATAACAACTACTATCATCAAACTATATAAAAGAAAATAAAGTTATCTTATTTTTCACAGAAACAAACTATGAAACAGGCACTAATGGTCTAGAGGAAAAAGTCGTTAAAATCATTTTTACTGCAAAATATCTTTACACTTTTACGAAAAGTAGACTCTATAACGCTGGTTTAGTAATTATTGAAGACATAAAACCTACTGTTCTAGTACAATAGACTAATAAGATCTTGTTCACATAATTATCAAGAATTATAAAAATAAATAGTTTTTTCTAAATAATGTGTTACAATCTAAATGAAAATAAAATTCACAAAGGAGATAAGTATGTTAGAAGTAAGAAATGTTACTAAAAAATTTACAAAGAAAAATAAAAACAACCAAGTAGAAGAATTTAAAGCAGATGATAATATATCATTTACTGCTAAAGAAGGGGAAGTAGTAGGAATAATTGGTCCTAATGGTGCTGGTAAAACAACTCTTCTTAGAATGATTGCTGGTATTATGGAACCAACATCTGGTGAAGTTTTAATTGATAATAAAACTCATCAAGAAGATATGATTGGTATTAAGAAAAAAATAGCTTTTTTATCCGGAAATACAAAACTATATAAAGATATTTCTCCCTATGAACTTCTAGAAATGGCTGGAAACTACTATGAAGTAGATGAAAAAACTTTAGAAAAAAGAATCAAAGACATCGTAAAAAAGTTTAATATGACTTCCTTTCTTAATCAAAAGATTTCAACTCTTTCAACAGGACAATATCAAAGAACAAGTATTGCTAGATGTCTAGTTCACAATCCAGACTATTACATCTTAGATGAAGCAACTTCTGGTCTAGACGTCATTTCTTCAAAATCAATTCTAGACTTTATAAAAGAAGTAAAAAAAGAAAATAAATGTATAATATATTCAACTCATTATATGGAAGAAGCTGAAAATATTTGTGATAAAATAGTAATGATAAATAAAGGTAAAGTAATAGCTCAAGGTACCCCAACTGAAATTTGTAAAAATACTAAAACAACTAATTTAAGAGATAGTTTCTTTGCTTTGATAGGAGATAATTATGAATAAGAAAATGGTAAAAATAACAATAAAAAAAGAATTAAGATCAATCTTTCGAGATAAAAAAACAATAGCTTTAATATTTGTTTTTCCCTTACTAATAGCATTCTTTATTTTCTTATTATCATCAACTTATGAAACTAGTATTAATGACAAAGAAATCTATGATATTGCTATTAACTATGAATTAACTGATATTGAAAAGAAAATTATAAAAGAAAACCAACTAAAAACAAAGTATTATGATTCACTAGATAAGATGGAAAAAGACTTTAAAAATTCTAAAGTATCAGCTTATGTTTATTATGATAAAGAAAAAAATACTTATACAATTTATTCAGACGAAGGAATGAAGGGTATGTCTGCCTCATCCTTTATAACATCTTATCTTGATACTTATAATACTTATTTAGGAAATAAGTACCTTCTTGAAAATAATATTAATCCTGAAGATGTATATAATAATTTCACTATAAAAACAGAATTAGTTGAAGGAGAAAATTACATCTTACAAACTGTTTTATCTCTAGCTTTTACTTATGTAATTATCGCAATTGCTATGGCCTCAGCTTCACTAGCAACCTCTGCAACAGCAGTGGAAAAAGAACAGGGTACTTTAGAAACACTTCTAACATTCCCAGTAACTAGTAAAGAGCTAATAACTGGTAAGTATCTAGCAACAGTAATTATGAGTTTATTTGCATCCCTTTTTGGTTACTTAATAACTCTAATTAGCTTAGTAATTGCTAAAGGAAAATATAAAGTTTATGAAGATATAAATCTCTTTATAAATCCAGAAAACATTATAATAGGTATTTTAATCTGTCTAGCAGCTTCTCTTTTAATATCAGGATTAGCAATACTCCTAACTGCTAATTCAAAAAGTTATAAAGAAGCTCAAATGGCTAGTCAAGTATTAACTATGATTACCATTGTTCCAATGTTTATTTCTATGTTAAATATTTCAATAATATCTAAATTGTATTATGTAATTCCAATAATTTCTCATGTTCAAATATTAATGGATATTTTTACAACTAAAATTAATTATAGTAATATCTTCTTATGTTTATTATCATCAATAATAATTTCTATCATAATCATAGACATAATAATTAAAAAGTTTAAATCAGAAAAAGTTTTATTTGGTTAAAATAAAGAAAGGTTCACCTTTCTTTTAATATGTATTAATGCTATAATAAAGAAGAAAATTTCTAACTTAAAAAGCAAATAAAAAGGAGTGTTTTTATGCAAAAAATAGTAATAATCGGTGCTGGTGCCTCTGGTCTTATGACTGCTATTTGTTCTAAAACTAAATATAATGAAGTCCTTTTACTTGAACGTAATAGTGAAGTAGGTAAAAAGATTCTAGCAACTGGAAATGGTCGTTGTAATTATTGGAATGCTGATCAATCACTAACTAATTATCATAGTACAAATAAAGAACTACTTTCTAAAATTATTACTGAAAGTAACTGTCAAGAAGTTCAAAATATTTTTACCAAGTTAGGTATCATTCCTAAAATAAAATCAGGATATTACTATCCATCTTCTAATCAAGCAACAAGTATTAGAAATGCTCTTTTAACTGAATGTCTAGAAAAAGGTGTAATTATAAAGACCAACTGTCACGTAACAAATGTAAAAAAAGAAAAAGATGTGTTCTTAATTGATACAGAAACAGAAACTATTAAATCAGACGTCTTAGTTATCGCAACAGGTGCTAAAGCATCTCATAAAACAGGTAGTGATGGTAATGGTTACTTACTTGCTAAAAAGTTTAATCATACTATAATTAATCCTCTACCTGCCTTAGTCCAATTAAAAACAACAGGAGACTTTTTAAAAAATTGGGCTGGAGTTAGAACTGATGTTAAAGTGTTTTCTAGAGAAGATAATAATATTATCGGAGTAGAAGAAGGAGAAATTCAATTAACTGACTACGGCGTATCAGGTATTTGCATTTTTAACTTATCAAGTCATATTGCTAGAGGTCTATCACAAAATAAAAAAGAAGAATTAATAATTAATTTTCTTCCTTTCATTGAAGGCTCCGCTAAAGAATGGTTAGAAGAACGAGAAACATATATTACTAAAGCAACAATTTCTAAACAATTAGAAACAATACTAAATTATAAATTAGTTCAAGCAATTTTAAAACTAAGTAAGATTAATCCTAATGCATATTATGAGAATTTAACCTCTTTAGAAAAAACTACTCTTGTAAAAAATCTAACTAATTTTACCATTACAGTTACTGGAACCAATTCTTTTGATAATGCTCAAGTAACATCCGGCGGTATTCCTCTAACCGAAGTAAATATAGAAACTATGGAGTCAAAACTAACTAAGAATTTGTATTTTTCTGGAGAAATACTAGATGTAGATGGTAAATGTGGTGGCTATAATCTTGGCTTTGCTTGGTTAACTGGACTAATTATTGGAAGAAGTATAGGTGATAAAAATGTTAAGAATTCATAATATTAAAATAAAAGTAGAAGAAGATTCAACTTCTAAATTATTAGAAAAGATCGCTAAAACTATTAATCTATCAAAAGACTCTATCGAAAAACTTACTATTCATAAAAAAAGTCTTGATGCTAGAAATAAAAGTGAAATATTTTATATCTATGAAGTAGATATTAAAGTACAAAACGAAGAAAAACTTCTAAAAAAATATGCTTCTTCTAATATTTATAAAACTCCAGTAGAAGAGTATTCTTTTCCTAAAGAAAAAGCAAATATTGAAAGCCCTATAATTGTAGGAAGTGGTCCAGCTGGTTTATTTGCTGCATACATTCTAGCAGAACATGGCTATAAACCAATTATAATTGAACAAGGTGAAAAAGTAGAAGACCGTCTTAAATCAATTGAACATTTCTTTGAAACGGGCAAACTAAATCCTAATTCAAATGTTCAGTTTGGAGAAGGTGGAGCTGGTACGTTTTCCGATGGTAAACTAAATACTTTAGTAAAGGATAAAGAATTTAGAGGTAAAAAAGTCTTTGAAATATTTGTAGAAAATGGTGCCCCGACTGAAATAATGTATTTAAAAAATCCTCATATTGGAACAGATCTTTTAAGAACAATAATTATTAACATGCGTAATAAAATGTTATCCTTAGGAGCAACAATCTACTATAATACTAAACTAACTAATCTAATTATAAAAGATAATACTCTAGAAGGAATAGAGGTAAATAACTCTGAAATAATTCCTTGTAAAAATCTCCTTCTAGCAATCGGTCATAGTGCTAGAGATACTTTCCATATGTTAAATAAAAATAATGTTTCTATGACTTCTAAAGCCTTCGCAATAGGACTTAGAATAGAACATCCTCAAGCCATGATTAATATTAGTCAGTATGGAGAAAAGTATGCCAAACTACTTCCTCCTGCCAGTTATAAACTAACTTATCAAACAAAAGACAATAGGGGAGTCTATTCATTCTGTATGTGTCCAGGAGGATACGTTGTAAATGCCTCTAGTGAAGAAGGACATCTTGCTATAAACGGTATGAGTAACCATGCCCGTGATAGTAAAAATGCTAATAGTGCCTTAGTTGTAACTATTACAAAAGATGATTTTGGAGATAATCCACTGTCCGGAATAGAGTTTCAAAGAGTGTTAGAAGAAAAAGCCTATAACCTAGAAAATGGTAAAATACCAACTCAACTCTTAAAAGATTTCTATGCTAATAAAAAATCAACAACTCTAGAAGAAGTTGAAGTAATTACTAAAGGTTCATATGCTCTAAGTAATTTAAATGATATCTTACCACCATATGTATCTTCATCTATAAAAGAAGCTATTCCTAATTTTGCTACTAAAATAAAAGGCTATGATCGTGATGATGCAATTCTTTTAGGAATTGAAAGCAGGACCTCATCTCCAGTTCGTATCATAAGAGATGAGAATGGTATGAGTAACATAAAAGGTCTATATCCAGTAGGAGAAGGAGCCGGTTACGCTGGAGGTATTACAACAGCAGCCATGGATGGTTTAAAAATAGCCGAGCACTTAATTAACAATAATTACTAATCTGTCCTTTAAAAAATACTTAAAATATGTTATTATAATGTCAATTGATTAATGTAGCTAATCAATTAGAAAGAGAGATAAAATGGAATATTATTTATTAACAATACTTGCTTTTTTAATAACTATTACTGCTCAAATATTTGTAAATGGTAGTTATAGTAAAACAAGAAAAATTAAAAATAAACATAACTTAACTGGTGAAGAAGTTGCAAGAACTATTCTTGATAAAAATGGTCTAAGAAATGTCCAAATAGAGGAAGTTCATTCTACTTTAGGCGATCACTATGATCCAACAACAAAAACAGTTCGCTTATCAAGTGACATCTATCATAATACTTCAATAGCATCAGCTTCTGTTGCAGCTCATGAATGTGGTCATGCTATTCAAGATAAAGATGATTATACTTTTCTAAGAATAAGACATGCTCTTATTCCTGTCGTAAACTTCTCATCATATGCAGGTTATATTGCTATTGTAATTGGTTGTATATTTTCAAGTATTAATTTAATCTGGGTTGGTATTTTAATGGAAATTATTATCTTACTTTTCCAATTAATAACACTACCAGTAGAATTTAATGCTTCATCTAGAGCCCTAAAACAATTAGAAGAATTAAACTTATTAGAAAAAAGTGAAATAAAATATTCACGTAAAATGTTAGGTGCAGCAGCTATGACTTATGTCGCATCAGTAGCTGCAGCCGTTCTAGAAATATTAAGATTGCTACTTATATTTAATAAAAATAATGATTAGTATTTCATACCTTGAAATACTTTTCTTATGTAAAAATTTAAAGTGAACCAACAGTCGCTTGGAAAAAAATAAAACTTATGCTATCCTATATTAAAATAATAAAAAAATAGAAAGGTAGTAGTATATGAATCAAGAAAAAATAGGTAAATTAATCGCCGAATTACGTAAAGAAAAGAATCTAACTCAAGAAGAATTAGGAAGAAAATTAGGAGTAACAAAAAACGCTGTAAGTAAATGGGAAAGAGGACTTTCCCTAATGGATATGTCTCTTTTAAAACCCTTAAGTGTAGTCTTAGATATCTCTATCGTTGAACTATTAAATGGAGAAAAAATATCCAAAGAAAAACTAAATGAAAAAACAGAAGAAGTAGTAGAAAATACCATTGATTATAGCCGAAAAGAAATAAAGAAAAATAAATATATAAACATAGCTTTAACAACCCTAATAATCATTATAGTATTAACACTAAGCTTCTTCACTTATAAATTAATTCTACTAGAAAGATATACATTTAAAGAACCAGAAAATGTCAAAGAAGTAGTCGAAGGACTAAAAATAAAAAATGAACTAAAAATATATAAAAGAACTATTCCAGAAAATGAATATTTACAAATAGATGATATAAAATTAAGAAATGATTTTAAAGACTATGAAAAAGAAGAACAACCTAATCTAAATGTTGTTAACTATACATTGAAAGAAAATGATAAAACAAAAAGTCACTTTTCATTTTCTAAATCATCTCAAAATATTGATTTATTTGTAAGTAATGATATTAATTTTTATATTCCAAAAGATTATAATGTTACATGTCCTGAAAGCAGTTTTACCTATGCTGATAGAAAATATTTTCTCCTTAAAAATGATATAAATGATGATGTTGACTATATTAACTATGTCCGTGAAAATTACTTTATAAAAAATAATATTTTAATGGATAGACGTACTCTTATGGAAAACTTTGCCTTTAACTTATTTACCGCAACAATTATTCCAAATGTAGAAAGTATAACTCTAATTACTGGTGATTATCGTGGCTATATTTATAATATAAAAGGAGTAAGAGAAGTACATATTATAAGAAATGATCAAAGCTATATGTTCTTATTCTATGGAGAAAACCTAACAACAGATGATTATATAACTGATTTATTAAGTACATTAGAAATAAAATAATTATTAAGTATTTCATATTTCTTGAAATACTTTTTCTTTTTCTACTAAAATATGATACAATATAGACGCAAGAAAATTATAATGAATATTTATAAATATAATACATGTAAACTATAAAAAAATATAAAGATAAAATAAAAGAATTATTGACTAAACATTTTATAAATATTATCATTATAAAAGAGGTGGAACATGTACTACAATAGAAAAAAATACATTTTAAAAAATGTTATTATAATTACCTTTATCCTTTTAGTTGCTATCGTCGCAACTCATAATATCTACTATAAGTTCACAAAAGAAAGAGATATTGACTATAGTTCAGAGTCTCTTGATATAGTATTTCATGATGTTGATGGAGCAGAAATTGATATAACCAAACCAACACTTGTAAATGATGCGATTGGTCTATCTTCTAAGGCTTATACACTAACTATTAAAAATAACTTAACAGAACCAGTTGACTATCAGTTAAAACTAGTTGACAATGCTGACAAGATTATTTCTGATGACTGTGCTACTCTTCAAATACCTAAAGAGTTAATAAGAGTAGCTGTTAAAGAAGATTCTTCAAAGAATAATATTTATACTTTAGGAGAACTTACAAATGGTATTCTAGATTTAGGCGAGATAGCTGCTCTAGCTGAAAAGAATTATTCAATTAGAATTTGGGTAACTAATGCAACTGATTTAAATGTTTCAAAAAGTCTTCACTACCATGGAACGATCCAAGTAGTAGAAAAAGGAACGGACTTAGCCGTTAGATAGGAGTCTTATATGGAGATAGATTTAAGTTTATTACATAGTAAAACAAAAGAAGAAATAGATATTACTAATACTTATACAATTCCTAAAGAGTATTATGAATCAACAATCGTTGAAAAAGCAGAAAATATTAAAGTAACTGGTAAAGTTTATATGGCTGCATCCACAGATGATGCTGATGAAGAAGAAGACTACATCAAAGCCAAAATAGAAGGGGAAATAATCTTAACAGACTCTATCTCTCTAGAACCAATTTCTTATCCAATTTCTATCGATTTTGATGATATTTTGGAGCAAAATTGCAAAAAAGATGAAAATACACTTGATATATTTCAGTTTTTATGGGAAAATATTGTACTGGAGATCCCCTTACAATTTACTAAGGTTAAAGATCTCAGTAAGTTTCATGGGGATGGATGGAAATTAGTTAGTGAAGATGAACTAACAACAAGAAATAATCCATTTTCTGATTTATTAAAAGATTTCGAAGAGGAGTGATAATATGATGAAGTTAGACATTCAAATGTTTGCTGTTCCATTCCGTAAAGTTTCAAAGACAAGAAAGAGAATGAGAAGAAGTCACAATGCAATGGAAATACCAGGCGTTAGTAAATGTCCAAGTTGTGGTGAAATGATTAAACCACACAGAGTATGTCCAAAATGTGGAAACTATAAAGGCAACAAAGTAGTAGAAGTAAAAGAAGCTGAGTAATCAGTTTTTTTTATTTCTTTTTTTTCGCTTTAACGATATAATAAACATGGTGATAAAAATGCAAAATACAACACAATCAACAACTTTAATAATTTGTCCTAATGAGACAAAAATGAAACTATTAAAAGATTCATCTTCTAAGAATGAATTACTAAATATAAAATTCATGACCAAAGAAGAATATAAAAATATCTATTATTTTTCTTATGATGAAAAAACATTAGCCTATCTAATGAAAAAATATAACTACAATATCGATGTCTGTAAAGTCTACTTAAATAACCTATACGTAATAGATGAGGCTAAGACTTATAAAAGTCCTAAACTAAACTTCTTAAAAGATCTAAAAAAAGAATTACTCCAAGAAAATCTTTTAATTATCAATAAAACTTACAAAGATTATCTAAAAGATAAACATATTATTGTAAAGAATGAGTATAACCTAGATAAATACGAAGAGGAAATGCTAAATCTAAAACAAACAACTTATCAAAGTATAAAACTAGAAACTCCTGTTGTAGAATGTACAACTATCGAAGAAGAAGTAAACTATGTCTGCCTAAAAATACTAGACCTTCTAAAACAAAATGTTCCTCTAAATAAGATTTATCTAACTAATGTCCAACAAGAATATTTCTACATCTTAAAAAAAGTCTTTTCTTACTACCATATCCCAATAAACATCAATTTTAAGTATTCAATCTATTCAACTAAAGTAGTAAAAGACTTTCTAGAAACCGGTGAACTAGACTTAGAAAATACAAAGAAACTTCCTCTAAATAAAAAGATAATTAATATCTTATCATCCCTAACTAGTCTAGATGAAGCCTCTAAAGAATATAAAACTATTCTCCTAGACAAACTTCAAAATACTTATCAAAGTCCAACTATTCTAAAAGATGCTGTTTCTATCAAAGATTTGTATAAAGAAACTTTTACTGATGATGAACATGTCTTTGTCCTAGGTTTCAACCAAGACGTCTTACCTAAAATGGAAAAAGATATCTCTTATATCAGTGATAAAGAAAAAGATGAAGTGCCATTATATAAAACTTCTTACTTAAATAAACGTAATAAAGAAACTCTAACTTACATCTTATCTACTATTAAAAACTTATACTTATCTTATAAAATATCAACACCATTCAGTAGTTATTATAAATCAAGTCTAATTACCGATTTATCTCTTCCAATCATCAAACCAGACTTAGACAATTACGACTCTTCAAATATCTATAATAGTCTTCGTCTTGCTACTAAACTAGATTTATATCACTTATATGGAGAAAAAGATGAAGTCCTATCAAAACTCTACACTCACTATCAAATACCTTATAAGACTTACTCCAACGACTTTACTGGTCTAAATAAAGATGAATATCTAACTAACTTACCATATCCATTAAAATTATCTTATACTAGTCTTAATGCCTATAGTGAATGTAAGTTTAAATACTATATTAGACATGTCTTAAAACTAGAACCATATACTGATACTTTCCAAACCTATGTTGGAACTATGTATCATTACATCTTATCAATCTATAAGAAAACAAACTTTAACTTTGAAGAAGAATATCAAAAATACTTAGAAAAAAGAGATCTTTCTCTAAAAGAAAAGCTCTTACTAATTCGTATTAAAAAAGATCTTCTAAAACTAATAGATGTCCTAAATAAACAAGACTTAATAACCGGCTATAACGATGCTTACTATGAAAAGAAAATAGATATCGACTTAAAGAAAAAAGTTTCTGTAATCTTTACTGGAACCATTGATAAAATAATGTATTATCAAAATATTGAAGACACATACTTCTCAATAATTGATTATAAAACCGGAACAATCGATACTCATATCGAACCTATGAAATATGGTCTTCATATGCAACTACCTGTCTATCTTTACTTAATTCATTATTCTAAAGCCATTAAAAGTCCGATCTTTACAGGAATCTATTATCAAAATATTCTTTTCAATTATCCAACTTGGGATAAAGACATTACTAAAGTTAAAGATGACCAATACATGTTAAATGGCTACTCAACTGAAGATATTTCTATTCTTAGCCGCTTTGATTCTACCTATGAAAAAAGTACTTATATAAAAAGTCTATCTTATTCTGATGAGAAAGGTTTTAGTTATAACACTTCTAAAAAGATTCTAACTAACGATACCTTATACAACTTACTAAACTACACTAAAAACTATATATCAACATCAACTGACAGTATCTTAGATGCCGACTTTAAAATAAATCCTAAAGTCTATTCTGGTATTAATGAATCATGTAAGTTTTGTTCTTTCAATGACTTATGTTACATGAAGGAAAAAGACTTAGTATATTTAGAAAAACAAACTGACTTATCATTCTTAGGAGGTGATGAATAATGGCTTGGACTCCTGAACAATTACAAGCAATAAATGAAGAAGGAAAAAATATTATTGTCTCTGCTGGAGCCGGTTCTGGAAAGACCGCTGTCCTAACTGAGCGAACTATTCGTAAACTAAAAACTGGTGTTCATATCAATGAATTACTAGTCCTAACATTTACTAATGCAGCAGCTGCTGAAATGAAAGATCGTATTAGAAGAGCCATTAATAAAACACCGGGCCTAGAAGAAGAGGCCAATCTAATAGATGGTGCCTACATCACAACCTTTGACTCTTTCTCCTTATCAGTTGTTAAAAAGTACCATACTAAGTTAAATGTTAGTAATAATATCAAAATTACTGATGATGTTATCATCAATATTGAAAAAAATAAAATTCTAGACGAGATTTTTGAAGAAAACTATTTATCTCCTAAAGAGAAATTTACTAATCTAATCAAAGACTTCTGTCTAAAAGATGATAAAGAATTAAAAGACTATATTCTAAATTCTTATAAAAAAATAGAATTAAAGTATGACCGTAGCGAATATCTTTCTACTTATCTAGAAAACTATTATTCTAAGGAAAACATTCAAAAACTTATCTCAGAATATATCTCTGTAATTTCTTCTTATCAAAAAGATATTACTAACTTAATAACGGACTTAAATTCATACTTTGATGGAACTTACGTAACTAAAGTAAGTGATGCCCTAGAAAAGTTCTTATCGGCTAAAACTTATGCTGAACTAAAAAATAGTCTTTTAGATGTAAAATTACCTGCTGTCCCAAGAAATTCTGATGAAGAAGGTAAGAATATAAAAACAACCATTTCTTCACTTATATCAGATGTCAAAGACTTATTAATCTATGAATCAGAAGAAGAAATGCAAGAAGAAATCCTATCAACTAAAGAAAATGCATCTGTCATAATCTCTATTCTAAAAGAACTAGATAAACGTATCGAAAACTATAAAAGAGAAAACGAAATATATAACTTTACCGATGTTGCTCATCTAGCCATTAAAGCAGTTAAAGAAAATCCGGATATTAGAGAAGAATTATCCGCTTCTTTTAATGAAATCTTAGTCGATGAGTACCAAGACACTTCTGATACTCAAGAATTATTTATCTCCTTAATCTCCCATAACAATGTCTACATGGTAGGGGATATTAAACAATCAATCTATCGTTTCAGAAATGCTAATCCTTATATCTTTAAAGATAAATATGATACTTATCGTGATACTGATAAAGGTATTAAAATCGATCTAAATAAAAACTTCCGTTCCAGAAAAGAAGTCTTATCAAATATCAATCTTTTATTTGATTTATTCATGGATGATGAAATAGGAGGTGCTGCTTATCAAGAATCACATCGTATGGTCTTTGGTAACAATCTCTATATCGAAAAAGGATCAACTGATCAAAACTATGACTTAGATGTTTTAACTTATGAACTAGAAAAGAATAGTCCTATTACTAAAGATGAACGTGAAATATTTATCATCGGTCAAGATATCAAAGAAAAAATTGCTTCAAACTATCAAATCTTTGACAAAGACACATCAATTCTTAGAACCATAAACTATTCAGATATTGTCATCTTACTAGATAAAAGTAAAAACTTTGACCTTTACAAGAAAATCTTTGAATACTTACACATTCCACTATCTATAGAAAAAGACTCTTCTCTTCGTAAAGATCAAGACATCTTAGTCATAAAAAGTCTTTTAAAGTTCTTAAAGTGTCTAAAAAATTCCTCTTTCGATCAAGAATTTAAATATAGTTTTATCTCTCTTGCTAGAAGTTTCTTATTTAACTTACCAGATGATGAAATTTATCACTACTATGTTACAAATACATACAAAGACAGCATTATTTATCAAACTTGTCTAGAACTAGTAAAAAGTATTGATACTATGTCCGCTGCTGAATACTTAGACTATATCTTAACAGAACTTCACTATGAAGAAAAACTTCTAACTATCGGTAGTATCTTATCATACCGTACTAGACTAGAATATATTTATAATCTAATAAATGACTATTCCTCATCAGGTAACACTATCTATGACTTTATTGAATACTTGGATGAGATATACACCAATGATTATGACTTAAAATTCAAAGTAAATGAATCAAGTACCAATAGTTGTAAAATCATGACTATTCATAAATCTAAAGGTCTAGAATTCCCAATCTGTTACTTTGCTGGTTTTACTAGTAACTTTAATATTAGTGAACTAAAAGAAAAAATAATTTTTGATAATAAATATGGCCTAGTTCTACCAAAAGTAGATGAATACTATAAAGAAACAATTATTAAAACTCTTCTTAAAAGAAATACTAAAAAAGAAGAAATATCTGAACGTATTAGGCTTTTGTATGTTGCCTTAACTAGAGCCAAGGAAAAGATGATTATCGTTATTCCAACTCAAGAAGAGACAAAAGAAGTTACTTCTATTGTTCCTGTCTATGAACGTAGTAAATATAATAGTTTCTTATCAATTTTAAAAAGTATATATTCCGTTCTTTTACCATACGTAATTCTAAAAGAACCAAACTGTACTAAAGACTATTTAAAAACAACTAAACCGCAAGCTGAAAAAGAACTTATCCTTCCCCAAGATAATTTAAAAGTAGACGAAATATCTATTGAAACATCTAAAGTAGAAGAAAGTCATTTTTCTAAAGAAACCCTTCATATTTTCACTAAAGAAGAAAATGAATTATTAGAGTTTGGTACTAAAGTCCATGAACTTTTAGAAACTCTAGACTTTACTAAGCCATTTTCTCTAGAATCAAAACACCTAGAACAAAAAATATCAGCTTTTATAAATTCATCCCTTATCCAAGAAAACCTTAATTATCCAATGTATAAAGAGTATGAATTTATTTATGAAGAAGATAATACTTTAGCTCATGGTATAATCGATTTATTAATAGAAACACCAACTAGAATGCTTATTATCGACTACAAATTAAAAAATATTGATGATTCTAACTATGACAAACAACTAAATGGTTATCGTAAAGCAATTAAAGAAAAAACTAAAAAGGAAGTATCTTGTTACTTATATTCGATTCTAGAAGAAAGATTTAGAGAAGTAGAGGAAAAATAAAAAGTATAAAAAACACAAATTAGAGAAGTAAATCTTCTCTTTTTTTACTTTTCGTTTAACGTGAAATGCTTGTTATCATTGACTTTTTGCCCATTTTATGATAAAATATGCGTACTAATTGAGGGGGAATGGTTATGGGAGAAATAAAGAAAGATACCGAAGAAAATGTTTATAATTTAACTGACGGTTTTTTTGAAAGCCTTCATGATAGTAAAACTTTAGAATATCGTGAAGGTCAACACACAATAGCATTAGATATCTTGGATGCTATAGAAGATCACTCTATTATTTTAGTAGAAGCCGGAACTGGTACTGGTAAATCATTTGGTTATTTAGTACCCTTGATTTATTCTAGTGCTCATGATGAGAAATTTAAAGGGTTCATAATTTCTACATCTTCTCTTGCTCTACAAGAACAATTAAAGAAAGACATTAGTATTTTATCTGAAATGTTAGGAGAAAAAATACCTGTTCAAATCGTAAAAGGACAAAGTAATTATCTTTGTGAAAAACGTTTTGAATATTTTGAAACAAGAAAAGAAAATGAAAAGATGGCCGAAATTATAAGAGAAAGATTAAGACATGGAAAAATAGAAAAGCAAGATTTTGATGATATAAAGGGATTGCCTTGGAAAAAAATAAGTGTCGATGTAAAAAACTGTGAAAACTGTTACCATTCAGGTAGCTGTGGTTATGCCTTAAAAAGAAAAAGCTGGGCCGAAGGTAAAGCAATTATTTGTAATCACGACTATTTAATATCTGAGTATTTAAAAAGAGATGAAGACAGAAGACGTTTATCTTCTCCATCTATTATAGTTTTTGATGAGGCTCATACACTACCAGAAAAATTTAATCTTGCCTACGAAAAAACAATAAGTAAAGCTAACATTGAATCTGCAATATGGAAAGTCTATGAACAGTTAGGAATGGATGACTGTGATGATAAATTAGCTATAGGAGCTTTAAATGATTTATTCCATAAAATTAGAGTAAATGCTAAAAAAGTATATAATGCCAACGCCAGTAAAGAAGTAGAAAAATTTGATACTGAAACAACTGGCTTTAACTGTACAAAATCAATAGTAGAGTCCATTGATAAAGTCCTAAAAGAATTAACAACCCTTCATAAATATCAACAAAAGAAGGCTTGCCACGATGGTAGAATGAGACATAATAGTGCTACAGAAACAATAGAAACTACTATAGAATTATTAACAGACTTATTAAAAAGTCCAGCTAATCGTCGTAATGTATATTGGGCAAACTTCGTACATGGTACTAATGAACGTATTGAAATTAAATATCTTCCTAAGAATCTATCAACTATAATTGGTAAACAGCTAGGTAGAGAAAAATGTGGTATAGCTCTTACTTCAGCAAGTCTTACAACAAAGAAAAATGATTATGGTTACTTTAAAAAAGACTTAGGTCTAGACAATATAACTGGTAAACCAGTAATTGCTCAATTTTCGCAAAAATCCCCATATAATTATGACGCTAACGCTCTTCTTTATATGGCTACCGATGTAATCTCACCAAAAAGTACTGATCGTGAATTATATCTAGACTCTTTAGCTAAGAAAATAGAAGAGTTGATGGATGTAACCGAAGGACGAAGCCTAGTTTTATTTACTGCAAAGAAAGATATGCAAGACGTTTATTCACGTCTAAAGAAAAAAGATAAACCATATAAAATATTAGTTCAAGAAGAAGGAAAAGATGTTAGTCGTCTAAAAGAAGAGTTTTCCAACGATGAAACATCATCTCTTCTAGCAACAGGTGCCTTCTGGGAAGGAATAGATGTAAAAGGTTCATCTCTTGAAAATGTAATTATCGCTAAACTACCATTTCCAACTGTAGATCCTATAATTCAAAATAAAGCTTCCATCTATAGTGATGGCTTTAGAGAAGTATATTTACCAGAAATGTTATTAAAATTAAAACAAGGAACTGGTAGACTAATAAGAAGTGAAACTGACAAAGGTATAGTTGCTATCCTAGATTCAAGAGCTAAAGACTATGTAGAAGAAATTACATCTTCATTACCATATAGTAATGTTACTGCTGAAATGGATGAAGTAAAAAGATTTGCTAGTACTAATTTAACTAAAGAAAAAACTTCTGTACAAGTAAAAGTTAAACAATAGAAAGAAGGTAAAGTATGGAAATAATAAAAGAAATACCCGAAGATATAACTACTGAAGAGTTAACAGAATTAATAGATGATAATATTAGAACAACAAGAAGAATGGCTAGTGAAACTAAAAAAGCTCAAGCTGAAAAGATGCTTGAACCAATAACTATAACTTTAAAAGAACCATTTGAAATAGAAATGACAGAAGTACCACTAGATGATGATATTCATTTTGACGATGACGAATTTGAAGAAGCAGTTAAGCACTTCTTTGACAAAATAGATTTTCTTGACGATATTACTCTTGATAGTATCAAAGAAAAGTTACCTGACCCTCTAGACTATGACTACCAACCAATTCTTCTACGCCTAGCAGCAGAACTATTAAAACAAAATTCTGAAATCTGTCAAATAATCTCAGAAGAATCATTACAGCCAGAAGAAGTAACAGTTCTAGAAAAAGATTTAGAAAAGAACAAACAAAAAATGGCAATTCTTAGAACCTTATTATCTGAAAAAGAAGAAGAAAAGGAAGAAGAAACTGAACAAGTTCAAAATAAATTTATCTTTGTTCCCAATATATCTGGAAGTCCTTGTGTATTAAATGAAATAAAACACATTGACCCTGCTTATTATGAGAAATTTATTAGTCTATTTGACTCTATTAAAACCGGAAAGTTTAAAAACTTTGCTAGATTTACAGCTTATGACATCTTTGAAGTAAAAGATTTTAAAGTTCGTGTTTTATTTGCTAGACTTACTCCAGATACCTATGCCTTAATTTCAGCTTTTACTAAGAAAGTTACGACAAGTAAAGGTTATACTGAATTAGTAAACTTAAGAGCAGCTAATTACTTTAATTCAGTAGACTCACTAAAAGCTAATCTTGATAACGAAGAATTTATGAAAATACAATCTGACTATGAACAGGAACTATATAATATTTTAGGTGTGGCAAAAGATAAGCCAAAAGTTATGACGAAAAAAGGTGATAAAAATGACTAGGGAAGAGATACTACGTGAAGTTAATAGAAAACTACATATTTTAGAAACAACAATCGAGCAACCAGATGAAAAATTACTTTTCTTAAGAGATTATTTAGCAAACAACGCATTTAATCGTCTTGAACTTCTTATTAATGTCAATCAAGCTGATACGATGAAAGCTTACATGGCTGCAACAACTTCCCTTGATCTTTCTGAAATAAGTCCGATAATATCGGATTTTATTGCACTTTTCGACTCATCAGATATAGAAGACACTGATTTAATCGAATTATTAACAGTAGCAACAGAACAAATAATTACAGATATGCAAAACTCTATAAAGAACAAGAAAGAAGGAAACTTTGTCAAAGCTTTAAAGAACAGGCTTAGACCTGAAATCATAGCAGTAAGTAGTATGGCTATTTCTAACATTACCCTAGAACATAAAGATGAAGTAACAGCCTTAATAAAATTTATGAAAAAGTACATGCAGTTTACCTTAACAGATGAGGAAATTATGTCATTCAACCCAAAAAAGGCAGAAAATGAAAAGATCAATAATTTAGCTGATGCTTTTTCATTAGTTATAGTTGTCAAAACAGTTCGTGATGGTTACTTTTATGCCCAAAAAAAGATTCAAGAAGTACTTGAAGAAGAATCGGTGCATGGAGTAAAAATTGAAACTCAGCTAAAGAAAAAAGTGTATAGAGATTTATCTAAAAATATAGATTATGCAGCCATAAGAGAAACATTTAGTAAAATAGTAGAATATCATAATGCAAAATCAAGAACTATAGAAACTCGTAATAGACAACGAAACAAAGCAATTCAAACTTATAGAGAGTTTTTAACATATTTTACAAGTGCCGGGTTAAATAGTGAAATAACGGACTATAGAAGGACTGTTACTAAAATCCCCGATGAAAATTTTAAACGAGAGATTTTAAAATATATTTATAAGTATAATCTTGATTATCAAATGCCAATAGAAGAGTTATATAATGAAACTTTAGAATTAGACTTAGATTCATATTATCCTATACTAGGAGCTTACTCAATCCCAAGAACTGAAGAAACTGTTGCCAGATTAAGAACCAAATATACTCCAGCTGAAGTAAAAAATCTTCTTGGTCAACTAGGAGAAGTTGGTATCGAAGATGAAAATGTCTTATATCAAGTTCTATTAGTAAGTAATAAAGAAGCTATAGATACTTTATGTTGTCTTGCTAAAAAAGAAGTAATTTCACCTGAAGTATTAAAAAATTATCCAGCTATATTTAACTCAGATGACATTTGGTATAAAAATGCTCTTACTAATATAAATACAGTTATAACTGCTGGACTAAATCCTAGATATATGAGTTCTTCAAAAATAGCTTTATTTGCTCCACCTGAAGTAGTTAAAGAAAATATTCATAGTCTAAAAGAAAAAGAATTATTATCTAGAATTGGTAAAGATACCAATATTGATTTTATAGGTTCACTAGCAACCAATCAAGTTCTTACACTAGCAACATCTGCTGGTTATAAAAAAGATATTGAAGAAGACATTGATCTATTAAACTTCGAAGCAACAAAGTGGCAAAGAGTTTATATAATGAAAGAGATTGATATGCCAGTGGCATCAAGTGAGTTAAGATCCTTCTTAGAAGCAAAAACTTTCTTTATTCCAAATTATAAACTAGAAGAGTATATTTTTGATAATGAAGAAAATACAAAACCAGTTCAATTTACCAAGAAAATAACCACTAGCACTGAAAAAGTAGAGGCTACAACTATTGACACAGCTAAATAAGCATGTTATAATCTAACTGTTTGACGCCTCATGCTCAAACCGCATTGAAAAGGTTTTAAACAATTTATTGTACCTTGAGAGCGAGTCTTAAGTTATTAATAAAGGAGGTATATTAATGAACGCTGTAATTAAAGTTGGTGGAAAGCAACATTACGTACAAGAAAATTCAGAAATTTACGTAGAAAAGCTAGATGCTGAAGTTGGTGACACAGTAAAATTTGATCAAGTATTAATGCTTGATAGTAAAATAGGTAGTCCTTATCTTACTAATGTTACTGTTGAAGGTGAAGTAATCAAAAACGGTAAACAAAAGAAAATTAGAGTTTTCAAGTATAAGAGTAAAGACAGATCTAACCGTAAGACTCAAGGACATAGACAACCTTATACTAAAGTAAGAATTACTAAAATTAATGGATAATCATGATTAAAGTAAGAGTTACTAAAGAAAATGATTTAGTTCTAGGAGTTAAGTTACTAGGACATGCTATGTATGCAAATAGAGGCAAAGATATTGTCTGTAGTGCAGCAAGCAGTATAGTAACAACAACTATAAATGGAATTTTATCATTAAATGAGGAAGGTCTAAGTTACGAAGTTACGAAGGATGGTCTAACAATCAGTAATATTTCATCTGATTTAACTATCCAAAAACTAATTAACAACATGATCAGTCTTTTAAAAGAGTTGGAAGAAAGTTATCCAGCTAACGTAGAAGTAAAATAAGGAGGAGAATTATGAGATTTTTAAAATTAGATATTCAATTATTTGCTCATCATAAAGGGCAAGGATCAACATCTAATGGTCGTGATTCTGCAGGACGTAGATTAGGAGCTAAAGCTGCTGACGGTGAATTCATCACAGCTGGTAGTATTATATATCGTCAACGTGGAACTAAGATATTCCCAGGAACTAATGTTCGTCGTGGAAGCGATGATACTTTATTCTCTACAATTGATGGAATCGTTAAGTTTGAACGTTTAGGAAGAGATAAGAAACAAGCTTCAGTATATCCTAAAGAAGCATAATGAAGAGCCAGATGGCTCTTTTTTTAATATAATTGTAGAATTTTATATCAATATTTGCTATACTATAACTGCTTAAAAAGGGAGGCAATAATTATGTTTGTAGATGAAGTCGAAATAAGAGTAGAAGCTGGTAATGGTGGAGATGGCTGTACCGCTTTTCGTCGTGAAAAATTTGTTGAAATGGGAGGACCATTTGGAGGTAATGGAGGTCATGGTGCTGATATAATCTTTAAAGTTGATCAAGGACTACATACTTTACTAGACCTACGTTATCAAAAAATATTAAAAGGTAAAAAAGGAGAAAATGGTCGTGGTAAAAACCAAAATGGTAAAGGTGCAGAACCATTAATAGTAAAAGTACCTCAAGGAACAGTAGTAACAGATTTAGAAACTGGCTTAATTATTGCTGATCTATCAAAAAAAGACCAAGAAGAAATAATTGCTAAAGGTGGTCGTGGAGGTAGAGGAAATACTGCTTTTAAAACTCAAACCAATACAGCTCCTGACTATTCTGAAAATGGTGAAGAAGGAGAAAGAAAAAATTTAAAAGTAGAAGTAAAATTACTTGCTGATGTTGGACTAGTAGGACTACCTAGTGTAGGCAAAAGTACAATTATTTCTGTAATATCAAAATCAAAACCTAAAATAGCAGCTTATCACTTTACTACTTTATCTCCAAACCTAGGAGTAACCAAAGCGACAGATGGACGTAGTTTTGTTGTAGCTGACTTACCAGGTTTAATAGAAGGAGCATCCAAAGGAGAAGGACTAGGAGATAAATTTCTACGTCATATTGAGCGTACTAAAGTAATAGCTCATGTTATTGATATGTCAGGTAGTGAGATGCGTGATCCTTATGAAGATTACCTATTAATAAATAAAGAACTAGAGGAGTTCAACCCAAAATTATTATCAAAGCCTCAAATAATTATCGCTAATAAAATGGACTTACCAAATGCTAAAGAAAACTTAGAAGAGTTCAAGAAAAAAGTAAAAGATGAAATATTTGAAATAAGTGCCGCAACTAATTCTGGTCTTCAAAAGGTAGTAGATAGACTAGCTGATTTACTAGACTCTATTCCAAATAATCCATTATATGAAGATAATCAAATAGAAAGTCATATCTTATACAAGTTTAAAAAAGAAGAACCATATACTATAACAAGAGATTCAGATGGTACTTGGGTAATATCTGGTAAAGAAATAGAACGTATCTTTAAGATGACTAAGTTTAATAGTGAAGAAGCAATTTATCGCTTTGCCAAAAAACTACGTCGTCTAGGAATAGATGCTAAACTAGAAAGCCTAGGAGCAGAAGTAGGCGATCAAGTACGTATTCTAGATTTCTACTTTGATTATAAAGATTAATAAGTGGAGGATAATATGTTGACGATAAGTACTTTTAATATTCAAAATAAAGAAAGTAAAACTAAAGCAATAGATATATTAAAATATATAGAAGAAAATAAAATAGATATAATTAACTTACAAGAACTATATCCAAGTTGTGAAAAAGAACTTCGTAAAAGTCTAAAAGACTACAAAATAACTGGAAAGTATCGTTACTTATATTTTCCTAAAATAAATGAGTCAAATCCAATCATAACAAATAAAAATATTATCTATACAAAAACTTATCGTCTTCCTCATCTTCCATCACTATTAAATAGAATTATTACAAAAACCGTAATAAGTATTGATAACAAACAAATAACCATCTTAAATACTCATCTAGATTACAAATATCAACTAGCTAAGAAAAGACAATTACAAGTAATTTTAAAACTATTAAAAAAAGAGACTAATCCTGTTATCTTAACAGGTGATTTTAATCTAAAAAACAATAAAGAACTATTCAATAATTTTGTAAAAGACTTAGAACAGTTAAATATTCATCATGTAGAAATAGAAGAAAAAACACTAAAAACCTCTAAATATAAAAGGGCAATTGATCACATATTTTTATCAAATGATTTTAAACTAATAGATAAAAAAGTAATTAAAACCATAGAAACTAGTGATCATTATCCTATACTTATAAAAGTAATATTGAATAAATAGTTACACCGAAAGGAAAATGACAAGTGCTAAAGAAAGACATAACAAAACAAAAACTAAAAGCAATGCTTGAAAATTATCTTCATGAGCATCAAGAGTACTATACCGATGCTGAAAAAAAATATATCATGGAGAATTTTTCATCTGGACTTTTTACAGACTTTTCTGATGCACTATTACGTCAAATATATAGTGAACTATCTTTAATAGATGATGAACATAATATCTATTTAGGTTTTACTAACTTAATAGAAAGAGAATTCGGTCTAGATAAACATATTTTAGAAGTAGGTGGTGGAAAAATTCCTTGTCTTGGTAAAAACATAGCGCTAAGACAAAAAAGTGGAACCATTACCGTTTATGATCCAGGTCTAATAACTACAACGTCACCTTATAAAAACTTAAACCTAAAGAAAAAAAACTTTACTACACAATTAATAATTCCAAAACCAGATCTAATAATTGGTTTTACTCCAACAACCGCAACAGATCAAATTTTAGAATATGCTTTCGCAACCAATACTGATTTTATGATAGCTTTATCAGATATATTTGATGAGGTTGATTTTTATCAAGAAGAAGACGACATCTGGACTCATTGGCAAAAGGAAAAAATCTATGAAGCAAGGAAATTGGTTGCTAAAAACAATATGGGTAAATTAATGATTGAAACACTAGAAAAGTATGACAACCCATATCCAATTATATATAACAAGCGCAAACGTTGACTATTATTGACATTTGTAAAGTAAAAAGTAATTGCTTAGGTCGCATTTTATGATATAATCAAGTTAGATTAAAATTGCGAAAGTGAGAATGTAAATATGTACGACGAGAATTATTTAATTCAAAATGGTGTAGACGTAACAAAAAGTCTAGAACTATTTGGTGATATCAATACTTATAATGAAATTGTTGGAGAATTTTTAGTAAGTGCTAAAGAAAAGCAAGCTAAACTTCAACAATATAAAGATGAAAAGGATATGGCTAATTATACAATTTATATCCATTCCTTAAAAAGTGATGCTAAATACTTTGGTTTCACAAAACTAGCAACAATGGCTGAAGAACAAGAACAAAAAAGTAGAGAAGGAGATGTCTTCTTCATATATGAAAATTTCCAACCTCTAATTGATGAAATACAAAGAATGATGTTGGTTGTTAAAAAGTACTTATATCCTGAAACAGAAACTCAAGTGCCTCAAGTACCACAACCAGCAGCTCAACAAGTTGTAGTACCAACTCCACAAGCCGTAGCACCTTCACCAGAAGAAGATTTACCAGAGCCATATACTCAAAAAACAATTTTAGTAGCTGATGACTCTAATATTATTCGTAATTTCGTAAAGAGAATCTTTAGTGAAAAATATAATGTAGGCGTAGCTCAAGATGGAGCAGAAGCCTTAAAAATAATTAAATCTAATCAAAACAACGAAGAAATAGTTGCTGTTTTATTAGATTTAAACATGCCAAGAGTAGACGGATTTGCTGTTCTAGACTTTATGAATGATAATCAATTATTTGGTAAAATGCCAGTATCAATCATTTCTGGAGACTCTTCAAAAGATACAATTGCTAAAGCTTTTGGTTATCAAATTGTTGATATGCTAGCTAAACCATTTACTGAAATGGATATCAAACACGTCGTAGAAAAAACAATTTACTTTAAAAATATCGATTAAAAAAGAGTAATTATAAATTACTCTTTTTCTTTTACTATAAATTCATCTCCGACTTTAAAACTATCACTAACACCAACAGGAGTTAAATATATATATAAAACTTTTCTTCTAGGAAGAAGTATCTTGTCAGCTTTAAACTTCTTATATATATAAATAATTTTATTATCTTTATCAGTCTCTATAATATCAACGTTTTGACAAAACCAATAAGTAGTTAAACCTTTTCTCCTCATCATATAAATATCTTCAATTGGTTCTAAATAAAATTTCAAACTCTTAAGTTTTAACCAGAAAGTATTTAAATAAATAACATCATATTTTTTCTTTTCAATCTTAATATACATAAAATCACCAGTTCCTACTAAAATTATAACATAATACGTAAAAGTTATTAAATAATAATATAAAATCTTTTCCTATTATTAAAAATGTGATATTATAAAAAAGGAAATGAGGAGGTATAAGTATGAGTGGACATTCAAAATGGGCAACAATTCATCGTAAAAAAGGATTATTAGATGCTGCTAGAGGAAAAGTTTTTCAAAAACTAGCTAAAGAAATCATGGTAGCAGCAAAGTCAGGTAGTCCTGATCCGAACCAAAACTCATCATTAAGATTGGCTGTTGATAAAGCTAAAGCTCAAAACATGCCAAAAGAAAATATTCAAAAAGCAATTGAAAAGGCAACTGGTGGAACAGATGGAGCAAACTACGAAAGTGTTCGTTATGAAGGATATGGACATGGTGGTGTAGCCTTCATGGTAGACTGCTTAACAGATAATCGTAATAGAACTGCATCTCAAGTACGTAGTGCTTTCACAAAAGCTGGTGGAAATCTTGGAACAGATGGTTCTGTAAGTTATATGTTTGAACGTCGTGGTTCAATTGTAATACCAGCAGATTATGATGAGGATACAATGATGATGACAGCATTAGACGCCGGAGCTCTAGACTTTGAAAAAATAGAAAATACCTATGTTATTACTACTGATACAGCTAATTTTACTCCTGTAAAAGAAGCTTTAGAAAATGCAGATGTTAAGGAATTCTTAGAATGTGAATTAACATACATTCCAAATATGGAAGTAGAATTAGATGAAGAAGGACAAGAAAAAGTCATGAAATTAGTAGATACACTAGAGGACTTAGATGATGTTCAAGATGTTTATTACAATCTAAAAGGAGAATAATAAATAAAGAAATAATAAGAAAGAGCACACCTTAAGTGAACTTGTATTAGTTCATAGTTGCTCTTTTTTCTTTTCTAAAAATGTTATATAATAAGTAAGGAGTGATTTTATGTATGACTATATAATAGGAACAGTTACAAGTTTAAAAAATAATGCTATCGTTTTAGATAATAATGGTATAGGATATTTAATTTATGTTTCTAATCCTTATGCCTTTGAAGAACAAAAAGAATATAAAGTTTATGTCTATCAACAAATAAAAGAAGATGAAAATAGTTTGTTCGGTTTTAAAAATCAAGCTGAAAAAGAACTATTCTTAAAACTAATTAGTGTTAAAGGACTAGGTTGTAAAATGGCTATGCCAATCTTAGCAGTTGGTAATGTAGAGGGTATAATGGATGCTATTGAAAGAGAAAATATCCTATACTTAAAGAAGTTCCCAAAAATCGGCGAAAAACTAGCTAGACAAATGATTCTAGATTTAAAAGGCAAATTAGCTTTTATTGGTGTAGGTATATCAGATGATGAATTAACAACTAGTGAAGAATTAAAAGAAGTATTACTAGGTTTAGGATACAAAGACAAAGAAATAAAAGGCATTCTTACTAAAGTAAATAAAGATTTACCAATCGAAGAACAAGTAAAAGAGGCTTTAAGATTACTCTTAAGATAAGGAGGATTCTATGAAAACTGAAAATGTTATAAAAAACTATTCTCTAGAAGATGATCAAGTAATTGATAATACAATTAGACCTGAAACAATAAGTGAATATATTGGTCAAAGTGAAGTAAAAGAAAATATTAAAATATTCGTTGAAGCTGCTAAAATTCGTAACGAAGCTCTAGATCATGTTTTACTATATGGTCCACCAGGACTAGGTAAAACAACCCTAGCTTTTATAATTGCTCATGAACTAGGTACTCATATAAAAACAGCATCTGGTCCAAGTATTGAAAAAACTGGTGACTTAGCCGCAATTCTTTCTTCACTAGAACCAGGAGACGTTTTATTTATTGATGAAATTCATCGTATGCCAAGATACATAGAAGAAGTCCTATATCCAGCTATGGAAGACTTCTCACTAGATATTATCGTAGGAAGTGAAGGAAATACCAGAAACATCAAAATAGATTTGCCACCATTTACTCTTGTAGGAGCAACAACTAGAGCTGGAGACCTATCAGCACCTCTAAGAGATCGTTTTGGTATAATCTCAAAACTTCAATTTTATACAACTGAAGAACTATGTGAAATAGTAAAAAGAACTTCTCGTGTTCTAAATATGGAAATAGAAGAGGATGCTGCTTATGAATTAGCAAGACGTAGTAGAGGAACCCCAAGAATTGCTAATAGATTATTTAAAAGAGTAAGAGACTTTGCCCTTGTTAAAGGAAATGGTAAAATTGATCTTGATATTACCAAAGAAGCTCTAACTAGACTTCATATCGATGAGTTAGGCTTAGATAAAACAGACCACGATTTACTTCTAGCAATCATTAATAAATTTAATGGTGGCCCAGTAGGAATAGAGGCCCTAAGTAGTTCAATTGGTGAAGAAGTAACAACGATAGAAGACGTTTATGAACCATACTTATTACAAACTGGTCTGCTAAAAAGAACAACAAGAGGTAGAATGGTAACAGATAAAGCCTATGAAGCCTTAGGAATAGAAAAGAAAAACTAACAGGAGGATACTATGAAAGTAGAAGATTTTGATTATTATTTACCTGAAAAATTAATAGCTCAAACCCCATTAGAAAAAAGAGATACTTCTAGACTAATGGTTTTAGATAAAACAACAGGAAAAATAGAACATAAACATTTTTATAATATTGTAGATTACTTAGAAGAAGGAGATACCTTAGTCTTAAATGATACTAAAGTTCTACCAGCTAGATTAATCGGAGAAAAAGAAGAAACTAAAGCTGTAATAGAAATACTATTATTAAAAAACATTTCTGGTGATGACTGGGAATGTTTAGTAAAACCAGCTAGACGTATAAAAGTAGGAACAATAGTAACATTTGGATCAGGTGAACTAAAGGCAAAATGTATAAAAGAAGAACCAGAAGGAATTAGACATTTTACTTTAATTTATGATGGTATCTTAATGGAAATATTAGAACATCTAGGTACTATGCCACTACCACCATATATTCATGAAAAACTAAAAGATCAATCAAGATATCAAACAGTATATGCTAAAGAAATAGGTAGTGCCGCTGCTCCAACTGCTGGTCTTCATTTTACAAAAGAACTATTAGAACAATTAACGAAAAAAGGTGTAAATATTGCCTACATTACTCTTCATGTTGGACTAGGTACTTTTAGACCAGTAAGTGTTGACAAAGTAGAAGAGCATGAAATGCATTCTGAATACTATCAAATGACTAAAGAAACAGCAGAACTTTTAAAAAAGACAAAAGAAAACAAAAGAAGAATTATTGCTGTTGGTACAACAAGTACTAGAACCCTAGAAACAATCATGACAAAATATAATGAATTTACAGAATGTTCTGGTTGGACTAATATCTTTATTTATCCAGGTTACAAATTTAAGGCAATCGATGCTCTAATTACTAACTTTCATCTACCTAAATCAACCTTAGTAATGTTAGTATCAGCTTTAGCTGGTAGAGAAAATATTTTAAATGCTTATAAGACAGCAGTTCAAGAAGAATACCGCTTTTTCTCCTTTGGCGATGCCATGCTAATTAAATAAACCTTGTAAAAAAACCAAAAAAATGGTATAATATAGGGACTTAGCGGAAGAAAGAGGAGGAAATGTAATGAAGTTAATTCCAGAACAAGTAGAAGGCATCAAAAAACAAATAGCAGAAAAAATAAACGTAGTAAGTGATGTTGATTATTTAGAAGAATCAAGAGAAGATTTTAGAAAGAACATAAGTGAGTGTGGCGTAAGAGATGAAGTTTCTGAAAGACATATGTTTAAAGCTCATGCTGATATTGCTAGATTAAGAGTTGCCCTAGAGGATGCTGAAATAGTAGATGAACCAACAGGTTGTGTTATTGAAATTGGTAGTAACTTTACAGTTGAATTTTCAACTGGAGCAAAAAGAACTTTTACCTTAGTAGAAACAACAGAAGGACTAGAAAAAACATCTGATTATACAACTAAAGCTAGTCCATTTGGTCAAGCTGTTATTGGAAAAACTGAAGGAGATGTATTCTCATATACAATTTCAACATCACCATTTAATAAACGTCAAATTACTGGTTGTGTTGAAAAAATTAATACAAAAGAAAACACTAATAGCAAACAAAAAACTATTACAAAATAAGGAGCAATCCTTTTTTTATTGTTTTTTGCAAAAATTTCCCTTATAATTATAAAGACAAAAGGAGATACCTATATGAAAATAAAATATACATTACTACATAAAGATGAAAACTCATCTGCTAGATACGGAACACTTCAAACTAATTATGGAACTTTTGAAACACCTATGTTTATGCCTGTTGGTACTAAAGCAACTGTAAAGTCCTTATCCCCTGAAGAATTAAAAGCTGCTCATTCTGGAATAATTTTATCTAATACTTATCATTTATGGTTACGTCCAGGAGAAGATATAATAGATAAAGCTGGTGGACTACATAAATTTATGAATTATGATGGGCCAATACTTACAGACTCAGGCGGTTTCCAAGTTTTTTCATTAGTAAAAAACAAAGAGAAAGATATTACAGAAGAAGGCGTAACTTTCAAAAGTCATATTGATGGTTCAAAATTATTTTTAACTCCGGAAAAATCAATTCAAATTCAAAACAAACTAGATAGTGACATCGCTATGAGTTTTGATGAATGTCCTCCATATCCATCAACTTATGAATACATGAAAAAGTCCGTTGAACGTACACTAAGATGGGCTGCTCGTGGTAAAAAAGTTCACTCTAACGAAAACCAATCGCTATTTGGTATTGTCCAAGGTGGAGAATTTGAAGACTTACGTGAATATAGTTGTAAAGAAACTGTTAAAATGGATTTCGATGGTTATAGTATTGGCGGTACTTCAGTAGGTGAAGACAAAGATACAATGTATAAGATGATTGACTATGGTATAAAGTATCTACCAGAAGATAAAGTTCGTTATCTAATGGGAGTAGGAGACCCAATTGATATAATTGAAGGTACTATTAGAGGAATTGATATTTTTGACTGTGTTCTACCAACAAGAATTGCTAGACACGGACAAGCTTTTACTAGAGAAGGAAAAATAAACTTCAACAATGCCAAGTACAAAGAAGACTTTACTCCAGTAGAAGAAGGTTGTGACTGTTACACTTGTAAAAATTATACAAAAGCCTACATTCGTCACTTAATAACAACAGATGAAATGTTAGGTGGAAGACTATTATCAATTCATAATATAAGATTCTTAATAAAACTAACAGAAGAACTAAGAGAAGCTATTAAAGAAAATAGAATCTTAGAATATCGTGAAGAATTTATTTCTAAATATCAAAAAAATAATAAGTAAAAAGCAAAAACTACAAGATTATTTCTTGTAGTTTTTATATGTAAAAGATTGGCCTATTAGAATTATTCTGCATAGTACTTATACTATTACTTTCTTCTCTAACAGTACTCGTCTCATTAACAGTTACCGGTTTGTTTATTTCATCTGCTATTTTAAATATAGTTTTTGCATTTTGAAACATTGGTTTAACTTGATAAACAATAGGTATGGCCTGATTAATAACACCAAGTGTTTTTTGTGTACCGTCTAAAAATGAAGTAAAACTAAAGCCTTTAGCAAGATTACTAAATCTACTAAATAAGCCAACTTTAGGATAAGGATAGTTGTACATAGTCCACCTCTTCATTAATAATATATGTCAACAGAAATAAAAAGTTAAATAATTTATTTTCAAAAAGAAAATACTATGCTACAATAATCTATAGAATAAGATAGAGTAAAAAGAAAGGTAACTGGTGATATTAAATGGGTTTATTTGGAAACAATAAGAAAAATGTGACAAATACTGCTACCATACAACAAACTGCACCAAAAGCACAACAACAGGTGGCAAATACTGTTGCTCCTATTGCACAGCAACAAGCTACACCAACTATAGCACAACCAGTTGCAACTCCTCAACCAGTATATCAACAACCACAAACACAACAGGCTGTCTATCAACAAGTACCAGGACAAGTAGTTCAACAAACACCAGTCCAACAAGTAGCACAAACTACGGGGATACCGGTTACAAGTCCAACACAAGTATCAGTTGGTGCCAATCAAACACAAATACCTGTTGCCCAAAATACAATAACAAATCAACCAATTAGTGCCTCACTTCAAACTCCTGAACACCAAGCTTCAGCACCGGCTCAACCTCAACAACATGTAGCAGCTAAAACAGTTCAAACGAGTAGTGTAAGTAAAAAGAAAGTTTCAAGTGACGAAGATGTAAAAAGAAAAAATAAATTAAATGGTTATAGTTACGTTGTTATAAATACCATGAATAAAAAAGAAAAAGGTTACTTCGATGCTGAAACAGAAGATGATGTAAGAGCCTTTCTAGAAGGACAAGATTACCAAGTCCTAGAAATAAAGCCAAAATCAGCAATGGATATTGATATTTCAGGTCCACCAAAACTAAATCCTGAAGACTTATCATTTACCTTGACTCAGTTATCAACATATATAAAATCAGGAATCCCTCTAGTTGACTCTATGCGTATCTTAGCTAAACAAGGTAAAAAAGCAGCCCATAAAAAGATTTATGGTCAAGTAGTTTATGAATTATTAAAAGGTGAAAGTTTTTCTGTAGCTCTAGCTCGTCAAGGAAAAGTCTTCCCACCATTATTAATAAACATGGTAAAAACAGCTGAAATGACTGGTGACTTACCATCTATACTAGATGATATGGCAGAGTATTATACAACAATGAACCAAACTAGAAAACAAATGAAAAGTGCCATGACATACCCAATCGTAGTTTTAACGATAGCCTTAGGCGTATTAGTATTCATGTTAGTTTACTTAGTTCCACAATTTGCTTCCATGTTTGAATCTCAAGATGCCAAACTTCCAGCAATTACTTTAATAGTTTTAGGTGTCAGTAACTTTATTCAAACTAACTGGATGTTTCTAATAGGTGGAGTAGTAGCAATAATACTTGTCTTTAGATATTTATTTAAACATGTTCAGTCCTTTAAAAAGGCAGTTCAAATATTCTTAATGCATATACCGGTAGTTAGTAAAATAATTATTTATAATGAAATAGCAAACTTTACAAAGACCTTTGCTTCATTAATAAATCATGGTGTATTTATTACAGATAGTATGGAAATATTACAAAAAATAACTGATAATGAAGTATTTAAAGATATAATTAATAAAACACTAGAAAACCTGTCAAGAGGTGAACCAGTATCAGCAGCTTTCCGTGGTGAATGGGCAATCCCAGTAGTTGCTTATGAAATGATTGTTACTGGTGAAAATACTGGTCAATTAGGTCTAATGATGGAAAAAGTATCAGCACACTTCCAATCAATGCATAAATCAATTATCGATCAAATGAAGAGTTTGATGGAACCATTAATGATTGTATTCTTAGCAGGAATTGTTGGTGTCATACTACTTTCAATTGTTACACCAATGTTTAGTATTTACTCACAAATCGAATAATAATAAGGAGGATAATTATATGGAAATACTATACTTAATTATCTTTTTTATTTTAGGAAGCTTCATTGGCACTATCTCAACAATTCTAGGACTTCGTCTTCCTAAACAAGAAAAAATATTTGGTAATAAACCACACTGTGATAATTGCAGTCACGAACTAAAAAAAACAGAAACTATTCCCTTAATATCTTACATTACTCACCGTGGTAGATGTAGATATTGTCATACTAAAATAGACATTTTATATCCATACATGGAATTCTTCTCAGGACTATTATTTTCTGTTTGTTACTACAGCTTTGGTTTTAGTTATGAAATGTTAATAGGTCTAGGAATAATTACAATGTTAATGATTATTGTCGTAAGTGATCTTACATATCTAATAATTCCAGATGAAGTATTAATCTTTTTTAGTATTTATTTCATAATAATTGAATTTCTAAAATCAGGTCTAAAAGGAGCTATAACTCATATCGGTACAGGTTTATTATTATTTGCTATAATGTATTCTGTAATGTTAATTGGTAACAAAGTCTTAAAAAAAGAAAGCCTTGGTGGTGGAGATATAAAAATGATGTTCTTATTTGGTTTAGTTCTAGATCCACTTCTTGGAACTTTAACTATCTTTTTAGGAAGTCTTTTTGCACTACCAATGTCCCTATATTTAATGAAGAAAAATAATGAAAAGGTAATTCCTTTTGGACCTTTTCTTCTCTTAGCCTTTGCATTTATTTACTTTACCAAACTAACAACTCCAACAATTATGTCTTGGCTAGGTTTTTAAGAAAGTTTAACTTTCTTTTTTTTTCCTATTAGTGTACTATATATATGGGTGATAACTATGCGAAACATAACAATTTTACCAGCTGATACTTATACAGTAGTAAATAAAACTGTTCTTAACGAAAGCGATCGTAAACTAATTAGCATGTTATACCAACCAATTATAGGTCATACTGCAGTTTCTCTATATTTAACTTTAATAGATGACCTAGATAAATTAGAAGTAATGAGCGACGATCTAACTCATCATCATTTAATGAGTACTATGCAGTTAAAACTAGAAGACATTGTCATTGCCCGTGAAAAATTAGAAGCAACTGGTCTTTTAAAAAGTTACTTTAAAAAGGGTAGTATTAATCAGTATGTCTATTTAATTTATTCTCCAATGTCTGCTCATGAGTTTTTTACTCATCCAATCCTAAATATTGTTCTTTATAATAACTTAGGTAAAAAAGAATATGAAAGACTTCTAAATTATTATAAAATTCCTCGAGTTAACTTAAAAGACTATGAAGACATAACTAGTAGTTTTGATGACATTTTTACCTCAGTAAAAGGTAATATCTTAGAAATAGAATCAGACACTACTAGAAGAGATACCAATAATATTCAAATAAATAAAGGAATAGATTTTAACTTATTAATATCTAGTATTCCTTCAAATATTATTAATGATAAAACATTCTCTAAAGATGTAAAAGAATTAATAAACGCACTAAGTTTTACTTATAATCTTAATACACTAGATATAAAAGGTCTAGTATGTGATGCTATTAATGAAAAAGGTTTAATAGATAAAAGTAGACTACGTAAAAGTTGTCGTGATTATTACCAATTTGAAACAGCTGGTAGCTTACCAACATTAATATACAATAAACAACCAGATTATCTAAAAAAGCCTGAAGGAGATACTTCTAAAAGAGCAAAATTAATCTATACTTTTGAAAATATCAGTCCTTATCAATTGCTAAAAGCTAAGTATAAAGGAGCAGAACCAACAGAAAGAGATAAAAGACTAATAGAAAGTCTCTTAGTCGATCAAAAACTAAACTATGGAGTTGTAAATGTCTTAATATCTTATGTTTTAAAAACTAACAACCAACAACTAAAAAAAAGCTATGTTGAAACAATTGCTGGTCAATGGAAAAGACTAAATATCGAAACAGTCGAAGAAGCTATGGATATTTCAGAAAAAGAACATAAGAAATTAAAACGTCTTCTTGAAAAAGAAAAGCCAAAAGAACAGGTTAAGAAAGAACATAAAGAAAAGGCTAATTTACCTGCTTGGTTTGATAAAGAGATTGATAAAACAGAAGCAACAGAAGAAGACGTTAAAGAAATGGATGAAATATTAGCTGGACTTGTCTAGAAAAAAGTGCTATAATACATAATCTATTCGGTGTAAAAAAATGTCAAAAATACTAATCCTTCTAATAAACCTTTTATCTTATTAAAGGTCTTATGTTATTATTAAGAAGTAAAAGAGTGAATAGAATAGTATGAGGTACAAAAATGAATAAATATCAAAATAAAGAATTTCAAAGAATAATTAGTCCAATTGCAAATGCTGAAAAGTTTCAAAAACTAAAAGATATAAAACATCATGGTATAACTAGATATGAACATTCCCTAAGAGTAGCCTACTATTCATATAGAGTGACAAAACTATTACACTTGGATTATAAAGAAACAACTGAAGCTGCTTTATTACATGACTTTTTCATGGAAGAAGTAGATGATAAAAACTTTATTTCTAGATTACGAAAGCATCCAAATTATGCTATAAAGAATGCAGAAGAAATTTGTAATTTGAATGACAAACAAATAGATATTATAAAAACACATATGTTTCCAATTACTTTTACACCTCCAAAATATATGGAGAGTTGGATTGTTGATATAGTAGACGATGTATCAGCAATCGCCGAACAAAGTAAAGTAATTAAACAACATGTTAAAGTAGTTGGGACATTTTTATTAATATTAATGTTTCATCGTTAAAAAAGATAATAAAGGGATTATTTCCCTTTTTATATATATTAAAGAAAGAAGGAATGAATATGCAAAAGACATATATTTTTGGTCACAAAAAACCAGACTCAGATTCAGTAATGTCTGCCATAGGTCTATCATATTTGAAAAACCTTTTAGGTGAAAATACTGAACCTAGAATATTAGGAGATATAAATAAAGAAACAGCTTACGCCTTAAAGTATTTTCATCTACCAACACCAGAGTATTTAAATGATGTAAAATTACAACTAAAAGATATAGATTATCATAAGAATTTTTATATAAAAGAAACTGATTCTATATATACAGGATATCAAAAAATGCTAGAGAAGAGTCTAACTGGTATTCCTATAACAGATGCTAAAGGATATTTCACAGGATTAATAACTATTAAAGACTTATCTCATGTAATTATTAATGAAAATACTGATGATTTATATACTTCATATGATAATATTCTTCATGTTTTAAAAGGTGAGAGTCTATTAAAGTTTGATGATGAAATAGTTGGTCGTATTTTAGTAGCAGCATATCGTAGTACAACAATTCTAGAAAATGTAAAACTAGAAAGAGATATGATTTTAATAGTTGGAGATCGTCATAGTGTAATTGAATATGCTGTAAATTCTGGAGTAAAATTAATAATATTATCAGGGGACGCTGAAATAAAAGAAAAACATCTAGAAATAGCTCGTAAAAATAAAGTTAATATTATAAGAACTCCATATCCAACATATCATATAACTAGATTAGTATCATTAACTAACTACATTAAAACAATGATTAGATGTTACAATCCAGCTAAATTTGAAATTACTGAGTTTGTTGATAATGTAGTAGAAACAAATAATAAATTAAAACATACTAACTATCCAATTGTAGATAGACGTAATAAGTGCCTTGGCTTATTAAAGATAACAGACTTAGCAGAAAAACATCCTAAGAAAGTAATCTTAGTAGACCACAATGAAAAAATACAAAGTGTTGAAGGACTAGATGAAGCTGAGATACTAGAAATATTTGATCACCATAATCTAGGAAGTATTACAACAACATCTCCAATTAACTTTAGAAATATGGCTGTAGGTTCAACTTGTACAATTGTATATCTAATGTATAAAGAAAGAAATATAACACCACCTAAAGAAATAGCTGGAGCACTTCTATCAGGTATCTTATCAGATACACTAATTTTAAAGAGTCCAACTGCAACACCAAAAGATGTAGAAGCTGTAGAATATTTATCAAAACTAGCAGAAGTAGACTACAAAGTATATGGAATGGACTTACTAAAAGCTGGTACATCTTTAGAAGGTATGACAAAAGAAAATGTTTTATATAACGACTTTAAGCTTTATACAGTAGAAGATAAGAAGTTTGCAATCGGTCAATTCTTTACCATGAACTTTGAAGAAATAGAAAAAGATATGGCTGAGTACATCCACGTATTAGATGAAGTAGCTGAAGCTAATAATTATAATTTAGTTGCTTTATATGTAACTGATATAATTAAAAATGGTAGTTATGTAATCTTTAATACTCGTGGTAGTGGTACTATGGCTCTTGCATATGGTAAAGATTCAATCGAAGAAGGATGCTTTATCCCAGGCTGTGTATCACGTAAAAAACACGTAGTACCAATAATAATGCCAATATTTGAAAACTAGGAGATGAATAAATGGATTTTTTATCAATTATTATATTGGGTTTTATACAAGGAATAGCTGAGTTCTTACCAATTTCATCATCAGCACACTTAATAATATTCAGGGAGTTATTCGGTATTGGAAGAGGTATGGATGCACATCTTGCCTTAACATTTGATTTAGCACTTCACTTTGGAACATTACTAGCTATAGGTATCTTTTTCTTCAAAGACTTTATTACAATGATTTCCAAAGGATTTACTAAAGGTATAAAAGATGATCAAGGTAAAATGCTATGGTACTTGATTATCGCTACAATTCCAGCAGCTATAGCCGGAGTATTATTTGAAGATGTAATAGAAAATGCCATCAGAAAAAATTACGTTATAATTGCTCTTGCACTGGCTATTATAGGTGTCATAATTTATTGTGCCGATAAGTATAGTAAATCTAATAATAGTTTGAAAAAAATGTCTATGAAAGATGCCATAATTATTGGTTGTAGTCAAGTATTAGCCTTAATACCAGGCTTTTCCAGATCTGGAACAACAATAGCAGCTGGAAGAGTCCTAGGTATAAATAGAGAAGACGCAGCTAAGTTTTCTTTCTATCTAAGTGCTCCCGTAGTGTGTGGTGCCCTAGTATTACAACTCCTAAAGAAAGCAACTTGGACAGTTATCGCTGCTAATCTAACAACCTTTATTCTTGGTGTTCTAATATCATTTATAGTAGGTCTACTATGTATAAAATACTTATTAAAATACCTACATAATCATAACTTTAAAATATTTATGATTTATCGTATCATTCTAGCAATAATAGTATTAATAATGATTGGAGTAAAGTAATATGGATAAAGCAAAATTAGGCTTATTAGCAACCCTTCTTTTAGGAATATTTATCTTACTTGGAGCACTTCTTGCTCTCTTAGTAAAGAAAAAAGACAAAGTAGCTGACTTCTCAATAGGACTAGCTCTAGGTGTAATTGGTATGTTAATTGTAACTGATTTATTACCAGAAATAGTTGAGAATCTAAAACTAAACCATATCTATATATTTATAATATGTACAGTTATTGGTTATTTATTATTAAAACTTCTAGATCACTTTATCCCTGATCATGAAGAAGAAAAAATGGATAAAAAAGAGCGTAAAGAGAATTTAATTCATATCGGTATTATTACTTCTCTTGCCTTAGTATTACATAACATTATCGAAGGAAGTGCTGTTTATTCAACCTTCTTAACAGATAATAATCTAGGAGTAGGAGTAGCCTTAGGAGTAGGTTTTCACAATATTCCTCTAGGCATGGTAATAGCCGCCACTTTCTATCAAAGCAATGAAAACATTTGGAAGACTCTAAGTATTATCGGCTTAGTATCTCTATCAACATTCTTAGGAGGTCTTCTAATGTTCTTCTTAAATTTAAATACTATAAGTCCTCTTTTATTAGGAACATTATTATCTCTAACTCTAGGTATGTTGTTATTTATAGCTATAAGTGAATTACTACCTAGAATGAAAAAATCAACTGATAAAAAAGTTAGTTACGTAGGTCTAACTATTGGTATAGTATTATTATTACTATCGCAATTAATTTAAGGAGAACTTATGGAATATAATTATTATAATTTGTTTTTATTGTTTTTTATCTACTCATTCCTAGGTTACATTGTAGAATCAACATCAGTAAGTATGATTGAAAAGAAAGTAGTCTGGAACAGAGGTTTCTTAGTAGGGCCATACATTCCAATATTTGGAACAGGTGCCATGATTATGGTATTAACCTTACAAAAGTATAAAGATGACGTAGTTGCTTTATTTATTATGAGTATGGTAGTTTGTCTAACTATTGAATATTTATGTAGTCTGATTGCTGAAAAATTATTTAATCTTCGTTGGTGGAACTACTCTAATAAATTATTTAATATTAATGGACGTATTTGTCTACAAAATGGTATTTTATTTGGTCTAGCTGGAGTGTTAGTAGTTAAATATGTAAATACTTGGTTAGAAAAATTAATACTATTATTACCAAACTCTTTAATGATAATTCTAAGTATAATTCTTACAGTAATATTTGTATCAGATATAATTTTATCAACTCATACTGTCATAAAATTCAATAGTAGTTTTAAACGTTATAGTGCAGATAATACTCAAGAAGTAAAAAAGAAAATTATCGAAGAATTACAACACAACTTCTTATTAAATCGTTTAGTAAAAGCATTCCCTAATGCCAAAGACAAAAGAGAATATTATAAACAACTTAGAAATGAGTACTTCAAACGTATGAAAGAGTTACATGAATTAAAAAAAAGAAAAAAATAAAGAATAAGAAACAAAAATATAATATTAATTAATAAGAAAAGTCATTTTAGATTTTTCTTTTTTTTATTTTCTAGTTTTGTTATACTTATACTAGAAGCATAAAAAAACATATGTAACCCATTAAACTACATAACAATTGACATTTCTTATAAAAAATGGTATAATATGCAGCAATTAGAGAGACATATTTGAAAAGGGGAGAGAATCAATATGCAAATCAAAAATTTAAAATTTAAACAGGCAATTCATCCATATCTATTAAAAGTATTAACATCAAAAGTAACTGGTGAATTAGAAGTTAAGGGAGAGTTTCCAACTGATGAAACTTGCTTGATTGTTGCTAATCACTTATGTATTGAAGATATTCCAACACTAGCACAAGCAGTACAAGAACATTTCTATTTATTAGTAAGTGATGAGGATAAAAATACATTAGATGGTTTGGGATTAGCATTAAATGGTGTAAGATGGGTACACAGAACAGATAAAAAAAGTAGACAAGAAGCAGCAAAGGAAATACCAGAATATTTAAAACAAGGTATTAATTTTGCAATGTATCCAGAGGCTACATGGAACTTGTCACCAAACCAATTAATTTTACCTTTAAATTATGGTTGTATAAGAACTGCTTTACAAGCTAATACACCAATAGTACCAGTAGTAACATTCTTTAATGGAGAAGGAAGACATACAATAATTGGTGAAAAATTTTATCCAACACCTGATTTAAAAGAATCAATCTCAGAGCTACGAGATAGAATGGCTACTATGGTATATGAAGAGATTGAACATGATTTAGAAATTAATAGAGATAAGGATAATGTACATTCAATGATGATTGATGGCAAGGAATACTTATATGAAAAAAGAGATGAGATAGAGCCGGAATATTGGAAACAACATATTGATGAATTATATGAACAATATGGAAGAGCAAAAAAAGATAAAAATGGCGTAAGAGAATTTGAGTCACAATTTATATTCACACCAAAGACAGATGAATATGCGTTTTTTCAAGATTTCAATAGTACAATAAGATATGACGAAAATGGCAAACCTTTCATAAAAAGAATATCATCAGAAAGAAATGGATATACTGGAACAAATATAGATGCAGTTGACTTTCAAGAATTCTTTGGTTTTGGATATAATGAAACATTCTTAACTAAAGAAAATCCAAAAACACTAAAAAAAGAGGCAAAAAAAGGAAATAATTAAGTTCCTTTTTTTATTTTATCATGATATAATCAATTTAACATAGAAGTGAGGTGTATTGGAAATGAATTTAATATTACCTAGTTATTCATTTGTTATTTTAACTATAATTATGACCGTTTTTTACTGTAAAAAACGTATCAAAAGTGATGAAACAACACTATATTCCTGTTTATTAACAATAAGTTTACTAAATGTTGTATTTAATATAATTGGTATATACATGGGATATAATAACGGAAATATGCACTTTTTATTATTTTTAAATCACCTCGACTTGCCACTATATTTTTGGTGGGCATCTATCTTATTAACTTACCTTCTATACAATATAATAACGGATAAGAAGATATATATAAAAACAAAAAAATATATTTTTATTATGAATTGTATATTTACGTTAGTAACAATATTTTTACCATTTGAAGTTGTTATAAATAAAGACGCTGGATACGCTATAGGAATGTGCGTTAATTTTGTGTATTTTCTTTCGGGAATATACTTACTATGTTGTATAATATCATCAGTAATTTTAGTAAAGAATGAAAAAGTAAAACAGGCAATTCCACTATTTGCAATTCTAGTATTTGGTGTAATAGTAGCACTAATCCAAAAAATAAATCCAGCTGTTATTGGCGTACCAACTATGATAGTTTTAATAGAATTAATAATGTACTTCACCATTGAAAATCCCGATGTAAAGATGATGACTGAACTAAATCTAGCAAAAGAACAAGCCGAAAAAGCTAACCGTGCTAAAAGTGACTTTTTATCTAGTATGTCTCATGAAATCAGAACTCCCTTAAATGCTATTGTTGGTCTATCAGAAGATATGGTAGAAAGAGGTACGGCACCTGATGACATGAAAGAAGATTTAAATGATGTTCTAGAAGCTTCAAAAACTCTACTTGAAATAGTAGGTAATATCATGGATATAAATAAGATTGAAAGTGACAAACTAAAAATAGTTGAAACTACTTACAATTACCGTAAAGAAGCAGAACTCCTAGCGAAGATAAATTCAACTCGTATTGGTGAAAAACTAATCGAATTTAAAACAAATATTGCTGAAGATATTCCAGAATATTTATATGGTGATAGAGTTCATATAAAACAAATAATTAATAACTTACTATCTAATGCTTTAAAATATACTAACGAAGGTGTTGTAGAATTCACTACTAAATGTATTAATGAAAATGACAATTGTCTTTTAATAATAAGTGTAAAAGATTCAGGACGTGGTATTAAAGCTGAAGATATCTCAAAACTATTTAATAAATTTGAACGTCTTGATATTGAAAAAAGTTCAACAACAGAAGGTACTGGCTTAGGCCTTGCTATTACGAAAAAACTTGTTGAGATGATGGGTGGTAAAATAAACGTTCAAAGTAGTTATGGAAAAGGTTCAATATTTATTGTTCAAATTCCTCAAAAAATTGATAAGACTCCACAACAAGAAGAAGTTATTTTACAACAACAATCAGCCGAACCATTACCAGATTATAGTGATAAAAAAGTTTTAATCGTAGATGATAACAAATTAAATATCAAAGTAGCAAAACGTTCCCTAGAACCATTTAAGATACAAATTGATGCTTGTGAAAATGGTCAAGAGTGTATTAATAAAATAAACTTAGGCAATAAATACGATTTAATACTAATGGATATTATGATGCCTATAATGTCTGGTGAAACAGCTTTAAAAGAATTAAAGAAAAATCCATTATTTAAAACTCCAGTCATAGCTCTAACAGCTGATGCTATAGCAGGTAGTGAAGAAAAATACATTGAAAAAGGTTTTACAGATTACATTCCAAAGCCATTCAGTAAAGAACAAATAAGAGTAAAGCTAGAAAAAATTCTAAAAGAAGTTCCAGAAGACACTGAATCAGCAGAAACACCAGAATACAATCCAAACGTAGATAGATTTGCTGGAGTAGAGGCAGTTATTATTGGCAATGATGAGTAAAAATAACCATGAAAGGAATGATTTAATCATTCTTTTTCTATTGGAAAGGTTAAAAATATGAATAATTATATTAATAATAAGCTAGATAGTTTAGAGAAAACTAAATTTAGAGGTTCATTTCATTTAAATAATAATATGAAAGAATATGCTAGAGAAAAAGGATATTTAAAGATTAAAAGAGATGCCTATGATCTTGTAACCAAAAGACTAAAAGTCTTAAAAACAAATGATGGAAAACAAACTCCTATGCGTGCTAATTCTCATCCCGTATTTATTGCTCAACATGCAACAGGTACTTGTTGTCGTGGCTGCTTAGAAAAAATTCACAAAATCCCAAAGACTAAAGAATTAACTGAACAAGAAATAAACTACATAGTAGAAGTTATAATGACTTGGATAACAAGAGAAGTAAAACAAACTAAATAATAAAATTATCTTTGTATTTTTATTTTCTATGTTATACTTTTAATAGGAGGTTATATTTAATGAAGATAAAAGAAAATATAAATGAAAATATATTTAGAGGATATGATATTAGAGGTATATATCCAACTGAATTAGATGAAGATACTGTCTATACTATTGGTCTAGGCTTTGGTAGTTATATTCAAGCAATTGGTAAAACTACTTGTGTAATTGGCCATGATAATCGTTTATCTGGTGAAAATCTCTACAATGCTTTAATCAAGGGTATAACAGAAACTGGTGTTAATATAATTTCATTAGGTTTATGTACAACACCAATGTATTATTATGCTTGTATAAAACTAGGTATTCCATCAGGTGTAATGGTTACAGCTTCTCATAATCCAAAAGATGATAATGGACTAAAGTTTGCTTTTGATGAGTCTGGAAACTGTAAAGGTCAAGAAATCCAAGACTTCCTAGCTTATATCAAAGCTGGTAACTTTAAAAAAGGAAATGGAACTGTAACTGATTATAGTATAAGAGAAGAATACTTAGAATTATTTAGAACAAATCTACACTTTGGTAATAGAAGATTAAAAGTAGTAATTGACCCAGGTAATGGCACAACAAGTATTATCGCTAAAGAATTATATGAAATGTTTCCAATGGAACTACATGTAATCAATGGTGAAAGTGATGGAACATTCCCAAATCACCACCCAGATCCATGTGTTGAAGATAATCTTACTCAATTAAAAGAAAAAGTAAAAGAGCTACAAGCAGATGTTGGTCTAGGCTTTGATGGTGATGGCGATAGACTAGGTGTTGTCTCAGAAAATGGAGCATTTATACCAACAGATCAATATATGATTATCATAGTTAGAGATATTATAAATAAAGTTGCTAAAAAGAAGTTCTTATACGATGTAAAATGTTCAAAATCTCTAAGTGATGAGATTGAACGTCTTGGTGGCGAAGGACTATGTTATCGTACTGGTAACTCATACACAAAAGCCAAAGTAAGAGATGATGACTTACCATTTGGAGGAGAATTATCTGGACATGTTTACTTTAGAGACAGATGGCCTGGTTTTGATTCAGGATTATATGCTGGACTTCGTCTTTTAGAAATTCTATCTAATACTGATAAAACCGTTACAGAACTATTATCAGGAATTAATAAATATTATTCAACAGAAGAACTAAAATTTAAAAGTAGTGATGATAAAAAGTTTGCTATCATTGATAAGGTTGCGGAGTATGCAAAGAGTAAAGATTATAAATTCCTAGATATTGACGGAGTAAAAGTCTTATTCGATGATGGTTGGGCACTAGTTAGAGCTTCTAATACTGGTCCTAATATAACTGCTAGATTTGAAGCAAAGACTGAAGAAAGACTTGAAGAATTACAAAAAGAATTTACTGATTTAATAAATGAATATAATAAGTAAAAGGTAAAGTATGGAAACAGAAATTAGATATTATTTTTCAAAAAATATTAAAGATAAAATTTTAGATAAACTAAATACATTTAAAGAATTAAATTACAAAGGCACATTTTATGAAAAGACAGATCAATATAATCATCCAATGCAAGAGTTTGATTTTTACGATAAAAAAACAGATGGAAGATTTAGAGTAAGAAAAACTACCTCTTCTAAAATTTCAAAATGTATGATTACTTGGAAAAGAAGATTACCAAGTACAGAACAAGACTTAATTCATACTGAAGAAGAAGTAGAAATAAGTATTAAACCAGAAGAGTATGATAATTTAATCTTTCTCTTAAAAAATGTATTACACCTAAATTTAGTAGAAAGCTATGAACGTTATAGAAGTGTGTACTCAAATGATGAAGTAGAAGTTGTAATTGATGATTATCCATTCGGTATAGCTTTAGAAATAGAAGATAAAACTCATACAGATAAAGCTAAAGAAATAATCAACTACTGGTTAGAAAAACTAAATCTAAATATAAAAGATGCTTATCAACTATCTTGGGATGATAAATATAGTGAACTATGTAAGAGTCAAGGAAAAGAAGTTTATAACATAGTAACATTTGATAAAGATATGCCTAGTGTTACAAATGAATTTTAAAGAGAATTTTTCTCTTTTTTTCTTGCGTATAATCAAAGAAAGTGATAAAGTATAAAAGCACTCACAATAATAAAGTATAATAACTTAATAAAAAAACAGGAAGGAAAGAATATAAATATGAAAGAATTAGATGTAGTTTATCACATTTCTAATGAAAAGTGTCAAAGTGGATACATTAGCACTATAGTTTCATCGCCTGAAGGGCTAGTATACCCAGATGAAATACTTGGTTTTATGCCAGATATGATTACAATTAACCAAAAAGTTAAATTCATTAATGCTGAAGGAAAAGAAGAGTATGAAACTAAAAAGATTGTATTAATGGTTGGTAAAGAAGAAAATGCTAGTCAAATATTAAATTCTAAAACTGAATATTTAGTTGGAAAAGAATATCTTGAAAATTCTGTACCTTTACTAGCAGCTGAACAAGCAACTAAAACATCACTACCACATCTATCTGATGTAGACCCATATATTTTCTTAAGAAGATGTACTGGTACTCCTAGTAAAATGATTGTCTATGAAAATAAAGAAATGACTGGAAAGTACATTTTTCCAAAAACTTCAACAACTAAAGCTTTTGAAGATACTGATGAATTAAAGACAGGATTCCATACCTTTGTAAGTAATTATTTTGCTAATCAAAATAAAAAGGGAGAAAATCCAAAAATATATGCAAGAAAAATAATGTAGTAGTATCCACTAAAAAATAAATAGAATATTCCCATCTGGAATATTTTTTCTTTTGAAAAACTCTTGCCTAATTTCAAAACTTATGATATATTGAAACAGACGTTTAGCGAGAAAATACTATATTTAAATTATAACTACATGGAATAAATGTAGTATTTTGGTTTTTAAAGAATAAATTAAGGAGGTATATATGGCAATTAGTGAACAAGAGTTTAAAACAGAACAAAAAATTTTAAAGAAAGTTCAAAAACTACTAGGTGACACACTATCATCATTAGGACAAGATGTTTATGATGACGAGGAAAACTTAAAAGAGTTCAAAAAGATGATGTGGGAAAACTCAACCAGTTTCGACGAAGCTGAAATGCAACAAGTAATGGCCGCAACATCTCATGAAGCAGAACGTGCTCTACAAAAGCAAGACTATTTTAAAAAGTTATGTCAAATAAAAAATAAACCATACTTTGCATCTATAATTTTTAAAGATGATGAAGGTAAAATTCATAACATTTACATCTCACTAACTTATTTAAAAGATGATAACTTAAATAATATTTTATATGATTGGCGTAGCCCTGTTTGTAGTCTTTTCTATGACTATGAAACTGGACCATGTTCCTACAAAGCACCAGGTGGAGTTTTTGAAGGAGAACTAAAACGTAAAAGACAATACAAAATAGAAAATAACAAACTAGTAGGTGTCTTTGATAACTCTCTAAATATTGATGATGAAGTATTACAAGAAGTCCTAGCAACAGAGTCAAGCGATAAGATGAAAAATGTTGTTAATACTATTCAACAAGAACAAAATAAAGTAATAAGAAATCTAGAAGATAACAATTTAATAGTTCAAGGAATAGCCGGATCTGGTAAAACAACAGTTGCTCTTCATAGAATTGCCTTTTTACTATATCGTTTAAAAAACTTAACCAGTAATAACATCTTAATATTCTCTCCAAATAATGTCTTTACTGAATATATCTCAGATGTCTTACCATCTCTTGGAGAAAGTAATACCTTACAAACTACTTTTAATGACTACTTATCATACTTTATAACCGAATATAAAGATGTTGAAACATTCTCCGACTTTGTTTCAAGATATTATACTTATAGTGAAAAAGATCCAGAACTAGTAAGATATAAACAAAGTGATGAAATAATTGATGATATTGATGCTTACTTAACAGACTATATTTTAAAATGTAAGTTTACAGAAGATATTATTGAAAATGAATTTAATGTTGTTTTAAAAGAAGAACTAAATGAAATGTTAACTTATAAATATGATCGTTTCCCATTATTTGAACGACTTGAAGAAATGTCTAAAAAACTATCTCAACAATTTTATAAAGGTAGTAACAAAAAAGTAAAAACATTTGGTAAACTTCTAAAAGAAGCATCTAACTTTGAAAAAGACTATAAAAAAATATATGCCTCATTTTGGACTAGTCCATTCTGTAAAATGCCTCAAACAGAAGCAACAATAAACTCCTTTGTCAAAAAGAATATAATTAATTATGAAGATGCTCTTATCTTCTCATACATAAAAGGAGTATTAGAAGGCTTCCCATACGAAGCAAATATAAAACAAGTAGTAATTGATGAAGCACAAGACTATAACAGATTACAATATGTAATAATCAGTAAAATATTTAGAAAAGCCGACTTTACAATTCTAGGAGATATTAATCAAAATATAAATCCATACTATAGTTATAAATCACTAGAAGATTTAAGCCCACTGTTTAAAGGAGAAACAAAATATTTAGAACTATTAAAAACATATCGTTCCTCTCCTGAAATAATTGAATATACCAATAAAATCCTTAATTTAAAACATGTCAATGCTATCCGAAAAGATAATAATAAACCAGTAATCTTTAGAAAAAATATTGAAGACTTAAAGTCATCTCTTCTAAAAGATATAAACACTCTTCAAGAAGAATATAAAAGTACTGCTATTATAACAAAAGATTATAAAGAAGCAGAAGAGTTATACGAACTATTAAAAGATGATATAAATCTATCTTTAATTGATGCTAATACGAAAAAGTTCCAGAAAAACTTAATAGTAATTCCAGCTTATATTGCTAAAGGATTAGAGTTTGATAGTGTTATTATCTATAACGATCGTAATAATTCATATCGTAAAAACGAAAGAAACTTATTATATGTTGCTTGTACTAGATGTCAACACGAACTATATATTTATAACTAGATGCTTTATGCATCTTTTTCTTTTAAATGACTATGTACTTTCCATAAGTCATATATTGTAACAACTAAAACATTAATACTAATCGCAATAATTAATCCATACATTCCAATTTTTAAATATGAAAGTCCGAATACTAATCCTGTTCTAGTAATCATACCTAAAGTAGTCGCAATCATAGCATCACGACTTTTTCCCAACGCATCAAGTGCCGATGCTAATGGACTTTGTATGTACTGTAATAAGCATATAGGAGCAAGTATTCTCATATAAGTAACTCCTTCAGATGTATGATAAATTATTCTTAAGAAAACCTCTGGGAATAAGATAAAAAGAATAGTAGCTGGAATTCCAATAGCTAAAGAAAATGTAATCGCAAGTCTTATCTTTTTAGAAACACTTCTACATCTGCCTTTAGAAAACTCTTTTGAAACAACAGGTAAAAGTGCTTGTGAAATAGCCAGAGTAAAGAAAGAGGGGAGTAGTAATAATGGCATAACATATCCAGACAATACCCCATACTCTCTAGCAATATATCCATTACTATAACCAACACTAAGTAATACTAAACTTAAAACTATTGGCTCTAAAAAGTACCCAACACTTCCAATTAATCTTCCGGTAGTATTAGGTATACCAATTGATAAACACTCTTGTATATAGCTTTTACTAGGTCTTAAATCACTTCTTTTAATAAATGTTCCTTTAGGTAAAAATAAAAATAAAACTAAAATAGAAGCACCTTCACTAATAACATTAGAAGCAATAATATAACAAACAGCATACTGTATTCCCTTATCTATAACAAAAGGAATACCTACAATCATTAAAATAAGTCTAACAACATCCTCTAGTAAATTAGAAACAACATGTGGAACCATTCTCTCCTTACCAAAAAAATAACTTCTACAAATACTAGAAATACTAGTAAAAGGAATTACTAAAGCAATTGCTAAAATACCATAATAAGTTAAATTATTATTAAGTAAATTATTAGAAAGAATAGGGGCAAATAATAAAATAATAAGTATTAGAATAATATTAACTAAAAGAATAATTGGTAAAACCGAAAAAAATAGTCTTTTATTATTCTTAGTATCCTCAGCAATCAATTTAGCTAAAGCAACTGGCATCCCTAACTGACTTATTCCAATAAAAAGAGAAAATGTTGGTAAAATCAACATATAAAGTCCTAAACCCTCAGTCCCAATAAGTCTACTCATTACAATTTTAATTATCATTCCTAGTATCTTAGTAAAAAATCCTCCCACTAATAATACTAATGTTGATTTAATAAATTTTTCTTTCATAGTAAGTTATATGAAACTTTCTAAAATAAAATTACTTAACAATAAATTGACATTTATAAATATGTAAATCCTGTAAATCGAACAAACGTAGAAAAACGTAAAAGCTATTGTAAAATTTTAACAAAAAATTATTCTTATCTTTCCTTTAAATTCTACATGTGATATTCTTTAGATAAGAGGTGTACGTAAATGAACGATTTAATAAAATTATTAACTTCACAAGAAATAATAATTGTTTACATTGTTGTTGGTATCGCCTGTTTTCTATACTTTATAATTTACTTAATAGATAAAAGTTACTACAAAAGAAAGCAAAAACATAATACTAAAGAATTAAATAGATTAGTTGAAGATATTAATTCAACTTTAGAATTTGAAAAAATCGAGGAAGAAACTCCTGTTCAAACACTTGAAGAAAAACAAGTTACTTACGTTGAGCCTGTTTTAGTAGAAAAAGAAGAAACTGCTCCAATCAAACAAGTAGTAAAAGAAGAAAAAGTAGTTGAAGAAGTAAAAACTATCGAACCAATAAAAGAAGAAGTAAAAGAAGTAGAAAATAGCAAACCAGTAATCATTGAAAATAAAGAGGAGCAAACCTCAATTGTTGAAGAGGAATCTGAAAATATTGAAAGTTTAGTACTTGACAATATGGAAACAGAGCCAGTAGAAGAAGAAATAACTTATACTAGTATTGAACCATCTCATGAAGAAGCTCAAGAAGAATTAAGAAGATTAACAGAAGAATTAGAAAAGGCCGAAGAGGAAACTAAAAATATTGATTTAACAAGTTATGAAGAAGCTCAAGAACGTGATGCTATCATTAGTTTAGATGAATTAATTAAAAAGTCTAAAGAAATGTACGCTAGTAATGAATTAACTCAATATGAGGATGAAGGTAATGAACCAATAAGTTTAGCTGACTTAGAAGCAAAAATGAAACAAGTAGCAGCAATAGAAGAAGAACCTGTTGAATATACTGAACCTGTAATTGAACCAATTATTGAACAAATTGAAGAGACCCCAGTAGTTGAACAAATGGTTTTAGATGATTTTGATACAGTAAAAGTAGAAGTAGAAAAAAGACCTGTTTATCAAGAATCTTTCAAATATAAACCAAGTCCTATTATTTCTCCAGTTTATGGTATTGAGAAAAAAATAAGTCAAAATGATTTAGAATTAGAAAATACAGCTAACTATGAAAAATTAGATGAAGAGATAAAAAAGACAAACGACTTTATCATGACCCTAAAAGATTTACAAAAACACTTAGATTAACAAACTAGGAAATTCCTAGTTTTTTCTTTTGAAAAGTTCAAGGAAACTTAAAAATATTTCGTATTATATTAATAGAGAACGTTGAAAAGTATGACGAGTTGTGTTATAATTTGATAACGAGTTGATAGGGGGAATTATCATGAAAAAAGTAATTATTTTATCTATCTGTTTACTTTTTTTAGCGACAGCTTGTACTAATAAAAATGAAAGTAAAAGTACATCACCTAAAAAAGAGGAAACAACTAAAGAAATAGTTTTAGTAACAGAAAATACTGATAAAGAAGAGTCTGTCTCAGATGATGAAGTAGTAGAATATATAAATGATGTGACTAATGAAGTATCAGAATTTGATAGTGAAAAAAGCCTATCACAAAAGACAAAAGAATCTTTAAAAAAGACTTTTATTACTTTAACAGACTTTATTTTCTATGATGGTACTATTAAAGGTAAAACATTTAAAGAACTAAGTAGTGAAGCTCAAGAAAAAGTTCTTGAACTATATGAAAAGTTAGATTCTAAAATAGAAAGTATTTTTCCAAATTATAAAGAAGAAATAAAAGATACTTCAACCAAAACTTATAGTAAAGTAAAAGAAAAAGCTAAAGAATTAAAAGAAAAAATTAAAAGTATTTATATCGAAAGAGTTGGCGAAGATACTTATCAAAAAGAAATGGAGATAATTGAAAATACTAAAGACAAAGTAGTAGAAAAAGCTTCTCCAATCATTTCTGATGTTAAAGATAAAGCTAAAGAAACTTATACTAAAACAAAAGATAAATTAGATAAATGGTATAAAAACTTTAAAGAAAGTAGTGAATAATATGCGTAGTGTTGGAATTCTAACTTTAGGATGTAAAGTAAATACTTACGAAAGTGAGTACGTTATGAATATTCTAAAAGAACATAATTATGAAATTAAAAGTTTTGATGACATCTGTGATGTCTACATTATAAATACTTGTACAGTTACAAATACAAGTGATATAAAATCTCGTAAAATGATTAGAAATGCTATTAAGAAAAATCCAGATGCTTGTGTCGTTGCTATGGGATGTTTTATAGAAGCTAATAAAGATTATCAAATAGAAGGTTTAGACATTGTCTTAGGAAATAAAGATAAATCTAAAATAGTAGAATTATTAGATGAGTACTTTGCTAAGAAAGAAAAAATTGTAAAACTTTATAACGATCCAAAAAGTCAATTTGAAGATATGTATATTACTAACTTTCCAGGTCGTACTAGAGCCTTTGTTAAAATACAAGATGGTTGTGAGAACTTCTGTTCTTACTGCATAATTCCTTTTGTACGTGGTAAATGTCGTAGTAAAGATAAAGACAAAGTTATCTCAGAAATAACAGCTTTAGTAAAAAACGGTTACCAAGAAGTAGTTCTAACTGGTATTCATACTGGTAATTATGGAGTAGACTTAGATACTAACTTTGCTACTCTTCTAAAAGAAATTGTTAAAATAGAAGGATTAAAACGTCTACGTATTTCTTCAATAGAAATAACTGAATTAACAGATGAAGTCTTAGAAGTAATAAAAACAAGTCCTGTAATTGTTGATCACTTACATATACCACTTCAAGCAGGAAGTAACGAAATATTAAAAGCAATGAATCGTAAATATGATTTATCATACTTTTTCGACAAAATAAAAGAAATTCGTGAGTTGAGACCAAACATCTCTATAACAACAGATGTAATCGTTGGCTTTCCTGGAGAAACTAAAGAACTATTTGAAGAAACTATCAAAACATGTCGTGACTTAGAATTTGCTAAAATTCATGTTTTCCCATACAGTGAAAGACAAGGAACAAAAGCAATGGAATTACCTAATCATGTTGATCCAAGTGAAAAGAAAAGACGTGCTCGTGAACTTTTATTAGTTTCAAAAGAATTAGAAATAGCTTATGCAAATAAATTTGTAAATAAACAAGAAGAAGTTTTAATTGAAGAAGAAAAAGATGGTTATAGTTATGGCCATACAAGTAACTATTTACATGTAAAAATACCTAAATCAATAGAACATAATACTTTTGTAACAGTAACAATTACTAAAGTAGATTATCCATATTGTTTAGCAAAATAAAGGAGAAAAGATATGTCATACATTAAGGGAAATTATCGTAGAAGTATATATCAAAATAGTCAAGGCTACAACATTGGCCTTTTCAAAGTAATGGATACAGATGATGAAAAACTAGCTGACTACATTGATCATATAATTACTTTTACTGGTTATTTTCATGAACTTAATGATATGGATACATATCTTTTTTATGGTAAATTAGTAACTCATCCAAAATATGGAGAACAATTCCAAGTAGATAATTATGAACGCTGTAAACCAGAAGAAAAAGATTCTATTATAGAATTTCTAACATCTGGTCTGTTTAAAGGAATAGGTGAAAAGAAAGCCAAAGCAATCGTTGATGTCTTAGGTAAAGATACCTTAAAAATAATCTTAGAAAACCCAGACAATTTAATTTTAATACCAGGTGTAACTAAGAAGAATATTGAAGTCCTACATACCAAACTTCAAGAATATGAATCAAGTTATGAAACAATATTAATCTTAACTGAACTAGGATTTTCTACAAAAGACGCTATGATTGTCTACAACTTTTATAAGAATAAAACAAAAAATATAATAGATACTAATATATATCAAATAATTGAAGATATATACAATATGACATTTAAAAAAATTGACGCTATTGCTTTAAAAAGTGGATTAGAAAAAGATGCACCTATAAGAGTAGAAGCAAGTATCATCTACATTATGAATGAACTAAGTAATGCTTATGGACATAGTTATTATTTTAAAGAAGAAATAGCTTCTTACTTACAAAGAGTATTAGGAGTAAATATTACTGAAGAATTATTCTTAAGTTCCCTAGAAAATCTTGAAAAAAATCTTTTAATCGTAAAAAGAGAAGATCGATACTACCTAAAAGAAATGTATGAATCAGAAACTCTAATTACTAAACGTTTTAGAATGTTATCACGTGAAGAAGATATAGTTATAAAAGATATTGATTCTAAAATCAAAGAATTAGAAAATCTCTTTGGAATAACTTATAATGAACAACAATTTTTAGCAATCAAGAATAGTCTTTTAAAACAATTCCTTATTATAACAGGCGGACCAGGTACTGGAAAAACTACCATTATGAAAGGTGTAACCGAACTATATCGTACTGTAAATAAATTAAGTTATGAACAACTCCAAGAAAAAATAGCACTTCTTGCTCCAACTGGTAGAGCTGCTAAAAGAATGTCTGAGTCAACTCTTCTTAGAGCCTCAACCATCCATCGCTTTTTAAAATGGCAAAAAGAAACAAATAAGTTTCAAGTAAATGAGTATAATAAGAGTAGAGTAGAATTCGTTATCATCGATGAAGCTAGTATGATTGATACTTATTTAATGGCTAGCCTCTTAAAAGGAATATCTGCTAACTGTAAAATACTTTTAGTAGGAGATGATCACCAATTACCATCAGTTGGACCAGGTCAAGTATTACATGATCTAATTGAAAGTAATTCTCTTCAAAAAGTTGAGTTAACTGAACTATATCGTCAAGGAAAAGATTCAAACATCCTAACTCTTGCTTATGACATTAGACAAGGTGAAGTAAATGAAGAAGTCTTTAATGTCGGAGACGACCTAACTTTTATAAAGGCAACGCCTGATCAAGTAGTAGATAATGTCTTAGAAATAACTGATACATATCAAGATTTATCTTATAAAGAATTTCAAATACTATGTCCTATGTATAAAACTATAGCAGGTATTGATGAAATAAATAGACATGTTCAAAATAAAGTAAATCCAAAAACAAAAAATAAAAAAGAACTTCAATATGGAGATGTAATCTTTAGAGAAAATGATAAAGTTCTTCAATTAACTAATATGCCCGATGAAAACGTCTACAATGGTGATATAGGTATAATTAAAGAAATTAAAACTGCTCCTAAAAAAGAAATAATTATTGATTTTGACGGAAATATCGTAAAATACACTCCATCTAATTTTAATAATTTCCGTCTTGCTTATGCAATCTCTATTCATAAAGCTCAAGGTAGTGAATTTGATGTAGTAATTATTCCTATAGTCAGAAACTTTAATAAAATGCTTTATCGTAAACTAATTTATACAGGTATAACTAGAAGTAAGAAAAAACTATATTTAATAGGAGACATTAATGCTTTAAAATATGCTGTTTCTAATAATAATTCTGATATTCGTCGTACAAGTATCAAAGATTATTTACAAAATGGTATAAAATAATTAAATATTACTCATACTAAAACTGAGGTGAAAGTATGGGAATGAATTGTAAAAAAGGCTTAGTTGTAACAGCAATCATTGGTTCTATGGCAGCTGTAGCCTATATGTATTTAAAAAATAATCCAGACATCATGTGTGAAATGAAGGATATGGCTAAAGATATGGCCAAGAAAGCATATGATAAACTAGAAGATTTAGATTAATTGGAGAAATCCAATTTTTCTTTTGAATAAAATTTCTAAAAGACGTAAGCCTTGACAGAACTGAATTTTATGTATAAACTAAAAACCTAAGAAATATATAATTGTAGTCGGAGGCTAATTATGAAAATAGAAATTAAAAATAATAAAAAGTTAACTGCTATTTTATTAGCTGGAGCAATCACCTTATCAACTATATCGATAACAGGTTGCATTTCACCTTCTTCTGAAAAACCTAGTACAGAGCAAGAACAAACCTCTCCAACAGAAGTAATAGAATATGATATTGTAGATAGTAGTGACATTAAAGAAGCTTTTAAGCCCCAAATACTTGATGTACCAGGAGAAGATTTTAAACTAGTAATTGAATATAATCTCGATCCTGACTCTTCTAAAGAATGGCGTACTACAACTGATAAAAAGATATATATAACAGTATATACAAAGGATTTACCAGAGAAAACTAAAGTCTATATTGATAATGTTCATACCGATACCAAACTTATCTCAACTTATCCTAATATGAATGGTATAACCCAAGACACTAGTGATGATGAGATTCATAATAACTTAATGTATGGCTTTCCAATATCAAATACAACCAAGTATAATGCTATAAACATAATAGAAGGACAGACAATTAGTTTTATATCTTCACCATCATATGGTAGTGATACAACAGAAAAAAGTATTTCTGAAGAAAGGTACACCGAAGATGAATATTTAAAACATGGTGTCTACGCCAATAAAATTTCATCAATCTATGGACTTTTAATTCAAAAAGGTAATGATGAACCATACGGAGTAGATGTCTCATCTGATGTTATTGTTTTAGTAACAAATACTCTTACTCAAGAAACAATTACCGGAAGAGAAAAAACATATGTGTATGATAGAAATGGAAATAGAACAGAAATAAATGGTAATTAATAGAAAGAAGCAATATTTAGTTTGTCTAAAACAACTTCTTTTTTTTGCCTAAATTTTTGATTTTATTCTAAATTAAAAATTCATATTAGAAACAAAAAATATATCAAAATAACTAAGAAACGTTATTTTTCCCCGTAAAATAAAGTAAATGAACGTTGAAAAAAACTGACTATTTAGTTATAATAATAAATAGTGAAAATTATAGGAGTGATAAAATGGCTTTAAAATACGATGAATCATCAATAAAAATACTAGAGGGATTAGAAGCTGTCAGAAAAAGACCAGGTATGTATATTGGTTCAACTGATAAGAGAGGACTTCATCATCTAGTTTGGGAAATAGTAGATAATGCCATAGATGAAGCCATTAATGGTTTTGGAGATTATATCAAAGTAACAATTCATAAAGATAAATCAGTAAGTGTAGAAGACCATGGTCGTGGTGTTCCAACTGGAATGCATGAGTCTGGTAAATCAACACCGGAAGTAATTTATACAGTATTACATGCCGGTGGTAAATTTGAAAGTGATGGTTACAAAGTTTCAGGTGGTCTACATGGTGTTGGTAGTAGTGTAGTTAATGCCTTATCTAAATGGATGGAAGTAACTATTAAAAGAGATAAAAAAGAGTACTACATTCGTTTTGAAAACGGAGGTCATGTAAAAGTACCACTAAAAGAAATAGGAACTACTAATAAAACAGGAACAACAGTAAGATTTATGCCGGATGATGAAATCTTTACAACAACAAATTTCTCATACACAACAATCTGTGAAAGAATGCAAGAAAGCGCTTATCTTTTAAAAGGTATAACTCTAGAAGTAGTTGATGAAGAAGATGAAAGAAGTGCTAAGTTCCACTATGAAAGAGGTATAGAAGAGTTTGTTGAAGAACTAAATAAAGGTAAGACAACCCTTCATAAAGTTTTAGATCTATCAGGTACTAAAGATAAAATTGATGTTGAAATCGCTATGCAATATACTGATTCATACAATGAAAATATTGTAAGCTTCGTAAATAATGTTAAAACTATCGATGGTGGTTCTCACGAAGTAGGTTTTAAAACAGCCCTTACTAAAGTGTTTAATGATTATGCTAAAAACAATGGCTTTGTTAAAGGCAAAGATAAAGCTTTTGAAGGTAGTGATGTTCGTGAAGGCTTAACAGCTGTAATTAGTTTAAAAATACCAGAAGGAATTCTTCAATTTGAAGGTCAGACTAAAGGAAAATTAGGAACTCCTCAAGCTAGAGTAGCCGTAGAAAATATTGTAACTGAACAAATTAGAACATTCTTAGAAGAAAATAAATCTATTGCTACTGAAATAATAAATAAAAGTCTACGTAGTAAAGTAGCAAGAGAAGCTGCTCGTAAGGCTCGTGAAGAAGCTAGAAAAGGTACTAAGAAAAATAATAAAGAACGTTCACTTTCTGGTAAACTTGCTCCTGCTCAAAGTAAGGATAAAGAGAAAAAAGAACTATTCTTAGTCGAAGGGGATTCAGCTGGTGGTTCTGCAAAACAAGGACGAGACAGACGTTACCAAGCTATCCTTCCATTACGTGGTAAAGTTTTAAATACAGAAAAAACTAAAGAAGACGAAATCTTAAAGAACGAAGAAATAAATACAATGATTTATACAATCGGTGCTGGATATGGATCAAACTTTGATATAAAAGATTGTGAATATTCCAAAGTAATAATCATGTCAGATGCCGATGAAGATGGTGGTCACATTCAATGCTTACTACTAACATTCTTCTATCGTTATATGAAACCATTAATAGAAGATGGCCGTCTATTTGTAGCACTTCCTCCATTATTTAAAATCCAATCTGGAAAAAATGTTGAATATGCTTACACAATAGATGAAATGAAAGAAAAAAGTAAAGGCAAGAAATGTGAAATTCAAAGATACAAAGGTCTTGGTGAAATGAATGCCGATCAACTATGTGAAACAACTATGAAACCAGGAAGTAGAACATTAATTAGAGTAAATATAGAAGATGCTCAATTAGCAGAAAAACGTGTTTCCATTTTAATGGGTGATGATGTTCCACCTAGAAAAGAATGGATTGAAGAAAATGTCGAGTTTTCATTAGAAGATGATTATGAAATAAATTAAAAGTAGGTGTAAAAAATGGCAAAAAGTAAAACAGAAGAAGTAATAGAGAAGATATTTGATTATACCCTTGAAGATATCATGGGTGAAAGATTTGGAAGTTATTCTAAATATATAATTCAAGATCGTGCTATACCAGATGCCAGAGATGGACTAAAACCAGTTCAACGTCGTATATTATATTCAATGTATAAAGAAAAAAACACCTACGACCATGGTTATCGTAAAAGTGCAAAAACAGTAGGAGATGTAATAGGTAATTACCATCCACATGGAGATAGTTCAATCTATGATGCCATGGTTAGAATGAGTCAACCATGGAAGACAAGACTACCATATATAGATATGCATGGTAACAACGGTTCAATAGATGGTGATTCTCCTGCTGCTTATCGTTATACCGAAGCAAGACTTTCAAAGATAAGTAATGAAATGGTAAAAGATATTGATAAAAACACTGTTGAATTTGCTCCAAACTTTGACGATACAACAGTAGAACCAACTGTCTTACCAGCTAAGTTTCCAGCTTTACTTGTCTATGGTGCTCAAGGTATATCAGCTGGTTATGCAACTAACATTCCACCTCATAACCTTGGTGAAGTAATTGATGCCACTATCTACAGAATTGATTATCCAGAATGCAGTCTAGAAGATTTAATGCAATACGTAAAAGGCCCAGACTTTCCAACAGGAGCTATTGTTGAAGGAATAGGTGGTATCAAAGAAGCCTATACTACTGGTCGTGGTAAAATAAATATTAAAAGTAAATATACTTTTGAAGAAGAAAAAGGAAAATTATCCCTAGTTATAACTGAAATTCCTTTCGAAACTAATAAAGCCCTTCTAGTTAAAAAAATCGATGATATTAGAATAGATAAAAAAATAGATGGTATCGTTGAAGTACGTGATGAATCAGCTGCTGATATTAGAATTGTTATTGACCTAAAGAAAACAGCTAACAAAGACCTAATTGTAAATTACTTATTGAAAAATACAGATATGCAAATAAGTTATAACTTCAACATGGTCTCAATCGTTAACAGACGACCAAAATTACTAGGACTAGCAGCTTCACTTGATGCCTTTATTGCTCATCAAAGAGATGTTGTAAAAAGAAGAACTGAGTTTGATTTAGCTCATGCTAAAGCTCGTTATCATATCGTTGAAGGTTTAATTAAATGTATTTCTATCTTAGATGAAGTAATTAAAGTAATTAGAGCTTCTAAAAATAAACAAGATGCTAAAGATAACTTAGTTAAAGAGTTTGAATTTACTCCTGAACAAGCAGAAGCAATCGTTGTTTTACAACTATATCGCTTAACTAATACCGACGTAGTTGCCTTGGAAAATGAAAAAGCATCTTTAGAAAAAATTATTGCTGGTCTAACTTCTATTCTTGGTAGTGAAGCAGTTTTAAAATCTGTTATGAAAAAAGACTTACGTGATGTAAGAGATAGTTATGATACTCCAAGAATAACAGAGATAAAAGATGAAATAACTGAAATAAAAATAGATACAACTGCAATGATTCCAAAAGAAGATGTTGTTGTCTTAGTCACAAAAGATGGTTACATTAAACGTACTTCATTTAGAAGTTATACAGCTTCAAATCCAGAAGATATAACTATCAAAGAAAATGACTACATAATAGGACTATATGAAATGAATACAACAGATACATTATTAGTATTCACAACTGCCGGTAATTATCTACATATCCCGGTTCATATAATTCCAGATTTAAAATGGAAAGACATGCCAAAACATGTAAGTAACTTAATCGAAATGACATCAGGCGAAAGCGTAGTAGCAGCAATACCAGCTTACAATTTTGAAACAGAGAAAAATATTGTTATCGCAACTCATGATGGTATGATTAAACGTTCTAAGTTAAAAGACTTTAAACTCCTACGTTATTCTAAAGAAACAAGTTGCATGAAATTAAAAGACAATGACTATGTAATCGCAGCTTTCACAGAAGATAAACCTTGTCTATTCCTAACAACAGATACAGGCTATGGACTAAGTTTCAAAACAGAAGAAGTTCCAGTCGTTGGAGTTAAAGCATCTGGAGTAAAAGCAATCAAGTTAAAAGATGATAATCTAGTATCCATAAATCAATATAGTCAAACAGAAGATGAGTTTATCTCAATTATTACTACAAAAGGAACAGGTAAAAGAGTTCGACTAAATGAATTTGAATTATCAACAAGAACAAGACGTGGTCTTTTAGTAATAAGAGAAGTAAAGACAAATCCTTATAAAATACTAAAAACATTTATAACAGACTCTAAAAACTATATAGGTTTAAAAAATAGTGATATTAACATTATAAAATTAACAGAACTTCCAATCAGTGATCGTCATTCTATTGGTAGTCAGCTAACAAAACATAATTTAACAGATGCATTCCAAGAATCTATTCTAGTTAGAAGTACTAAAGAACAAATCGATTTAATAGATGAAAAAGTTATTGAAGAAAAGGACGTTGTTGTAGAAAAAGAAGAATCAAAACCAAAAAAAGAAAAAATATCTTTAAAAGAAATAGATGATCGTCTAATGACGATAGATGACTTTCTAAACTAAGATGGGACTTACATCAGAATATCCAAACTTGAACATAGTATTAAATGACTATTGCCTTTGGATGGAAAACAGTCAGTTTCTAAATAACTTATCATACTTGTATCATCTAACTATAAAATTAAAAAAACTACTTGAAAAAGATTTTACCTGTCAGGAACTAGAAGAGTTATATGATAAAGCTAAAGAAGAATCCAGATATTTATCTTTAACAGAAACTCTTCTTCTTACAACTGAATATATAGAAGAAAGACTTCCACAATATAAAACAAGATTTTTAAAATGTTTAAGTGATGGCACTATTAATATTGTTGTAGATCCGGAAGATATCTATGAAAAAAATAAAAATAATGAAGCTGGAAGAGATAGGAAAAAGCACTTATATGCTAACGTTGTCCTAAGACACAACACCAAAGATCCTGTGACTCTAGTTCATGAATTTCTTCATACGATAAATAACGAACCGGACAATCGTATCTCTAGAAAATATATTACTGAAGCAATATCTATCTACTTTGAATCAGATATGTGTGAATTTTTAAAGAGAAAAGGCTTTACTGAAAAAGAACTAATGATTAATGACATCTTCCGTCATGCAGATTTATCTGGCTGTGTTGATGATCTAATGCCAATTTTTCCACTCTTAGATAGTTTTCGTCTTCTAGGCCCAATTAATAGTGATAGCTATGATCGTATGCAACAGTTAAACATTGAACCATTAGCTATGTCAAAAGAAGAATTCTATTCTAAGGCTTCAAACTTTGAAGAAAGATTATCAAGGGTAAGAAAACGTAATGAACTACTTCATATAACAGATGGTCCAAAGCCTCAAGAACCTCTAGTAACATTTGGTTATGTCATAGGTACTCTTATTGCTTACTACGGAATAGAAAATGGTACTGATGATATTCATCAAAGAATGATTCATTTAAATAACATCGTAAATAAAGCTACCTTTTCAGACTTATTATCTTACATTGATATAGATATAACAAATGAAAAAGAACTACTAAAGAAAATAGTTCCACCTCTAAACAAGAAAATACAAAAAATAAAAGCCTATAGTAGTGGAGAAAAAAATGAACCGAAAGAGAAGTAAAAACTTCTTTTTTCTTTGGAAAAACATAAACTTATATAGGTGATAAGTATGTCAAAAGAAACATTTAAAACATTCGCAAGAAGTCATCCAGAGCTAGCAACTTCAGTCTTAAAAAATAATGTTACCTGGCAAAAACTATATGAACTATACGAAATATATGGCGAAAATAGTCAAGTTTGGGATGGCTACTTTACAAAGAAAGAAACACTAACAGATAGAGCAACATCCGCATCAACATCCTTCAAAGACCTATTTAATACCGTAAAAAATCTAGACTTAGACACAGTCCAAAAAGGTGTCACCAACCTTCAAAAAACAATAGGTCTTTTACAAGACATCGGTCTAACAAATACTAAAGTACCAACCCAAAGCTATGAAGCTCGACCAATTTATAAGTATTTTGAGGATTGATATGAATCTATATACAATAAATTATATAAAAAATAATCAGTTACTCTATAATTACTTAAGAGAAAATTCCTATTGGTATAAATATCTAAATAGAAATCAAGAATACTTAAAACCACTAGAAGAGGAAATGAAAAAGAAGTACAAACTAACTACTCAAGATAGAATAGAAAAAATTTCTCAAGGAATAAACATGGTTTCAACTATTTTAGATGTATTAAAGTAAAAAATTATGTTAAAATTAATATATGGAAAAATTAATAGAACAGGTAGAAATATTAAAAAAAAGTCTAGATAATACTACCGAAGTAAAAAATATAATTATATTAAACAAAAAAATAAAAGACAGTAAAGAACTACAAGAAAAAATAAATAAGTATAAAGAAAGGTTAAATAATAATTTAAAAGAAGAAATTTATAATGATTCATTATATAAAGAATATAAAGAGGCAGAAACTAATTTAAATATCCTAATCTTAAAAATCAATAAAGAACTTAAAAAAATTAATAGTAAAGGTAAGTGTGGTTTATGAGAGTAATATCAGGAATATACAAAGGTAGGAATATAGAAGGGTTTAATATGCCAGGTACAAGACCAACTATGGATAGAGTAAAAGAAAGTCTTTTCGCAAGTATTCAAAATAGTCTAAAAGATGCAACCATCCTAGACCTCTTCTCAGGATCTGGTTCTCTTGCTATCGAAGCTCTAAGTCAAGGAGCAAAAGAAGCTTATGCTGTAGATAAGTCTTATCAAGCTATTAAAGTTATTGATACTAATATCAAAAATATTAATGTAAAAGACTGTAAAGTAATCAAAGCTGATTATAAGACAGCATTAAAAACATTTTTTGATCAAAATATAAAGTTTGATTTAATATTTTTAGATCCCCCATATGATACAGATTATATTGAGAAAAGTCTAAAACTAATAGCTGAACTTAATCTTATTAAAAATGAAGGACTAATTATTTGCGAATCAAATAGTAAAGATAAAATAATTTACTCTGACAAGTTCAAACAAATTAAAGAAAAAAAATATGGCGATAAATGGGTAGTTATACTAGAAAAAATATGTTAAAATATATCTAGAATAATAGTAATGGTGATGCTAATGAAAAGAAAAAGTAAAAAGTTAAATAATAAGGGGTTTGCTATTTCGTCTGTTTTATATTCACTACTAATAATGGTATTTTTAATTGTTATGTTAATGATGGGAATGATGGCTTCTAATAGAAGAAATACTCATAAATTAGTTGATCAAATTGAAGAAGAACTAAATCGTTATAGTCTCTCATCAACAACACTTGAATTTGATGCATCAGCAACTACAGTTGTTCCTCAAGAATACATTGTGCCAACTGGACAATCTGGCTGGTATAAAATAGAACTATGGGGTGCATCAGGTGGCTCTACTGTATCTGAGACTGGTGTAGAAAGAACCGGTGGTAAAGGTTCATACACATCAGGCATTGTTTATCTTGAAGAAAATGAAGTTCTATACTTCTACATTGGTGGAACGACTACAACTTCTCAAGGCGGTCTAAACGGAGGTGGCTCTGGAGGTTCTGCTACTGGTAAAGGCGGTGGTGGTTCAACAGATGTTAGAACTGTAAAAGGAACTTGGGATCAAAAAAACTCTCTAGAAAGTAGATTTATGGTAGCAGCAGGCGGCGGCGGTGCTGATGGACTTGGTGCTGGCTCAGATGGTGGCTCTGGAGGATTGATTTATGGTACTCCAGGCAAGAAAAATATAGAAGATAATAATTATACAGCAGCTGGTTATGGAAAACAAGAAGGACCAACAATTTGGAATATTCTAAATCTATCTGGAAGTACTAATGTCAAAAATTGTAATAGAGGTTATTATGCCGGTGAAAATAATAATGAACTATCTGGATGCGGACGAATGGGTGAAGGTGGTTCCTCTCCAATATCAAGAGTAAATGGTGGTGGAGGAGGCTCTGGCTACTTCGGTGGTGGAGCTGGAACAAGTAATAAATCAACTCTAGCCGGTTCAGGTGGCGGAGGCTCTAGCTTCATTGCTGGTTATGGTGGAGTAAAAATTAACGGACCAGATGCAGTAGACGATAGTGCTACAACAACATACTATACAGGTGATAAACAAATCATTGAAGGTAGAATGGCTGGAGCAGTAAATGAAGGAAATGGTTATGCTAAGATTGAATTAGTATCTCAAGCAGATAAAACCACAAAACCACAAAGAAAAAATACAATCTTAGATAATGTTAGATACATAAGAGATTGTTCATCAGGAACAACAGCATCCAAAACAACAGCTAGTTGGATAGAAATTCAAGCTAGAGCAAATGGTGTAAACTTAGCAGCTGGTAAAACTGCAACACTATCAGGAACAACTACTGGCTCAACTGGAAGCTTATCGTTAATAACAGATGAAGATGTCTTCGTTGATAATTCTTATACTGTAACCAAGGCAGAAAGTGCTGAAGTGTGTGTAACTGTAGATTTAGGGACAGCTCAAAATCTAGACGAAGTCTTTGTCTTACATCATTGGGGAACACCTGCAAACTCCATGCAATGGAAACATAAACTAGAAACATCAACCAATGGTTCAACTTGGAAAACAGTCAAAAAATATGGTTCAACAGATGAGTCATACATCAGTGTCCCAGAACAAACATCAGGTTATCGTTATACGGCTTGGGATGTTGATAATAATACAACAGAAATATCCAATGGAGTTTACTATATTGAGTCATCCCTAGCACCAAAAAGTAGAGCTCTAACAGCAATCAATAACAATCAAGCTACAACTGATGAAACAGGAACTTCAGGAAGACACGTATCACTTTCAACATTTAAGTCAGCTGGAGTACAGAAATGGGCAATAACAAAACTAAGTGATGGCTACTATAAAATTGTTGAAATAGAATCAAATAATGCCCTACAAATAAAAGATAGTTTAGGTCAAAAAAATACCGCAGTAAATACTGCCTCAGCATACAATGACTCTTATGACTGGACAAAGTGGAAGATAATACCGCTAGGCGATGGAACATATCGTATTCAAGCCAAAATTGGTTCTAATTATTTAGCAACAATTAATAATAAATTTTATGCAGATTCTGATATTCAAATCGCAACACAAAATACTACAGATGCTACATTTACACAGCGCTGGACATTTGCATATGTCCTATATTAAGGAGTAAATTTATTACTTCTTAATTTTTTAAATAAAATTAGCACAAATAGTTGACAAGTGCTAAAGAAAGTCATACAATATAATTAGCACAGATGAGATGATAGTGCTAGGAGGTTGATTAAATGTTAACAAAAAGACAAAGCAACATTCTAAAATTAATTGTAGAAAGATATATAAAAGAAGCTAAGCCAATAGGTTCAAAAATAATATCAAAAACCTTGAAATGTTCAAGTGCTACAGTCAGAAATGAAATGGCTGGTCTTGAAAATGCTGGCTTACTAGAAAAAACTCATACATCATCTGGTAGAGTTCCAAGTGAAGCAGGTTATCGTTACTATGTAGATAACTTAATGGAATTAAAAGAAATGAATGCTGAGGACATGTTAAAATTACAAATCGTCTTCAGAAATCAACAATTAGCTTTATCTGATGTAATTACTAAAAGTTTACAAGTAATTTCAGATATTACTAATTACACAACAGTTGTCCTTGGAAGTACTTCACATGAAAACTTACTTAAACAAATAGAAGTAGTACCAATAGATGAAAACAGTATGATTGTTATAATTGTTACTGATAAAGGACATGTAGAACACAAAAATATTAAGTTGCAAGATGTCTCATTAGAAGAAATTAAGAAAACAGTCAACCTAATAAATAATTTAATAGCAGGTACACCAATAGATGAAGTAAGTGCAAAGCTAGAATATGAAATAAAGCCAATCATTGGTAAATATGTAAAACAACACGAACAACTATATAATGCCTTCTATCATGTGTTTAATGATTTTACTAATCAAGAAGTAAATGTTGTAGGTAGACATAAAATATTGGAACAGCCTGAATTCAGTACTAATATTGAAAAAATAAAGAATATATACAATAAGTTAGAAGATAAAGAAGTTCTTCGTAATATTGAAGAAGATGATGAGAATAATATTAAAGTATATATTGGTGCTGAAAGTAACATTGATGATGATGTTACAGTTATAAAGACAAGGTTTAAAACACCTACAGAAGAAGGAACAATCGCAATTATTGGTCCTAAAAGAATGGAATATGATCAAGTTGTTTCCATGCTAGAATACATGAAAGAAAACATTGAAAGGTAGGAGAGTATGAACGAAGAAAACGAAAATATAGAAGAGTTAAAAGAGAAAGAAAAATCACCTCAAGAAAATATAACAGAAAAACATCATGAAAATAAAGAACATTGTAAACATCATCACCATGATAAAAATCATCACGAACATGATTGTTGTTGCAATGAAAAACATGATAATAAAAAAGAAGAAGAACTACTTGCTAAAATAAAAGAACTAGAAGAATTAAATAAATCTTTAACAGACAAGGTAAAATTAGCTCAAGCTGAACTAGTAAATTATCGCCGTCGTAAAGATGAAGAAACTGCTGGTATGTTAAAATATGCCAATCAAAATTTAATTATGGAAATACTTCCAATCCTAGATAATTTTGAAAGAGCTATCAAGTTAGATGATAATAATTTAACTGATGAACTATCAAAGTTTCTGGCCGGATTTAAAATAATGTATGCATCATTAAATGGTGTCCTACAAAAGTTTGGAGTAGAAGAAATATCAAGAGTTGGAGAAATATTTGATCCAACGCAAGAACAAGCTCTAATAACTGATAGTCTAGCCGATCATCAAGATGAAGAAGTATTAGAAGTATTACAAAAAGGTTATAAATTAAAAGACAGAGTCATAAGACCTGCCTCAGTAAAAATAAATCAATTATAAAAGGAGAGATAATATATGAGTAAAATAATAGGTATCGATTTAGGTACAACAAATTCATGTGCTGCTGTACTAGAAGCAGGAGCACCAAAAGTAATTCCAAATCCAGAAGGATCAAGAACAACTCCATCAGTTGTTGCCTTCAAAAAAGGAGAAAGAATTGTTGGTGAATCAGCAAAGCGTCAAGCTTTGACTAATCCAAATACTGTTTCATCAATTAAAAGAAAAATGGGAACTAGTGAAAAAGTAGAACTAGAAGGTAAAAAATATACTCCAGAAGAAATTTCAGCAATGATTTTATCATACATTAAAGATTATGCTGAAAGTTATTTAGGCGAAAAAGTTACTAAAGCAGTTATCACTGTTCCTGCATACTTCAACGATTCACAACGTCAAGCAACTAAAAATGCTGGTAAAATTGCTGGCTTAGAAGTAGAAAGAATTATCAACGAACCAACTGCTGCTGCTTTAGCATATGGTCTTGAAAAAGATGAAGGACAAACAATCCTAGTTTACGACTTAGGTGGTGGTACATTCGATGTATCTATCCTAGAATTAGGTGACGGTGTATTTGAAGTTAAAGCTACTGCTGGTAATAACCATCTAGGTGGAGATGACTTTGATGAGAGAATCATTGAATACTTAGTAAAAGAATTTAAGAAAGAAAATGGTGTTGACTTATCAAAAGATAAGATGGCAATGCAACGTTTAAAAGAAGTTGCTGAAAAAGCTAAGAAAGACTTATCAGGAATGGTATCAACTCAAGTATCTGCACCATTTATCGCTAAGGGTGACGATGGAGAACCTCTACACTTGGATATGACTTTAACAAGAGCTAAATTTGAAGACTTAATTTCTGACTTAGTAGAATCAACTCTAGAACCAGTTAGAAAAGCTTTAAAAGATGCTCATATGACTAAAAAAGATCTTGATAAAGTAATCTTAGTAGGTGGATCTACTCGTGTACCAATGGTATATGATTTAATTACAAAAGAATTAGGAAAAGAACCTTCACGTGAAGTTAACCCTGATGAAGTAGTTGCGATGGGTGCTGCTATTCAAGGCGGAGTTCTAACAGGTGATGTTAATGATATCGTTTTACTAGATGTTACACCTCTATCTTTAGGACTTGAAACTTTAGGTGGAGTTATGACAACTCTAATTCCAAGAAATACAACAATTCCAACTTCTAAGAAAGAAGTATTCTCAACTGCTGCTGATAATCAACCAGCTGTTGATATTCATATCTTACAAGGTGAACGTCCAATGGCTGCTGACAATAAGACTTTAGGAAGATTCCAATTAGGAAATATTCCTCCAGCACCAAGAGGAGTACCACAAATCGAAGTAACATTCGATATCGACGCTAATGGTATTGTTAATGTAAAAGCTAAAGACTTAGGAACTAACAAAGAACAATCAATTACAATTACTTCAAGTACAAACTTAACTGATGAAGAAATTGAAAAGATGCGTAAAGAAGCTGAAGAAAATAAAGAAGCTGATGAAAAACGTAAAGAAGAAGCAGAAGTTAAAAACGAAGCTGAACAAATGGTATTCCAAACAGAAAAAGCTATCAAAGATTTAGGTGATAAAGCTGATAAGAAAGAAGTAGAAGAAGCAGAAGACCTAATCAAAGACTTAAAGAAAGCTCTTGAAGGTGGCGACATTGATGAAATCAAGAAAGAAAAAGAAAAACTTCAAGAAAAAGCTATGGCTCTAGCAACAAAAGTATATGAACAAGCTGCTAAAGATCGTGAACAAGCATCAAATGATGACAAAGAAGACGAAGAAGAAAAGCCAAGCAAAAAAAATAAAAAAGACGATGATGTAAAAGAAGCAGATATTGAAGAAGAATAAAAATAGAAAGGAAAAAAATAAGAAGTAGGCTTAGTTTAAGTACTACTTCTTATTACTAATTTAAATATAAAATGGAAAAACTATTAGAAAGAAACGAAGTAGAACAAAAAGATAAATGGGATTTAGAAAGTATTTATAAAAGTCTAGATGATTTAAAAAAAGATTGTAATCAAGTAGAAAAAAACACTTCTGAATTAGAAAAACAACAAGATAGCTTTACTTCATCAAGTAAAAACTTTCTAAATTTCTTAGAATTATATAGTGCTACATCTAGAATTTTTGAAAAACTATTTACATACGCTATCAGAAAAAGTGATGAAGACTTAGGCAACAGTACATACCAAGAACTATCTGGTAAAGTTCAAAACCTATATCAATCATTTCAAGAAAAAACATCTTTTGCAACTCCAACAATACTATCATGTGATAAGTCAAAAATTCTATCTTATTTTGATGAAGAAAAAGACTTAGAAAAACATCGTCATAACATTGAAGATATTCTTAGGTATAAAGAACATACTTTATCAAAAGAAGAAGAAAAAATAGTATCAGCTTATGCTAAAGTAATTGATAGTAGTAGTGATACAGCTTCTTATCTTATGGATGCTGATCTAAAGTTTGCTAAAATAAAAGATAGTAATAACAAATTAGTAGAACTAAATTCTAGTAATTACAGTATCTATCTAAAAGATAAAGAAAGAAGAGTACGTAAAGCAGCTTTTCTTAATTGCCACAAAGGCTATGGAAGTGTAAAAAACACGCTAACTTCAACTCTAGCCGCAACAAGTGAAGCTCTAAGTACTTCAAGTAAATTAAGACATTACTCATCTAGTCTTGAAGAAAGCTTATTCTCTGATAATGTTCCTGTAGAACTATATAATAATTTAATTGAAACAGTTCATAAAAACTTGCCATCATTATATGAATATTATCAAGTAAAACAAAGACTTTTAAACCTAAAAGATTTTCATATCTACGATAGTTATGTTTCTGTAACTAAACAAGATGAGAAAGAATATAGTTTTGAAGAAGGTAAAAAAATAGTCTTAGATGCCCTTAGCATCTTGGACAATGAATACCAAGAAGTTTTAAAAACAGCTTTCACAGATGGTTGGATTGATAAATATCCTAATAAAAATAAAAAGTCTGGTGCTTATTCCTGTGGTGGTTATGATACAAAACCATTTGTCTTATTAAACTATACAAATACTTATAATGATGTTTCTACTTTAGCCCACGAATTAGGCCATTCTATGCATACATATTTTTCAAATAAGTACAATACTTATGGTAATCATGAATATCCAATCTTCTTAGCTGAGATAGCATCAACTGTAAATGAAATGTTATTATCTTACTATATGGAAGAAAAAGCCAAAACTAAAGAGGAAAAATTAAATGTTTTAGAAGACCGTCTAAATACTTTTAAAGGTACTATCTTTAGACAAACTATGTTTGCTGAATTTGAAAAGTATATTCATGAATTAACCGATAAAGGTGAAATCCTAACTACCGATAATATTTGTAATTACTATTATGATTTAAATAAACTATATTTTGGTAATAAAGTAGTTTTAGATGAAGAAATAAAATATGAATGTTTAAGAATACCGCATTTCTATTCTCCATTTTATGTATATAAATATGCAACAGGTTTATCTATTGCTTCCTACATTGCTGAAAATATTATTAATAAAACTAAAGGTTTCAAAGAAAAATATATTGAATTTTTAAAGGCCTCTGGTAGAGACTATCCACTAGAGGTCCTAAAAATAATTGATGTTGACTTAAAAGATACTAAAGTATTTGATGAAGCAATGAATGCATTTAGAAAGACATTAGATGAATTTATAGAATTAAGTAAGTAAAAGAGGTGTAAAAAATGGCAGATAAAAGAGATTATTATGAGGTACTAGGTGTAGATAAAAATGCTAGTACCGATGAAATAAAAAGTGCTTTCCGTAAAAAAGCCAAACAATATCACCCAGATTTAAACAAAGATGATCCTTCAGCAGCTGACAAATTTAAAGAGGCCCAAGAGGCTTATGAAGTATTATCAGACGAGTCAAAACGTAAAATGTATGATCAATATGGCCATGCCGGTGTAAACAATTCTTATGCTGGTGGTGGAGCTAACTATGGTGGTTTTGGTGGCTTTGATGCCTCTAGTTTCGACTTTGGAGATATCTTTGATTCGTTCTTTGGTGGTGGTGGAAGCTCATTTGGAGGTTTCCAAAACTTTGGTGGAACTTCTTCATCAAGAACTAGAAAAACACGCGGTAGTGATGTCTTAATGCGTATGAAACTAGATTTTGAAGAAGCTGTCTTTGGTACAGAAAAGAAGTTCAACATCGATGTAGTTGAAGAATGTGAAGAGTGTCATGGTAATGGAGGTTTTGAACCAGAAACTTGTGAAACATGTCACGGTACAGGAACAGTAACTAGTCAACGACAAACAATGCTAGGTTCATTCTTATCAAAAGGACCATGTCCAGACTGCGATGGATTAGGAAAAATATATAAAAGAAAATGTAGTGAATGTAACGGAAAAGGTCGTATTAAAAAGAATAAAAGAATTACTATCAATATTCCAGCTGGAGTAAATACAGGCGATCGCCAAAGGATAACAGGTAAAGGTAATCCTGGAACAAATGGTGGTGAAAATGGTGATTTATACTTAGAATATGTAGTAGGTGAACATGAATATTATACAAGAGATAATGACGATATCTATCTAGAAGTACCATTAACTCTAACCGAAGCTATTCTTGGTTGTAAAAAAATGATCCCAACACTATACGGAAATGTAAAACTAACCGTAGATGCTGGAACCTCATCAGGTGAAAAACAAAAGATCAGAGGAAAAGGTGTAAATAATGAATATCGTAGACATAAAGGAGATATGTACGTAATATTTAGAGTTTATACACCTAAAAAATTAACTCGAGAACAAAAAGCTCTAATAGAAAAATTAAAAGATACAGACATGACAACAAGAGAAATCAACGATTTTGATAAGTTTGTTGAAAAAAACGATTAAGTGATTATAAAAATCACTTTTTCTTTTTTTTAAATTTCCTTCCCAAAAAGTCCGTACTTTTTATGTGACATTTTTAGTATCTGTTGCAAAAGCAACACATAATATTTTGACTGATATGGTACAATTAGTTAGAATAGGGAGGATAAAAATGACAAAAGGTGATAAATATACAAAACAAATATTTAGAAAGATATTAAAAGAGGGTTGTCTTGATAAAAATCCAAGAACCCATTATACCGATGGTACTACAGCTCATACCATAAGTATTAACCATGGTATGTGTACATATGATTTAACTAAAGGAGAAAGTCCTTTAATAACACTACGACCAATTGCTGTAAAATCAAGTATTGGTGAATTATTATGGATTTATCAAGATGAATCAAATGACCTTAATCTTTTAAGAGATAAATACGGTGTAACTTGGTGGGATGAATGGGACATCGGTAATAGAACCATTGGTGCTGTCTATGGTGAAACTGTAAGAAGACACAACTTAGTTAAAAATCTAATTAAGGGTTTAGAAGAAAATCCAGATGGTCGTCGTCATATAATAAGTCTTTGGCAAGAAGATGATTTTAAAGACAAACATGGTCTAAAGCCTTGTGCCTTTATGACAGAATGGAATGTTCGTCATGGTAAAGATGGAGTAGACTATCTAGATATGTGTCTAACCCAAAGATCAAGTGATTTCGCAACAGCTGGTTGCATAAATCAAGTTCAATACTTAGTTTTTCTACATTTAATTGCTAGACACTTAGGTCTAACTCCAGGACGCTTTACTTGGTTTTATAATAATATCCAAATATATGACCGTCATATAAAACAAGTAAAAGAACTATTAAAAAGAACTCCAGTAGAATGTGAACCAAAAATCTGGTTAAATCCAGAAAAAACAAACTTCTACGATTTCACAGTGGATGACATAAAAATAATTGATTATCCAAGAGCCGAAATAAAAGAAAAAAATCCTCAAATGAAATTTGATATAGGTATTTAAATGGCAACATTAACTTTAATAGCCGCAGTAGGCAAAAATAATGAACTAGGCAAGGATAATAAATTAATATGGCATATCCCAGATGATATGAAATTCTTTAAAGAACAAACCATAAATAAAAAGATAATTCTAGGTAGAAAAACACTTGAGTCTCTACCAGGACTACTTCCGAAAAGAATCCATTTAGTCTTAACACATCAAAGTTTAAAAGAAAAAGAAAATTTAAAAGTATACAATAATATTGAAGATTTATTAGATTATTTAGACACTATAAATGAAGAAGTAATGGTAATAGGTGGTGCTAAAATTTACGAAGAGTTTCTTCCTAAAGCAAACAAAGTAATATTAACAGAAATAGAAGAAACATCTCCAGCAGATGCCTACTTTCCAAAATTAAATAAAAATAATTGGACAAGAAAAGTCCTAGCAACAAAAGAGTATAATGGTATAACATATCATCATGTAATATATGAAAAAATAAATAAATAACAAGCATCACACTAAAGTGATGCTTTTCTATGTAATAAAACAAGAACATTAACAATTCCTAAAAAAGTAACAAATTTTATGTAGTCTAAATTTACATTTATTAGTTAAAACAATTGAGTTTTTACAAATGATGGTGTAATATTATAATAGTAATAATAAAAGTATAAGGATGTGTTAGTGTGACTTTTAGAATGTATGAAAGTATGGCCTTTGCAATTTGTGCACTGGTTTATTTAAGCTTGATTTTAATGATGTATATCCATAAAAGAAAAGTAGGTGATATACAAACAAAAGTGTTTTCTGTTTTATTAGCAGCAGGTATCGCTCTAACTTTTTGTGAAGGTGCTTATGTCTATGGATTATCTGTACTAGATACTAATCCTAAATTAGCAGAAATAACTTGTCGTATTTATACAATTGGTATTTTAGTATTAATAAATTTATTTATCTATTATATAACAACTATGTTTATGCGTAGACTAGGTAATAAAGAAAAAGAAAAGAAGGGAAACATTATAACTCTAATAATTCTTCTTTTCTTAGCTGCTATTACCACTTTAATATCATTTGCTTTTCCACTAGATTATACAAGTTCAGAATCTGGTTTTTATAATTTTGGTGGTCCAGCTACAACAATTGTTTATGCAGAAGGTTTCTTCTTATTCCTTATCATATTTATAGTAACAATATTTAAAAGTAATAGTATTCCTAAAAGTCAACAAAAGCCAATATATTTCTTTATATTAGTCTTTGCCGGTCTAATTGCACCCCAAATAATCTTAAATTATGATTTAAACTTAGTATCATTTATCTTTGCCTTTATGATAGCAATACTTTATTTTACTATTGAAAGTCAAGATAATAAACTAGTTCAAGAACTAGAAAACTCCAAAGAAGAAGCTCTAACAGCTAGTAAAGCAAAAACAGAGTTCTTAATTAATATGTCACATGAAATAAGAACCCCTATGAGTACAATCTTAGGTTTTAGTGAAATACTTTTAAATGAAGAAAAATTAACAGAAGAAGTCGCTAAAAGAGATACAAAGAGCATCTATGAAGCTAGTAATATCTTAATGGAATCAATTAACGCTATTCTTGATATTTCCTCTTTAGAAACTAATAAAGAAAAGATAAGAAATGAAAAATATCATCCAGCAAGTCTAGTCTTTGAACTAGATGAAAGTATTCATTCAAAAATTAATCCAAATCTTGAATTTTCTACTGTAACTAGTAACAATCTTCCTCAAGATCTAATAGGTGATTCTGAAAAAATACGTAAGATATTAAGTTTCATTTTAGACTTTTTCATAGAATCAACTTCATCTGGTAAAATAACTTTATCTATAAGTGCTAAAGAAACAGAAAGAAATATTTGTCAATTAATCTTTAATATTACAAGTAGTAATGCTAATATCAGTCGTGAAAAATTCAATGTAGAATTTAATGACTTTGTAAAGTTAAGTGAAGGAAATAACACTCTTATCAACAACACTGATTTAAAATTAATAATTGCCAAAAAGTATATAGAATTACTAAGAGGAGAAATAGACTTTAGAAATAATAATAACATCTCTTGTGATTGTACAATTTCTCTAATTCAAAGTCTAGTAAGTGATTCTCTACCTCGAAGAGAACAAATTCCAACTACTGTAAAAAAGAATATCTTAATAGCTGATGAAAATAGAGTAAATCATATAATCATTAGTAAATATTTTGAAAATGGTAATTATAACATCTTGGATTCATATACAAAAGAAGATTGTAATAATAAAATAAGATTTGAAAAATTAGATTTAATACTTATAGATACTTCGTTCCTAAATGAAGAATTAGAACAACGTCTAAAAGAAAAGACTATTCCTTTTAATATCATTGAGATGAATGATGAAAAAGAAGGAAAGTCTAAAGATTATGTAAAAGATATAATTTATAAACCTGTAACTAGTGATGAAATTAACAAAGTAATAAATCAATATCTTAATAGTGAAAAGGATGTGAACATATGATAGCTTGTCTAATACTAACAATTGGTAGCTTATTCTTCATGACTCTATTATGCATAGTATACTTTTCACAAAACAATGAAAAAACTATTGAAACAAAGTTATATAAATACATGCTTATTACTATGCTTTTATTAATAATTACAGAAATTATTCTCTGTTCTATAGTCTATCATTCAGATAGTAATGAAATTAAAATAATAGCTGCTAGAATCCACTGGCTATCAGCTGTTGCTTGGTTTTACTTATTATTCTTCTACAGCTTAGCTTTCTTAAGAGATATCCAAGCAACATCTGTAACTAAATATCTATTTTCTGATACAAGATCAAAAATAGTAACTATTATAACAATCATAGTCTTAATAATATATTTCTTTCTTCCGTTCTCATCACTTGATAAGATGTCTTTTTTACCAGGACCAGCTGCTTATTTCTTAATAACTTATTGTACTATTATTACTCTCTATATAATTGGTTATACTATTGTTAATGGTAAGAAAATTAATACTCGTAAAAAGAAAACTATATATATTCAAGTAATAATACTAGCAATTGATATGACTCTACAATTCCTATATCATGATATCGCAATAGAAGCAATAGGAGCAGCTATTCAAATGTTCTACTTGTATTTTAATATTGAAAATCCTGATATTAAAACTGTTGAAGAATTAGAAATTGTCAAAAATGAAATAGATAAAGCTAATAAAGCTAAGTCTGACTTCTTATCAAATATGTCTAGTGAAATAGTTCATCCTATGAATACAATTATTAATTGTAGTAAATTAATATTAAAAGAAGAAAATTATAATGAGGAACAAACTAAAAACTATATCAAAGAAATATCCATAGCTGGTGGAAACTTACTAAATATAATTGATAATGTCTTAGATATATCCGCAATAGAATCTAATAATGATGCTCTAGAGCAAAAAGAATATTCTATAGTTAATATTGTTAAAGACTTAAATGATGTAATAACTACTAAGATTGGTGAAAAACCAATTGAATTCATACTTGAAGTAGATGAGCAAGTGCCAACTAAACTATATGGTGATTATAATAAGGTTTATCAAGTACTTCTAAATCTTCTAACTAACGCTATTGATCATACTGAAGTTGGAAAAATAAAATTATCTATTGAATCTGAAAAAGAAGATTTAGAAATATGTCATTTAATAATGAAAGTAAATGATACTGGTTGTGGTATGAGTAAAGAAGATAGTGATAAATTAACTGCTATGTTAAATAGTAGTGAAAATATAGATTCTAGTAGTGTTAATGAAAATGGTTTTAACTTAATCTCTATAAAAAAGTATATTGATTTAATGGATGGAACCTTATCATTTAAAAGTGACTATGGAGTAGGTAGTGCCTTTCAAGTTGAACTAAATCAAAAAATAGTTAATAGTATGCCTATCGGTGATGTCAAAAGTTCAATCCAAAACAATGTAAAAATAGACTATATAGATTGTTCTAAATACACAGTCTTAATTGTTGATGATGATGAACTAAGTATAAAAGTAACTGAAAGAATGCTAGAACCATATAAGTTTAATATAAAAAAGGTAAACTCCGGAAGAGCCTGCATCTATGATATAAAATGTGATAATAAATATGATATGATCTTTATGGATCATATGATGGAAGGATTAAATGGTATTGATACTCTTCATAAAATAAGAAAACTAGATGGTTATGTAATACCTCCAGTTATCGCTCTAACAGCCAATGCCATTTCTGGTATGCGTGAGTTATACTTAAATGAAGGATTTGATGAGTACTTACCAAAACCAATAAAATCTAATGAACTAAATAGTTTAATAAAAAAATATTTTGGAAAAGAGTTACAATAAAAAAGGCTTCACCGTAATTATAGTGAAGTCTTTTATTTTACCTAATTTTTTCTAAGACATAATTCCCATAGTACTTTAGGATTATCATATCTATCCATTGCTGACTCTTTTAAATAGTAAACTTTAAAATCTTTAAAGTAATAATAGCAATCTTCCTCATCAAAATATCTTTTATAAATATTTCCATCAAAGTAAAAGTTATGATCTATTTTTTCTAAATTATTGTTGTTCTTTATTTCTTTTATCGAGTTAACTCTAACTAAAAGATATCCGTCAGGTTTAAGTGTTCTTAAAATTTCTTTAATAATATATTTTGTCGTCTCAGTATCAAAATAATGTAAGCATAAATCTGCAATCACAACATCAATAGAATTATCCCCAAAAGGTAAACCTCCAGTCATATCAAATAACATAGTTTCTAAATTCCTATTTTCTTCTTGTACAATTTTTAATACCTCAGTAGAAAAATCAGTTGCAATAACATTAATAAACCCAGAAGAAATTAAATAGTTACTAGAATAGGCTCTTCCACAACCAAGTTCTACAAATTTAAAATCTTTATTAAATAATTTAGTATATTTATTCAACCAATCATCATAAGTTGAAATATACTTTTTATGAATATTATCCCAATATTTATCTAATTTCATTTAAACACTCCACCTACATAACCATTGTATGTAAAATTCTATCAGTATTTTTAAAATTAAATTTAGCAATTTCTTTTAATTTATCTTTACCATACTTTTCTACAACTTCTTCTCCAATTGTATCAACATCCTTACCTGCTCCCTTAGGTAGAGGAATATGAATACTATCACATAACTTATCAAACTCTTTTAAGAAAATATATCTACTAATAATAGATCCAGATGCAACTGCTAAGTTCTTATCTTCTGCTTTAGTAATAAAAGTAATTCCTCTTTGTACATCTCTAACATCACGTAAATATTCATAATATCTAGCTTCTCTAGCAAATTCATCAACAATGATGTAGTCAACCTCAGGTTTTTCTTCAACCATTAACTGATATAAAACCTTATTATGCATAATAGCCTTAATCTTATTCATATTAATATCTTTAGCATACTTTTCATTATATTCTTTGTTACTAAGAATAATACTACGATATTTAACTCTTTTTGCAATCTCTGGAGCAATCTTTAAGATCTTAGAATCATCTATCTTTTTAGAATCCCCAACTCCTAAACTTTCTAAATAAGGAATATCTTCTTTTTTTACATAAGTCGCAGTAACAACAATAGGTCCAAAATAATCCCCAGTACCAACTTCATCTGATCCAACTGCATTAGTATTGTAATATTTCTCATCTGCTTTTTTAGCTTCCTCTTGTTTTTCTTTAGTATTTTCTAAAGCAACACCCCACATAGCCGCATCAACATCAGCACTCTTTCCTTGAAACATTACTTTTCCAGACTCATACATTGTAATAACAGTATCTTCTTCCTCAGCTTGAAAAACAACATAAGGAATAACTTTATCTCTTTTTTTATCTTTATAATATTCAATCATCTTTTGCTTTATTTCATCATTAACTTTAATAACTACGTTCATTACGCCCACCTCTAAAATTATTATAGCATAATTAACAAAAATAGTTTATAATTAAAAATAGGAGAGTGATTTAAATGAATGTATTTGACATAGGTATAATATTGTTTATTGCTATATTTGCAATAGCTGGAGCAAAACAAGGTTTAATTAAAAGTGCAATATCTCTAGTAGGTATTATTGCTGTTTTTTTAATAGCATTTTATTTAAAAAATCCATTTGGTAACTTTTTATGTAAGTATTTCCCATTCTTTAAGTTTACTGGAGAATTAGAAGGACTAGTTTCTATAAATATATTGATATATCAACTATTAGCATTTATTATAATTTTAGTATTATTATTATCAGTATATGGTATACTAACTAGTGTATCAGGACTAATTCAAAAATTAGTAAATGCCACAATAATCTTAAAGTTACCATCTGCAATAGGTGGCTTTATAGTTGGTATTATAGAAGGATATTTATTTGTCTTTCTAATATTACTATTCTTAGTCTTACCATTCCAAAACTTCAAGATGTTTACTGATAGTTCACTAGTTAATACAGCTGTCTATAAAACACCGATTTTATCTAGTACAACAAGTAATGTTACAAAATCAATAAAAGATATTTATGAAGTATCAGATAAAGTAGTAAACAAGAAAATAAGTACTAATGAAGCTAATCTAGAAATAATAGATACTATGATTAAATATGATATAACAACAGCTCATACAGTAGAGCAGTTAGTAATTCTAGATAAACTAGATGGTGTAACTGGAATTGATAAAATAATAGCTAAGTATAAATAGAAAGGAATTAACATGATATTTTTAGAAAATGAACAAGACTTTTTCGAGTTAATCAATAATAAATTAGTATTAGTAGATTTCTATGCTACTTGGTGTGGACCATGTCGTATGATAAGTCCAATTATTGATGAAGTAGCCAAAGAAACTACAGATCTTATGGTCGTTAAAGTAGATGTCGATAAATACCCAAATATTGCTACTAAATATGGTATTATGTCTATTCCAACTTTAAAAGTATTTAAAAATGGAAAAGAAGAAAAAACATCTATCGGTTACATTGAAAAAGATGCTATCAAAGACTTACTAAAATAAGTCTTTTTTTCATGTAAAAAACTGTTAAAAAAATGTAAAAAAACTTGTTTGAAAATCAATAAATTGCTATACTAAAAGAGTCTAATGACATAGGAGGGAATAAAGAATATGAAATATGTATATATGTTTACTGAAGGAAGTAAAGATATGCGTAATCTCTTAGGTGGTAAAGGTGCCAACTTAGCAGAAATGACTAATATTGGTCTACCAGTACCAAGAGGTTTTACAGTAACTACAGAGGCTTGTACAAAATACTACGAAGATGGAGAAAAGCTAAATTCCTCAATCATAGAAGAAATTGAATCAAAAATCAAAGAACTAGAAAAAATCACAGGTAAGACAATGGGTGATACTAAGAATCCATTATTAGTATCTGTAAGATCTGGTGCTAGAGCAAGTATGCCTGGTATGATGGATACAGTTCTAAATCTAGGATTAAATGATGAAGTTGCTAAAGGATTTAGTGAAGTAACAAATAATCCGAGATTCGTATATGATTCTTATCGTCGTTTTATTCAAATGTTTGCTGATGTTGTTATGGGCTTCCCAAAATCATCATTTGAAAGACTTTTCGATAAAATTAAAGAAGAGAAAAATGTTGAATATGACACAGAATTAACTGCTGATGATTTAAAAGAAGTAATTGAAATCTATAAAGGAGAATATAGGAAACATGCTAATGCTGATTTCCCACAAGATCCAAAAGAACAATTAATAGAAGCTGTAAAAGCAGTATTTAGAAGTTGGAACAATGATAGAGCAATTACATATCGTCGTTTAAATGATATTCCAGGAGAGTGGGGAACTGCTGTAAACGTTCAAGAAATGGTTTATGGTAATAAAGGTGAAACATCAGGAACAGGTGTTGCCTTCACAAGAAACCCAGCAACTGGAGAAAATAAATTATATGGTGAATACTTAATGAATGCTCAAGGTGAAGACGTTGTAGCAGGAATTCGTACACCAAAAAGTATTGAAACATTAAAAGAAGTAATGCCAGAGTGTTATGAAGAATTTAAAAAGATTTGTAAGATTCTAGAAGATCATTATCGTGACATGCAAGATATGGAATTTACTATTGAAGATGGTAAACTATTCATGTTACAAACAAGAAATGGTAAAAGAACAGCTAAAGCTGCTTTAAAAATTGCCGTTGACTTAGTAAATGAAGGTATGATTTCTAAAGAAGAAGCCTTATTAAAAATTGAACCAAAACAATTAGATCAATTACTACATCCTAACTTCGATGATGCTAGTTTAAAAGCTGCTAAAGTAATTGCTACTGGACTTGCCGCATCTCCTGGAGCTGCAACTGGTAAATTATGCTTTACTGCTGAAGATGTAATTAAAATGCATGAAGCAGGAGAAAAAGATCTTATCTTAGCAAGACTTGAAACTTCACCGGAAGATATTGAAGGTATGAACTTAGCACATGGTATCTTAACTGTTCGTGGAGGTATGACTTCACACGCTGCCGTTGTTGCTCGTGGTATGGGTACTTGCTGTGTATCAGGCTGTGGTGATATCATTGTTGATGAAGAAAATAAAACTTTAAAATTAAAAGATGGTACAACATTCCATGAAGGAGACTATATCAGTCTTGATGGATCAACTGGTAATGTTTACGGAGAACAAATAAAAACAGTTGAACCAGAAATTTCAGGTAACTTTGAAACAATCATGGAATGGGCTGATGCTACTCGTAAATTAAAAATCAGAACAAATGCTGATACTCCAAGAGATGCTCTTCAAGCTAGAAAGTTCGGTGCAGAAGGAATTGGTCTATGCCGTACTGAGCATATGTTCTTTGAAGAAGAAAGAATCTTTAACTTCCGTCGTATGATTACTGCAACAACTCTAGAAGCTCGTGAAGAAGCCTTAGAAAAAATTCTTCCATATCAAAGAGATGACTTTGAAGGCTTATTTAGAGCTATGGATGGTTATACAGTAACAATTCGTTTCTTAGACCCACCTCTACATGAATTCTTACCACATACAGATGAAGAAATTAAACCTTTAGCAGAAAGTCTAGGTATGACTTTTGAAGCTTTAAAGAATAGAGTTGAATCATTAAAAGAATTTAATCCAATGATGGGACATCGTGGTTGTCGTCTAGCAATTACTTATCCAGAAATTGCTAAGATGCAAACAAGAGCTGTAATTGAAGCTGCAATTAATGTTCAAAATGAAGGAAAGACAGTTATTCCTGAAATTATGATCCCACTAGTTGGAACTGTAAAAGAATTAAAATACGTTAAAAATATCGTTGTAGAAACAGCAAATGAAATTATTAAGGAAAAAGGTGCTGACTTAAAATATGAGGTTGGTACTATGATTGAAATTCCAAGAGCTGCTCTAACTGCTGATGAAATAGCAGAAGAAGCTGAATTCTTCAGTTTTGGTACAAATGACTTAACTCAAATGACATTTGGTTTCTCAAGAGATGATGCTACTAAATTCTTAGGAGATTACTACAAGAAGAAAATTCTTGAGCAAGATCCATTTGCAACAATTGATCAAACTGGTGTTGGTAAATTAGTTGCTATGGCTGCTGAACTAGGTCGTAAAACTAGACCAAATATTCACTTAGGAATCTGTGGTGAACATGGTGGAGATCCAAAGAGTATTGATTTCTGTCATAGAGTAGGACTTGATTATGTATCTTGTTCACCATTCCGTGTACCAGTAGCAAGATTAGCTGCTGCTCAAGCTGCAATCAATAATAAATAATAGTTTAATAAAAATACAGAATAACTCTATCAAATGATAGAGTTTTCTTTTTATCAATATAAGTATATGTATACAAAACTTCTAGAGAGTATCTGTAAACAATAATGTCAAGCCTAGTTTAGACCACTATGTTTTTACCAAAAAAGATGTTATACTATAGTATGAAAGGATGATAAAAATGAGTAGAGAAAATGATGTAATAAAAGATAAAGCACATTATGATAGAATCTATGGTGGAGACAATCGTAGAGAAACAGAACAAATATGGGAAAGAGAAAGAGCAGCCGCTAGAGTAAGAGATGAAAGAGATGAATACGAAAGAAGAACAAGGGAGACTCAAAGAGAACATTCAGATCTACTTAGAGGAATGTCGCCAGACGATCGAAGAAGATATGATGAAATGAGAAGAAGAGAAGAATTCTATAGAGGAATGGATTCGGAAAAAAGAGTATCAGCTTTAGGACGTGAAAGAGAAACTATTGATTACCAAACTCAGATGCAACAAAGACAAGATGCAAAAGCAAAAGAAAAAGCTGCTAGAGAATTGGCTTTCAAAAAAGCAAAAATGCGTTATAACTCTCTAAACCCACTAGTTAAAGTTTTCTCAAAAAATCCAGACAAAATAGATTATGGATCAATGAGTGCCGATAGAATTGACTCTCTATATGGAGGTAAGAAAAGATGATGGATGAACTTAACATCGTATTCAATGATTATATTGATGCCTACAAAGATTTAGATATAGCCGAAAAAAGAAAAGAAATGATAAATAATATTAAAGAAATGATTGCTATGATCGAACAAATGGCTACTGATGAAGGAATCGTATTAAACTACCTAAGAAGTAGAGAAATACTAGATTTAGACGAAGGGCGAGAAAGTGAAGACGATTACTTAGAAGCTCTACTTGTATACGTTGAAAACTTTAAAAATATCTTAGGACAATATCTAGATAAAAGAAAATAAACTTACAAAAATTAATTTTAAACAAGTAAAAATAACTCAGGAGGTTAAAAATCTTGAGTTTTTAATTACTTTAAAAAGTATAAAAACAAACTTCTATTAAAAATAGCAAAAAAAACAAAAGCTGTAACATCAATGGAAGACTATTTTGACATTGCTAATAAGTTTGGCAGGATATGGAATAGTGCTGGAAATCTTGGAAGAATTTCCAATTGTTTAGTAGAAAATAATGAAAATAGAAATGCCTGCATTTTTAGTAGCGTCTTATCTGATGCAGATATGAAAAAATACAATACAGGTGGTGAATACTCTAAAACAGGTGTAAGCTATGTAGATACTAGTAATAAATCAGAACTTATTTATAATTATAATTTTAAAAATCTTACATACGAAGACGAATCCAATTATTCTAACTATAAAGCCGAGTGGGACAACATAAAAAAATATTTTACAACTGGTAACAGTGAATTTATAATGCAAGCAGGCGATATGTTACGCCTTGCCTATACATCAAATGGCCTTGTTATGCTTTACGTTGGCAAGGCTTTTAACTCAAATGATACTGGTCTTATTCACTCTACAGGAACAGATGGTAGTTATGATAAATTTAGTGTTAGATATGAGTCTAGCATATCTGATTTTTTAGACAATAAAATAAAATACCTCAAGGACAACAAGAAAGACAAGGAGAGAATAATAAGCATCTCGGTACTTAGACCAATCAATAAATATTGCAATAAAACAACGTGTACCAATGAAAATATTACTTCTAATGATGAAGCAAGAGTGGCATTTTCAGGTACTAGAGTTGAGCAATACATTACTAAAGATGGTAGAAGTATCAGTTCTTATAATTCTGTTGATGCTGATGATAGCATCACTTATGGCCTAAACCTAGAAGATAAAAGGAAATATGGTTATTGTTCAAGCTATTTTAATAATTATTATCTTATTAGCACTAATATATTTTATGATTAAGTGTTCACGTTTAAGAAAAAACAATCAGGAAATTAGTTAATGTTTCGTACATTAACTTTTTTAGTGTTAGATCAAAGACAAAACAACAATGAAGTTTATAAGTACAACAGTTATTAAGTATAAATAAGAATACATATCATAAAAAGGATAAATTATTTATTATTACATAAATGATAAGAAATAACTTTTAACTTTTAGGTTAACAAAAAAAGACTAATCTTTTCACAATAAGAAAAATTTGTTATAATTATCTAGAAATAGAAGGTGAAAAAATGAAAGCAATTTGTATAGGACATTCAACATTTGATACAACTCTTCCAATGACAGGCTATCCTATAGAAAACAACAAATATCGTATCTCTTCTCACGTAGAATGCGGTGGTGGCTCTGGTCCAAATGGGGCCTATGTTTTAGCAAAGTGGGGAGTTGATACAACTATAGTATCAGCACTTGGAAATGACTATCAAGCAGATCGAATAATAGATGAATTTAAAAGTGTAGGTGCCAATATAGAATACTTAAAAAAAATACCAACTCATCAAACATCATGTAGTTATATTTTTGCTAATATGGAAAATGGAAGTAGAACAATAGTGACTTCTAAAGCTAAAGCAATACGAAAACTAGACATAAGGGAAAAGTTAAAAGCTGATGTAATATTAATTGATGGCGAACATCCAGAAACTGCCAAAGAAATTTTAAAAGATAATCCAAAAGCAATAAGTGTCTTTGATGTAAGTAGAGTAAATGAAGATAATTTAGAATTAGGAAAAATGGTTACTTATTTAGTTTGTTCCCATGAATTTGCCGAAAAGTTTGCCAATATCAAAATAGACTATGAAAACATTGATACCATAAAAGCTTGTTATGATAAATTAAAAGAATTTTTCAAAAACAATGTCATAATCACTCTAGAGTCCTATGGTAGTTTTACAGAAATAGATGGAAAATGTATGCAAGTACCAAGCATAAAAGTAAAAGCCATTGATTCAACTGGAGCTGGCGACATTTTTCATGGTGCTTTTGCATACTTTATAAGTAACGGTTATTCATTAATTGATGCCATACATTACGCATCAGTAACCGGCGCACTTTCCGTTGAAAAAATTGGTGCTAGATACTCAGTACCTGAGTTAAAAGAGGTTTTAGAATATGACAATATTATCTAGCTACTTACCACAAATAGATTTACATGGCCTTGATAGAGATTATGCCAGAATTTTAGTAAACGAATTTGTTGAAGACAACTACAAGCTACATAATAAAACAGTACTAATAATTCATGGCAATGGAACCGGAATTTTAAGAAAAACAGTTCAAGAAACATTAAAGCATAACAAGTACGTAGAAACATACAAAATAGACAATTTTAACACTGGCACAACAGTCGTTGAATTGAAACAAAAAAATTGACAAAATATATCCTACATGCTAGAATAATAAGGCATAAGGGACAGGGGGCATACATATGTATACAGACGAATATGAAAACAGAGGGTTTCCATTTAGAAACTTTTTATTGAAGTTAATTTTAATAATTATATTTGTATTTTTATTAGTATGGTTATTACCTAAGTTTATTGCACCAGCAGTAAATAAAGATATAAAAAATAGTAATGAGAATACAACTCAAATAAACGCCTTAACTTCACAAATATTTGCTGATAACTTAAATAAAATGAAGGAAGCTGCAATCTCATATTATACAGATGAGCGTCTACCAGAAAATGATGGCGAATTTAAACAAATGACCTTAAGTGAAATGATTGGTCTAAAGTTAATTACTCCATTAATAGATAAGAATAACAAGGCAGTAGACGTAGAAGCAAGCTATGTAAAAATAACTAAGTCAGATAATGAATATATTTTAAAAGTAAATATTAAAGACAGTGAAAAAGAAGACTATATTTTAGTACACTTAGGTTGTTACACATACTGTAAAGGAAACATATGTGAAAAGAAGTCAGAAAATATAGTAATAAAAGGTTCAACAATCAAAGCTGATACACCAATTACAAAGAAGTATTATTGTCAAATAGCAAACGGAAAATACTATGGTAAATCTGGTAATGTAGTTAATAAAAACACCTATGAAAGTGAATGTATAACAAAGCCAGTAGAAAAACATTACTGTGCTATAGTTAATGATAAATATTATGGTAAGAATGGAACTGTTGTAAGTAAAGAAACTTATGAAGATGAATGTACAACAAAGCCAGTAGAAAAACATTACTGTGCAATTGTAAATGGAAAATATTATGATAAAAACGGTAATGTAGTAGATAAAAATACCTATGAAGAAAGCTGTAACACTAAAGAATATTTATATGAGTATGCAAGAACTATTAACGCAACATTTAGTAGTTGGACAAAATGGTCTAATTGGTTAGAAACAAGTTGCAGTACTAAAGCCATAACTTGTAACGAAAACGATGTAAAGTGTTTAAGAGAAGTAAAACTATATAATCGTAAAGAAAAAATTGGTACACACGAACAAGAATACATCAAAGAACGTAGTGTTCAAATAAAAGCTTCATCATACACAGAAAAAACATGTAAAAATTATTCATATGTTATAGTTAATAACACAACATATGCCGTAACAAATACATATACAAACGTAACAAACATTACATCATCAACTGCATCTTCTGTAGCTGGATGGAACTACGAAGGAAGAGGAACATATGCTAATCCTCCAAGAGACACAGAAAAAACACATTATGTATTTGTTGGAGCCGATTATAGTTATTGTTCGGATACATGTACAACCCTACCAAATTACTACTATGATAAGTATACATACACTGGTAACATGTCAAAAGTTTCAAAAACAACTGAAGCACCAGTAAGTTCATCATCACAAGTAGTAGCAACATGTACCGAATATGAAACAAAAACAGTTAATATATATAGAAATATAACAAAAACAGAAATAGCAACTAGAACCGAGCCATTATATGGTACAGTTTGCTATTCAAGTGATAGAACAAGAAAATTAACATCAACTGGTAAGACAGAGAAAAAATGGAGCTATTACAATGATACTAACTTATTAAATAACAACTGGTACTATACAGGTGCCAAGAAGTTAAAATAATTAAGGGGGAAATATAAATGGAAAAAGAAATTAAAAACATAGTTTTCTACACTTTTGAAAGTGAAACGGGCGAAAGAACACAAGCTTGTGTATTCTATACAGATGGAACAGTAAAAAACACTAATGAAGAAGAGGGTGTTGAAGACGTAATAACTTTAATGAAGTCTAAAGGAATAAGCCCAAAAGAATATAAAAGAATTATAAATAAACATTATGTATATAAAACAACAGGTGAAGATTTAGAAGAATACTTTGAAGAATATTTGACAAAAAAAGAAAAATATACTCCAAAGAAAGATAGAAATATCAAAACACTATTTAAAAACCTATTTAAAAGAAAAAAAGAGGGATCTAAAAAAGTTATTGATAAAGAAGAAAAGAAACCAAAAACAGTAGTTGAAGAAACAAAACCAGAGGCTGAAAAAAACACTGAAGAAAGAAAAGAAAAGTTCTGGAGAGTATTACAAACAATAACTGGTGTAAATTTAGTTTGGGGTTTAAAAGAAAAATATCTTGCTAAAAAAAGAGCGGTAGAAGAAGCCAACAAAAGTAAACCTAAAAAAGAAGAGGGAAAATTCAAGAAGTGGTTTAAAAAGACTTTTATAGGAAAAATAACTAAAAGAGTAGCTGCATTAATAACTGCTGTCACTATTCTTTTTGTACCAGGTTGTTCAAATGCAAAAACTGAAAAAGGACCAGAGGCTACTCCAACAACAATCAATGAAACTCAAGAAATTAATACTGATGATTTAATAAAAGAAGTAACAAGTTTTGCAGGAATGCTAAAACTATCAAAGAGTGATGTTCAAAAAATATTTATGAATAACATCAGTGAAAGTCTAGATAACTTTAATATAAAATTTGCTAATGCATATGTAGAAAAAGATAAAAATATTAAAGCTGCATTATCTTGGGATGAAGTTATTTCATTAGCCCTTGTTTATAACGATTACAATAAAGATCAACTAATTCAAATCTTTAATGGTGCTGACTTAAATACAACAAAATTAGAGGATGCCTATAAAACTGGTGTTTTACAATTAATGGGAGCACATGTTATTGAAACTAGAGAAAATAAAGTCGATATGTCATCATTATTAGAAAGTCAAGAAGCCAAAGATTTTTACGAAAAATATCACGAACTATTCTTAAAATGTAAAGAAGCAACAGGTCAAGAACAAATAAACAGAGTAAATGAATTTTACCAAGAATTATATAAAGACTTCCCAATAACAGAAAAAGTAAGAGAAGAAGGAATTGCTCATAGTGATTCTAGAAATAGTATAGAAACATATAAGTTCTCTATAATACCAATGGTAAGTGCTTCAGAAATGCTATATCAAAACTTAGCAATTGATAAAACACTACAAGATAAAGCAGTTGCTTACTTAAATGATATTGGTGTTTGCAATAGAGCTAATGATGTTATTGAAAAAGCTGCTCTAGTAAATTTATCAGCTTCTAAAAATAATGATTACATTGATTATAATATTTTAAAACAAGCAAAGATTACTGAATTAATAGATGAAGATGCCTACGTTGTTGATGATGCACATCGTGATCTAAGTGAATTAGATAGTTTCAAAAATAAAGTAAATGTTAGTTTCACATATACAAACGGTACCTTCACAGGTGAGTATACAACTACTACAACAAAATATAGAACAGAAACAACAAGTACAACAACAACTAATCGTAGCCAAGCTGTTTCATCTACTAGTGAAAATAAAGTAGCTGCAGCAGAAAGACAAGCTAGTTCAAGATTAGATGCAGAAAATGCCCAAGCAAGAAGAGAAGCTGAAAAGGCAGCAGATGCCGAAGTAAAACGTCAACAAGAACAAGCTGACGCAGAAAGAAGACAACAAGAAGAAAAAATTGCTCAAGATGAAAAAGATTTACAAGATAAAATAAATCAAGCTAATAAAGATATTAATAATGGTCAAAAAGTAAATGAAGATGACTTTGGTGATCATAATGTTGATTTTGATAACGATCATTCAGATAATAAAGGAAATTTAAATGATTCAGTAAAAGACGTAACTACTGATGGAACTGGTGATAAAACAAATGAACCATTGCCAGATCCAAACGCAGATGATAAAGAAAATTCTAATAGTTCATCAGATCAACCAATCTACGAATATGAAGAACCATACACTATGACTAATGAAGAAAAAGCAGCAGCAATCGTAGAGGCAATGGCAAATGCTCAAACTGAAGAACAAGCAAAAGTATATACATATCATAATTAATTAAGTGGCCCAGTGGTCACTTTTTCTTTCACTCAAACAACACCTGTCGTTTTTTGAATGGTTTTATTTGACAAATCAAGGACTTTGTGTTATAATATGAGTACTTTAAGGGTGAGAGGCCTGAAGTATACAAAATTAAAATTTATATAGGGTGGGGTTGAGTATAATGAATAATGCGTATATTTTTGAGTATTTGGATGAAAATGATTTTCGTAAAAAAGAAAGATCAGTTAGAAAATATAACATGTTAGCCTATAAAAAATTAACATTTAATTACTATCCAGAATTACGTAAAGGTAACTTTTTAGGTAAAGAAGTTAGTAGAAATGAAAAGAATAATACTATAGGTTATGAATTAAAATTACCTACTGATGAATTATTTGTTAAAGTACATGGTGAAATTACATTGCACTATACTGTATATACAGAAAAGAAAATAATTCTTTTAACAAACATTACACCAGAAGGAATTTTAGATGAAGGTCATAGAGCTGAATTATCTACATACAAAGGTGTTATGATTTCTAAAACTAATCCAGAAAAAGATATGTTCAAAATTAATTTAATTAATATGTTAGGAAAATAAGAGAAGTTCACCTGAATTTTTCTTATTTTTTTTCATTTTCTCTTGCAACAATTATAAATATATGCTATTATTAAATAGCAATGGACCCTTAGCTCAGTTGGTTAGAGCATCCGGCTCATAACCGGGCGGTCACAGGTTCGAGTCCTGTAGGGTCCACCATTTTATACGCGGGTATGGCGGAATTGGCAGACGCGCTAGACTTAGGATCTAGTGCCGTAAGGCTTGCAGGTTCAACTCCTGTTACCCGCACCATATAGAATGTAAATATCAACTAACTAAGTTGGTATTTTTTTATACATTTTTCCGTAAAAAGTATGTTACAATATAATATATAAATAATATAGTAGGGAGTAACATTATGAAGAAAAAAGACATGAAAAAACTAATAGTTTTAGTTATACTATTATTATCATACGCATACACAACTTTTATAAATACAGAGAATAAAAATCAAGAAGGACCAATTAAAGAAAGAAAAACAGAAGATGTTATTTTTGCTGATGAAAATACTCTAAATGTCTATTTTATAGATGTAGGTCAAGCTGATTCAATTCTTCTAGAAAACAAAGGTCATTATATGTTAATCGATGCTGGTAATAATGAAGATGGTCCAAAGCTAGTTAACTATTTTAATGAACAAGACATAAAAGAATTTGACTATGTAGTAGGAACTCATGCCCATGAAGATCATATTGGTGGAATGGATGATATTATAAAAAACTTTAAAATAGATAATTTTTATATGCCTGATGCCATAACAACAACAAAAACATTTGAAGACGTATTAGATGCCTTAGAAGAGACAAATGTTATCTTTCAAACTCCAAAAGTAAATCAAACATTTAACTTACAAGATACAACAATCACAACTCTATCTGTAACAGCAGATGAGAAAAATTTAAATGATACATCCATAGTTTTAAAAGTAAAACATGGTACCAATACATTTTTATTTATGGGAGATGCCTCAACAAAAATAGAAAAGAATCTCTTAAATAAAGATATAAAAAGTGATGTTTTAAAAGTAGGTCATCATGGTTCAAGATATTCAACTTCTCTTGAATTTCTAAAAAAAGTATCACCAGAATATGCCGTTATATCAGTAGGTGAAAACAATACATATAAACATCCTCACGAAGAAATCTTAAAAAGACTAGAAGAACAGAATATACAAATATATAGAACCGATAAACAAGGTACAATACTTGCTAAATCCAATGGTTCAATTATAACATTCAGTACTATAAAAACGGATACTAATGGGTAGGTGTAAAAATGAAATATGCCATAGATAAAATTGAAGAAGATATAGTTATCTTAGAAAATCTAGAAACAAAAGAAAAAGAAGAAGTAAATATAAAAAACATACTCGGAGAAACTCATGAAGGAGCAATAGTTATAAAAAATAATGATACATATATAACAGACTCTAAAGAAGAAAATCTTCGAAGAAAAATGTTAAGAGAAAAACTAGAACGACTTAAAAATAAACAATCATAAAATAGTCCTAATTGAAAATAAAAAATTAATATGTTAAAATATCAATAGAGTAAAAAGGAGAGTACTAGTACTATGAAAAAGAAAAATATTCTAATAAAAATTCTACTAATAGTCATAATAGTTGTTTCAACAAACTTTATACTACTACCTCCACTTTTTAGACTAACGATAGCTGATGTAGATTTAACTGGAACTACAGTCAAAGATCCACAAAAGAATAATCTAATAGTTTTATCATGTAAAAAGTATGATTTACAAACATCAACTTTAGTAACAAGCAGAACAAGGTATAAAGAAGAAATACCGGAACAAAACTTTATAACATATGAAAAAACCAGCTCAAATAATGAACTGACTAGCAGTCTTCCATCTTATAAAAAACCAGATGAAGAAATAGAATTCTTCTCAAATATTGATGGAATAGAAATAAATACAACCGACCAAAAGACAACAGTATTAATTTCTAAGTATGTAGTTAGTATGAATGAGGCCAACTTTACCTTAGCAAAATATTTTAATTCAAAAGATGAACAACGTAAATTCTATGAAGAACAAGGTTACAAATGTGAAGAGACTAAGAGTTAGTCTTTTTTAAATGCTCTTTTATATCACCAGCAGGATGATACACATTCTTTGGATTTATCTTTAAAATATCTTTTATATAGTCACTATTTTCTATATTAGTCGCTAAGAACTTAACTTTCTTATAGTATAATCTTTTCTTAGTTCGATCTTGTACTCTCTCTATTGCTTTTTCTAAATCTGAACTTTCTCCCTCATAATACTTAAACTTATAATCAATACCCATATCACTTCTAATAGGAATAACTTCCTTCATATAAACTATATAAGAATTATTTTTATATTCAACACCAACTCCTTGAATAATTGCTAAATCATTTAACTCATGATACTCTGGTATTTTTATAATAAAACCAAATGTAATAATTAAAACAAAAAGTACTATAATCTTTTTCATTTATATCTTCCTCTCACAATATTCTTCGTCAAGAAAGAATTTCTCTTCTTTACACTTTCTTCTCTTTTAATAAAAGAGTCATTAATTTCATTCTTATCAAATGGAATAAATGGTACCAAGTAAGGTATACCAAATACTTTTAAAGTAAGTAGTTTATAAATCATATAAATAGTACCAATTATAACTCCATATATTCCAAGTAGTGTCCCTAAAAGTAATAATATTATTTTATATAGTCGTAAGGCATTAACTAATTCAATGGAAGAAAAAACAAGTCCTGCAATCGAAGAGATAGCTACTACTATAATCATAATAGGTGAAACTATTCCCGCACTAACTGCCGCATCTCCTAAAATTAATCCCCCAAGTATTGAAATAGAAGATCCAGATGTATTAGACATCCTAATATCAGATTCTTTAAGTATTTCAAAACAGACAATCATAAATAATGCCTCTATATATGCCGGAAACGGTACAAAAGTTCTACCAGCTTTAAGCATTAATAATAAATCAAGTGGTACTATATCATAATTTCTAGTCGTAACAGCAATATAACAAGCCGGTGTAAATATAGCAATTAAAAAGGCAAAAAAACGTATAATCCTAATAAATGTTGTATTAAAAGACTTTTGATAGTAGTCATCTGTTGTATGAAAAAAATCTATAAAAAAACTCGGTAAAATTAAAGCATAAGGACTCATATCAACAAGTATCACAACTTTTCCCTCTAATAATGCCATTGCACTTTTATCAGGTCTCTCACTCATCATAATAGTAGGAAAAAAACTTTTCTGTCCCTCTAAAGTAATTTTTAAATAACTGGAATCAATTATTCCATCAATATCAATTCTCCTAAGCACTTCATCAATTCTCTTAACAATTTTTTTATCTACAATATCATCTATATATAAAATGCCAACCCTAGTCTTACTTCTAACTCCAATATCTAAATTCATAACTTTCAAGTCGCATGACTTAATTCTTCTCCTAATTAATCCTAAATTAGTATTATAATTTTCTGAAAAACTATCTTTTGGTCCAGACAAAGATAATTCACTCTGAATATTATTAATACCTCTGTCTAACTTAGCCTTAACTTCAACTGCATAAATCTTCTTATAAAATATAATTAAAAATCCATTATTAACAAAGTCATATATTTGATTCTTCTTAATCTTAGAAATATTAACAGTTGGTAAATGATCTTCCAATCTCTTAAAATTATTTTTCTTTAAATTAAGTAAACTCTTAAGTACAAAATTATCTATACTAGAACTATCTGTAAGAACCTCATTATAAAACAAAGTTAAAGTCTTCCCATCAATACATATATCTTTGATTTTATAATCGTTTGAAGTTCCAACTCTTGTTTTAATCTCTTTAACTATACTCATAAAAATCACCATTACTATTATGTATTTTTATTTTAAAAACTATGTATAGTTTGCTATAATATAAATAGAGGTATATTATGAAAGTTAAAATAGAAAAATTAGATCATTTTGGTCGTGGTATTACAAATATTAATAATAAAATATATTTTGTTGAAAATGCTCTTCCTAATGAAATTGTTAATATCGAAATTATAAAAGAAACTAAAAAATATTTTCTAGCAAAAACGATAGATTTTATTGAAAAGTCTCCATCTCGTATTATTGAACCTTGTCCTTTTTATAATAAATGTGGTGGTTGTAATTTAGAACATTTATCTTTTTCTAAGGAAAATGAATTTAAGCGAAGAAAAGTCCAGGAACTTCTAGTAAAGTTTGCTAAAATAAATCCAACCCTTGTCAAAGAAACAATCTTTTCTGATGAGTATAATTACAGAAACAAAGTGATTTTTCATGGTAAAGATAACATTTTTGGCTATTTTAAAAAAAATTCTAATGATTTATTAAAAATAGATAAATGTCTTCTTTTGGATAAAAGAATAAATGAAACAATAAAGCTTCTTCAAAATGAGTCAAATAAATTTACTGAATTATTAATTAGAACTAATAATGACTCTAGTAAAATCATGATTAAAATAACTGGACAAATAAATGATATAGAAACTTTAAAAAGTAAGGTTGATGTTCTCATCATAAATGACAAATGTTTGACTAAAGAAGAAAAAATAACTACAACAATTGGTTCTAAAAAATATATTTTATCTGTAGATTCTTTCTTTCAAGTAAATAAAACTTTAACAGAGAAACTATATGATAAAGTAAAAGAACAAGTAGAAAAAGTAAGGCCAAACAGACTTCTTGATTTGTATTGTGGCACAGGTAGTATTGGTATCTATGTATCAGACTTTACTAAAGAAATAATTGGAGTCGACTGTTCTAAATCAAATATTGAGGATGCCAACGAAAATAAAAAAATAAATAATTTAAAAAACATTACTTTCATAAATGATAAAGTAGAAAACATTATTGATACTTTTAAAGATATTGATATGATTATTGTAGATCCACCAAGAGCTGGTCTTGATCAAAAAACAATTATTAACATAGAAAGAATTTCTCCAAAACAGCTTATTTATGTATCGTGTGATCCTGCAACTCTTGCACGAGATCTAAATCTTCTAACAAACTATGAAGTAGAAGAAGTTACACCATTTAATATGTTTCCAAGAACCTATCACGTTGAATGTGTTTCAGTACTATATCGAAAAAGTTTTTGAAAATAAGACTTTTTGAAATTTAGTAAAATTAAAAAAGAGATATTTTGTTGTAAAAATGATAAAAAAACAAAAAGTATTTAGAGAAGTATTAGAGTATGATATGTACATGACGCTGATATAAGCGGTATGTGGAGACATATATTAACTAAAAATTAATTTGAGATGATGTTATATATATGAATGAAAATAATAATATATTTTATGAAGATGAAGAAGAAAATAAAAAATAGTATTTTTTTGAAATGGAGGAGTGATTATGAAAAAGACATTATTTGCTATTTTACTATGTGGGGTCATAGTTTTAGGATTAACAGGATGTGGTAAGTCTAGTGTAGAGGATGCCAAAAAAGATTTACAAGAAAGTCAAAAAAAATATGGTTCTGTTGAAAAAGAAACTACCAATGTTTTAGTTGCAAAATTTAATACTGAAGTAGTAGATAATAGTACATTAAATCCAGCATCAAATGATTATTTAACTAAAAATAATAATCAGTATTGGTATGGATTAGTCGATGGCGTTTCATTAGTGGTTGTTCCAGAAAAATATACTGGAGATGAAGCAACTGACAATGTAGATTATATGCTCATTTATGTAGATAAAACTAGTAAGTATGGTAATGATGCACTTGCATATGCTAAATATTTAATAAAAGCAAATTATAATGAAGCAACAGAAGATGAAATTAATACATTATTAGAGAAAGCAAAAACTAAATCGGCTACTGGTAAAACAGCATACAATGGAAAAGGTATTTCTGTTGGTTATTTAGACAACAATGATTATTATCAATATCAAGTATTAAGATTTTATAAATAATTAAATTTATTGATTAGTTAAACAAATAATAATTTATGGAGGAAAATATAAATGGGAATATTTAGAAGTATTTATTTAAATTTATCAAGTGAAAAGAAGTTAAGAAAAAAATCAAATAAAATGTTTAGTAAACTTAAAAAAGTTGGTTTCTATGAAAAAGAAGGCACAAAACACATGAGACTTGCTAATAAATATAATGATTATGTAAATGCTATTGGTAGCAAAAGTGCCAACAAATTACCTAAGCGTAAACACGGTTGGTATATTTCTAAAGACGATTAGAGTAAATTATATTTAATTATAATTTTTTAGTTAAATAAATATAAATTTGTTATATAAGGAGGAAACAAATGAAAAATGAATTAATAATTAAAAAATGTCAAAAATGTAATGCATTGGTTGAGGTAATCAACGACTGTAACTGTGGTGACTGTGGAATAACTTGTTGCGGTGAACCTATGGTAAAGTTAATTTCAAATAGTGTTGATGCATCGTTTGAAAAACACATTCCAACTTTCGAACATAGAGATGATGAAATACTCGTAAAGGTAAATCATGTTATGGAAAAAGAACATTTTATTGAATGGATTGCACTGGTTAATGACAAAGATATTTGCAAAGTTAAATTATCACCAGAGCAAAATGCAGAATGTACTTTCAAATATATAAAAGGCTCAAAATTATATGCATACTGTAATAAGCATGGCCTTTGGTCTTGCAATGTAGAATAATATTTATTTGTATTATAATTGTTAAAAGTCTTTGACAAACTTCCAAAGACATTTGGTAGAATACAAATATCAACTCATATATAATTGTTAGTGAAAGGAGGAAAAATAATGAAGTTAGGAAATAATATTTTCAAACTAAGAAAAGATTGCAAACTTTCACAAGAACAATTAGCAGAAAAAGTTGATGTTACTAGACAAACAATATCAAATTGGGAGCTTGGCGAAACTTCCCCAAATCCAGATCAGTTAAAATTATTATCTAAAGCACTTAATGTTAGTATTGATGAATTATTAAATAATGACATTAAACAAGTATTAGTAGAAAAAGTAAATAATACCGAAAAAAATGCAGAGATAATAATTAAGATACTAAAAGTCTTGGGAATAATTTTTATTGTTGGCTTTGCTGTTACTATTTTCATAAATATTATGTTTGGTGCAAAAAAAGACTCTATGACTATAAAAGAAAATCAAACTGTTCTTCTTAAATGCCAACTTAGTGGTAAAAAGTATACTTATCTAATAGAATATGATAAAGATGATAATATTATTGATGCAAGTGGTAGTGATTATATTATAAATGTTGTTAAAGATAAACAATTTGATAAAGCTAAAATTTTAGTAAAATATATTGAATCATATTTTGAAGATAACGAAGGTCATTGCTAATCAAATTATAATTTAGTAATTAGTTAGAAAAAAATTAATTTGTAGTTAGGTGGTTAATAAATGAACAAATATATAAATTTGACATTAGAAAACATTGACGAGGAGCATATATGTTGTGCAATAGGAGATAAAAAACATCAAGCAGGTGTTGATAGTAAAAAGGAATGGATAAAAAGTAAATTAAAAGATGGCCATATTTTTAGAAAATTAAATGCCAGAGGGAAAGTATTTATTGAATATGAGCCAATAGAAACAGCATGGATTCCTATTCGTGGTAAAAATTATGAATATATTTATTGCTTATGGGTAGCCGGAAGTTTTAAAGGCAAAGAAATTGGAAAAGAATTACTAGAATATGCAATAAATGATTCAAAAGAAAAAGGTAAAAGTGGTATATGCACTCTAGTTTCTAAAAAAAAGAAACCTTTTATTGGGGAAAAGAAATTTTTTGAACATTATGGATTTAAAGTTGTAGATACTATTGAAGATTATGAACTATTAGCATTACAATTTGATGATAGAGAAACGCCTAAATTTAATGATAATGCAAGAACTATGAAAATAGATAATAAAAATTTCACTATTTATTATAGCAACGAATGTCCTTATGTAGAATATGGAGTAAATGAATTAACTGAATATGCAAAGGAAAATAATATAAAAATCAATTTTATAAAAATAGATTCTTTAGAAAAAGCAAAGAATGTACCTTGTATTTTTAATAATTGGGCTAATTTCTATAAAGGAGAATTTATATCTAACACTATATTAAATGCCAATTCATTTGAAAAATTAATTAAATAACAAATTACAATTTATATATATAAAGGACATACCAATTATATATATAGTTCCTTATGGTTTTATAAGTAATATAATGTAAATAACTAACAAATATATATAAATGTAATTAGTCACACTCCACACATGTGGAGTATATATGAATTTTTATATAAAGTCATTTACTATGACTCGATAGAAAAAGAAATATTTAATTGTCTAGATCGAGAGGACCAAACATTTCATTAGATAAGTATAAATAATATTAATAAAGTTAAAATCCTCCCAAGTAACCTAAAACAAGCTATCAAAAGCTATGATTATAATCAAATTCATAACATTTTAAAAATATAGAATAACTAAAAAAGAAGAGGGTATTTATATGATAAAAGAAGTAACTAGTATTGAAGATGCAAATGTATGTGATGAACTATTAACAAAATTAATATTAGATGAAAGAAAATATAATAAGGCAATCAGCGAAAATACTGTCATAAAGGACTATTTTAGTAAAATGTTAAATGATAAAAATATCAAATTATTGGCATATTACTTAAATAATGAAATTGTTGGTTATATACTAATCAAAAAAATAGAGGAAAATACCTGCTTATTAGACGGACTATACGTATTAGAGAAACATCGCAATAAAAAGATTGCCAAAAGCCTGTTAATAGAAGCACTAAAAAAATGCCAGGAGTTAAATGTAAACTATATTGATATTAACGTTATGGTAGAAAACAAAATAGCTCTAGAACTTTATAAGAAATTAGGTTTTACTGAACTTGAGGTAAAATTGAGAAAGAATCTTTAAATATATTATAAATGAACATTAATAGATATCAAGACTGCGCAACAACAATAGAAATGGAAAACCAATCATTGCGACCAGCCATCACAAAAAAATTAACCAATATGGAAGAATATTTAACAATGAAAGAGATGAAATGCCACAACCTCTCCAGAAACAGTAAAAGAATTTACATCTGAATTTTAAACTGTAAATTTAGAGATTAAAGAATCGAATAAAATTGGTTCTTTTTTAATAAATGATATAATTAAAAAGTAATACCTATCACAAAGGAATGATTTAATGAAATTAGAAAAGCCAAAATTCCACAATTTAGAAGAAAAGAAAATATTAGATTGTTTAGAAACAAAAAATTTTACGAATGGCTTATTTAAAGAAAAAACAGAAGATGATATTATAATAAAAGATATAACTTTTGATACCTGTGTTTTTGGAAATGTTGACTTTACCAAGATAAAACTAGAAAATGTTGATTTAATAGACGTCCATTTTAAAAATTGTGATTTATCTAATCAAAACTTTGATAAACAATTTTTAAGACGAGTGTTATTTGAAAATTGTAAGTTAATAGGTGTAAGTTTTATAGAGGCCTCTTTAAAGAATATAGAATTTATCAATTGTAATGCTAAATACATAAATTTTTCATCAGGTAAATTAGTAAATTTAAAAATAGAAGAAAGTGATTTTGGTGAATCAACCTTTTCAAGACTAGATCTAACTAATTTGGAGTTAAACAATGTAAAATTACATAGCACTGAATTTATAAGAACAAATCTAAAAGATACTGATTTTTCGACATGCGATATTACTAATATTTTATTTGATCAAACATCATTAAAAGGCATAGTAATAGATGGCTTTCAAGCTATGAATATTGCCAGCTTATTTGGTGTAAAAATAAAAAATTAAAGTAGAGGAGACGCAATTATGAACAAAGAACAAATATATTGCTATCTAAAACAAAAAAATATTTGGTATGAAATAACCAAACATAAAGCTGTCTATAATATGAAAGATTTACAGGATGTAGATCTTCCATATCCAGAAGGTGATGCTAAAAACTTATTTGTCCGTGATGATAAAAAAAGAAAGTATTATTTAATAACAGTAAAAGGCACAAAAAAAGTAGATTTAAAAGAATTTAGACATCAAAACAATACTAGACCACTAAGTTTTGTTAACGAAAAAGAACTCTTAGAGCTACTTAATTTAAAACCAGGATCAGTTACACCTTTAGGTCTATTAAATGATAAAGAACATAAAGTAGAATTTTTCATTGATAATGAACTGCTGGAGGAACCCGGAATAATAGGAGTTCATCCAAACGAGAACACCGCAACAGTCTGGTTAAAAACTAGAGATTTAATAACTATCCTAAAAGAAAATAATGTCAAAGTTTATCAAGTACAAATATAATAAAAAAACTAGAACAAAAAAATTTCCAAAAAGCTTCATGAGACTTGTAATAGTCCAACTTTTAATCTATAATTAGAAAAATAGATTAAGAGTTGTCTATAAAATAAAAAAATGGAAGTGTACCATATCTAATAAAATATATATTATAAGGCAAAAACATTTCAAATAAAAATAACGGTTAGAGAAACAGAAATAAAATACATTCTAAAACTACTAGACTAAAACATTAATTATAAAAAATAGATATGAAAAAACCAGATTTATATATCTATAATTAAAAAATAATCATTATAAAAAGAATACCAAAACTAGAATAATATCTTTAAAAGGAGTAATAATAAATGAAAAAGAAAATAAAACTTTTAAAATTTTGCCTTGTAGTAGTAAGTCTTCTGATGTATTTTTACTTAGTCTTTCATAATAGAAATCAATATCTATATAATATGTCATATCTGAAATGTATTTTGTATATGTTGCTAGTATCATTATCCATCTACATATTTGGCTTAATCGAAAATAAAGAGAAATTTTACAAAGAAAATATCGTCATCTATATCATATTATTTATGATTCTCTTAATAAGTTTTGTCTTTATTTTAAAAAGACCAACTTTTCACTTCTATAAAAACTGGTATTCTGGTCAGTTGCAACCATTTCATACTATAATATCTCAATTAGAAAAAGCTAGTCTAAGAACCTTCTTAAAAAATATAATAGGTAATATGTTTGCCTTAGTACCATTGTCCTTATTATTAATGCTACTAAATGATAAGTATAAAAAAATATCAAAACAGACCATAATCATTTTACCAACAATTATTCTAATTGAACTGTTGCAAGCTTTCACTCATACTGGAACATTCGATGTAGATGACATAATTTTAAATTACTTAGGTGCCATAATTTTTGTCATCTTTCTAAAAAAAATAAAATTAATAAACAAAATAAAGCCTTTATTTTATAAAGATTTTAAATTAAAAAATAAAACAAAATATCTTACACTTTTTATAACTTTAACTATTCTAATTGTTTTCATCACCATAACATTAATAAAGTTATAAAAGTATGAAAAAGGAGTAAATATGAAAAACATAACAATAATAGGTGGCGGAGTATTAGGTTCCCAAATAGCCTTCCAAGTTGCCTATACAAACTTTAACGTAACTATTTGGGCCAGAAGTAAAGAAAGTATTGAAAGGACTAAAAAGAAAATAGAATCATTAAAACAAACTTATACAAATGAAATTAATAAAATGGTTAAAAATAAAACCCTATCTGCTTGGTGTATGGGAATAAGTGATTACGATAACTTTGATAAAGAAAAAAGTCTATCTCAAGTAAAAAAAGCTTTTAAAAATATAAAATTCACGCTAAGTTTAGAAGATGCTATAAAAGATGCCGACTTAGTAATTGAGTCGATGACCGAAGACTTTAATGCCAAGAAAGACTTATATAAAGTACTTGCTCCAATTTTGGAAGAGAAAACTATTGTTGTTACAAATTCTTCTACTATGTTACCAAGTAGTCTTGCTAAATACACAAAAAGACCAGATAAATTTTTAGCTCTACATTTTGCAAATTCAATCTGGAAAAATAATACAGCTGAAGTAATGAAACATAGTAAAACCTCCGATGATAGCTTTAATAAAGTAATAGACTTTGCTAAAGAGATAAATATGATTGTTCTACCTCTTCAAAAAGAAAAAGAAGGCTACTTACTAAATTCCATGTTAATACCATTTTTGTTTTCTGCTTTAGACTTATATGTAAATAACATTTCTAATCCAGAAACAATTGATAAGGCTTGGGTACTAGGGACATCAGCTAAAGAAGGTCCATTTCAAATACTAGATGTAGTTGGTCTAAAAACAGCCTACGAAATAGTAAAGAAATACGCTAAAGCACCAAGTTTCTTAGTCCCATATAATTTTAAGGGTATGGAAAAATTATTAAAAACATACATTGATAACAATAAACTTGGTAAATCAACTGGTGAAGGTTTTTATAAATATAAATAGAAAAAAGCAACTTGTTAAGAATAATTGCGAAAGTTCCACTGATTATTGGTAGAGTAAAAAAATAAAAACTGATATATTATTTGTGAAAGGAGAATGAATATGGATTTAGGAAAGAAGATAGTAAATTTAAGAAAGAAAAATAATCTTTCACAAGAAGAATTAGCTGAGAAAGTAGGCGTGACTAGACAAACCATTTCAAAATGGGAATTGGAAGAGACTGCTCCAGATATCAAACAAGCTAAAGCTTTATCAGAAATATTCAAAGTCAGTCTGGATGAATTAACTAATAACGACATAAACAGTATTTTAGTGGAGAAGGTTAGTAATACTGAAAAACTTGCAGGCATAATCATTAAAATTTTAAAAGTAGTAGGAATTGGTCTATTAGTTTTAGTTATAATTGAGATACTGGTTTTCATCATCTTTAATATTAACACTAATTCTAAGAGTAATAAAGTAGTTGGAAAATACGTTCTTACATGTAAAATAGATAAGAAACAATATTCATATAGTATAGAATACAATAAAAACTATCAAGTAATAAATTCTGGTGGAGATGCTTGGATTTATAATCATACAGATGTAGACTCATATGATGATGCTAATAAAGCTGTTGCTAATGTAGAAGACTATTTTAAAGAACACAACGGTTCTTGTCTTATAGAAAAGTAATAAAATAAACAGATGTTTTATTAAAATAAATTTTTACGTCTGTTTTTTATATGTAAAAATGAATTAACAAAAGTATAAGATAAATAGTATTATTGGTACTAACATTTTGAACAAAAAGTATCTATTAAAAGTAAAAAAAATATTATATAATATAAATGAATGTAGTATTTAATGCAGATATTAAAGAGAATATGATTATATAAAGGATGAAGAGTATATAAAAATAATTTGTTATTAAAAACACTTTATATTAGAACGTTCTAAAAAAGGAGATGATAGTATTGGCATATATTGAGTTTAAAAATGTTAATAAAATTTATAAAATGGGTGAAGTTGAGATTAATGCCCTAAATAATACTTCTTTTGAAATAGAAAAAGGAGAACTTGTTTGTATTCTAGGCCCATCTGGTGCTGGTAAAACCACTTGTCTAAATATATTAGGTGGAATGGATCGTCTAACCTCTGGTGAAGTAATTGTTGATGGTAAAGTCATAAACAAATTAAATGAAAAAGAACTAACTAAATATCGTCGTAATGATATAGGTTTTGTCTTCCAATTCTATAATCTAATTCAAAATATGACAGTCTTAGAAAATGTCGAACTTGCCGTTCAGTTATGTAAAGATCATCTAGATCCAAATAAAATTCTAGATAATGTTGGTCTAGAAAATAGAAAAAGTAACTTTCCAGCTCAACTATCAGGTGGTGAACAACAACGTGTAGCGATTGCTAGAGCCATCTCTAAAAATCCTAAAATACTTCTTTGTGATGAGCCAACTGGAGCACTAGATTATAAAACAGGTAAACAAATCCTAAAACTACTACAAGACACTTGTCGTAAAGAAAATATGACAGTCGTTATTATTACTCATAATTCTGCAATTAGTCCTATGGCCGATAAAATTATTAAATTTAAAAATGGAGCAACTGCAGGTGTTATTATCAATAAAAAACCAAAAGACATAGAAGAAATCGAGTGGTAATATGAAAAATAAATTATTAAAACACATCTTTATGAAAATAAAAGATAACTATAAAAGATTTTTATCACTACTTTGCATGGCTTTACTCGGAGTAGGTTTTTATGCTGGAATTCAAGCTGCTAGTCCGGACATGATTAAAACACTTGATAACTTCTATGATGAAAATAATGTTTATGACATCGAAGTTGTCTCTAACTTAGGCTTGACCAAAGAAGATGTCAAAGAACTATCAAAAGTCAAAAATATTGAAAAAGTAGTTGGAACATACTCTAAAGATGCTTACTTAAATCTTAACAATAAACAGTATGTTTTAAAACTAATTGGTCTAAACAAAGAAATAAATAACGTCTATCTAGAAGAAGGAAGACTACCAAGTAACAATAATGAAACAGTAGTAGAAAAAGCCTTACTAGAAGATAATAACCTAAAGATAAATGACAGTATAAGTATTGAGAATAACAACTATAAAATAGTTGGTACTATGCTAAGTCCTCTATATTTCAGTAATGATAGGCCAACTACTACTCTTGGTAATGGCAAAGTAAACTACCTTGTCTACCTAAATGAAAACGTAATAAAACAAGATGTCTATACCAATGTCTATCTAACCATAAAAGGCGCTAAAGACAAAATAACTAACAGTAAAGAGTATAAAAAGAGTATTGAAAAAGCAACCACTAATATTGAAAAAATAAAAAAAGATAGAGAAACTGCTAGGTATGATGAACTATATGGTGACATTATCAAACAAGCAGAAACATACAACATACCTCTAGACAAAACAGCTCTTACAACTCCTAAGTGGTATATCTTTGATAGAACAGACAATAATTCTTACAAAGAACTTATCAACGGCAGTGAAAATCTAAAACAAATAGGTAATGTTTTCCCTATAATTTTCTTCTGTATCGCTATTTTAGTAAGTCTAATTTCTATGATGCGCATGATTGAAGAAGATAGAACTGAAAATGGTACTCTAAAGTCACTTGGTTTTAACAGTTTCCAAATAACATCAAAATACATAATTTATTCCTTGTTTGCAACTGTAATAGGAGGTCTCTTAGGCATAGTTATGGGTTCATTACTTATCCCAAGAGTTGTTTGGAATGCCTACAAAACTATGTTTACCATTCCAAAATTTATTTGTGATATTGATACATCAGCTAATATAATTGGGCTATTAATTTGTATTATTTGTATCTGTGGTACGGCAATCTTTGTTTGTATTAAAAACTTAAAAGATGTACCAGCTAATCTAATGCGTCCTAAAGCACCTAAAACAGGTAAAAAGATTCTTCTAGAACACATAACTTTTATTTGGAAAAGATTAAAATTTTCTAGTAAAATAACCATCAGAAATATCTTTCGATATAAAAGTAGAGTTCTAACTACCATAATTGGTATTACTGGTTGTACAGCTCTAATATTAACTGGGTTTGGTCTAAGAGACTCCATAAAAGGTATTAATAATTTTCAATTTACTAATATTTTTAAATACGATAAAATGCTAATGCTAAGTGAAACAGCAAATACAAGTACTTTAAAAAATGAACTACTAAACAACCCTATCGTTAAAGAAGTAGTTGAAACAAATATTAATACTGCTACTATCTCTTATAATAAAAAAGAACAAGAAGTAACTATAATTGTTCCAGAGGTAAGCAAAGAATTGAAAAAAGTTATCAATCTAATAGACGTAAGTGACAATAAAAAAGAAAATCTTACTCCTAAAGATAACACTTGTATAATCAGTGAAAAAACATCTAGACTACTAAACATCAAAGTAGGAGATAAAATAACAATCTTAGATGATAACAATAAAAAACACCAAGTAAAAGTTGACAAAATCGTCAAGAACTACATAAACCAATATTTATATTTATCAAAAACAACTTATGAAAAGATCTTTGGCAGCTATAAAACAAATTCTTATCTTGTAAAATTAAATAATGTAAGTGCCAAAGAAAAAAATAATTTTGATGAAGGATACATTAGTAAAAGTGAAATAACTTCTATTGTAAATAACATCGATATGAAAAATACTATGAACGATATAATCGGATCAATTGGCTCAATAGTTGCCATTTTAATAGTTGCAGCAGCCTTACTAGCTTTTATTGTTTTATATAATTTATCTAATATTAATATAAGTGAAAGAAAAAGGGAAATTGCTACTCTAAAAGTTCTAGGCTTTTATCCTCGTGAAGTTGATAGATATATAACTAGAGAAACTATTATTCTAACTGCCATTGGTATTACACTAGGTCTACTATCCGGTTCATACTTATGTCATTATATTATTTCAACTTGTGAACCAGACTATTTATTATTTGATAGGAGAGTTGACACAATTAGCTACATCTTATCAGCTTTAATGACTATTATTTTTACAATCATCGTAAATATAGTAACTCATTATAACCTAAAAAAGATCAATATGGTCTCTTCCTTAAAAAACGTAGAATAAATAATTTCTTTACTAACTGCCAAATAACTTTTACAAACTTCCAAAGACATTTGCTAGACAATTAAATTGGTTTTGATATACTTAAAAGCGAAAATGAGGAAAGCTTATGAATATAAATGAAAAGATTTTACTACTACGTAAAAAAGAAGAGACTATCTTCTTTGATGATCGAGAGAAAAATGTAAAAGTCGCTAATGAAATTGACAAAATTCTAGGAAAAAAGCATAAAAACTTTTTCTCATATTGTATTAGGTTTGGTAAAGTTAAAAAATGTGTTAAAATAAAAATATAAGCAAAAGAAAGGAACAAACAAAAATATAATTTGTAACGTGAAAAATATGAAAAGAAAAAGAATCATCATCTTATCAATTATCTTCGTCATAGGCTTAATAGTAGGCTTTACTATGAGTTATTTAAATAAGAAAGCAAATAACCTAACTCCAACAGAAGTCAATAGTAAGATCATAAACTATATGACGTCTAATTTAGATGAAATACCAAATTATAGCTATAACTATGTAGATGAGGGTAAAAACGCCGTAGTGGTTGGTTTAAAGAAAAATAATACTGAAGCTCAAGAAGAATTTTATAAAAGGGTTTTCTCATCTAGCGACATTAAAAAAATAAAAAGTCAAAAAATAATAGTTTTTGAACAAGGCAAATTAGAAAACGAGTTATATGAAAGAATCATCAAAGTAAATGATAAACTCTATTATGATACTGGTGAGGTAAGTGAAGAGGCTAGATGTGGAGTCATGGATGGAAAAATTACTTCTCATGTTGAAAATGATCAAATCCCAACTAAAAACAATCAATCAAACTTTTCTGGAGACTTTAGTTATCAACTAGGTAACAGCAGTACCATAGATGTCTTAATAAATGGACAATGGATAACGTTTAAAACAAGACAATAAATTAGATCTCAAGGTCTAATTTTTTCTTAACACAAAGTAGTCATAAAACTTGTCACTAAAGAGGACATTCACTTAATCAAGTACTAATCATTCGTTACTATAATAAAACAAGAAGGTGATGCTATGAAATATACAAAAAAGTATCAAACACCAAAAGGCTTTTCAGACATTTACATGAGTAGTGATGGAACAAACTTAACTAGATTATGGTTCGAAAAATCAACTGACCAGAAAAAACATAAAGATTCATATAAAGAAGAAGACTTAGCTATTTTTACTGAAACAGGAGCCTGGCTAGACATATACTTTTCTGGTAAAGAACCATCATTCACTCCTAAATACAAAATAGAAAACCTAACCCCATTTAGAGAAGAAGTAATAAATATTATGCTTAAAATTCCATATGGTAAAACTATTACCTATAATGACATAGCAAAAGAAATAGCCAAAGAAAAAGGTCTAGAAAAAATGTCTGCTCAAGCTGTAGGAGGAGCAGTAGGGTGGAATCCTATCTGTTTAATTATTCCTTGTCACCGAGTAATAGGCACGAATAATAATATAACTGGTTATGGTGGGGGCATAGAAAACAAAGTCAAACTCTTAGAATTAGAACAAAAAGAAAAGATAACTTTAAAGTTACCTAAAAATAAAAAGCACTATTTATCAAAATAATTCCACAATAAAAGCAAAGTATCTAAGAAACTTTTCTAGAGTAGATATCATAACTTTGCTTTTTTATTTACTTATTTCTTTTTACAAGTGAAACTATTTGCTTCCATTGTTTTAATATAATTATCTAAAGTAGTATCAGTACTTGTAGATAATACTGCTTCAAACTCATCTTCTTTAGAACTAGCACTCATTTCAACCATAATAGTTTTATCCTTCTTAGAAATATTGAATTTAGAACCATATTCTTTTTCTCCACTTTCTTTTAAACTATTATAAAACTCATCAACTATAGTTGTATTTTGAGAACTTAAATCAAATACCATTTCTGCACTTGCCTTAATAGCTTTATCATTTTTAAAATTAACAACAGCTTTAGAAGTGTAACTAATTCCAGCTAAATCACTAGTAGATGTACAAGTAACAACCTCTCCTTTTAAAACTCCAAAGTATAAACCAACACCAGCAGCAACAACTACCAAAGCCCCAATCACAATAGGTAAATTTTTTTTGCTACCATTATTACTCTTAGATGACGCTGGTGCTTGATTCATATTGCCAGCTCCCATACCTTGGTTATTTTGAAAACTATTATTACCATTAAATTGTGAATTCATTTGACTATTGCCTTGATTTCCATATCCATTAAACTCATTAGAAACATTGTTATTATTCATACTGTTAAATCCATTATTTTGTATTCCATTATTACTTTGAAAATTGTTAAATTGATTTTGTTGATTATTTTGATTATTGCCCTGGAAGTTATTAAATCCATTATTTTGACTATTAAATCCATTGTTATTTTGCATTGCTTGATTACCAAGTCCATCATTTGGATTAGGCATTTGATTATTGAACCCATTTCCCATACCATTAAAATTATTACTATTATTGTCTTGATTCATTTAAAAAACTCCTTTACTTTCTAATATAACTAATCATAACAGAATAATCATATTCATTCAAGAACTATCAGCTCTTAAAATTAAAAATAAAAAAAATCAGTAACAAAAGTGTCAACATTATCCAAAAACATTGACCTTTATATTTACCAAAAGTAGCGTTATAATAAAGGACACTAATAAAGAAAGGAGTAATCATATGAATTCATTCAAGCGTTTAAATCTAGAGTTTGCAAACGGTCAAAAAATTCGTTACAATGAAGCTTACTTGGAAAAATTTTGTACAGAATTAGTAGAACTTTTATCAGGTGAAGATTATATGAGAAAAATTAGTTTTGCTAAAAGAATGATGATGTCTCAAGAACTAAAGTCTAATAACACTATTGAAGGTATTAATGATGATTTAACTAGAATAGATGAAGTTATAAAGAAAAAATCTTCTCTTTCAGAACATGAAAGAAAAAGAATTATAAATCTATACCATGGTTATCAATATGTCTTAACTCATAAAAAAATAGACAAGGAGCACTTAAAAGAACTATATCGAATTTTAAGTGCTGACTTATTATCAAAATACGATAAAGAAAATATGGGAGAATATTATCGTACTAAACCAGTTTATATTTTAAAAGGAATTCACATAGGCGATGATATGTTTACTGGAATGGCTGCCGACAGAATAGACTATTATATGGATCAATTCTTTGCCTATATTAATGAGGACAATCCCAAAGATGAAATAGAAAACTTTATAAAGTCACAAGTAATGCATTTCTATTTTGTCTACATTCATCCATTTTTTGATATAAATGGTAGAACCAGTAGAACTTTATCACTATGGCACTTATTAAATACTAAGGCCTATCCATATATAATATTTAATCAAGCAATTGCATTTGCTAAACAAGATTATGAAAAAGCTATTATTGCCGGACGTAGTCATGGTGATATAACTTTATTTCTAAAATATATGATAACTCACGTGGAAACAGAGTTAGAAAAAGAACATGTTCTTCACAGCATAGTTGAAAATACAGAAGAAACACTATCGAATGAAGATTTACAACTACTAAATTACGTCTTAACTATGAAAAGTCAACTAACAATAAAGGATTTAGTAACTTTCTATAATGGATACAACCCACCTAAAAAACCACATATACTTTTACAAGAACGAATAATTCCCTTAGTAGAAAAAGGTGTAATCTTACAAAGAGAAAAAACAAAAGGAAAGATAACTAGAACTATCCCTAATACTAAGTTTAGTCTAAATCCCAATGTAATAGATGTAAATCCTACGAAAGTAAAGCATTTATCTCTTCAAAGGTATTTTTAAATTAACAACAAAAAGATGAAAATAGTCCTTTTCTATGTTAAAATAAATTTATAGGAGAGAACAGGTGATTTTTATGCAGAATTTACATGAACTTATAAAAAAGGCTTGTAATGGTGAAACCAAAAATAAAGAAAATGAAGATATTGGTGAAAGTGATTTAGTATCATTACTAATAAAAACTCTATACGGTGGTTCGATAATAAGAATAATATCTGGAAAGAAAACACATTATTGTAACGTCACCCTTGGTAGAATAGTTGATTATAGTGGAGATAAAATAGAAAACTATACTTTAACTCCAGAGACAATCACAGAAATTAATGAAGAAGAACTACTTGAAGATGAAAAAATAAGAGCCAGATATTTAACATTTTTAGAAAACATTCAAAGAATATTCAAAGAAAGTTATAAAGAAAAAATAAAGAACGACTCAACACTTAATGTATCATTAAGAAATAAAAAATATACTGATATAGAAGTAACTGACTACTTTGATGCTGGAGCTTATGAATTTGTTAGTTTTAGTTTGCTAGGTAGTTTAGGAAGAGTTTCTTTTGAATATATGAGAGATAAAGAAGATAAACAAATATTTTTTCCACGTAAAGTAGCAAAGGAAAAAGCAAAATACAAAACTCTTCCACAACCTACTGTAGAACGAGTGTTTTATCTAGCAAGAGAAAATTCTGATCCAATACAAAAATCAAAAACACTAGAAAAAACTATAAAAAGTATTGTAGAAGACTAAGAATAAAAGGTGTACCATGAATAAAAAAATAGTTATTCCATTCACAATAATCATAATTATTTTCTTACTAATATTTTTGTGTTCATTCAATTATCTACCACATAAGAAATATACTAATAAAGACTTTAATATAGAAAAATATATCAGTAAAGCCGATAAAGATAACGATGGGATAGATGATCAGACAGATATCTTACAAAACACAAGAAAATATATTTCAAAACACCCAAAGTATAAAAGTAAATACTATGAAACTGGCTATCCAAATGATAATTATGGAGTATGTACAGACGTTGTTGCTTTTGCCTTGCTAGATGCAGGATATGACTTAAAAGAGTTAGTAAATGAAGATATAAAAAAACATAAAAATTTATATAATATTGACATAATAGACAAAAACATTGATTTCAGAAGAGTAAAAAACTTACGAGTATATTTTACAAACAATGCTAAATCTCTAACAACTAACATCCATGATATAGCCGCTTGGCAGGGTGGAGATATTGTTATCTTTAAAAAACATATTGGTATAGTATCGGATAAAAGAAATAAAAAAGGAATAAGTTTTGTTATTCATCACGCCAATGAGTTTCAAGTTTATTATGAAGAAGATATTTTAGAAAAAAGAACTGATATAATAGGACATTATCGTATAAGTTAAAAGAATAAAGGGAGTAAAATGTAGTATGAAAAATTTCAAAAAAGAATATAAAAACTATCTAAACAAAGATCATAATTTTGATAAAGAAACCATAATTGGAATCTTTTGTTTAGTAATTGTAATAACAGGAATATTTGGTTGGTTATATGAATTTATCTTCTATTATTTTAATGGAGGTATGAAAGAATTTTATTGGAGAGGTGGAAACTTCCTACCTTGGATTAATATTTACGCAACAGGTTCTATCATGATTTATCTACTTACTTATAAACATCGTAAGAAACCATGGAAAGTATTTTTACTAAGTTTTTTTTCAACTGGTATACTAGAATACCTTTCAGGACTTGGAATGTATATTCTTGGAAATGGGAAAAGATGCTGGGATTACAATCAAGAAATTCTAAACTTTGGTAACATCAACGGCTTTGTTTGTCTAAGAAGTGTCTTGTTTTTTGGATTATCAGCCCTACTATTGATGTATGTCATAATACCATTTTGTTTTTCACAAGCAAAAAAGATTCCCAAAAAACGTTTTATGACTATAAGTATAGTTGTTTGTTCTATATTCTTATTTGACGAATTTTACAACCTAATATTTGCAAGAATCTTAAAAACACCAAGAGCATATGATGTATATAGTCGTCTAGGCTTTAATTATGTTCATTTTAAATAGGAGAAAATATGGAATACTTAGATATATATAATGAAAAGAAAGAAAAATTAAATAAAAAGATTAAAAGAGGAGACAAACTCTTAGATAATGAGCATATCTTAGTCGCCGTTATCTTTATTGAAAATAGTGAAGGAAAATATTTGATTCAGAAAACATCTAAAGAAAAAGGAGAAAAGTATGCAACTACTGGTGGCCATGTCTTATCTGGTGAAACACCAAAAACAGCAATCATCAGAGAAACCAAAGAAGAGTTAGGCCTAGATGTTTCTAATGAAAATATCATCTATATTGGTGATTTACTATTTGGCATCCCCTTTGGAGAAATATACTATCTAAAAAAAGATCTTGATATAGCTAAATTAAAACTTCAACAAGAAGAAGTAGAACAGGTAGAATATTTAACAAAAACTGAGATTTTAAAACTAATTGAAACTGAGAAAATGGTCAAATCTCATGGTTTAATGTTTAAAAAGATGTTAGATAAAACCAGTATAAAATAATAAATTCTAAATTAGAAAGGAGAATTACTATGACAATAAATGATATAAAAACTCCAGATGATATTTTACATTTTATGAAAGAAAATATAAGATATGGCTGGTTAGATATAAATGATGAAGAACACATCGGTAACCTAGAAAATATTCGTAGACTATATCGTACCGCTAGTATCGAAGAGTCTCTAGAACATAACCTAGGAACTTGTATCGAACAAGTAAACTTAATGCATTATCTCCTAGACATACTAGGTATTCCTAACAAAATGTTTTGTACTAGAGTTTATGAAAAAGATGATTTCAATGATTTAGATGCTGAGGAGCATATGCACTGCTTTGTTTTATACTATCAAGATACTAAAGAAGGAAAAGTTCACCAAATAGAACATCCTGACTGGGAAAGAGTAGATATCTATCATTTTACATCAGAAAAAGAAGCTATAGAAAAAATTAATGCTATTTACGAAAAAAAAGCTGATGGCGTAGCAAGACCAGTAACAGAGTATCCAACAGTAACTCCAAATCAAACTTTTAAAGAGTTTAATACTTATATTAACAGTCTTGACAATTCTAAACAAAAATAGAATTGTTTTTCTATACAAATATTGTATCGTATGATACAATAAGGCTACATAGCATAAATAGGAAAGGAAAGTATAACTATGATAGAAATAAAAAATGTAAGTAAAACTTACAATGGTACTAAAAAAGCCCTAGATAATGTAAATCTAAAAATTGATTCTGGAGAAATATTTGCTTTTATTGGTCATAATGGTGCTGGTAAAACAACTATGATTAAGTCAATTGTTGGTATTTTAGATTTTGAAGAGGGAGATATTTTAATTAATGGAAAATCTATTAAGACTGATCCAATTAATAGTAAAATGGAAATGGCCTACGTTCCAGATAATCCTGACTTATATGAAAATATGAGAGCAATTGACTTTATCAACTTCATTTGTGATATGTACGAAGTGCCAACAGAAGAAAGAAATAAGAATATTGAAAAGTATGCTAAAATGTTTGATCTAGAAAACAAATTAGTCGATGATATTTCAAGTTATTCTCATGGCATGAAACAAAAAGTTGCCCTTATTGCTGCCTTAGCTCATAATCCTAAAGTTTTAATTATGGATGAACCATTCGTCGGACTAGATCCCCACGCTGTTTATGATATGAAAGAGTTAATGAAGAAAATGGCAAAAGCTGGTAAAACCGTATTCTTCTCAACTCATATTCTGGATGTGGCTGAAAAACTATGTGATCATGTTGCTATAATTAAATCTGGCAAAATAGTGAAAACTGGTAAGATGACAGACATTAAAGGTGACGAGTCATTAGAACAAGTCTTCTTAGAATTAGGTGATAAAAAATGAAAAAAATACTTTCACTTCTCAAAGCTAGTCTATCTCAAGATATGAATATGTTCCAATATAACACTGTAAAAAACTCCAATAAATTAAAAAAAGTTTTCTTTCCCATATTTCTCTTTGGAATAGTTTCTGTATCAATCGGAGCTTATGCCTATATGTTAGCAGAACCACTACATAAAGTAAATCTAACTTATGTCATGTTATCTATGTTTTTGACTTTAGTAACAATTCTAACCTTCATGTCAGGCATTTATAAATCTCAAGGAATTCTCTTTGATGCCAAAGATAGTGACTTACTATTTTCCTTGCCAATAAAGCGTTCAAGTATTCTCTTTTTACGAATATTTAAATTAATCATCTTTCAATATATTTATAATTTAATGTTTTTATTACCTGCTTTTGTAGTCTATATCATCTTTGAAAAACCAGAACCAGTATTTTATTTAGTGTCTATTTTAATGACAATTCTAATACCTTTAATACCAACTGTAATATCTAGTTTAATAGGTTATCTTGTAAAAATAATATCTAGTAAATTTAAAGCTAAAAAAATAATTCAAACTATACTCTCGATAATAGTTTTTCTAATAGTCTATATTCTTAGTTTAAGAATAAATGACTTTGTAGCAAACATCGCAACACAAGCAACTAGTATCAACGACATGCTAACAAAAATATATTATCCAATTGGAGCATACATAGAATTAATAACTAATTTCAATTTTTTAACATTAATAAAATTAATTTTAATATGCCTAATTCCACTAGTAATATTTATCTATATAGGTTCAAAATTCTACTTTAAAGTAGTCTTTAATTCTAAAGAAATTTCTACCAAGTCTAAAAAATTAAAAGACAAGGACTTTAAAGAAAAGAAAACACCATTAAAAGCCCTAACTATAAAAGAATTAAAAAGATATTTTTCATCACCAGTATATATGTTTAATACCTGTTTTAGCCTAATCTTAATCTTAATCATGTCCTGCTTTCTCTTTATAAAAGGTGAAACAGAATTTAAAGGTATGTTAAAATCAATGGATTTTGATATTAACACTACAATAAATCTTTTATTCTACACAATTATATTATTTGCTGGTATGTTAACTTCTATAACATCATCTAGTATTTCTCTAGAAGGAAAAACTATTAATATTACCAAGAGTCTACCCGTATCAGAAAAAACAATTTTAAACGCTAAAATATTAATGGCTCTAACAATAGAACTCCCATTTATCTTAATATCAATTATATTATTTATCATTAAATTTACTCCAAATATTACTTATACAATATCTTTAATATTACTAGGTTTAATAGTTCCAACACTAACTGCTATTATTGGACTATTAGTAAATTTAAAATATCCAAAACTAAACTTTTCAAGTGATACAGAAGTAGTAAAACAAAGTATAAGTAGTATGATTTCTATCTTTTCTGGTATGGGTCTTGCTATTATAAGTATTTTTGGAATAGGTTACTTTAGCGAAAATTATCCTCTAACAAATCTAATGCTTATACACGTTCTATTATTAATGATAATAACTTTTATCTTATATAAATTACTTATGAAAATAGGACCAAAAGAATATAGAAAGTTAAGCATTTAACTTTCTTTTTCTATCTGTAACATCACTTGAATTAAAAGTAAAAAAACTATATAATAAGATTGTTAAAAATATTGAAGAAGAGAAGGTAAATTACTATGAGTCTAGAAGAAAGAGTTAATAAAATAGAAGAACGAAATAAGAAAGTCGAACTAAATAAAAGTTGGGAAACTAGTTGGACTAGAAGAATCTGTATAATGATTTTAACCTATATTGTAGTTGTATTTTATTCTTATTTAACTACTAAAATAAATAATATATTTTTATCATCCCTAGTACCAGTAATTGGTTTTTCCCTTTCAACCGCATCACTAAATATCATAAGAAAATTATGGGAAAAGAAGATAAAGTAATAAATATCTATGATTTTATAATATAATAACTAAGAGGTAATAATATGTATACAATAAAAGACTATATAAATTTTTATAAAGATAATTCTCTAGAAGAAGTTCATTGGAATGCTCAAGACCTTCTTTTAGCAGCAATCATTGTCTATCTACCAATTAAATCATTTGAAGAGGCAAAAAGTCTAAAAGAGTTTTATGACTACGCCATATCTTTTAAAAAAGATAAATCATCAGGGGTAATGGCACCCTTATCTTATGAATTACTAGAGTTAATTAAAGATTCTAAAAGATATAAAAACTTAAAAATATCTAACTTTGAAAAAGTAAGAGATAATAATACTCAATTTGGAGCAGTAACCATTCGAATTAATGATCTAACTATTATTAGTTATAAAGGTACTGATGGTTCTCTAATTGGTTGGATGGAAAACTTTCGCCTAGGTTATGAATATCCAACATATACTCAAGTTCTAGCTCAAAAGTATCTTTTAAAAGTGTTAACTAAAGAAGATAAAAAAGTCTATGTAACAGGTCACTCTAAAGGTGGTAACCTTGCTATGGCAAGTGTTATGTCAGTAAGTGATGATATTTATAACAAAGTATCAGCAGTATATAACTTTGATGGACCCGGCTTTAGAAAAGAAGAATATAAAAGTCCTCAATATGAAAGACTACATAAAAAGCTAGTAAATATTATCCCAACAGGTTCAGTAGTAGGAACTATTTTAAATAATAAAGATTATCATGTAATAAAAAGTACTGAGTATGCCTTCAATGAACATTATCCAACTTCTTGGTGTTGTTTTGGAGAACATTTTATAAAAGGCGAACTATCAAGCATCAGTAAACAGTTCCATGAAACAACAACTACTGCCTATGAAAAACTTGATCAAGAAAAAGTAAAAGAAACAATTGAAACTATCTTTTCCAATCTACCAAGTGAATATTCTAGTGACTTAAAACTTAATCTTAATGATTTCAAAGAGTTTTACAAAAACATGCGTAACATTGATCCGGATGTAAGAAATTATTTAGACACAATTGTTGATTCTATGATAAAATCAACTTATACAAAAGAAAAGGAGTAGTTTATGAAAAATAAGAAAGAAAAGAAAAGTAAAAAGAAAATATTAATTATAATTGGTGCCATAGTAGCAATTCTAGTTGGGCTAGTTGCCTATGGAGTAGTAGTTGATCTAAACCAAGAAAAAAAGTTAAAAGAAGAACTAGATTATCTATATGAAATAACTAATAAAGAAGACTATGATGAAAAAGAAGTTAATAAAATACTAAATAGAACTGTAACAACAGGCGATTACAAAAAGGTAGAAGTAGCTTACAAAAAATATACCAAAGATTGTTTTACTATTTTAACTGATATTACAAGCGTTTTAGGAAATGATCGCCTATCATACGTCTTAACAGCTGATAATTACCAAGAAGATGGTAAAGACTTTGTAAAAACAAAAGAATACCTAAAAAGTGCTAAAGAAACACTAGAGCAGAGTATGATTAAATATAATGATTATTTTACAGAAGAAAAAGCTATGTCATATCTAGATAAAGAGTTAGATGACTATTACATAGATTTTTATAAAGATGAAGTAGTAGGTAATCTAGAAAGTGATGAAGAAGATGAAAAGTTATTTGACTCACTAAATAGTATAATTGATTTAATAAATGCTGAAGAAGAAGTAATTAATTTCTTAATAGAAAATAAAGATAACTGGCAAGTAGAAAATGGTTCAATTGCCTTCACATCAGATTCTCTAATAGACGAATATAATATGCTTTTAGCAGCAATTAATAACGAAAATATCTAATATTAAAAGTTTAAATATGGTACTCTAAGTATCATATTTTTTCTTTCACACAATTTTTTTTATTACTAAAACTTATTTCTTATCCTTACATTTTTGTAACAAATAAATACCTCTTTCAATGATATAATATAGTTAAGGAGGTCTCATATGAAAAAAATAGCAATACTAGAAGATGATACTTCTATAGCATTAGAACTAAAAGAATTATTAAAAAATGCTGGATACCAAGTTTTAGTTATTACTGATTATGAAAAGTCAGTAGAACTAATCTTAAAAGAAAAAGTAGATCTAGCCCTTCTAGATATTAATCTACCTACTGCCAATGGAGAAATAATCTTAAAAGAACTACGTAAAAAAACGACTATGCCCATTATTATGTTAACGAGTAGAGTAACAGAAGTAGATGAAATACTTTCTATGTCCTATGGGGCAGATGACTATATAACTAAGCCTTATAATCCAACTATACTTTTATTACGAATTCAAAATGTCCTTAAAAGAACCGAAAATACAACATCTTCTCTTATCTACAACAACATCATTGTAAATCCTAGTAAGGGTATCTTACAAAGTGAAACATCAGAATTGTCCCTAACTAAAAATGAAATGATAATTTTTCTTTATCTTTTAAATAATAAAGGTAACATTGTAAAAAGAGATGAACTAATGACAGACTTATGGAATAATAATGAATATATAAATGATAATGCCTTAACGGTAAATATAAGTAGGTTAAGAACAAAATTAGAAGAGTTTGGTTTAAAAGATGTTATTGAAACTAGGAAAGGTCAAGGTTATAAATTATTATGAAAATAACTAACTACTTAAAAGATAAATTTCTACCCATTTTTATCTATATCATAAACATCTTAATAATTACTATGCTCTTAATAGCTTTTAAAAGTAACGAATTCCTAATCTTAGTATTTATTACTTTTCAAATTATTCTAGGCCTAACTTTATTATTAATGGATTACTTTAAGAAAAGATCATTTTATAAAATGATTCAATCTAAACTTATAAATCTAGATAAAAAGTACTTAGTTCTAGAAATGCTAGAAAGACCCAAAACTAGTGAAGAAGAACTAATATATCAAATTCTCTATGAAATAAATAAATGTTATATTGAAAAATTAAAAGATTATAAACTAAGTCTTACTAATTTCAAAGAATATATTGAACTCTGGATTCATGAAGTAAAAATACCTATCTCCAGTCTTGTTTTAATGACTCATAACTCTAAAGAAACACTTCCAAAGAAATATACAACTCAAATAGATAGACTAGATAATTATATTGATCAAGTGCTATATTACGTAAGAAGCAATACTTCTGAAGAAGACTTTTTTATTAAAGAAGTTTCTCTCCAAAAGATAATTAACTCCGTTGCCTTAAAAAATAAAGATGACCTACTAGAAAACAATATTGAATTCATTGTAAAAACTAGTAACGAAAAAGTCTTAACAGATGAAAAGTGGTTAGAATTTATTCTAAATCAAATAATCAATAACAGTATTAAATACAAAAGAAATATAAAAGTACCAAAAATAGAAATTAAAGTAGAAGATGCCACCCAAAAAGTAATTTTAACTATTACCGATAATGGTATTGGTATACCTAAAAATGATCTACCAAAAGTCTTTAACAAATCATTTACCGGTACCAATGGTAGAACTACAACTAAGTCAACTGGATTAGGGTTATATATTGCTAAAAATCTTTTAAAAAAACTAGGTCATAAAATAGAAATAGAATCCGAAGTAAATAAATATACCAAAGTCACTATAACGTTTTCTAAAAATAACTATTATAAAATAGAAAACTAATCTTACAATATTGAAATGTTTTGTAATATTAGAATAACGACAAAATCTATTGTCTATAATAAACTAGCTATTGAAAGGAGTAAAATTATGAAAAAAGTATTAAAAATAGAAAAAATAGAAAAGTATTATGGCAATAGATCTAGTCTAACTAAAGCTATTGATAATATTTCTTTTGAAGTAGAAGAGGGGGAGTTTGTAGCAATAATGGGTGCTTCTGGCTCAGGTAAGACAACTCTTCTAAATTGTATTTCAACAATTGATAAAGTAACATCAGGTCATATCTATGTAAATGATCAAGATGTTACTAAATTAAAAGAAAATGATTTAAACAAATTTAGAAGGGAAGAGTTAGGCTTTGTTTTTCAAGATTTTAATCTTCTAGATACTCTAACTGCTTATGAAAATATTGCTCTTGCACTATCTATACAAAACCGTTCTATTCCTGAAATAGAGGGTAGAATAAAAATGGTAGCAAAAGAATTAAATATTGAAAAAATTCTAAAGAAATATCCATATGAAATGTCAGGTGGAGAAAAACAAAGAGTAGCAGCTGCTCGTGCTATCATAACCGAACCAACCCTAGTTCTAGCTGATGAACCAACAGGAGCCCTAGACTCTAAATCATCAAAAATGTTACTAGAAAAATTTAACTACTTAAACACAGAGTTAAAAACAACAATTTTAATGGTAACTCATGATGCTTTTACAGCAAGCTATGCTAGTCGTGTTATCTTTATCAAAGATGGTAAAATCTTTAATGAGTTCTATAAAGGAACACAAACACGTAAAGAATTTTTTGATAAAATAATAGATGTTGTAACCCTATTAGGTGGCGATTTAAATGATGCTTTGTAAACTATCTATAAAAAACATTACTAAGAGTATGAAAGACTATGCCATCTACTTTTTTACTCTAATATTAGGAGTTGCAATCTTTTACGTTTTTAACGCAATAGACTCCCAAACAGTAATGTTAAAAGTATCAGGAAGAACCTATGAAATAATAAAATTAATGACTAGTATCTTATCAGCTATAAGTGTCTTTGTTTCCTTTATCTTAGGTTTCCTAATAATATACGCCTCAAGGTTTCTAATAAAAAGACGAAATAAAGAATTTGCTATTTACTTAACCTTAGGTATGAGTAAAAGAAAGATATCTTTAATTTTATTCTTTGAAACACTTCTAATAGGTCTAATTTCTCTCATAATCGGACTAGGTCTAGGAGTAGTCTTATCCCAACTAATGAGTATTTTAGTTACTAATATGTTTGAAGCAGATATGACTAAGTTTCAATTTGTTTTTTCACAAAGTGCTTGTCTTAAGACATTAATATATTTTGGTATTATGTACTTAATTGTAATTATCTTTAATACCATCATCATAAATAAATATAAATTAATTGACTTATTATCATCATCTAAAAAATCTGAAAAAGTAAAACTTAAAAACCCATACGTCTGTATAGTAATATTTATTATATCAGTAATCGTCTTAGGACTAGCTTACTACCTAGTAACAGATGGCTTTGAAAAACTAACAACAGCAGATCAAATACTAATTCCAATAATTATGGGAATAGTTTCAACATTTACTTTATTCTGGTCTATGTCAGGTCTAATTCTAAAACTAGTAATGTCTCTAAAAAATATCTATTATAAAGGATTAAATAGTTTTATCGTAAGACAAATAAGTAGTAAAATAAATACCATGGTCTTTTCCATGACAATCATTTGTTTAATGTTATTTGTAACAATTTGTGTTTTATCAAGTTCCTTATCTTTAAAAAATTCTATGACTAAAAATCTAAAAGAATTAGTCCCTATGGATATTGAGTTTACTAAACCAGTAAATAGAGAAGAAGGAAATGGTTTTAGTGAAATAGAAGTAAACGACTCAAAAATTTCTATTGAAAAAACACTAGAAAATCTTAATCTAAATCCAGAAAAAGAATTTAAAGATACACTTTCCTTTAATATCTATGAAGATGAAAGTATTATTTTAAAATCATTACTTATTAATAGCCTAGATGAAATATATAAAGAATATCCATTCCTTCTATATAATCAAACAATAGATTTAATGAAACTAAGTGACTATAATGCTCTAGCTGAAAAATTCAATTTAGAAAAGTACAATCTAAAAGAAAATGAATATATTGTTATAGTTAATTATGACTACATGGCAAGCATTATAAATACAGGCCTTAAAAATAATCCCGAATTACTATTAAACAATGAAACATATCATTCAAAATATAAAAAATGTCAAGATGGTTTCTACGAATTAAATAGTTCTCGTTCTAACACAGGCTTTATCGTTTTACCAGATAAAGCACTAGAAAATCATACATCAATAGCAGAATTCTTAGTAGCTAACTACAAAAACGATAAAGAAAAAACAGAAGATAAAATAGATGAAGTTCTATCAAACAATTACAACAAAACAACTTGGTTAACTTACAATAGTAAAATAGATATAGCAAATGCATCAGTTGGTCTAGGTGCCCTAGTAACATTTGTTGGTCTATATTTAGGTATAATTTTCTTAATATCAAGTGCCGCAATTCTAGCTTTAAAAGAATTATCTGAATCAACTGATAATAAAGAACGTTATAATATGTTAAGAAAAATAGGAGCTAGTGAAGAAATGCTAAATAGTGCTTTATTTAAACAAATTGGTATCTTCTTTGCAACACCACTCCTTCTAGCAATCATTCATTCCATATTTGGTATAAAGTTTGCTAACTTCTTATTAGAATCAATGGGTGCTAAAGGTCTACTTTTATCAAATATCATGACTGCTATCTTTTTAGTTACCATCTATGGAGGATACTTTATCTTAACTTATTTATGTAGCAAAAATATTATTTCTAAGAGGACTAATTAAAAAATTAGTCTTTTTATATGTTATACTAAGAATAGCAAATATAAATAAATAAAAAATAAGGTGTAATGGAGGAAATATTATGTATAATTTCAACCTAAATAAAGATGAAGAAATTATAAAAGTGTTTGATGATGTATTAATAAGACAGGAAGGAAATTAGAAAGTAACAACAATTGCTCTAACAAATAAAAGAGTACTATTTTTAGACTATTTAATAGAAAATGAAGGGCTAGAAGTATTAAGAATAGCTAGAGGTATGAATTATATAAAATAAAAAGAAGTGTACTATCAAATTAATTTAAATGATATAGAAAGCATAATTAAAGATAAATTTTATAAAGTTATCTTAAAAAACAAAAATTCATTTGAATTTGATAAAGGTGAACTATACAGTTTGTTAGAACAAGTTATAAAATAACTAGAAAATAAAGTTAAAAAGATATCGGTTCTTTGGCAAATGACATTATACGTGCTATAATTAACATCAAGAAAAGAGGTAGATAAAATGCATGAATTAGATATAGAAAATTCTCCACGTAAAAAAACCTATGACTGGTTTAAGTCATTTAAAAATCCAACTTATGGAATAAACGTTACTATGGATGTAACTAAATTAGTCGCTTATACTAAAGCAACCAATACATCTTTCTTTATTAATATGTTATACATCGTTGTAAATGGACTAAACAAAGTACCAGAAATGCGTATGCGTTTTGTTAATAATAAACCTGTAATTTTTGATGACATAAATCCTGCAATTACTGTTATGACTGAAAATGAAGTTTTTGAAAATGTCCGCTTTGAAAATAAGAAAAATTATCAAGACTTCTATAATCTATCTAAGCAAGAAATTGATAAAGCCAAACACGAAACAAAGCTAACTGATAGTAGTTATAATCTTACTGATGCTTGGAACGAATACTACATAACATGTCTTCCTTGGCTAAACTTTACTGGAGCCAATCAACCAATGACTGAAGAATTACACTCTCAAACAGTTCCTAGAATATGTTGGGGCAAATATGTTAATAATAATGGTAAATATGAAATGACTCTAAACATTACTGTAAGTCACATCTTTGTAGATGGTCTTCATATTTCTAAAGCTTTTAATAATATACAAGAGATTCTAAATGAAGTTGATAAAATATTGAATTAGTATACGAAAAAGTATACTTTTTTTAATTAAAAACACTTGACACAAATACCCTCCCTCCCTATAATGAATTCTAGGTGATAAATATGAAAAAAGAGTGCCAAAATTGCACTAGATCCAAACACAGAACTGAAGCAGAAAAGAAAGCTTTAATAAGAAGACTTCGTATTATCTCAGGCCAAATCAATGGTATAGAGCAAATGATTGTAAACGATCGTTACTGTGATGATGTCTTAATTCAAATTTCATCAACTACAAACGCACTAAAAAGTCTAGGTAATGAAATACTAAAAAGTCATATGAAAACATGTATGGTAAAAGATATAAAAGATGAAAAATACGAAGTAGTAGATGATATTATAGATTTATTTAGTAAATTAAAATAAAAGGAGGAAAACTATGGCAAAAGTAATCTTAAGTATTTCTGGTATGAGTTGTAGTGCTTGTTCCAATAGCTTAGAAAAATATCTAAACAAACAAAAGGGTATAAAAAACGCTACAGTAAATCTCGTCTTAGCTCAAGCCTTAATTGAGTATGATGAGTCCCTAACTATTACTGATTTAAATAAGTTTGTTGAAGAAGCTGGTTTCAAAAGTCTAGGAATATATAATGAAAAGAAAGAAACAAAAAAAGAAAACAACAAACAAATCTTACTAATTTTCACACTTTTAGTAATCTTAGTTTTATATATTTCTATGGCTCATATGGCACGTCTTCCAGAAATACCATTTCTAAGCATGAAACATCATCCCATAAACTACACCATATCATTACTAGTATTAACAGTTCCCTTTCTAATATATGGTTTTGATATTTTTAAATCTGGTTATAAAAACTTACTTCATAAGTCTCCTAATATGGATACATTAGTATCTATAGGAGTCCTAGCTAGTTTTATCTATAGTTTAGTAGGAACCTTCCTAGTACTATTCAAATCAACAAGCTATATGGAAACTATTTATTATGAATCGGTAGTAACTGTAATCTACTTTATAAAATTAGGTCGTTATATTGATAGAAAGAGTAAAGAAAAGACTAAAGAAGTACTTCAAGAACTAGTTACTATAACTCCTAGTTTTGCCCTTTTAAAAATTGGAAATAAAGAAAAAGAAGTAACAATAGACGAAGTAAAAAAAGGAGATATTTTAATTTGCAAACCAGGTATGAAAATAGCTGTAGATGGAACAATTACTAAAGGAAAATCGCACTTCGATGAGTCATTCATAACTGGAGAGAGTGCTTCATTAAAGAAAGGTCCATCACAAAAAGTAATAGCAGGTAGTCTAAATATTGATGGTACAGTAGAGTATAAAGCTGAAAAAATCGGTAAAGATACAACCATTTCTGAAATAGTAAGACTAGTAGTAGAAGCAACAAATACTAAAGCTCCACTTGCTAAAATAGCCGATAAAATATCAGGTGTATTTGTACCGGTAATTATCGCTTTAGCAGTCCTAACTTTTATAATTCATCTAGTATTAAGAGATCCACTATCTAGTAGCTTAATCTACTTTGTAACAGTCTTAGTAGTAGCTTGTCCTTGTGCACTAGGTCTAGCAACACCCGTTGCAATAGTAATAAGTGAAGGTCTTGCTGCTAAAAATGGTATTTTAATAAAGTCAAGTGAAATACTAGAAAATGCTCATAAAGTAACAACTATTATTTTCGATAAAACAGGAACCTTAACTTATGGTAAATTACAAGTAAATAAGATTTATAACTATAGTTCATATAGTGAAAAATCCCTTCTAGAATTAGTTGCTAGTATTGAAAATAAATCATCTCATCCTATTGCTAAAGCCTTTAAAGAAATAAATTCATCTCTTGAAGTAACTAACTTTAAAGACATCTCTGGCTACGGAGTAAAAGCAACTATTAACGATAAAGACTACTATCTTGGTAACGGTAAACTCTTAGAAAAACTATCTATTGATAACAACCACAAAGAAAAAGAAAAGTCCCTTCAAGAATCAGGTAATAGTATTATCTATTGTCTAGAAAATAACAAAATAATTGCCTTAATTGGTCTAAAAGATACTCCACGTGATAACGCTAAAAGAATAATTAAAGAGTTAAAATATCAAAATAAAAGAGTTTTAATGCTAACTGGTGATAATGAAATAACTGCTAGTGTCATTGCAAAAGATCTAGGAATTGATGAAGTATATGCTAGTCTTTTACCGCAAGAAAAAACCGTTAAAATAAAAGATTTAATCACATCAGGTGAAAAAGTCCTAATGGTAGGAGATGGTATTAATGATGCCCCATCACTAAAGACAGCAACTATTGGTGTATCATTATCATCCGGTACTGATATAGCAAACAATTCAGCTGATGTCATCTTAATGAATAATAACTTAGTAAGTATAATTAACTTACTAAATATCAGTAAAAAAGCAGTCATAAATATAAAAGAAAATCTCTTCTGGGCTTTCTTCTATAACATCTGTATGATTCCAGTTGCTGCAGGACTACTTAGTAAATATATAACTATGAATCCTATGCTAGCATCCATTGCCATGACTCTAAGTAGCCTAACCGTTATGTTAAATGCTCTAAGATTAAATAGAATAAAAATAAGAAAAAATTAAAAGGAGATATGAATATGTTTAAAAGTATAAAAACTATAATTGAAGTATCAGGCATGAGCTGTGAGCATTGTGCTACTCGTGTAAAAAGTGCTCTAGAAAAAGAAAAAGACATAAAAAAAGTATCAGTAGATTTAAAGACTAATACTGTAACATTTACTAGTTCTAAAGAATTAGAACTAGATAAAATAAAAGAAATTATTGAAAATCTAGGATACGTATTTGTATCTGTAAAATAAAAGAGGAATAATATGAAAAAAGTAGTAATAGGTATGTCAGGAGGAGTAGACTCTTCTGTTGCTGCCATAAAATTAAAAGAACAAGGTTACGATGTAATTGGATTATTCATGCGTAATTGGGATTCCCTTGCTGATGGAGAATATAATACAATTCAAACTACATCTGAAGGCATTTGTCCTCAAGAAAAAGATTATAATGACGCTAAAGCTGTTTGTGATAAATTGGGTATTCCACTACATCGTAAAGACTTTATAAAGGAGTATTGGAATTATGTTTTTACTTACTTCTTAGATGAGTTAAAAAAAGGTAGAACTCCAAATCCTGATATTATGTGTAATAAGTATATAAAATTTGATATGTTTGCTAAAACTGCAAAAGAGCTAGGAGCAGACTACATTGCAACTGGTCACTATGCCCGTATTGAAAATGGTAAACTATTAAAAGCTATTGATGAAAATAAAGATCAAACATACTTTTTATCTCAAGTAAGTAAAGAACAATTAAAAAATGTTTTATTTCCAATAGGTGATATCAAAAAAGATGAAGTACGAAAAATTGCCAAAGAACATGGTCTATTAACTGCTACTAAAAAAGATTCAACTGGAATTTGTTTTATCGGTGAAAGAAACTTTGCTAAGTTTCTAGAAAATTATTTACCAAACACTCCAGGTAATATTGTAAATATTGATACTAACGAAGTACTTGGTAAACACATCGGTCTAATGTATTACACAATTGGTCAAAGAAAAGGTCTAAATATTGGTGGTACCTCAGATAGAATGTTTGTAGTTGGAAAAGATCTAGATAAGAACATTTTATATGTTTGTATTGGCGAAGATAATGACTATTTAATTTCAGACTCTTGTATTATTGAAGATGTTAATTACTTAGGTGATGAAAAAATTACTAATTGTACAGCCAAATTCAGATATCGTCAAAAAGATGTCCCAGTTGAACTAACTTGGCTAGATAATAACGAAATACTAGTAAAATACCCCCAAGGAGTAAAAAGAGTAACTCCAGGTCAAGCCTGTGTACTTTATCATAATGATGAATGTCTTGGCGGAGGAATAATTAAAACAGTTCAAAAGAACAACAAAAAATTATGGTATTTATAAAAGAAGTAATATATGAAGTTTATAGTAGATGAAAAAGTCCTAGAATTAGGAGTAAAAATAAAAGCAGTTATTATTGAAGGTATTGATAATGAATCAATTTCTGAAGAATACTTATCATGGAGAAAAAACAAAGTTCAAGAACTAATAACTAAATATAAAGACTATGATATTAAAAATGATAAAGTAGTTGAAGGCTTCTATGAACTACATCAAGAAGTAGGAGTACCAAGAAGAAAAAATCTTCCTTCATCAGAAAACTTAATAAAATTACTAACTAAAAGAGAAGATTTAGTTAGTATCAATAAAGCTGTAGATATTTATAATATCTTATCAATAGAATCAAAACTATGTCTAGGAGCTCATGACATTGATAAAGTATCTGGAAATGTTTCTCTAAAAATAACTGATGGTACAGAAAAGTTCTTACCACTAGGTAGTGAAGAGTTAAAACCAATTAATTCTGGAGAATATTCATTCGTTGATGACGATAATGATGTCATCTGCTGGCTAGATATTAGACAAGTTGATAAGACCAAAGTAACGGAAAAATCTAAAAATGTTTTATATCTAATCATTGGTAATAAAGAAACTAAAGATGAAGAATTAGAAATTGTTGCTGAAAAGTTAATTGAATTAACTACTAAATTTGCTGGTGGCACTGCTAAAATAGTAAGATAAAAGTTAAAAAAAATTAAATAATAAATTAAAAGGATAAAAGCTAAGCTTAAAATAGTTTTACTTTTATTCTTTTTCTATGTAAAGTCTTAAAAAATAGTGTTAAACAAACAAATAATAATTACATCTATGATATACTTATATTAGTAGGTGATATCAATGAAATTAAAAGACTTACAAAAGTACTATGACAAACTTCAACTAGAATACGGTTCTCCTGATTTAGATTCTATCTATAATGGAGGCTGTGAAACTAATCCTGATATTTGCTTTGTTTTTATGAATCCAACCGGTAGAAATATAGCCTCACAAAAAACTTGGCACGGTTTAAAGTCTCCTTGGATTGGTACTAAAAACATCTGGGACTTATTTTCTGCCGTTAACTTAATTGATGAAGAACTATATAAAACAATAAAGAAAATACCAGGATCATCTTGGACAGAAGAGTTTGCCACTCTTGTCTACGATGATGTAGCAAAGCATAAAGTTTTTATAACCAATCTTGGTAAATGTACTCAAGTAGATGCAAGACCCTTACCAGATAGAGTCTATAAAGAATATTTAGATTTATTATTAAAAGAAATAGAAATAGTAAATCCTAAAGTCATTATCCTATTTGGTAACCAAGTAAGTAGTATTGTTTTAAACAAAAAGATATCTGTATCAGCTTCTAGAAAAGAAATGCACCCTTTAAAAATAAAAGATAAAACATACAAAACATATCCGGTCTATTATCCAATAGGTAATGGGCGTTTCAATATTGATAAATCAATCGAGGATATAAACTGGATAATAGAACAAGAACTAAAAGAAAAAGTAGGAATAGGAGAGTAATATGTTAGTAGCGATAGATGGCCTAACTAGAGTAGGAAAAACAAGTATTTCAAAAAAACTAGGAGAAAAACTAAATTATTCAGTCTGTAATTCTGGAAATATTTATCGTCTAATTACTCTTGATCTATTAGAAAACTCCATTACTCCAAAAGATAAAGTACAACTAATCAAGCGATTACCAAATATAAAAATAAATATTACTCCACAAGGACTATATTTAAATGAAAAAAATGTAACTAATAGACTTGAAGACAAAGATGTCTCTCAAAATGTTTTAGAGTTTTCTACTATTAAAGAGATAAAAGAGTATGTTAGAACTATTCAAAAAGAGTTCATCAGTAAAAACAAAAACTTAATTATGGAAGGAAGAGACATCTCAGAAAGAATTATGCCAAACGCTGACATAAAGTTCTATTTATATGCTAGTACTAATAAACGTGCCAAACGTCTACTTCAAAAAAGAAAAGAACTAACTCTTGAACAAGCAATTGAAATTATAAAAGAAAACGATCAAAAAGATATAGCATCTCTTAATTTTTTAAAACCAAAAAACGCTATCGAAATAGATACTTCAACATCAAGCGTTGATGAAGTAGTAGACCTTATGTTAGAAAAAATCAAAAATGTAAAGTAAACTTACCAAAATTCCAAGTAAAATTGCTTGTATGCAACCAACTAAATACATATAATTATCTTAATTAAAAGAAAGGAAACAGTATATGATAAAGTTAAAAAATGTTTCAAAATTCTATTATAGTAAAGGAGTTATTGCCTCAGGCTTCACTAAAGTAAATCTTGAGTTTAAAATAGGTGAATTTATTGCGATAACTGGTGAATCAGGTTCTGGTAAATCTACATTATTAAATGTAATATCAGGTCTTGATACTTACGAAGAAGGAGAAATGTACATTAATGGTAAAGAAACTAGCCATTACCTAGAAAAAGATTGGGAAGATTACCGTCGTAAATATATCGGAAACATCTACCAAAACTTCAACCTCATAAATAGTTACACCGTTTATCAAAATATTGAATTAGTTCTAATATTAAATGGTCTAACTAAAAAAGAGGCTAAGCCTAAAGTCTTAGATTTAATAGACAAAGTTGGTCTAACTAAATTCCGCAAGACTAAAGTATCTAAACTATCAGGTGGTCAAAAACAACGTGTAGCCATAGCAAGAGCTCTAGCAAAAGATGTTCCAATTATAATTGCTGATGAGCCAACTGGAAGTCTAGATAAAAGATCAGCTGAAAGCGTTATTAAACTTCTAAGTGAACTATCAAAAGATAAACTAGTTATTGTTGTTACTCATAACTATGAACAAATAAGTGATTATGCTACAAGAAAAATAACTATGCACGATGGCAAAGTATTAGAAGATAAAAAACTAAAAGAAGTAAAATACGGAGTAGCCGAAGAAAACCATTATAAAAATATTACTCTATTTAATAAATTAAAATTAGGTTTTAGAAATACCTTTAATGTTGCTCCTAAATTTATTTTATTATTAATAGTTTACTTATTTATTGTTGTTGCTTTAATGACAGAATACTCATCATTTAAAAAGAGTGAATACGAGTCTTCTAAATCAGGCTATAATTACTTATTCCAAGACTTAGATGAAAGTCGTATCATAGTAAATAAAAAAGATAAATCTAGTATTTCTGAAGAAGAAATAAATAAAATTGCTTCCCTAGATAATATAAAACATATTATGAAAAACGACTCCATTGTCGACCAAACTTTCTACTTATCATCATCAGATAATAGTTACTATATAGATGGAACTCCAAAAAGTATTAAGCAATTATCTGGTAAATTAGATGTTGGTAGAATGCCAGAATCTGATAATGAGATAGTTATTGTTGGTAGTAAAAAAGACTATTACCTAGGACAACAATATGATGAATTAATGAGTAAAACCTACAATATAGAAAACAACTCTTCATCTCTTATTCAAGATGATATAAAGGACTATAAAATAGTAGGTATTAAATATAAAAAGGATATTGAAGACTACAAATATCAATTATATTTTACAGAAAAAGCTATTGATAAATTTCAAGTACAAAGTAATGAATCCTACAGTACAACAATAGTTAACTTCTTAGGTAAAAATCATAAAATAAATAGTTGGAATCCAGCATATAAAATAGTCCCAAATAACTGGGTACCACTAAATGAAGCATATGTTACTGAAGATTATAAATACGAGTGTCCTAAAGAAAATTGTCTAAACCAAAACATAAATATCCATATAAGTAACTTATATTATGAAGATAAAATAGATGTTCATGTAACTAAGTATTATAATTCTAAAAACATATCTTCCATTCTAGAATTACCAAACTACAACAAAGAAGAATTTGATTTATATAATGGCATCATATTTATAAATCCTGAAAACTATAATAATTTATATAACAAAGACACCTATCAAATGAGTGTTTACGTAAAAGATGCTCACAAAATTGCTGAAACAGAAAAAGAATTAAACAAACTAGATTATAAAACCCTAGTCGTTAAAAACACTCTAATTCAACCAACTGCCTCAGTAATTATTAGAGTCTTAAAAATAATAGTTACAATCATCTTAGTCGCAACACTTTTCTTTATCACATATTTTGTTATAAAACTAATCTTAAAATCTAGAAATATTTACTATACAACCATTAGAATGTTAGGTGCTCCTAAAAAAGTAGCTAGACAACTACTAATAATTGAATTATTTATTGTTGCTAATATCGCATATTTTACTTTTGATTTATGTGTATATTTAAATCATCTAGGTACTATAAAAAATTCAACTCTTCAAACTATAAATGAATACTTAACATTTAATGACTATGGTCTAATATATTTAATACTAGTCTTATTATCATTCTTAATAAGCGAAAAATATGCTGCTAAAATATTTAAAAAGAGTGTCATGAACTCTTATAGAGAAGAGGTGTAATAATGATAAAAATAGAAAATATTAATAAGTATTTTAATCGTCATAAGAAAAACCAAATTCATGTAATTGATAATACCTCTCTTACTTTAGAAGATACTGGTCTAGTAGCTTTACTTGGTCCATCTGGTTCTGGTAAAACAACTCTTTTAAATGTTATAGGTGGTCTAGACAAAGTTCAAAAAGGTAAAATATTCATAAATGATCAAAAGATTACTAGTAAGTTTAGTTACAAAGTAGATAAAATAAGAAACTTAAATATTGGTTACATTTTCCAAGATTATAAACTAGTAGATAATTTATCTGTCTATGATAATGTTGCCTTAAGTCTAAAAATAATTGGTATTAAAGATAAAAAAGAAATAGATAAAAGAGTAACTTATGTCCTAGAAAAAGTAGGAATGTATCGTTATCGAAAAAGACCAGCTAATATGTTATCTGGTGGAGAACGTCAAAGAGTAGGTATTGCTCGCGCAATTGTAAAAAATCCCAATATTATTATAGCAGATGAACCAACAGGTAACTTAGACAGTAAAAACTCTGTAGAAATAATGAATATTATCAAAGCCATTTCTAAAGATAGATTAGTAATACTAGTAACCCATGAAACAAATTTAGCTAACTTTTACGCTAGTAGAATTATTGAAATATCTGATGGTAAAGTCGTAAAAGACTATGAAAACACTCATACTAATGAACTAGACTACGCTATCGATAATAGATTCTATCTAAAAGACTTTAAAAAAGAAGATAACTTTAAAGACAAAACTAATGATATAACAATCTATCATGATAATGATGAAAAACTACAAGTAGAAATAGTAATTAAAAATAATAATATTTATATTCGTAGTAAAAATAATAATTCAATTGAAGTAGTGGACGAAGACTCTAGTATTGAGTTTATCAATGACCATTATCATAAACTTGATAAAAATGAACTGGAAAAATATGAATTTGACTTTGAAAATGTTATCGATAAAAGTAGAAAATTAAGATACTCTTCAATATTTAATCCTCTTACTTTTATAACTAATGGTTTTAAAAAAGTATTTGCTTATTCTCTAATTAAAAAAATTCTATTAATTGGTTTTTTCCTATCTGGTATCTTTATAATGATTTCAACTAGTAGTATGGGAGCAGCTTCAAGAGTAAATGAAAAAGAATTTGTTGAAACTAATAAAAACTATATAACTATTGAGACTAACAAAACAGATCCGATTATATATCAAAAATATGCTGAAGTAGAAGGAGTAAACTACATCTTACCAGGAAGTTCTAATATAAGTATGCGAGTACCTTTAAGTGACTATTATCAAACAAGTAGACAAAATATGCTCCTAAAAGGTTCTATGTCTTCAATTAATATGATTACTAAAGATGATCTAATATATGGTAGAATGCCAGAAAATAATTATGAAATAGTAGTAGATAAACTAGCTATTGAAAAAATGTATTCATCAAGTGATGGAATATATCAAATGGCTAATGTAAAATCCGTAGAAGACTCTCTAAATAGAAAAGCCAGAATAACTTCTATGGATGACTTTACAATAGTAGGAATAACAGACCTAGTATCACCTTCAATATATGTAAGTGAAGATATGTTTATTGATATGTTATATAACTCAAAAAATGTAAACGATGCTTATGCAGAGGAAAACGAAGGAACAACTGGTATTCAAAATTATGATTTATTTAAAGATAAAATAACTATTACCAAAGGTAGAGAACCAGCAAATGATTATGAAACTATTGTCAACGTAAGTAATGAAGAGTCTATGAAATTAAATAAAGAAATTTCAACTAAAATAGGTGATCGTAAATTAATAGTAGTTGGTTACTATACATCACCTGATGAAATAAATAATTATTTTGTAAACACCAATACTCTAAAAACAAGTTTAATTTTAAAAACAAAAAAACTAACAATTTATTCCAACGACAAAGCTAAAACAATTGAAAACTTTAGAAATAATTATGAGATAAATATCTATGATAATTATCAAAAGGATAGAGAAAATTATATTGCCTCCAATGCAAAAAGTAATAACATAATGTTAGCTAGTGCTGCAATCGTTCTAGGTATATCTCTAATCGAAATATTCTTAATGAGTAGATCATCATTCTTATCAAGGGTAAAAGAAGTAGGAATCTATCGTGCTATAGGTGTTAAGAAAAAAGATATTTATATTATGTTCTCGGGTGAAATTATCGCTATAACAACCCTAACTAGTTTAACAGGTATTCTAATCTGTGCATACATAATGAAAGTCTTAACGACAGTACCATATATGCAAAGAATTATTATGGTAAATGTTCCAACTGTCTTAGCCTCTATAATAATCTGTTATACCTTTAATCTAATAGTAGGACTAATTCCAGTATTTGCAACTCTACGTAAAACACCAGCTGCTATTCTAGCTAGAACCGATCTAGATTAAAATAAAAAAATACAAAGTAGATAAGTAAAATTGTCTACTTTTTGTTATAATAAAATTATAGGAGAAATATATATGGAAAAAGCTAAAGTATATTTTACAAAAAATTTAACTAGTGAAAGTCTAATAAATTTATATAAAAAAGCTAATTGTTCTTTAGAAGGTAAAGTAGCCGTAAAAGTTCATTCAGGTGAAGATGGTAATCAAAACTTCCTACATCCAGAATATTTTAAAGATATTATTGATTACGTAAATGGTACTGTAGTAGAGTGCAATACTGCCTACGATGGTGCAAGGAATACCACTGAAAAACATAAAAAGCTATTAGAAAATCATGGTTGGACCAAGTACTTTAAAGTTGATTTATTAGATGCCGAAGGACCAGATTTAGTCTTACCAATTCCAAATGGTAAAAAGATAAAAGAAAATCATGTCGGTAAAAACATTAAAAACTATGATTCAATGTTAGTTCTTTCTCATTTCAAAGGTCATCCTATGGGAGGCTATGGTGGAGCTCTAAAACAATTATCAATTGGTTGTGCTTCATCATATGGTAAAGCCTATATCCATGGAGCCGGTACTCCTGAAAATATCTGGACAGTCAATCATGATAGTTTCTTAGAGTCCATGGCTGATGCAGCCTCATCTGTCGTAAAATTATTCAATAATAAAATTGTCTACATAAATGTTCTAGCAAACATGTCTGTAGATTGTGATTGTTGTAGTGTAGCAGAAGACCCTTGCATGAAAGATATAGGTATAGTCTTGTCAACAGATCCTGTTGCTATAGACAAAGCTTGTCTTGACATGGTATATAACAGTAGTGATCCAGGAAAACATCATTTAATAGAAAGAATCGAATCAAGAAACGGATATCATACTATAGAATCAGCTGAAAAGCTAGCTATAGGTACAACAGAATACGAATTAATTAATATAGATTAAGGCATCATCAGATGTCTTTTTTCATGCCCAAACAACCTTGAAATAAAAAAGATTTAATTATATAATATATTATAGATTAAAAAGAATAGGTGAGATAATGAAAAAGAAAATATTTTTACTAGCAGCTTTGTTAGTAGTAATAATTCCATCCTACAAAGTAAGGGCTGGTTGTTCAACCACAATATCAGTTCAATACGTTGACTCAGAAGAACAATATGAAGAGGCATATGAAAGGTATTTTAGTGAAGAGTACGATGAAACAATACCAGATAATTCTGAATATATAACATATGTAATGTATGGTGATGAATATACAATTCAAAACAAAAAAATTGTTGGGTTAAATAAAATAGCTAAATATGAAGATTGCTATAAAGAACTACCAGGAAAATATGCAATAGTGATTTACTTAACACCAGAAGAAGTATCAAAATTTGAAGAAACTTTAAATTCAACGATAGAACTTTATTATTATGATACTTATATAGCACAAATTACATCTACAACAAACTTAAAATATATATTTAAAAAAATAACAAATAGGCCAATAGATGGTAAACAAATTACTGAAGAAGTAGATTGCAATAAACAGTATCCGATATGTAATTTTGAGCGTTCAGATGATGGAAGTTTGAATATAGAAAATACATCCATAAAAAAGCCTATAGAAAATTATATATATGACAGTTATAAAATTTTCGAAAAGAAAAGCAATTACGACTATGAAGAAACAGATAAAATAAATAGTTGTGGAGTATATATAATAAGGCTTTATTACAAAAAAGCCAAACAAGAATCTACTGACACCATAAACATTACTCAGAATAAAACAATTAAAATGAAAAGCTACTTCAAAGACTTGAAAAACACAACAACCACAATTTCCTATAGAGTCCTAGATACGAGTATTGCTAAAGTAGATAGTGAAGGAAATATAAAACCATTAAAAGTAGGAGAAACAGAAATTATCGCAACAGCAAACGGAGTAGAATACATACTACACTTAAGAGTAACCCAAGATATGATAACAAATCCAGATACAGCTTCTCCAATTATTATGATACTTTGTGTAATCGGCATTCTAATATCCGGAACAACAATTTATTTAAAAGACCAAACAAACTAAAAGAGACTAAAATCTAGTCTCTTTCTTTTAATACAAATTATCAGGTAATAACTTATCTAGGTAATCTAAAATATCATCTTTCGTATATTTATTTGGTTCTCTAAGATACATAGAACATACATTAATAACCGCACTTACATAAAACATTGTAAGTACCTCTGCAGGTACCTCACTATTATAATTCTTCTCACTCTCAATATGACTTCTAACATCCATTAACAAAGTATTTCTAATCATGTCGTTCGCAACACTATTATTGTTATTCTTAATAATAGAAGAGTAGAAAGATACATTCTCACTAATATGCTCAAATAACAATTCAATCATTTTCATATAAAAATCTTTTGTATTAGAAATATTGGTATTAGACTTTAACTTATCAACTAAAGCAATCTCCATATCTTTCATTAAAGCATATAAAAGTTCATACTTATCATTAAAATGATCATAAAAAGTAGATCTGTTAGTTAAAGCCACTCTACATATATCCGCCACTTTAATATCTTCAAAAGGTTTATCCTTCATCATGACTAATAATCCGTCATATAAACTCTTTTTTGTCTTAATTACACGTAAATCTTCCTTTTTATCCATTTTCCATCACCTATACACTATTATATACCTAAAACTTCTAATGTAAAGATAAACAACACAAAGTTGGCTAAATACACTACTTTTAGCATACAACTGTCGGTTATCGAACATAAAAGAATATATTTTACTGGTCTTTTTTCTTTTAAAGCATAGAATTAATTATGCAAAGAGGAGGAAAAAGTATGAAAAAAATTGCAGAAAAAATAACCAATAACAGTGTTATAGTTCTAGTGATAAGTTTACTTCTTTTCATAGTATCAATATTTGGTTATGTAAACACTAGAGTAAATTATGATATTTTAGTTTACTTACCAGATACAATCGAAACTATAAAGGGAGAAAACATTTTAACTGATGAGTTCGGTCTTGGTTCATATGCCTTTGTAATGACAAATGATAAAGATTCAGAACAAATATTAGCCCTAGAGGAAAAAATAAAAGATATAAAGAACGTTAAAGAAGTATGTAGTATTGCCGATGTCTTAGGAACAACAATTCCATATGATATGTTACCAGATGAAATACAAGATAAATTATATAACGACAACGAAACAGTAATCTTTGTAACATTTAATAGTTCAACTTCAGAGGACTCAACAATAGATGCCGTTAGATCATTACGAGAAGTTGTAAAAGATGCTAACAAAGTAAGTAGTATGACTGCTATGGTAATTGATACCATGGACTTATCCAATAGTGAATTAGTAGCCTATGTTTCAATAGCTGTAATCTTCTGTTTACTTATACTTCTAGCAACAACAGATTCCTACATAATACCTTTTTTATTACTAGGAAATATTGGTATAGCAATTATTTATAATATGGGAAGTAACTACTTCTTAGGAGATATAAGTTATATTACAAAGTCTATCTCAGCCGTACTACAATTAGGAGTAACAACAGACTTTTCAATATTTCTATATCATAAATATGAAGATTCTAAAAAGAAAATTAAAGATAAAAAGAAAGCCATGGCCGACGCCATAGTTCAAACATTTAAATCAATATTAGGTTCATCATTAACTACATTTGCTGGTTTCCTAGCACTATGTACTATGGACTTATTATTAGGTAAAGATATTGGAATTGTTATGGCAAAAGGAGTTTTATGTGGATTAATATGTGTTGTCACAATATTCCCATCATTCCTATTAATTTTTGATAAACAAATAGAAAAAACAAAACACAAAGTATTATTACCTAAATTTGAAAAATTACCAAAGTTTATAATATCAAAACAAAAATTCATTTTAATAGCTTTTGTCCTATTAATGATACCTGCATACATTGGTAATAGTAATTATGATGTTTACTACAAACTTGATGAGTCACTTCCAAAAGATTTAGCCTTTAATGTAGCAAACAACGACTTAGCTAAAAAGTTTGGTATAACATCTCCGGAAATAATTATCATGGATAAGAATGTTTCAAGTAGTGATATTGAATCCCTTACAGATGAATTAAAATCGGTTAAAGGAATAGACTTAGTCTTATCACCAAGTGAATTCGTAAACAATGGTCTAGAAACAATAATTCCAGACAACCTACAAGAAATACTAAACAATGATAAATATCAATTAGTCTTAACCAATTCTACTTATGAAATAGCATCAGATGACTTAAATAATCAACTAGCAACAGTAAATAAAATAGTTCATAAATACGATAAAAAAACTATTGTAGCCGGTGAAGGCGCTCTAATGAAAGACTTAATAACTATTGCTGATCATGACTTTAACATGGTTAATTATACATCACTTGCTGTAATATTTATAATCATGGTACTAGTATTAAAATCATTAAGTTTACCAGTAGTATTAAGCTTAGTGATTGAATTTGCTATATTTGTAAATATGTCAATTGCTTACTATACAGGAACATCACTTCCATTTATAGCTTCAATCGTTGTAGGAACAATCCAGTTAGGAGCAACAATAGACTATGCTATTTTAATGTCTACTAAGTATATTGAAGAAAGACAAAAAAATGACAGCAAACAAAAATGTATGGAGGAAACTCTTAAGTTTACAATTCCATCAATCATAACATCAGCTTTATGCTTCTTTGCCGCAACAGCAAGTGTTGGTTTCTATACAAAAATAGATATGATTGGTTCAATTTGTAACTTATTAGCTAGAGGTTCTCTAATTAGTATGGCATCAGTAATCTTTATCTTGCCATCATTATTAATGTTATGTGATAAGATAATTCTAAAAAATAAAAATGTTAAGAAAGAAGGAAAATAATATGAAAAATATAAATAAAGTTATTTCAAGCATCCTAATATCTAGTATGTTATTAACTCCAATTTCTACTTTTGCCTTAACAAAAGAGGAAACAATTTATACTAACTTAAACTATGATGGTAAAGTAGAAAAGACTACTGTTAATAATCATTTATCTAATCTAGATAAAGGAACAATTAAAGATGATACGGAATTACAAAAAATTCTAAATATTAATGGTAAAGAAAAATATAGTCTTGATAATGGTATAATTAGTTGGAACTCAACCGGTAAAGATATTTATTATCAAGGAACAACTAAAGAAAGTCTACCAATTACAGTAGAAGCTAAATACTATTTAAATGGTAAAGAAACTAAAGTAAAAGATTTAATTGGTAAAAAAGGTAATATTACTATTAAATTAAATTTAACTAATAACTCTTATAATACTTATTATAAACAATACACTCCATTCGTTGTAACAGTAGGAACAACTCTTTCTAATAAAAATAATTCTAATATTACTGTAACAAATGGTAAAGTAACATCAACTGGTAATAAGAGTATGTTAGTAGCTCTTGCTACACCTGGATTATATGAAAGTATTGGTCTAGAGGATTTAAAGAGTCTAAATAATGTTGAAATTAACTATACAACAACTAACTTTACTTTAAATAATATCTACTTAGTAGCAACTCCAAAACTACTATCTGAAAGTGATTTATCTGTATTCAATAAGATGGATAATCTATCTTCCTCAATTAATACTCTACAAGATAGTATGAATAAAGTAGTATCTGGTACTACTGAATTAAAAACTGGTACTGAAAAATTATCAGTAGGTGCTTCTACTTTAACTAGTAAATATAGTGAAGTATTAGGTGGAGTGGAAAGAATAAAAAATGGTTCAATTGACTTAACTTCTGGCATTGAACAAATTATTGCTTCTCTAGAAGCTGTAAAAGAACAACTAGTAGCTGAACAAACTAGTCCTGAAGCAATTGCTCAAGCAGAATCTTTAAAAGAGTTACAAGCTTCAAATACTCAAATGTTAACAAAATTAAAAGTTGCATTTAATAATGATGAAACAAGAATTTTAAATGCTAAAAAAGCTGCTGTAGAATGTAATTTAACTACTGAAACAGATGAACAAAAACTAGGTATTTGTTTAATTAAACATGGCTTAACTACAGAAGAAATATCTGCACTTCCATATCTATTATTAATTGAAAATAATAGTACAGCTATAACTACTTTAAATGCAAAATTATCTTCATCTGTTACAACAATCAACACCATGATAGCAACTCTAGAAGAAGCCTTAAAAGAAGCAAAAGATGGTTCGCTTGGTCTAACAGCTGGATTAGATGAATTAAAAAGTGGTCTAACTTTACTGGAAGCAGGAACTAAAGAATTATCAACTGGTCTAAATTCAGCTTTAACTGGAACAACAGCTCTAGAAGAAGGACTTACTCAAATAAATAACGAAGGAATAAATAAATTATCTTCATATACAAATACAGTATCTAATTACTCTTCTAAAGTAAAATCTCTAGTAAAATTATCAAAAGAGTATAATGGTTACCAAACATCTACTGCTAATAACTCAACATTTATCTATAAGATAAAATCATTAACAAAGTAATAATTGAAATATAAAAATAGACTATATGGAACTAAATAGTACTAAGTTCATTAGTCTATTTTTTTCATTTAAAAGAAAAACATTTTTACTAAAATCTACTTTAAATATGCTATTATATAGGTACATGCAACCTAAAGTTTACAAATTTCCAATCAAAGTTGGTAGAAAGCAACCGTTAATTATCGTACTATTAATAGTGAAAGAGGTGAGATTATGAGGTTTGGTGACAAACTAATTAAACTTAGAAAGAAAAATGGCTTATCTCAAGAAGACTTAGCCAACAAATTAAATGTTTCAAGACAATCAGTATCTAAATGGGAAAGTAATAATACTTATCCTGAAACAGATAAAATAGTTCAAATCTGTAATATCTTTAATTGTAGTATGGATGACTTAATCAATGACAAAGTTACAGATATAGAAGAAGTAGAAAGAAAAGAAAAAAACAATCTAAATATTGCTCTAGACTCTCTATTAGAATTTATTACTAAAACAATAAACATGTTATCTAGAATGAAATTCTCATCAATCTTAAAATGTTTTATTGAACAAGTAATTATTGTTCTACTTCTAGCATTCATTGGTATGATAATATCATCAATTATTCCTAATGTAATTTGTAAAACTCTAAACTTTATCCTATCAGGACGCTACTATACTGTCTATAATGTAATAAAAGGTCTATGTCAAACTATCTGGCTTATTATATCTATAATTGCTATTATTCATATTTTTAAACTTCGTTATTTAAATTACTATGATGAAATAGTTGAAAAGGAAAAGAATGTATCCTCAAGAAAAGTTAAAGAAAATAAAAAAGAAGAAACAAATACTACAACTAGTTTTGAAACTAGTTTTGAAAGAAAAGATGAAGAAAAAATAATCTTAAGAGATCCTAATCATGAACCATTTGCTTTCTTAAGCATCCTATCAAAAATAGTAATTTTCTTTGTAAAAATAACTATCGCATTTATTGGCTTATTCTTAGTCTTTACTTTAACACTATCTCTAATTAGTTTAGTAATAAGTCTATCTTTATCCCTACATTCCTTAATATTTGCTGGAGCAACCCTAACTTCACTTGGTATCATAATAGCTCATATAATAGTCTTAATTTTAATTTTAAATTTTATTATAAATAAAAAAATAAAAGCAGAAATACCTATAACTATCCTTTTAGTCGCTATAACAATAGCTGGAATAGGTTTAGGTATAGGTTTACTTGGTTTTAAAAATATTGATTCTATAGGCTTTGACGAGAAAAGTATCAAAGAAAATGAAATAGATCTAACTTATAAAGACAATATGTTAATCATGAATACTTGGGAACATAACTATGAAATTATAATAGATAACAACATGAGTCTAAATGATATAAAAGTAAGATATAAATATAACCCTGATTACTATAAAATATCTTATAGTGTAGATTACAGCTATGATATGCGTGAATATGATACATATTTGACTAGCACTAATAATTTTCCAAAACAATTTAAAACTTTCTTAGACGACCTAAAGAAAAATACTATTAGAGATTATTCTACTAGTGAATTTAATAATAGTATGAAATTAATTGCTAATGAAGAAACAATTAATAAATTAATGACTAACTTTTCTAAACTATATTTATTTGAACAAGAAAAAACTGAAACTGGTTATAAAATTTCTAATGTTGAGTTTCGTTTAGAAGAAGATGATCAAGGTTGTTCTGCATACTACAGTGCCGCAACAGATACTCTAACTTGTCCTAGTTGGTGTGAAGGTAAAAAAGAAAAAATAGATACTCCAAAAGGTCAAATTATAAAATTCTATTGTGCAACTAGTAATGATTAAAATAACATCTCACATACTAACATCGTCATAATACCTAAGAGAAAAGAAAATATTGTTGCTTTTCTCTTTTTATACTGCCAAGAATTAGGTAACAATTCATAAATACTAATATGAATCATTATTCCAGCTGTAACTCCAAGTATCAAAGCTAAAATAAAATCATTCATGTATCTAGCAAGAAATAAATAGGCAAGTATCGCTCCAAACAACTCTGAAAATCCAGATAAAAAAGTATACCAAAAAGCCCTCTTTCTGTTATAAGTCGCATAATATATTGGAACCGCTATAGAAATACCTTCTGGAATATTATGAAGAGCAATAGCTAAAGACAAAGTAATACCCAAAGAAAGATTACTATTAGTCGAAATAAAAGTCGTAATTCCCTCTGGTATATTATGAAGTGCTAAAGCAATTACTGAAATAAGTCCTAATTTATAAAGATTATTATTAGAAAAATGCTCATCAATCTTTTGATCAATAGAACTAGAAAACATAATTCCTAAAACTACAAAAATAAACACTATCAAAAAGACAAAAACTTTTGTATAATCAAAGTAGAGTAGACTAACAGACTCTGGTATTAAAGAAGTAAGAGAAATAGTAATCATAACTCCAGCAGAAAAGGCCAAAGATTTGCTAATAATACTTTCTCTAGACTTATGCAAATAACATGGTATAATACCAAGAAGTGTTGCTAAACCAGCTAAAGTTGTAATTAAAAAACTAAATATAATTCTATTCATACTAATTTATATACATAAAATCAAAAAAATATGACTTTATCAAAAAACTAATCCAAATTCTATATTGAAAAACATTAACTTGTATATTATTATAATGAAACGAGGTATATAAAATGAATCTAATTTTTATGAGACATGGCGAAGCCACTAATAATAAAGAAGAGTTTTTCTCAGACAAAGAAATATATTGGTCTATTCTAACTGAAAAAGGCATAAAAGAAGTAAAAGACTCAATAAACCTTTTACCAAAAAGTATTGATAAAATTTATGTCTCTCCCTTACCAAGAACTATTGAAACTGCTCATCTAGTCTACGAAAAATATAAAATTACCGAAGTAATTATAGATAACCGTTTACGTGAAATAAACTATGGAAAATATTCTGGTAAGAAAAACAATGAAGAACTAGATAACATTCGTCTACAACAAATTAATGGAGACTATTTCACTAAGTTTGGGGACTACGGAGAAAATAAATTCGAAATAGAATTAAGACTATCTACATTTTTAAAAGATATTTCAACAGAAAACTCCAGCAATAGTACTATTCTAATCATCTCCCACGGTTCAATAACTTCATACATGAAAAGAATTCTAAATTTAAAAACTCCTCATATTAAAACTGGTAAAATAGAAGAATTTATTGATATTGATTTTACTCCAGTATTAATTCATTTAAATAAATTAAATACGTATCAAACACCAAATAATTAAAAAGAAAAGAAGTGATCATATGAACTACGATAAATTAATGGAAGAACAAATGTCATCAACTAAAGAAGGCAGTACACTTTTATTACATGCTTGTTGTGCACCATGTTCATCAGCTTGTCTAGAAAGACTAAGTAATTTCTTTAAGATAACAATTATCTACTATAATCCCAATATAACTGAAGAAAAAGAATATTTAAAACGTCTAGAAGAACTAAAAAACTTTATTCAAAAAATTAAAGTAAAATACCCAATCAATATAATAGATACAAGATATGATCCAAAAGAATTCTTTGAAATATCTAAAGGACTAGAAAAAGAAAAAGAACGTGGCAAACGTTGTTACAAATGTTATGAATTACGTCTAGAAGAAACAGCTAAAGTTGCTAAAGAAAATAACTTTGACTTTTTCGCAACTACTCTTACTCTAAGTCCTTATAAAAAAACTGACTGGCTTAATGAAATAGGAGAAAACCTATCTAATAAATATCAAACTTCTTACTTATATTCTGATTTTAAAAAGAAAAATGGTTATAAACGAAGTATCGAGCTATCAAAAGAATATAATTTGTATCGTCAAGATTACTGTGGCTGTATCTATTCAAAACTAGAACGAGAAGAAGAGAAAAATAAACAGATACGCCTAACTTAAAAACTCAAACTAAATAAGACATAAAACATTATGTCTTTATTTTTTTCTAAAAATATGTTATAATATGGAGCCATAAAAAAGGGGATGACTATATGTCAAAAATTATCAGTTCAATATCAGGACTAAATCTAACAACACCAATTAATGGTGGAAGTTGTAGTAAAATATATAAAGTAGCTCCAGATGAATATTTTAAACTATTAAATGAAGATTATAGAGATCTATATGAACCAGAAAATGTTGAAGTACTAGAAACCTTATTAGAATTACAACAAGTAAAAACACCTTCACTCGCAATACCAGTTACTATCTATTGTAGTAAAGAACAACTATTTGGTTATACATCTAAAATAATGCCAGGTATCTCTTTAGAAGAACTACCAGAAAACACCAAACTATCTCTAATAAGAGACTCTCTAAAAGGAATCAAACCAGAAATAAAAGAATTAGCAAAACAAGGTATTAAAACAGAAGATATCGGTGGAGACAATATCCTATTATCAGACCACATGAGTATAATTGACTTAGAACTAAGTCTAGTCGCAAAAGATGCTTCCTCTGACTATCTATATTCAAAAACTATGAATCAAATCCTAAATAGTACTATCTTAAATAGTATAGGTTCTAAAGTAGCTAATAATTTTCAAACAGCTGAAATTATCGCTCTAAGAGAATCTTTAAGAAATGGTGAAAGTGATAACTTTGAACAACTATTCGACTTAATGATTACTGAATTAGAAAATACATCAAATCAAGAAATAAAAACTATAGGAGAGAGTAAAAAAGCCTATCAAAAAGTAAAGTAGAAATGTAAAGTAATCTTTAACACGTTGCATATTATTATTAAAGATGTTATATTATTTAATGTGAGTTATCACTGGATTTTGATATAAAATTGGATAATATTTTTCCTCGTTATTAAATTTGGAAACTATATCTTTTTACCTAAAAGTCCAATCTTTAATAAGGAGGTCAAGAATATGGAATTTGAAGACAAGACATTAGTTTGCCAAGATTGTGGTAAAGAATTTACTTTTACTGCTGGTGAACAAGCATTCTACAAAGAAAAAGGTTTAGATAATGAACCAAAAAGATGTAAAGAATGTCGTGATAAGAGAAAAGCAGCAAGAGAAAACAAAGAATTTAAATAAGAAAACTAAAAGTTGATTTTTCAACTTTTTTTCTTTCTAAATAACTAACACTTTACATATAATAAATACTGAAAACTTTACATATCAACGAAAATAGTATATACTTTGGTATGTGCAAGGAGTGGGATAAATGAAATATTATTGTATTGGTATAAAAGGAACAGGAATGTCAACCTTAGCTCAAATATTGAGTGATTTAGGAAATCAAGTATCAGGTTATGATGACGCTAGAGGCCATAAGTTTACTCAAGATGGACTAGAAGAGCGAAACATTCCAATTTATTATGATGGCAATCATGAATTAGATAAAGATACAATTGTTACTTATAGTGTTGCTTTTAAAGAAGATCATCCAGAACTTCAAAGAGTAAAAAAACTAGGTTTAACCGTAAAAAAATATAATGAAATTATGGGTGATGTAATTGATATGTTTGAAACCATTGGAGTATCTGGAACTCATGGTAAAACAACAACTTCATCCCTAATAAGACATTTCCTAGAGGAAACCGTAGGTTGCAATTACTTTATTGGTGCTGGTGATGGTTATGCTACAAAAGATAACAAGTACTATGTTGTTGAAAGTGATGAATTTAATCGTCATTTTACAGCTTATCATCCTACATACGCCGTTATAACAAACATTGAAAGAGAACATATGGAGTGTTATAAAGATCTAGATGATATTAGAAATACTTTTGAAATATTTGCAAGACAAACAAAAAAACTAGTTGTAGCAAACGGTGATAATGAAGAAATAAGAAAAATCAACTATGCAACTAAAGTATTATTTTATGGTTTTAATGAAAATAACAATGTTGTAATCAAAAATATGAATTTAACAGAAAAGTCTTCTGAATTTGACTTATTTATTAACAATGAATTATATGGTCACTTTAATATTCCTCTATTTGGAAAACACATGGTAATGGATGCAACCGCAGCTATTATAATTGCCAAAGAACTAGGTCTAGAAAAAGACACAATCGAAAAGTTATTACAAACTTTCCATAATGCCAAAAGACGTTTTGAAGAACAAAGAGTAGGGGATAGTATTATCATTGATGACTATGCTCATCACCCTACAGAAATAAAAGTAACTCTAGAAGCAGTTAAGCAAAAATACCCAAATAAACGTCTTGTAGTAGTTTTTGCTCCAAATACATATTCTAGAACAAAAGACTTTAAAAATGAGTTTATTGCTGCCTTTAAAGTAGCTGATAAAGCTTATCTAACAGAAATAGATTGTAATAGAGAAAAACAAGAAGATTATCCTGGTATAACTTCTCATATAATTACAGATAATTTAAAAGATAGTGAAATAGTATCAGTTGATACCATGGATAAACTAAAAAATGAAACTTCATCAGTAGTATGTTTCATGGGTTGTGCTTATGTAGATGGCTTAATATCTGCCTACAAAAAAGTAATAGAAAATAACAAATAAAAAGCTCGTTATTAAAAACGAGTTTTTCTTTACATAATTATTTTTGTGTAGGTTTATCAATCTGCCTACCAAGTTCAGCTATATCACTTTTTGTATACATTCTATCAATATGATGATCAGCAGTAACAGGAATATATCCCAATATATATTTAGGATTAACTTTTACATCATTTCCATCGCTTATATAAATCTTACTTGTATCAGCTAAATCCTCATCCGGAATTCTAATTATAATTGACCCAGATGAATTTTTATATGCATTCGCATACATTGCCTCTTTAATTACCGTACTATTATCTGGATAATAACTAACAGTATCACTAAGTTTTTTCTCAGAAGCAACCATTCCACCCATATGTCCATCTATTCTTAAACCATTATTAAGTATGTCACTAATTGCCTCAACTGAAGTATCGTGTTTAGTTCTATGTATTCCAACTAAAACATTTTCCTCAGACACAAGTTGTTCAAGTTCATCTCTAAGCATTGGAGAAATAGAACCATTAACTGGTCCTAAATATTCAAAACCAATAGTAGAAAAGCCTAAAGACTTTAATTTATCAAATCTCTTAGATATTTTATATTGATGAAGCTCTTTTTCTAAAAGTTCTCTATCTTCCTGTAGAGAAATATTAGCTCTTTTTAATTCTTTTAATGAACGTCTATTTAACTTATCAATTCCAATCTCATGAAATTCTCTTCCATCAGATTTAACATAATAATATCCCTTATCAGGACTAAACTTTCTCATTAAAAAGTCATCTTTAATATCAAATTTCTTATCAAATAAACCCATATAATCACCCTTAATATTAGTATAAAGTATTTTATTTAAATAGTAAAGCTAACAACTTATACATTAGTATCACTCTAAACAAATAAAATATAAATCTACTATTGTCAAAATAAATATTCCATGCTAAAATATTATTGTTCTAGAAAAAAGAACGAACTATATGGCCTGTTGGTGAAGAGGCTTAACACATTGCCCTCTCAAGGCAACATTCACGGATTCGAATTCCGTACAGGCTACCATATTGTAAACTAAAAGTAGGATACTACTTTTTTTATTTTTCTCCATTGACAAAAAATCTAATAACGACTAAAATGAATAAATGTAAGGCAACTAACAATTATAGAAAGGAAGTAAAAAATGTCTGATATAAATGTTTTATATGAAATAAAATCTTTAGAAAAAGAAATTGTTCGTACATTTATCAATAATAAAGATATTACTATTCCAGAAAACATTTTTCCATCTCCCACACAATTTCAAATAATAGAGTGCATTATTGAAAATAAAAACCAGGAAATAAATCAGAAAGACTTAGAAAAGTATCTAAATCTAAGTCGAGCAACCATTTCTGGAGTATTACAAACGATGGAGAAAAAAAATCTCATCAAAAGAGTAACTAATAGAGAAGATGTAAGAACTAAAAAAATTATTCTAAATGAAAAAACTAAAGAAATTTTTGAAAAAAAGCGTAAAACAATTGAACATACTGAAAAAAAACTAATAAAAAATATTTCTGAAGAAGATTTAGAAACATTTTTAAAAGTATTAAATATAATGAAAGAAAATATAAAAAAGGAAGAAGGTAAAGACAAAATATGTTAAAACTACTGAAAAAATTTAAAAAGAAAGAATGGTTCTTATCATTTATCGCCTTACTACTAATAATTGTCGAAGTATGGCTTGAATTAAAAATGCCTGACTACATGTCAGAAATAACAAAACTCGTTCAAACAGAAGGCAGTAAAATGGCTGACATTATAACAAACGGTAGCTGGATGATAGGTTGTGCTCTAGGTAGCTTAATAGCCGCTATAATAGTAGGATATATCGTTGCTAATGTAGCCTCATCATTTTCTATGAACTTAAGAAAAGACCTCTTTAATAAAGTAGAAAGTCTTTCCATGAATGAGATTAAACAATTTAAAACTAACAGTTTAATTACTAGAACAACAAATGATATAACTCAAATAGAAATGGTAATAAGTATGGGACTTCAATTATTATTAAAAGCCCCAATAACAGCAGGATGGGCTATCCTAAAAATACTAAACAAGAGTTGGCAATGGAGTGTTTCTACTGCCGTAGCTGTAGTTATATTACTATCAGTAATTGGAATGCTAACAATAATTGTCATGCCAAAGTTTAAAATAGTTCAAAAATTAATTGATAAAATCAATGGTGTAACAAGAGAAAACTTAACTGGTATTAGAGTAGTACGTGCTTTTAATGCAGAAAAGTATCAAGAAGATAAATTTGAAGAAGTTAATAACAAACTAACAAACCAGCAATTATTTAATCAAACAATGTTTGCTATTTTATCTCCTGTAATGTACTTAGTAATGAATGGTCTAGCCCTAGCAATCTACTTTATTGGTGCTTCACTAATTAATAATGCCCTAATGGCTAATAAAATAGTTTTATTTGGAGATATGGTAGTCTTTTCATCATACTCAATGCAAGTAATAATGTCATTCCTTATGCTAGCAATGATTTTCATGATGATGCCAAGAGCCCAAGTATCAGCTGAACGTATCAATGAAGTTTTAGAAAAAGATAGTTCTATAAAAGAAGGAACTTTTGATAATATTGATACTAAAGAGAAAGGTACAGTAGAATTTAGAGATGTTTCTTTCAAATACCCAGATGCTGAAGAGTATTTATTAAAAAATATTTCATTTAAAGTAAATAAAGGTGAAACAATAGCCTTTATAGGTTCAACCGGTTCAGGTAAATCAACTCTAATAAACCTAGTACCAAGATTTTATGATGCTACTGAAGGAGAAGTTCTAGTAGATGGTATTAATGTAAAAGAATATAAAGAGGAAATTCTAAATAATAAATTAGGATACATTCCTCAAAAAGCTGTAATCTTTAGTGGTAGTGTAAATTTCAATGTTTCTTATGGCAAAAATGGTAAGAAAAAGACTAAAAAAGATATTGATGAAGCTATCAGAGTAGCTCAAGCTAAAGAATTTGTCGAGAAAATGGATAAAGGTTACAACACTCATCTAGCTCAAGGCGGAACAAATGTCTCAGGTGGACAAAAACAACGTCTAGCAATAGCTCGTGCCATCGCCAGACGTCCAGAAATCTACATCTTTGATGACTCATTCTCAGCGCTAGATTATAAAACAGATTCCGTTTTAAGAAAAGAATTAAAAAAATATACTAAAGATGCTACTTGTCTAATAGTTGCTCAACGTATTGGAACAATAATGAATGCCGATAAAATTGTAGTCTTAGACAATGGTCGCTGTGTAGGAATAGGTACACACAAAGAATTATTAAAAACATGTGAAGTATATAAACAAATTGCTTTATCTCAATTATCAAAGGAGGAACTAGAAAATGAATAACGAAGAACATACAGAAAAAGAATCTAGAAGACATGGTCCTCCAGGAATGCATGGTGGAATGGAAAAACCCAAAAATCTAAAAAAAGCTATTAAAAGACTAACTCAAGGCTTAAAAGATTTCAAGCTTCTAATTCTAGTATCCCTAATTCTAGCAGCAGCAGGTTCAATTCTTGCTATATTTACTCCAAATATAATAAAGGATCTAACAGATGAAATTTCTAAAGGACTAGTTGTAAATAGTAAAAACTTAGAATTAGTAACAAAAGAAATAACAACAAACTTCTCTTCAAACGAAGAACAACAAAGAATTCAAGAAATATTAAATATTAATCTTTCAAATGAAACAGTAATAACTATAATGCAAGATAGTAATATTTCTCAAACAGATAAAAAAGCCTTTCAAGACTATTTAACAAGTATTAACAAAAATCAAGAAGAAGCCCTAAAAAATCTAACTACACTACCTAATTCTATATTAGAAATAGTCTTAAAAGATTCAACATACCAAGAAAAAACCATTTCAACACGAGAAAAAATAGATCTATTAAACTCGCTAAAAGACAATAAAATAAATATTAGTGAAAATCTTCAAAATATATTATTAAAAGATATAACTATAAAAAATCAAAAAATAACTAGTAAAGAACAAATACAATATCTAAGTTTAATGTCTAGTCTTCAAAATAAAAAAGATATTGATGCAACCACTCTATATAAAAAGATAGATAAGATGCCTTTATCAATAAAAAAACTAATAGAGCCAAACATGAACTTAGAAAAGATTAAGAATATTACTATTTTATTAGTAATTCTCTACGTTGTTAGTGCAATATTTACTTATTTTGAATCAATTACTATGACTCAAGCTGCTAATAGATTTGCTAAAAAATTACGTAGTAGTATTTCAACTAAAATTAATAAATTACCATTAAAGTACTTTGATCAACATGCAACTGGTGACATCCTATCTAGAGTTACAAATGATATTGATACTATTGCTCAAGCTATGAACCAATCTCTTTCTACTTTAGTAAGTGCTGCAACTCTTTTAATAGGAACAGTAGTAATGATGTTTATAACAAACTGGATTCTAGCTCTAACAGCAATATTTTCAAGTTTATTTGGTTTCATCTTTATGGCCATAGTACTTGGAAAATCTCAAAAGTACTTTACAGCTCGTCAAAAAGAACTTGGTAATTTAAATGGTCATATTGAAGAAATATATTCTGGACTAAATGTTGTAAAAACATACAATGGAGTAGAGGAGTCTAATAAAAAGTTTGACGAATTAAATAAAAAGTTATATGACGCCAATAGAAAAAGTCAATTCCTATCAGGCTTAATGCCTCCAATGATGCAATTTATTGGAAACTTTGGCTATGTAGCAGTTTGTATAGTAGGAGCAGTTTTAACTATGAACAATACAATCAGTTTCGGTGTTATTATTGCTTTCATTACATATGTTAGATTATTCTCATCACCATTATCACAATTAGCTCAAGCTATGACACAAGTCCAAACAACAGCAGCTGCTAGTGAAAGAGTTTATGAGTTCATTGATGAAGCTGAAATGAGTAGTGAAAAAGAACTTACAAAGAAACTAAATAAGAATAAAGTAAAAGGTAACATTGAATTTAAACATGTTTCTTTCAAGTATGATGGTAATGATAAACCAACTATAAAAGACTTTAGTGCTCAAGCTAAAAATGGCCAAAAAATAGCGATAGTTGGTCCAACTGGTGCCGGTAAAACTACTATGGTTAACTTATTAATGAAGTTCTATGAAATAAACTCTGGTGACATACTAATTGATGGTACATCTATCAAAGAATTAACTAGAGAGAACATCCATAATCTATTTACAATGGTCTTGCAAGATACTTGGTTATTTAGTGGTACAATAAAAGAAAACATAGTCTATAACCATAAAAACGTTTCTGATGAAAGAGTAAAAGAAGTATGTGAAACAATTGGTCTAGATCATTTTATTAAAACACTTCCTAATGGCTATGACTCTAATTTAGAAGATAACGAAAGTATCTCTGCTGGACAAAAACAATTATTAACAATTGCTCGTGGTATGATTGAAGATGCACCTTTCTTAATCCTAGACGAAGCTACATCAAATGTTGATACTAGAACTGAAGAGTTAGTTCAAAAAGCCATGGATAAATTAACCGAAGGGAAAACAAGTTTTATTATTGCTCACCGTCTATCTACTATTAAAAATGCTGACTTAATTCTAGTAATGAATGAAGGAGATATAATAGAACAAGGTAATCACGATGAGTTAATTAAAAAGAATGGTTTCTATGCTACTTTATATAACTCTCAATTTGATCAAAATGCAAATTAAAAATAAAGTGTCTAATCTCTGACGATAGACACTTTTTTATTGTAAAAAAAGAAATTATATATTAAAATTAAATAGTAAGGTTGGTGTATGATAATGGAAAAAAATACCGCACAAAAGCAAACTAAATTAACTGAATATGGTAAAGGTTCAGCGGGAATAATATTTCTTCTTTTAGTCATTTCTGGATTTTGTTTTTATACATATTATGAGTACACTCTTCATCAAAATGAAATAGCTAGATTAAAAGATGAATGTACACCAATTTCTACTACTAGTGGTGAGAAAAAACTTGATTTAAATTCAACTATTGTCCAAGACTTATATAGTAAAGTAGTAACTAATATTAAAGAAGATACTGCAAATCCAACTTTTAATGATTCCATAAAAATGTACCTAGCTTATAGACAACTTTCTCATGACAAAATATATAATTCTAACTGTAATCAGTTTAATGATACAGCTATGCCACTATTTACTTGTCTAGACACCGAAGAAATAACTCCAACAGCATTTAAAGAAGAAAGTTTAAAAATTGAATACAAAAAATTATTTGGAGAACAAGCTAATTTTCAAAATGCCAATATCCAACTTGGTAGAACTTGTCTAGGAGGATACCAATACATTGCTAGTCGAGGAGAATACGTCTCAGGTTACTGTGCCCAAGCTCCAACTACAAGTTACTATGTTGAAAAAGAACTTGAAAAAGCCATCTCTAAAGAATCAACAATCTATTTATACGAAAAAGTAAAATATCTAGGTAGTGAAGGTCAAAAACTACCAGAAGAGTTACTATCAGGAACATATAAATATACATTTAAACTAGATACAAATTATAATTATGTATTACTAAGTAAAGAATTAGAACAATAGAAATAAGGTGAAAATCATGGAAATAAAAAAAGTAATAACAGGAGTATTAGATGAGAATTGTTATGTATTAATTAAAAATAATACTGCAATCATTATAGATCCAGGAGATGACTATTTAGACATTAAAGAAGCAATTGGTGAAAATAAAGTTTTAGCAGTCTTAATAACTCATTCTCATTTTGATCACATCGGAGCTTTAAGAAACTTCTTAACAAAACGCTCTATAAAAATATTCAAAAAAAGTAGTCTAGAAGAAAAAGAATATACTATTGGAGATTTTAAATTTAAATGTATTTATACTCCAGGTCATTCTAAAGACTCTGTAAGTTTCTTCTTTGAAGAAAATAATTGTATGTTTGTAGGAGACTTTATCTTTAAAGAATCAATTGGTAGAACAGACTTACCTGGTGGAGACAATAACGATATGAAAGAAAGTCTTAATAAACTACTAACATTTAACGAAAGTATAACTCTATATCCAGGACATGATGATGAGACTACTCTAAAATATGAAAAAGAACACAATCCATACTTAAAATAGAAAGATATTCTTTCTTTTTTTCTTATCTTATGTTATTATACTAAGTCAAGAAAAGGGAAGGGATAATATGAAAGTATGGACAAAAGTACGTCTAAAAGACCAAAATAAAAAAATAGAATTAGTAAGTAGATCACTAACCAATTATTTATATGCTTACGGTCCAGCAGCCGAAGTAAAAGAAAAATACAATATATCTGAAAATGACTATGCAAAAATGAGTCAATATACAGCTAATCGTATTTCTGGAATCTTACTACTATATCTAGCAAAAGACTATAAAAGAATAAATGATATTGCTAATAAATATAATTTAAATAATGAAGTAATAAAAAATATTTATCCCGAAATAGAAGGATATATATCAAAATAAAAAGTCATCAACCGATGACTTTATTTTTTATAGGTAAAATAAAACACTAAGAAAACCAATTAACATAGCTAAAACTAAAATAATTGATACAACTTTAACAACTTTTTTATTCATAGTATCCACCTCTCTATTAATTATAAATTATTTGTCATAAAAAGTAAAACATATTTTCACATACAACACTCTAATAACTAATATATTTAACTGAGGATGATAATAATGAAAGAACTACTAAAAAAACTAAAAACTAAAAAAGTATTTATCATAATTTTCATAGTAACACTTCTAGCATTCATAATAGGAATACTCTTAGTAAGTATTGAATCAAAAGATAATAAAGAATTAATAACAACAAGTCTAACTACCTTCTTTAATAATATCAAAGAAAACAAATTAAATACTCAAACACTACTCTATAAAAGTATAACTAATAACTTAATAATTAATATTATAGTCTGGTTACTAGGTATATCTATAATTGGACTACCTATAGTTCTAATTATCTTAGGTTTTAAAAGTCTTACCATAGGCTTTACTATTTCAAGTATTCTCTATACTTATAAATTAAATGGTCTTATCAAAGTAATAATATACATAATTCCTAATATAATAAATTTATTTGTCTTATTTGTCTTAACATATTATTCTATAAATTTTTCTTTAATGTTATTTAACTATCTATTTAGAAAAAAAGAATATAATAAAAAATTAATTGTAAATAGATACTTAAAATTACTAATATTATCACTACTAATATCTATTCTAACCTCTGTAATAGAAACTTTTATTTTGCCTAAGCTATTTTATTTAACATAATCTTTTAAAAATACTAAAAATACTGTATAATTTTAACTGGTGAAGTACTATGGAAAATAAAAAAAGAGTTGTTGTTGCGATGAGTGGAGGAGTAGACTCATCTACTGCTGCATACTTATTAAAAGAAGAAGGATATGACGTTGTGGGTGCAACTATGCAACTTTTAGATGATGAAAAGACTCTTCAAGCTATAAAAGATGCTAAAGAAGTTGCTAAAACTATTGGTATTAAGCACTATGTATTTGACCTTAGAAAAGAGTTTAAAGAAATAGTAATAGCAAACTTTATAGACTCTTATAAAAAAGGTTTAACCCCAAATCCATGTGTATTATGTAATAAAATATTTAAATTTGGTATCTTCTATAAAAAAGCAAAAGAAGAATTAAAAGCAGATTACATATCAACTGGTCACTATGCAAATATTGAAAATTCTAAATTAAAAGCTTGTAATACGCTAAATAAAGATCAATCATACTTCTTATATAGTATTGATAAAAATGTCTTAGATAAAGTAATATTTCCCTTAAAAGATTATCATAATAAAAATGAAGTAAGAAATATTGCTGCCTTAGCTGGACTAGATGTTAGTAATAAAAAAGATAGTCAAGAAATATGTTTTATTCCAAATGATGACTATGCTAAGTATTTAGAAAATAATTTAAAAAACAAACCATTACCTGGAAATATCTATTTAGAAGATAATAGTTTAATTGGTAAGCATCATGGTCTAATATATTATACAATTGGTCAAAGAAAAGGTCTTAACATAAGTTACAAAGAACCATTATATGTATTGAAAATAGATATAGAAAACAATTCATTAATTGTAGGACCTAATAAAAGCCTATTTAAAGACAAATTACAAGCAACTAACATAAATATACTAGTAGATAAATTACCAGCAAATGCACTAGCTAAAATAAGGTCTAGAGGTCCTAAAGAAGAAGTAAAAATAGAACAAATAAATGACAAACTAATAGTAACATTTAAAGAACCAGTAAGAGCCATAACCCCAGGTCAATCAATAGTCTTTTATGATAAATCTGACACCTGTTTAGGTGGAGGAATAATAGAAAAAACTCTCTAAAAAAAAATATATAGTTTATCTATATATTTTTTTATTTATAAAGTGTCAATTTACACTTGATTATTTACACAAACCTGTCTATAATTATATTAGGAGGGTAAAAATATGAAAGAATTAAACGTAGTCCTAACAGAATTAGGAATTAGCAAAGTTCGTTTAGCAAAATACCTAGGAGTTTCAAGACAAATGCTATATAATTATTTAGCAATCGACAATATTAATAATTGGCCCAAAGAAAAAGCAGCAAAATTATTAAGTCTATTAAATATTGAGAATATAGAACAATTAGGTTCTTTAAAAATAAATGGTGAATATATTATTGAAGTAGAGAATAGGTTAAATGAAGGTGTAAAAGACACTTCTAATAAAGATATAATCGCAGACCTAAAAGGTTTCAATAAAAAGGAACAAGAACTATTATCTGATATTATTAATTTATTAAAAGAAAAATTATCATCTGATAAAACTAAAGATACTTATAATACATATTTATATTTATATCACTTTCTACAATCAATGGAAACTAATCAAGAATTAAAATATATATTAGGATATGTATCAAAATCCCTTGGATTTACACCACCTATGGAATTTGCTTTCAACGGGGATAAGCAATTTATTTTTGAAAGTATTATGTTCAGTGCTATGACTCTATATAATAATGGGGGAGCTTCTAAAACAAGACTAGCTGCTTCTCATAAACGTTTTGAAGAGGATATAGAACATAAGAATGAAGAAAAACTATCTCGTACTCAAGAATTAAATACTGCTAAAATTCAAGCTCTAAAAGAGTTAGGTTATACAGAAATAAATGAAGATAATGCTAAAGAAGTATTAGAAAAAATAGCTGAGATACAATCTCGAAAAGTATAATGTAGTAGAGTAGTAGGGAAGTAAATTAAAAAGAAAAGATTATATAATACGTTTGTTCTATTGTATAATTTTTTTATGTAAAAATTTAAAAAATAACTTCCTATAAATTTATAAAAATATTATTTAATTAATTTAAAATAACAAAATATAATTATCTAAATATAAATATCAATCTAAGTATTAATATACTTAATAATTAATAAGTATTATCAAAAAAACAAATCTAACAAAAGATAAATAAACCTTAATATTTACTATATTTAAGTATTTACCCCTCTTATTATAACTTCCTATAATTGATATTATGTTAACTTCTATAAATATAAAATATAATATAAAGATTTACTATATACTATTAATATAATAATATTATTCTATTCAATTAAATAAATTATTCTCTTAAATACTTCTAAATTCATCTATAACCAATAACATATCTATATTCTTATATAATTATACTAATATACACTATAACTATATATATATTCTTAATATATATTCTTATATTAAAAAAACTAAATACTTCCCCTACCTAAAATCATTATAAATTTAAAATGCATTTTAAGCGATTTAATTTAAAAAAGATGAATAATTATCCATCTCAATTCAAAATAATAAATTATCTATTTAAATTAAAAATATTAAAATGCATTCTAATCAATTTAACTTTAAAAAGACGTATAGTTCTTCATCTCAATTTAAAATATTAAATCCGTATAAATTAAGATATTTTAAACAAACTAAAATTAGAGAGGAGGATTAACTATATGTCTAAGAAAAAGACAAATAAAAATATTAAATGTGATGTTGATACTTGTAAACATAATGATAAAGATAATTCTTGCTGTTGCTTAGAATCAATTACAGTTAGTTGTACATGTGATAACGATAATTGTGAATGTACAGAAGAAACTATTTGTCAAAGTTTTGAAAATACATCTGGTGAAATTACAGATAATGAATATGAAGTTAATTCAGATAAAGAAGAGGAGTAGTTACTCTTTTCAAATAATCAAAGTAGGGGAACCTCCCCTACTTTATTTTGACTCTGATTAAATTTGAATATACATTTCAATTCTTTAATAAACCTATAGTATCTAGCTCAATTATTACTACTCTATTCTTAAGTTACTTATGACTACTGCTATTACTTACTCTTGTTTTATTCGCCTCATCTATTCTACCCCTTATAGTATCTAAAACAAAAATTCCATTAAAATCATCTTCTTTTAAAAATGGCCTTTTTCCATCATTTTCAAAAATAAATTTATAAAGATGGTTTAAGGCTATAAAAATATCACTGCTCTTCATTCTCTCGTTAGAAATATATTTATCTTCTTCGCCCGTTATTTCAATATTATTGATAGCATACCGACGAGTTTTTGACACATTTGTAAATACTTTACTCATAGCATCAAAATCCCTGAATGGTAAACAAAAATAATTAAAACCATTATAATTATCAACATTAACTCTCTGTTGGTGTACCTCTTGAAAATCGCTTTCTTCTCTGACATCACAAATAAAACTACCATGTATTCCATACTTTTCATCATCAAGATCAACTATTGCAACAGAATGTGCTTCCGTCGAATCATCACAATCCATTTGCATTTCTTTAGTATGAATACCACATTCATAAGCCATTCTACAAAATAAATCCGTATACCCTGCACATTGAATTTTATAGCCGTCATCATCATCACTCAAAATGTGCATAACACTTGAATCAATTATCTTACCATCAGCATCTTTCCCGTCCCCTTTATCGCTATCTATAAAATGTGTAGCAATCATATAGAGTGCCATAGTCTTCTCAAATGGAGAAAGACTAGAATTCTTTATATCGGCAGTAAATAATTTAATTTTATCATGAACTTCTTTAACCATTGCTAAAGGGACATCTTCATAAATCCAAACAAACTTACCATCTACTGTAACACCACCAGCCTGGCGTACTTCAATAAAAACTTCTTCTGGATGTTCTATCTTTTCATAAATATCACAAAACGCTTTTTCAAATTTAATTCTCTCATAAAATTCATCTTCTTTCTCTGACTTTGATAAAAACGAAGGTTTAAGACATACCTTATCATTTGACTCCATTCTACTAAGAAAAATCATACCTACTAAAGTAGCCTCCTTTTCAAGCATATTAGATGGAATTTCAATATATCTCATAATAAACACCATATCAAATAATTACTATTAGTAATTAAAATTTCCTTTCTTCTTATTATTTTCTATTTCAGAACTAATTACATCTACTATTGAGTTGTACTGCAAATTTGTTTTAGTTAATTATTACTTTCATATACCTAGTAGAAATTATTTATGACAGCTGTCAGCACTAACCTCACTAACATCCACCTTATCTTTTACATCAGGTTTATTTTTATCAATAAGACTCCTTACATGAAGAATATTATATAGTATCACTCTTTCTCTTGCTACTAATGCATCAAAACTAGTAGCCTCATATATAAAATCATCCACCGTCTGTAAAGCAGGACAAATGATAGTATCAAAATCAATTCTCTCATCAGAAAGATATTGCTTTTCTTTTCCTGTAATTTCTTCGGTATTAATATTATACGCCATTACATCACCATATAACCAGCTAGCTAAAGTATTATAATCAGAAAATGGTAAGCAAAACATCTTAAGAGAAGGAGTATTAGTGCGATTAGCAGAACCGAAAGTAATATCACTATCCGCTCTTACATCACAAATAAAACTACCGTGTATTCCATACTTTTCATCATCAAGATCAACTACTGCAACAGAATGTGCGCTAGAATCATTTTTATCATGGTTTTTCATAAAACTAATTTCTAATTCTTTAGTGTGAATACCACACTCGTATGCCATTCTACAAAATAAATCCGTATACCCTGCACATTGAATTTTATAGCCATCATCACCATCACTTAAAATGTGCATAACACTAGAATCAACATCATGAATATCTGCAGAGTTACCTTTGTAACTCTCTATAAATTGTGTAGCAACCATATAGATTGCCATAACTTTTTCAAACGGAGAAAGACTAGATTTTTTTATATCAGCAGTAAACACTTCTATTTTATCATTAACTTCTTTTATTCTTTTCAAAGAAACATCTTCATAAATCCAAAATGGTCTGAACATACGTCCGACAAATTGTTTATGAATTTCACCGCTATTTATAGTATGCAAATAAATTTTATCCTTATATTCAACTAGTTTATCATAATTTTCACAAAGGAACTTTTCGTACATAATTTTCTCATAAAATTTATCATTTTCCAGTGACCATAGTCCAAGCGATGGTATAATACATAACTTATCTGCATCTTTTGCCAGTGAACAAATTTCATCTATCACCTCATCTGGATTGTATGATAATTCCATTTCATCTAACCAATATTCTCTCATAACAACATTTTTCCTCTCATCTAAGGTTATTTCAACTCATCAAGTACACTAACACCAATCTCTGGAGCAGTAACCTCAAAATTATCAGCAATAGTTGCTCCGATATTAGCAAACGTATCAAATTGTTTTAATCTACCAGGCTTCTTAAAATTACGACTATACATAATAACCGGTACATTTTCTCTAGTATGGTCATTTCCTTTAAAAGTAGGATCATTACCATGATCAGCTGTAATAATTAACAAATCATCAAGTTCCAATTTATTCAAAATAATTGGTATATCAACATCGAACTCCTCAATTGCTCGACCATATCCTAAAACATCCCTAGTATGTCCATACAAACTATCAAAATCACTTAAATTAGTAACACACAAACCAGTAAAATTCTTATCCATAATATCAAGAAGTTTATTTACAGCCTCCGAATTATTATTAGCTTTAATATTTTTATTTATTCCTTGTCCATCAAATATATCATTAATTTTACCAATAGCAATAACATTATAACTCTCTTCAAGTAAACTATCCATAACCGTCTTTTTAGGAGGTTTAACCGCATAATCACGTCTAGCACTATTAATTAACTTAAACTTACCAACAGTACCATTAAAAGGTCTAGCAATTACTCTTCCAATTCGCCAATCTTCATGCAAAGTAAGAGCTCTAATTTTCTCACAATATTGATATAAAGTAGGTATAGGAATACAATCCTCATGTGCTGCAACCTGTAAATCAGAGTCAGCTGAAGTATAAATGATTAAAGCCCCATAATTAAGTTGTCTCTCTCCAAGTTCATTAATAATACTAACATCATCATTAGAACACTTATTACCAATAACTCTACGCCCTGTAACATTCTCAATTCCAGCTAAAATATCATAAGTAAACCCTTCGTTAAAAGTTCTAAAAGGAATATCATTCTTAATACCAAGCATCTCATAATGCCCATTTAAACTATCTTTACCAGCATTAATAGGTTTAGCAATCGTATAATAAGCATCAACCCCTGAATTATCATTCATAGTCAACGTATCTAAAAAACCTATTTTCTTTAAATTAGGTATAAATAAATCACAAGCCTCATTAACATGTCCTAGTGTATTAGCTCCATTATCATTAAAATTAATAGCATCCGTTGTCTCCCCTACACCAATAGAATCAAGCACTAATAAAAAAATTCTTTTAAATCTCACGATTAAACATCTCCTTTATGACTACGAGGATGAAATTTCTTATAATCCTCAATAACTTTATCATCACTAACATGAGTATATATTTTAGTAGTCGCAATATCAGAATGTCCTAACATCTCTTGAATACTACGTAAATCAGCACCATTATTTAATAAATGAGTCGCAAAACTATGTCTCAAAGTATGAGGCGAAACATCAGGATTAAGTCCTTTCTCCAAAAGTAACTGTTTCAAGTTCTTAAAAAAGCCTTGCCTTGTCATACCTGTACCATGATTATTTAAAAATAACTTATCACAAGGTTTTCCTTCCTTCAACATCTCTCTCCGTCTATCCAAATAAAGTTTTAAATAATAAATAGAGTACTCTCCTAAAGGAACCTCTCTTTCCTTACTACCTTTACCCATAATTCTAACAACACAATTAGTTAAATCAATATCATTAACACTTAAATTAACAATCTCACTAACTCTTAAACCTGTGCCATACATTAATTCTAACATAGCCTTATTGCGATAGTCAAATACCGTATCCAAACTAATGTTAAGTAAAATTTCAACATCCGAAACACTTAAAGTCCTAGGCAGACTCTTTCTAAGTTTCGGTCTTTCAATAAATAATGACACATCCTTACTAACAATCTTCTCCCTTAATAAATAAGAATGAAAATTCTTAATAACCGTTAAATTATGAGCAATAGTCGTCGTCATATCATCACTACGTAGTTTTAAAAACGCCTTAATATCATCATCACTAATCTCACTAACCCAATTAATTCCCCTGCTATTAAGAAACTTTTCATATACTTCTAAATCGTTAGTATAAGACTCATTAGTCCTCCTAGATAAGCCTTTCTCAAAAGTACAATAATTAATAAAATCTAAAATAGCATCACTAATATTCATACTATCACCATATATATTATACCAAAATTATCTAAACTTTCTAGATATTTATAGCTAACTCTGTTAAAATATTAAGTAGAAAAAAGAAATACAAGGTGATAAAAATGGATAAACCATTAGCGATAAAACTTGCTCCTAATTCCTTATCGGAAGTAATAGGACAAAAACATTTAATTGGTAAAGATAAAATATTAACAAACTTAGTCAAAAATAAAAAGTTATTTTCAATGATTTTATATGGTAAACCTGGTATTGGTAAAACTAGTATTGCTAATGCTCTAGTAAAAGACTTAAATGTTAGATATCGTTTTTTAAATGCTACTATTAATACTAAAAAAGACTTAGATGTTGTCATTGAAGAAGCAAGGTTATATGATGGTATCGTCCTAATAATGGATGAAATACATCGTCTAAATAAAGATAAACAAGATGTCTTATTACCACAATTAGAATCAGGTTTAATTACTTTAATAGGTATGACTACTTCTAATCCATATCATGCAATAAACCCAGCTATTAGAAGTAGATGTCAATTATTTGAATTACAAGAATTAGATACTACTGATATAGTAGAAGGCTTAAAAAGAGCCATAAAACACCCAGATTTAGCCGGAATTGATATAGATGATAAAAGTATCAATCTAATTGCAAAACTCGCTGGAAACGACCTAAGATATGCTTATAACTTATTAGAAATATCTTACTACTCAACAGATGATAAAAAAATAACAGAAGAAAAGATTAGAACCATAAATAATAAACCAGTATTCTTCTCAGATAAAAACGGTGATGGTCATTACGATCTACTAAGTGCTTTTCAAAAATCTATTCGTGGAAGTGACGTAGATGCTGCCCTTCATTATTTAGGAAGATTAATAATAGAAGGAGACTTAGACTCAATATATCGAAGAATGTCAGTAATAGCCTATGAAGATATTGGACTAGCAAATCCTGCTATTGGTCCCAGAGTAGACGCTGCTATTAATGCTGCTGAAAGAGTTGGTTTGCCAGAAGCAAGAATACCCCTAGGAACAATAGTTACTGAAATGGCTCTTTCTCCTAAAAGTAATACAGCTCATATTGCTCTAGATAAAGCCATTGAAGATATAGAAAATGGTAATGTAGGAAATGTCCCAAATCATATTAAAACTTCATCTACCGAATATAAATACCCACATGACTATAAAGGTGCTTATGTCGTTCAACAATACTTACCAGATAAAATAAAAAACAAAAAATACTATACTCCAAAAGATATCGGTTACGAAAAGCAAATAAAAGAAATCTATACAAAACTAGAACACCTAAAAAACAAAAAATAGTGTAATGACACTATTTTTTACTTTGTATTTTTAAAAGCTCTTCATCACTTACTTCACGAACTTCCCCAACTCCCAAATCACTAGGTAAATATAATTCACCCATACAAATTCTTTTTAACTCTAAAACTTTAGCCTTGTAGCACCCAAACATTCTCTTAATCTGATGATATCTTCCTTCTGTAAGAGTAACTAAACATTTATTAGTATCGACTTTTTCTAGTAAAGCACTCTTACACTCTCCATCATTTAACTTAACACCATCTCTAAAGCCATTAACCATCTCAACACTAATCTCTTTGTCAATAACAACCTCATATATTTTTTTTATATGTTTCTTTGGAGATAATATATTATGAGCAAATACCCCATCATCTGTAATTAACATAAGTCCTGTCGTATCTTTATCAAGTCTACCTGCCGGAAATAAAGTTCTAGTCTTATACTTATCAGGAACCAAATCAATAACAGTCTTATCGTTATCAGAAACAGTAGTAGATACATATCCTTTAGGTTTATTTAATAATAAATAAAAATGTTTATTAACCCTAACCTCTTCCCCATTAATCTTAATACTTATATTATCATCATCATATTTTTCATCTGACTTTCTAACAACACATCCATTTACTAAAACAAGTCCCTTAGCAACAAACTTTTTTATCTCTTTCCTACTATAATTAGTCTGTTCTGATAATATCCTATCAATCCTCTTCAAATAAATCACCCTTTATTACTAAAACCTCTATTAACTACTCCTAGAATATTTAAATTACTATTCTTATCAATTTTATTAGATAAATAAACTAAATACTCAATATTTCCATCTCCACCTTTTATCGGAGAATAAGTTAAATTCTTAATATAAAATCCCAATCCATTAAAATATTCTTTCAATGAATTAATTATCTCAACATGAATATTTTTATTTAAAATAACTCCTTTATATTTAGTTGCTATATCCTTACCACATTCAAATTGTGGTTTTATTAAACATACTAAATCTATCTTTATCTTTTCTTTATATATTTTCTCTATAATTTGTTTTAATGATATAAACGATACATCACATACTATAATATCTATATCTTTAAAATACTTACTATCTAACTCTTTAAAATTAGTTTTTTCATGTAAATCGATTCTTTCATTACTTCTTAAACTATCATGTAATAAATTACTACCCACATCAATTGCAATAATAGAAGAAGCTCCATGTTGTAAAGCACAATCACAAAATCCTCCCGTACTAGATCCTATGTCCATTACTTTTAACCCATTAAAAGTAATACCAAACTCTTCTATTGCTTTTTCTAGTTTTAATCCCCCTCTTGAAACATATTTCAATTTATTATTATCAAGTATCGTAATTAAACTTTCCTCAGTAACTATAAATCCACATTTACTAACAGTTTTTCCATTAACTAAAACTAATGAAGAATCAATCAATTCTTTTGCTTTACTTCTAGAAGGCACTAATCCCCTACTAACCATTTCTTTATCCAATCTATTTTTCATGAGTACCTCCCAATACAAAGATTATACCATAAAAAGAAAAAAGAGTGAAATTCTCATCACTCTAATTAAAACTCCATCTTAACATCTTCTCTTTTAGTCTCCTCTGCTTCAAAGAATTCCTTCTTAACAAAATAATCTTTATAATCCTTTGTATACACTATTGCTGAACTAGAAGTAATAATACCACCAATAATTGCTCCAGAAATAAGAGCAAATATAAAAGCAACGGGCACTATATCATAAAGTTTATTTATAAAAAGAAATAATAATGTAGTTAAAACCAAAAAACTGCTATTCCAATCGAAAGAAAAATCTTATTTTTATATTTAACTCTTATTTGCTCCAACTCCTCAAGCGTCACAATAATCACTCACCTTATACTTTAATTTTACCAAAAGTAAGAAAAAAAGTAACAGAAAAAGACAACATGTATAAAAACATGCTGTCTACTAATTTACCTAAATATTCAATATAAACAACTGTACCAATGTATTAGCATCAACACTAGTAGTTTTAATTTTTAAATCAATATCTTCTAACTTAATCATTAAGTCTAATATTTCTTTCTTAGAATAGTACCTCGTAAGTTCCCTAGTCTTAGTAATTCTATATGGCTTTTCCTTAAGGCTACTAGCGATCTCATCATTACGCATATTTTTCTCTTCCAAACTCTTAACTTGATACATTATTCTAAATTGACTTGCTAAAAGTCCAATAATACTTAATGGCTCAATCTTGTAATTCAATAATTCTTGATACAAAATCAAAGCACTCTTCTTATCCTTCTCCGCTAAAGCCCTACTAAACTGAAACGTAATCTCTGTAGAATCCCCCAATTTTTTAAAAGAAAGTTCCTCTACATCATCCTTAGAAATATATTTATCATTAATCTTATATGTCTTTAACTTATTACATTCATTATAAAGCCTTGTAACGTCTCCCAACGTATTATTAACAAGTAAATTAATAACTCCATTTTCGATTTTATATCCTTCAAGGCAACTCTTCGTAAACTCCACAGGATCCGTACTAATCTTAATAAACTCCATTTTCTTCTTTAAGTCTTTAATAATCTTTTTTCTATCATCATACTTATCACTAACCACAAATAATAAGTTAAGAGAAGAACTATTCTCTACATATTTTAATAGTTCTTCTGGCTTATTAAATAAAGGATCCATTTTATCAAAATTATTAATAATTACAATCTTCTTATCAGAAAACAACCCATACGTATTTAAGTCCTCCAAAGCATCATCTAATAGTCCTTCACTTAAATCATACTTACTAATACTAGCATCACTAAAACCATTTTTCTTAATGATCTCACTTATCTTATTATTAACACTAATATAGTCGCTTCCCTCTATCAAATAATTATTCATGTCTTAAACTATTCTCCACGTTTTCTAATACTTCACTTACTTTACTAGCATCTTTTCCGCCACCTTGAGCAAATGTTGGACTACCTCCACCATTACCACCAGCCACTATTGATGCTTCTTTTGCGATTAATCCAGCATTAACACTACAGTTACTGCGTACAATAAAGTTAACACTGTCTTCTCCTTTAATATTAGCAAAGAAAACAAATCCAGGGTTCATAATTTCAACTAACGTGTCACCAACAGCTTTTAAAATATTATTATCTTTATCTCTAACTTCCATAACAATACCTAAAGTACCATTATAATTCTTAACATGTTCCTTATAAATATCTAAATTAGATAAATCTTGTTTTTCTCTTAATTCAAAATACTTCTTCTCCAAAGCTTTTACTTCTTGTTGAACATAACCAAGTTCATTTCTATTAAAGATAATATCTTTATATGAAGTAGGTCTACTATTATCAATATCAATATCAAAATCTAACTTTATACCTTCATTTCTAGCTTTATCTAATATATTTCTAGCTTTAACAAGTAATTTAACCATCTCATCATTATAAGGTTTAATAGTTTCAAATAAAGCAACTTCACTTCTAGTTCCTGTAGCAGCTTCAATTCTATAAACATTGCTACCTTTAGACTCACATGAATATATAGCAAAGTTCTCTATCTCTTTAGTATTCGCAACATGTGTACCACCACATAACTCTATAGACTTACCAATCTTAACAACTCGAACCATATCACCATACTTTTCACTAAATAAAGCCATAGCTCCTAATTGTTTAGCCTTATCAATTGGCATAATTTCAGTTGAAACAATAATATTTTTACTTATCATCTCTTTAGCAAACTCTTCAACTTCAAGTAACTTATCATCTGTCATCTTACCAGAATAAGTAAAGTCAAAACGTAATTTCTCATCATCAACATAACTACCAGCCTGTTTAATATTATTAGATACAACTTGTTGTAATGAATATTGCAAAATATGTACAGAAGAGTGATTTGCCTCAATCTTTTTACGTCTATCTTTATCTAAAATAACTTCACAATTATCAGAAATATTAATAACTCCATCTAATAATTTAACTTTATGAATATGTTGTCCATTAGGAGCCTTAAATACATCTAAAACACGAGCTTTAAAGCCTTTACCAACTATCATACCCGTATCACTAACTTGACCACCAGACTCAGCATAAAAACAAGTTCTATCAAGTGCAATATAACAATCATGGTTACAACTATCAATAATCTCATCTTTAGAAAATATTGCAATAACATTAGCCTTTAATCTATAAAGACCATATACAAATTGACTCTCATCTTTAAAATCTAGCAATACTTTTTTCTGACTAGCCATTGAAGCCTTATTCTTAACACTCTTTTTAGCAAGTTCTCTTTGAATATTCATAAACTTATCAAACTCTTCCTTAGAACAAGTATATCCAAGTTCATTTAAATATTCTAAAGTAAGTTCAAATGGGAATCCATAAGTATCATATAACTTAAAAGCTTCTTCACCTGAAATATAACCATCAGCAGAATTTTCTACTAGTTCTCTTAATCTCCTTTCTCCTGCTTCAAGTGTCTTTAAGAATAACTTTTCTTCTTCTAACACTAAAGTCTCAATAACAGGACGTTTTTCCAATAAATATGGATAAGCATCTTTCATAACATCAACAACATCTGAAACAATCTTATACATAAATGGACACTCTAATCCTAAAATCTTACCATATCTAACACTACGACGTAATAATCTTCTAAGTACATAACCCCGTCCTGTATTTTCAAAACAAGCTCCATCTGCTAAAGCAAAAACAATCGCTCTAATATGATCAGCTATAACTTTATATTCTTTTTGTCCAGTATAAGTAGCTCCTGCTAACTCAATAACATGATTAATAATCGGTGTAAATAAATCAGTTTCAAAGTTAGAATCTACTCCTTGAAATATACAACACCATCTCTCAAGTCCAGCACCAGTATCTATATTTTTATTAGGAAGTTCTTTATATTGATTTCTTGGTACACCAGCCTTTGAATTAAACTGACTAAATACATTATTCCAAATTTCAACATAACGTTCTTGTTCTTCATCACGTCTAAATTTACTTAAAGCATCTCCCTCTGGATCATATTTTTCTCCTCTATCAAAGAATATCTCAGAATCAGGACCACAAGGTCCTTCACCAATTTCCCAGAAATTTTCTTCTAGTCTAACAATATGTGTTGGATCCATTCCAACTTCTACCCATCTATTAAAAGCATCATCATCGTCTGTATAAATAGTAACATATAATAATTCTTTATCTATTCCAAAGTACTTAGGACTAGTTAATAATTCAAATGAATACTCAATTGCCTCATTCTTAAAATAATCTCCTATTGAAAAGTTACCCATCATTTCAAAGAAAGTTTGATGTCTTTTTGTAACCCCAACATTTTCTATATCATTAGTTCTAATACATTTTTGTATACTTACAAGTCTCTTACAATCAGGTACAACAGATCCATCAAAATACTTCTTCAATGGCGTAACACCAGCATTTACCCATAACAGACTATCATCATTAACTGGTATTAATGAAGCACTCTCTACCCTCTTATGTCCTTTCTCTTCAAAAAACTTAAACCATGTATTTCTAATATCATCATGACTCATATATTTCATAATATCTACTCCTCCTCAAGTCTAATAATCATCTTAAATTTCTTCTATTATTTCTTCTAATCTTTCTATATAGTTATCAACTGTTCCATTATTAAAAATATAATAATCTGCATAAGCAATAGGTCCTCCCTTTGCTAAATTTTCAATCTCTGAAACATCTCTAATAACAATCTCTTCTCTATTAAATGGTCTAATATCACGTACACCAACACGACTATATCTTTTTACTTTATCACATACAACACAAACTAATACTAAGTCTTTAAACTTATCTTTTAAATAAACATACTCATCCCATGAATAAAGTCCATCTAAAACTGTATCTTTCTCTTCATAAGCTTTTTTTATTTTATCTTCTAAAAGTACCGCGACTGCTGCCATTCCATACTTAGCTCTAATATCTTCACGACACTTCTTCTCATTTGCTGGAGTAACTTCTTTTCCTTCTTCTTTTAATTTATCCATTATTGCTCCACCAAAATATATCTTATTCCAACCCTTCTTTTCTAAATAATCAGTCGCAATACTCTTACCAGATCCTGCCATACCAACTACTGCTACTAACTTAGCCATCTCCTACATCTCCTCTCTCTTAACTATCTCATGAGCTTGTTCTCTTAAACTATCAAAACCATCATTTTTAATTATATAATCAAAGTTATTATAATCACTAATCTCAGTCTCTGTAATATGAGATTTCTCATCTCCAACAAGTCCATTATCAAAAGATCCATCTCTAACCATCTTTATTGTAACAACATCATCAAATCTTTTCTTAAATTCACTAAACTCCATAATAAGTCTAGCATCAGTAATAATAAAAGTATCAAAGAAATTACTAAGTATTTCTATATCTTCACATGTTCTATCTATCAAAAACATATTTTTATGCATCTTTTCTTTTATAATTTCAATACCCATCTTTTGTAAAAACTCTCTTGGTTTTTCTCCTGTATTCTCATTCCAATCAAAATAATTTCTCGCATAAGAATATAAAGGCTCAGTAAGATGCATAACACAAGGTTTATATCCATAATTCTTTAATTCTTCTCTTAAATAATTACCAAATGTATTCTTACCAGTCTTAGCACAACCCCCAATAACAAATATCTTCATTTTTATTCCTCCCATATACAAATAAAAGACCAGAAATAGGAGGACAAAGTCCGGTACCATCCTATCTTGGTCTTAATTTCTAATAACGGCATCTACCGAGAAAACTCCTAAAGTAGCTTCCTTAAATTCTATCGTTAACTTTCACCATCTATTAACTCTCTATAAGTCGAATCTAAGTACTTATCTTTAATCATCATTTTCTATTGATCTAATTCACATTTATTGAACATATCCATAAAATGAACTTTTTCATCAATAAACATAAGTATAACTTTTAGGCAAGCAACCACTGGTGTTGCTACTACCATTCCTATAATACCAAAGAAATGTTGGAAAATCAAGAGACTAATCATAATTATTACTGGATGTAACTCCATCGTATGTCCCATAATTAATGGTTGATAGAAGTTATTTTCAAGTAATTGAACAATAACTATTGATATTATACAAAATATTCCACATGTAGGTGAAATTGTAAATCCTACAAGTACAGCTGGTATCGCTCCAATATAAGGTCCAAAATAAGGAATAATATCTGTAACAGCACAGAATAAAGCAAATAAAAGTGGTGCATTAAGTCCAGCAAGAGTCAAACCAATACTTTGTGTAATAAACACTAAAAACATAACTGAAAATACTCCCTGTACATACTTACGTAAAGATGTATTTATTCTAGTAGTTAATTCAATATAATTATCTTTCCAAGCATTAGGTAAATTATTAATAACCGTAACATTAATCTTATCAAAATCAAATAACATATAAAAACCAATCATTAATCCTAAAACAAAGTTAACTCCTCCAGAAATTAAAGACTTTGTAATATTAATAATTGTATTAGGTAAATTAGTAGTTAAACCAATTCCAAAGTCTTCTACAGTTTGATATACTTTCTCCTGTACAGATTTAACATCAACTCCAGTAGAAGAAAAACTATCAAAGAACTTATTACCAAATCCTTTTAAATCTTTTAATATATCTGGAATCGTACCCACAAACTCTCCTATTTGTCTAACAAAAGTAGGTAAAAATGCATATAAAAGTAAAAATATAAGTCCTATCAATACTAAATAAACTAATATACAAGCAACAAATCTAGGTATTTTCTTCTTTTGTAAAAATCTAACAATAGGATCACATAACCAAGCTATTAAAATTCCAATAAATATCGGTGAAATAACTAAAAATAATTCTTTTAAAAATGCTAGTATTTTTAACTCTCTAAGTACATAAATTCCAAGTAATACTACCGCAACAATTACCGCAATATAAACAATTCTAGTTAATTTACTTCCAATAACTAAAATCTCATTTAAACTAGATATATCAATTTTTTCATCTTTTTTGCGTCTAAACATCTACCTAACACCTCCAAAAACTATTACTTATTATACCACTAATTCTAGTAAAAAGCCATAAAATACATTATAATAATTACAGGTGATCTTATGAAATGTCTAATAGAAAACAAAGATACAGAAATTATTATTAAAAATTCAAGATTTATAACATCTCTTATCAAAATAGATGAAACATCAAACATCAAAGACTTAATCGCAAACATAAAAACTAAGTATCCTGATGCCACTCACTATTGTTATGCCTACATTACCAATGATAGTCAAAAGTCAAGTGATGATGGTGAACCAGGTGGTACTGCAGGTCTACCTATGTTAAATGTCTTAATTAAAAATGATCTTATAAATACTCTCGCTATTACAACAAGATACTTTGGTGGTATCAAACTAGGAGCAGGTGGCTTAGTAAGAGCCTACACCAAATCTCTAACAACAGCCCTTGAAAATAACACAATCGAAGCAGAAAAAGGCTACACCATAAAAATTATCATTAATTATGATATGCAAAAAGAACTAGATTATTTATTAAAAAATGAAGAAGTCCTAAAAAAAGACTATCAAGAACAAATAACCTATTACCTAAATGTTTCAAAATCAACATACAATAACCTATCAAAATATAACCCAACTATCATAAAAGAAACCTATATCAAAAAAATGTAGACCTTTCTCTACATTTCTTTTTTTATTTTGTTTTTCTAATCTATATTTTACTTTCTTAGTTGTTCCTTTAACTTTCTATATTTACTCAACTTATCATAATAGCAGTATGGGCATAAAGATTCATACGTAATTTTATCTTCTCCATCTATTGCTACTTGCTCTCCATCAAAAATAAATTTACCATTAATTTTTCTTCCATTAAACATGGCTTTTCTCCCACATGCACAAATAGTCTTCATCTCCTCTATCGTATGAGCAATCTCTAATAATCTAGTAGCTCCTGGAAAACCATTAGTTCTAAAATCAGTTCTAAGTCCATAACAAATAACTGGTATATTAAGCCTAACAACAACTTGCATTAATTCATCTACTTGAATAGCTTCCAAAAACTGAGCTTCATCAACTAAAATACACTTAACACCCTCATCATGGTCCTTAATATAAGTAAATATATTTTCCCCATTCTCTATCAAATGATCAACTTTTCTCTTTAAACCAATCCTAGATACTATATAATCCTCTCCCTTAGAATCTACTTTTGGTTTTATAATTAAAACTTTCATTCCCCTTTCTTCATAGTTATGAGCAGTCTGTAATAAAATAGTCGTTTTACCAGAATTCATTGCCCCATATCTAAAAAATAATTTTGCCATTACTAAACACTCCCATCTTAATTACAATTATATAAAACCTAATTATAATTAACAAGAGTTTTAAGTCTTTTAATAACCTTTTTTTCTATTCTTGAAATATAAGACTGTGAAATACCTAGTCTTTCTGCAACCTCCTTCTGTGTCAACTCATCATGTCCCATCAAACCATATCTAAGTATCATAATATCTCTATCTCTTGGCCTAAGTCTCATTACTTCATTAATCATTATATTTCTCTCAGTCTCCTCCTCTATTCCCTTGGTAACAATATCAGCATCAGTTCCTAAAACATCTTCTAAATGCAACTCATTCCCTTCCCCATCAAATGATAAAGATGCATCTATACTAACCTCTGTCTTAATTCTTTTATTTTTTCTAAGATACATCAATATCTCATTATCAATACATCTAGAAGCATAAGTAGCTAGTTTTATATTCTTACTCTTACTAAAAGTATTAATACCTTTAATTAATCCAATAGTACCAATACTAACCAAGTCTTCTAAATCAACTCCTGTATTTTCATACTTCTTAGCTAGAAAAACTACCAGTCGTAAATTATGTTCAATTAAAATATCTTTTGCCTTCAAATCTCCATCATCTTTAAGACCCACATAATAATCCTCCATCTCCCTCGATAAAGGTTCGGGAAGCATATCTGTAGCCCCTACATAAAAAATACTTGTGACTTTATAAAATAACTTCTTAATAAAATTAATAATAAACATTATAACTCCTCCTTAAAAATATTTGGTAATATACACTCAACCCCATCTATTACGATCTTATCTTTACTAATACCCACTAAACAATTACTAAACTCTTTCTCTTCAACAATAACTTTATCTACTTTATAACACTTAATAACCCCAGTCGTATTTAAAGCCTTATAAGGTACATAAACAATATCTCCATCCATTAAAATATCATTATTAATCAAAATAACACTCCGTCCCTTATAAGGATCTCTTAACCTATTCCCAGTATCTAAAAGCCCCATTAACTTATATTTATTACTACCATTAATAATTAAAACCTCATAAATATTTCCATAAGTATTCTTATATAAAACATGTTCTTTTACATAACAAAATATAATAATTGGACTAACTATAATTAATAGAATAAAGTTAATAGATAAACCATTATTAATAAATAAAATACCCTGATTTCGATAAGTAAAACTAATATTAAGTAAATATAAACCTCCTCCTAAAACTATACTAAGTAAATAAAAATAGCTTATATTCTTAATAAAGTTTTTCTTTCCAAAAGTAGTTAAAACAATTCCTATACTAATTACTATTTTAATTAAAAATAATGAAACTGAATTAAGTTTTATAAAGAGTAAAAATACTGATAAAGATGCTACTATACTTCCTAGCACTAATCTTTTAATAGGAACTCTTTCTTTTAGTATTTTACTAGTTCCATAAAGTAATAAAAAATCAAAGAAAAAATTTAGTAGCACTACCAAATCTAAATAGATCTTCATTTATATCACCAAAAACACTATACCAATAAAAAAACGACTTATCTGTCGTTTCTTTGTACTTTTATATTTTTTTCTTATGAATAAATATCTTAATTATATATGATAAGAATATAATCATAATAATTACAAATGCCCATTGTAATATTGTATTAACTATTCCACTAGAATATTTATTAATAATACCAATAATACTCTCTGGTACATATTTACCAATTAAAGCTGACACATCAGGTAAACCTATATTATTCTTAATAAATGTAAGTATTCTAAGTAATATATCAACAATTGCCATAAAAAATACAAATGATGAAAACCTCTTAAAAAACATTACTACTACTAAAATCAATACTATTAACACTATTAAATCTATATACATCTAACTAACCACCTCGACTATATTAATTCTAGCATATTTTAATAATAATTAAAAGTTTTTTTACTCTAAAACATCACTAGGTTCTTTATAATCTTTTCTATATATTGTTATTTTATTGTCTTTATATGTTGCTAGTAATATAGACTCATACGTATCATATCCTTTTACTTTTAATTGCTGTATAAACCACTCCCTATCTCGATCGGTATTAGAAATATTCTCTTCCATTAATCTAGAATCTATTATTATATTAGCTGTTAAATTATCTTTACTAAGTTTTAGTTTTAAATCATTCTTAGTTGGACTACTATATTTATCTTTTGAAAGAAAACTTATCTTTCCATTAACTTCCATTATTGCAAAAGCAATCTCTTCTAAATCAAAATACCCAGCATTTCTGGCTTGTTCTAACAAATCATTTATATCTATCTTAACTTTTCTTAAAGATTTAAGTAGTATATTTCCATTTTCTATTAAAACTGTTGGCACTCCTGCAACTGCTTTTCTAATAACAATACTCTTCATTGACAAAATTGATACTAAGTAAGCAACTAGTCCAAATGAAACAATTGCTACTACTCCATTAATATATTGTCCATCGAAGTTCATCGTCATCTCAGCTGTAAAATTACCAATCGATATTCCAATAACATAGTCAAATAAACTTAACTCTGATACTTGTTTCTTTCCAATTATCTTCGTTATAAAAAACAAAATAATTAAACTAACTAACGATCTTGGTACAATCATAAATGCTTCATTAAAATCCATAATAATCACCAATAATATTATTAACCAAAAAAGAGACTTTTAGTCTCTTATTTATCGCCTTCTTCTAACATAGTCGTAATAAAAATGCCATATCCTTTACTAGTATCATTAACAATAACATAGTTTACTGCCCCAATTATTTTATTATTTTGAATAATTGGTGATCCACTCATTCCTTGTACTACACCACCTGTTTTTTCTAGTAATCTTTTATTGGTAATTTCAAACAGAATATTTTTAGTCTTACTATTAGTATCTAAATTAATGATATTAATGTCAAAATCTTCTATTTTATCATTATCTATAACAGTTCTAATATATGCCTTACCTGTTGTTATATCATTAATTTTTCCTACTTCTATCACATCCATCTTTGATATATCTTTTGAATACTTACCAAATATACCTGATATTTCATTCTCTTCTACTATCCCATAAATATCATTTTTATCATATACTGCATTTTTCTCTCCTGCTTTACCATTTCTACTCTTAGTTATTGAAGATACATAGGCATCATAAATTTTTCCATCCTTTATTTCAAACTTTGAAATAGTATTACTCTCTAATATCTCATGTCCAAGTGCCCCAAAAACTCTACTCTCTGGATCTATATAAGTTAAAGTACCAATACCATTAATCTTATCTTTAACATATAATCCAGTTTTTAAAACACCATCACTATCTCTAACTGCTCTCATACTAACATCTTTGTTTTTACCATTTCTAAGCACTCTAAATTTAACAATACCTTCATTCTCTCCTATTAAAGAAACCATTGAAGAAATAGAATCAACTTTATTATCATTTACTTCTAAAATAACATCTCCAACCACAAATCCAGCATCTTTTGCTACATAATTATCATTTACTTTATAAAATCCAACTATCATAACACCTTTCGAATTAACCTCTATTCCTATCGTATTACCTCCAGAAATAACATGTTCTGAATAAGCTAATATATTTATGGGGAAAATAAGAAGAAGAGCCAATAAAACTATTTGTAGTTTGCTTTTATTTCTCATAAAAAATCACCTCATAAAACCAATCTACATTATTAGTATTATTATATTTTAAATTTTTATTTTATAAAAAAATTACCAATTTTAAACTATCTTGTTATTACCATTTAAAAATGATACAATTACATCATACGAGGTGAATTATATGACAAGTCCTAGTATTACAAGAGAAGAATATCGTAAAGCTAAAAATAAAAGAAAAAAAAGACTTCGTCCTTGGGCTTTCTATACATTTCTTATTATTTTCTTATCAATCTTAACTTATTCTATCTATCAAGTATACACTTGGTCTCTAGATAATAAACATACTAAAGAGTTAACCAAAGAGTTAGCAGATGATATAAAACCAATTAAAAATGATAGTGAAGGAGAATTAGTAAATCCTCCAAAAGAAGATGATAAAGAGAATGATTATTGGTACTACACATCTCTTCCTTTTTATGAGGTTGATTTTACTAAATTAAAAGAAAAAAATAGTGATACCATTGCTTTCATTCATATGTTTGAAACTAACATAAATTACCCAGTCGTTCAAACAAACAACAATGAATATTATTTATCTAGATCATATGATAAAACAAAAAATGCAGCAGGCTGGGTCTTTATGGACTACAGAAATAATATAGATAACTTATCTGATAACACTGTAATATATGGACATGGTCGTCTAGATAAAACTGTCTTTGGCTCTCTAAAAAACGCTCTAAATAAATCTTGGCAAAATAATAAAGATAACTATATCATTTGGCTATCTACAGAAAAAGAAAATATGATGTTTCAAATATTTTCTATCTACACAATTGAAAAAGAATCTTACTACATCGAAACAAATTTTAAAACAACTAAAGATAAAGAAACTTGGTTAAATACTATGCAAAGTAGAAATCAAGGTATAAAAACAACTACTGTCTCGACATCTGATAAAATTCTAACTCTTTCTACTTGTGAAAATGCTTATGGTGGAAGAATTGTTGTTCAAGCTAAACTAATAAAACGTCAAATAAAAGAATAACTATTTTGACAAATGTAAAATATGAAAGTATAATTATAATATAAGATAGAAAAATTAGGAGGAATAAAAATGGCAAATCCAAATATTGAAGATTACGAACAAACAGATGATATAAGAGATAAGTCTACATCTGGACACGATTCATATAATGAAAGATTTGTAGCAAATCAAGAAACTTCATCAAGAGCTAAAAAGAAAGGTAACTGGCAAAAAGCAAAAGCTGCTGTTCTAGCCGCAATCTACATCACAACAGGCGCTATGGCTTATAAAGGAATAGAAGCTATAAAAGATTATAAAGAAGGAAATGATACTTTAAATGCTTATGTTCAAGCTTTTGAAGAAAACTATGTTGAAGATAATAGAACCCCTACATTTACTAATGATGGTGTCTACTACCAAATAGAAAATATTGCTGATGAATTAAAAAATAAAGAATTAACTCAAGCTGACTACTATGCAATGTATACTACTATGGGAGAACGTACAACAAATCAAGTACTATCTCAATTACCAAATGCCCAATATAAAACAATTGAAGAAAACCTAACTTCTAATGGCTTTTATAATGATGTAGATGCTTGGCGTAGTAATATAAGAAGAAGTTTAGTAATAGAAGATGAATTATCTACAATGTTTAAAGGCGATAAAAAAGAAAATGTCCAAACAGAAGAAAAAGGTTTAGGAGGAAAATAAATGAACGAAAGACCAGTAGAATACGTATTAATAGATAATATTAAATATGAAATAGTAATGGAAAAAACTCTAAACGATAAAACCTATCTTTATTTAACAAACGTTAATGATGATAAAGATATGTTAATTAGAAAATATACTCATGATAATAAAGAAATCTTAAAACCTTTAGATAATGATAAAGAGTTTGAAGAAGCAATGAAACTTATCGATTAAAACAAAAAAGACCAAAAGGTCTTTTCTTTTTACTCTTCCACTTTAAAGTCTACTACTTCTCCATTATCTTTAACTAACTTTGTAATAGCCTCTTCTGCCTTTTTTAACTTTTCATCACAAGTCTTAGCAAGCTTCATAGCCTCATTAAAATTATCTATTGCCTCATCTAAAGGTACTTCTCCAGACTCTAACTTTTTAACAATAACTTCTAATTTTTCTAAACTCTCTTCAAAACTTAATTCTTTTTTCTTCTCTGCCATACTCTCTCTCCTCTAACAAACCTTAGTCTTAATATTTCCATCACTAAGTTCTATTTCTAATAAATCGTCCCTTTTAACGTCTCTAACACTCTTAACTACCTTATCTCCACATCTAGTAATAGAGTATCCTCTCTTAATTGTAAGAAGTGGACTAAGAGTTTCTAACTTAGATACCAATTGTAAATATTTATTTGCTTTCTTATCAAGTATTTGAAAAGGACTTCTTAAAGCATAAGAATTCTTAATATTTAAAAGTTCTTTTTCTTTTACCGCAATAAGCGCCTTACTACTATATTTTAATCTCTCAAATAATCCATCAAATACTAATTCTTTATTTTGATATATTGTAATTGGATTAGTAAGAACTGATCTATCCATTAAAGATGTAAGTCTATCTCTATATCTTTTTAAATCATTAACCATTGCTTTATTAAGACGAATATTAATCTGTTCAAGTAATCTTTTAATATCATTAATATCTGGTACTGCCATCTCTGCTGCCCCTGTTGGAGTCGGTGCTCTTAAATCAGCAACAAAGTCTGCTATTGTAAAATCTATTTCATGTCCAACAGCACTAATAACTGGTGTTTGACATTCATATATTGCTCTAGCAACAATCTCTTCATTAAAAGCCCATAAGTCTTCAATACTTCCTCCACCTCGTCCAACAATCAAAGTATCAAGATCATAATTAGCACTATTCTTAATCTGTCTAACTATATCTTCTTTAGCATCTTCTCCTTGAACTAAAGTTGGAAATAAATAAATTTCTGCTAAAGGCCATCTTCTCTTAATAGTAGAAATAATATCTTTAATAGCTGCCCCAGTAGGAGCGGTAACTACCCCAACTCTTCTAGGGATTTTAGGAATCTTTTTCTTAATACTAGGATCAAATAATCCCTCTTCGCCTAGCCTTTTCTTTAACTGTTCAAAAGCAATATATAAGTTACCAACACCATCTTCTAACATATCATTAACATATATTTGGTATCCTCCATTAGCCTCAAACACACTAATCTTCCCAGTAACTAATACCTTCATACCATCACTAGGTATAAACTTAAGTTTCTTAGTACTAGATGCAAACATAATAGCATTAATCCTACTACCATCATCTTTCAAAGTAAAATAATAATGTCCCCTACTATGAGCCTTAAAATTAGATATTTCCCCCTTTAAAAATACCTCATTCAAATTAACATCATTATCTATCTTATACTTAATATATCTTGTTAATTGTGTAACAGTAATATATTTATCATTCATAACATCACCAAATACTCTTATTGTTCTTCCTCATGATAAACTTTATCTAAAACTCCATTAATCATCTTAGTAACAGCCTCATCTGAATACTTCTTAGAAAGTTCTATTGCTTCATTAATCGCAACTACACTAGGAGTCTCAGTATATTTAAGTTCATAAATACCAAGTAATAATATAGCCTGATCAACTTTATTTAATCTATCTAATGTCCAACTACTTAAATATTTATTAGCAAGACTACTCAAAGTACTTTTATTTTCTAAAATACCATGAACACAACTATCTACAAACTCATTTTGTACTTCTAATTGTTCTTTTATTAAATCATTAACATTATATTCTAATTTAGCCTCTTCTAAAATAATAGTCTGATAAATTACTTTAACAATAACTTCTCTTAACTCACTTCTATTCTTCATTTTTCTCATCCTCTCAAATAAAGTCTTATATATATATGTATTATATCATAAGTTTATTTATTTTTTATCCTTAACTTCTTTTTTTAATTCATATAGGAAAGATAATGCTTCCATTGGTGTCATTTCCAAAGGATTTATTTCTTTAATTTTCTCTTCTATTGGATTTTTCTTCTCTTCTACTTCACTCTCACTAAGTTCAAATAATGATGTTTGCGTAAAAGTCTCTTTCTTAACATTTTTCTTCTCATATATACTAAGTATCTCATCTGCTCTTTTAATTAAACTCTCTGGTAACTTAGCAAGACTAGCTACATGAATGCCATAACTCTTATCAACTGATCCTGGTTTAATCTTATGTAAGAAGGTAATTTTTCCATCTTCTTCTATTGCTGAAACATGAACATTTTTTAAATGTTTTAAGTCTTTTTCTAAAACAGTCAACTCATGATAATGTGTTGAAAACATCGTTTTAGCTCTAATCTTATCATGAATATATTCAAGTATTGCTTGAGCAAGACTCATACCATCATATGTTGCTGTACCTCTACCTAACTCATCAAATAATATTAAACTATTCTCTGTAGCCTCACTGATTGCATAATTTGCTTCTTTCATTTCTACCATAAAAGTAGATTCTCCTGATACTAAATCATCTGTTGCACCAATACGTGTAAATATCTTATCAAAAATAGGCATAGAACAACTCTTACAAGGTACAAAACATCCAATCTGAGCCATAATAACTGTAATAGCACATTGTCTCATATAAGTAGATTTACCAGCCATATTAGGCCCAGTTATTAATAAAATATCCGTAGTCTTATCCATAACAATATCATTAGGAACATACTTATCTTTCATAACTTGTTCAACTACTGGATGACGGCATCCAATCATCTTAAGATTACGATCATTAACAAGTTCTGGCCTAACAAACTTATAGTTATCAGATACAATTGAAAAAGACTGTAACATATCAACTTCACTAATAGTTTTCGCAAGTTTTTGTAACTTAGAAACATATCTCTTAACAACTTCCCTAATATCCATAAATAACTTAAATTCCAAGTTAACAATCTTATCTTCAGCACCAAGTATAATATTTTCTTTTTCTTTTAATAATGGAGTAATAAATCTCTCACAATTAGTTAAAGTCTGTCTTCTCTCATACCCATACTCATCTTTAATTAAATGTTTTTGTCCCTTAGAAACCTCAATATAATATCCAAATACTTTATTAAATCCCACTTTTAAAGTCTTAATACCAGTTCTTTCTCTTTCTTGTTGTTCGATCTCTAATATAAAGTCTTTAGATCCAGCACTAATATTTTTTAATTCATCAAGTTCACTATTATATCCTGGTTTTATTAAATGTCCCTCATGTAAAGTAAAAGGGGCATCTTCAAGTATAGCCCTATCAAGTAATGAATATAAATCATCAAATACTTCAATAGTCTTATCATATCCTATTTCTTTTAATATATCTCTAATCTTAGGAAGTACTGCTAAAGATCCTTTTAATTGTAACAAATCTTTAGCATTCAAGTTACCATAAGTAACTCTTCCAGCAATTCTTTCTAAGTCATATACTTCTTCTAATGCTTTAATTAAATCATCTCTTAAAATAAACTCAGTAGATAACTTAGATACAAAGTTATATCTTCTTTCCAACTCTTCTCTAGAAGTCAAAGGATTTTCTATATTATGTTTTAAAAATCTAGATCCCATCGCTGTCTTATTCTTATCAAGTAACCAAAATAAACTATATTGTCTTTCTCTATTTCTAATAGTCTCTATTAACTCTAAATTCTTCTTTGTATTAATATCAAACTCTAAGTATTCACTTGATTTAACTACTACAGCTTTTTGTAAATGATGTAAATCTCCCTTCTTAGTATCTACTATATAGTATAGTAAATGTTTTAAAGTCTTAACTAATCTCACATCTTCTAAATTCTTATATATATATTCATAGTTCTTATCTTCTAACTCATCTTTAGTAATAGTAACTAATATTCCATGATTAGTTCTAAGTTCTTCTACTATTTCTCTATCTATTAAATCATTAACTATTACTTCTCTAAATCCATTTCTAACTACTTCTTTTATTACTTTATATTTTTCTCCATCTATTAATGTAACATATACTTCTCCTGTTGATACATCTGCATACCCAATTCCATAGCAATATGAAAAGTCATATATATTAGCAATATAATTATTACTTTTAGCATCTATATTAGAATCAAGTCTTGTACCTTTAGTAACTATTTGTATTACATCTCTCTTAACCATTCCCTTAGTCTCTTTAGGATCTTCTAATTGCTCACAAATTGCTACTTTATATCCTTTATCTATAAGAGTATCTACATATGAAGCATAAGCATGGTATGGTATTCCACACATCGGAACTTTCTCTTCTAATCCTGCTTGTTTTCCTGTCAAAGTAAGTTCCAAAATACGTGAAGCAAGTATTGCATCCTCAAAAAACATCTCATAAAAATCTCCAAGTCTAAAAAAGATAATACTATCTTCGTATTTATCTTTTATTTCCATATATTGTTGCATCATAGGACTTAATTTTTCTCTATCTACTTCACTACGTTTCATTTTACTTCACCTACAACAAGTATTATACCAAAAACAGAAGTTCAAATAAAGAAAAATAGCAAGTTTTTCACTCACTATTTTTAACTAAAAGCTTCTAGAACTTCCGCCACCACCAGATGAGCCTCCACCACCGGAAAATCCTCCACCAGAAGAACCACCGCCTCCGTAGTATCCTCCTCTAGAACTATATGTAGAATCAAAACTACCAAATCTTGCAATAAGGAATGCAATTATTTGTAAAAATAAAAATACAAACCACATAGAACCATATAAAAAGCTCATTATAAATATGAATATTATATCTCCTAAACATAACATCACAGAAATAAAACTAATTTTCTTCTTTTTAGCTTTACTTGCATATCTAAAATAAAGTCCTAATATAAAAGATGGTCCTACAAGAGCACTAGCTATTACAAAAACTAAAGTATCTATTGGATCATTTGTATCATTACCACCAACAGTAACAACACTATCTGTATTACTTAAAGCATCAACTTCATAATAATCACACAACTTAGTATAAAAAGCTGTATATCCATTCTTAACACCATTATTCCAATCATTATTTTTTAAATAAGGAATAATGTACTCATCTTGATATCTACCAGTAAGCCCATCAGGTAAAACACCCTCTAAACCATACCCAACTTCTACTCTAAACTTTCTATCATTTACAACTAGTAGTAATAACAATCCATTATTCTTTTTACTATCTCCAATACCAAAACTTCTAAATAACTTAGTAGCATACTCTTCTAAGTTTTCACCATTTAAAGTATCAATAGTAACAACAACAATCTGTGCTGAAGTCTTATTAGCTAAATCTACTGATCTACTCATAATATAATTTTCAACTTCATCATCTAAAACATTAGCATAATCATTAATATAAAAATTACTAGTTGGCTCAACCAAACCTAATACATTAAATGGTATAAGTATTAAAAATAATCCAATAAATATACTTGTAATTAATATTTTTCTCATCTTAGAACTCTACATTAGGAACTTCTACTTTAGCAGGATCTGCATTAAAATAATCTGCTTTACTAAAGTTAAACATAGAAGCTATTATATTATTAGGAAATTTTACAATTAAAGTATTATATTCTTTAACTGCACTATTATAGTCTCTTCTAGCTGTTGCTATTCTATTTTCTGTACCTGCAAGTTCATCTTGTAAATTAATGAAATTAGTATTAGCTTTTAAATCTGGATAATTCTCAACTACTACCATTAATGCACTAATAGCGTTAGTTAATTCTTGGTTAGCATTTGCTTTATCTTCTACACTTTTAGCAGCTAATAAGTTCTCTCGTGCTGATGTAATACTATCAATAACTTTTTCTTCATGTTGTGCATATCCTTTAACTGTACTAACTAAGTTAGGTATTAAATCTGCTCTTCTTTGTAGATATACATCAACATTAGCCATCTCTGTATCTACATTCTCTCTACTAGTAACCATAGTATTATAATTACCAACTAAAGAAAATACCAATAATAATACAACTCCTAACACAACCAAACCTATAATTGTACCCTTCTTCATCTTATCTCCTCCTTATTATAAATTATAAACTAATTAATTATAAATGAAAAGAAAAAAAGATAAATCCGGACTAAATCTTCCCAAATTTACCTTTTGCTTTATATAAAGATATACCTTCTTTTTCTTTATTAATTACTTGTCTTAATAATGGATCAGTAGTACTAGCAGCAACTTGTTTTGTAAGTCTTTGTGCTAACTTAGGATTATTACACATATGTAAATTTCTAATAATAGCCATCTTCTGTTTAAATGTATATGTCTCAAAATCTTCTAGTTTTAATTCTCCTACATTCTCAAACTCTTTATCTATATCCATTCTAATACTTTTACATGTAACTACTGGTTTATCACTCTCTAATTTTTTGCCACTACTTTTTCTACTCTTCTTAAAGATATCTGTATCATCAATAAAATACTCATCTAACATACGCATTTGTTTAGCAACTTCACCAGCTTCAGCTACTCTTCCTTCTCTTTTATACATAGTTAATAAATAGTGCATTGCTTTAACTGCTTTATATGATCCAACACCTAAGTAACCTAGTAATTGTTTTTCTGCACTTTCAAAGTCTTGCATTCTAAATAATGCTTTTCCTATATAATAGTCAAAATCAGCTATACCAGTCTCTTCTTTTCCTCTTCCACATAACTCTATAGCATCAGCATAATTTTCTTCTTTAATAAGACCTCTAACACTTCTAACATAACTTCTATACTTCTTAAATAGTTCTGTATCCATACTTCTAGAAAACTTTCTCTCTGCTATTCTTTTTCTAACAAAATAAGTAACTACAGAATTAGCACCATCTACAAATAATTGTTCATTTTCTGTAAATAATCTCTCAGCTAAATCAACATCTCTAGTAGTCTCCATATAAATATAGTTAAGTAATCTTTGACAACTAACACTATCTAATTTTCCATCTATTGTTACTTTCCCATCATTTGCTTCTATTCCCTGGAAAAAGATTTCTTTTTGTTTCATAACTAAAGCATCCATATTATCTGCTAATATATAAAATGCAAATGGAATATTTGATATATCAAACGAATTAGGTAATCTTGTTATTTTAGCAATCTTATTTCTAGCTGTAATATAGTTTCCTTTGTTAAACTCTTCCATAGCTTCAACATATAATCTATTTATCAAACTATTAGCTCTATAAGCACTAGTATCTATATCTACTTGATAATCAGCCTCTTCTAACAATGTTGGATCTTTATCTAAATCACTTGTTACTTGACTAACTGCAATTGCCAAAGCTAAATCAAGACCAGGATCAGTCTTAACAGCATCAGCCATTGAAATATATTGATATGCTTTATCAAATTCTCCCTCTTTAACTGCAATCTTATATAACCCGTAATAAACAGAAAAATCACTCTTACCAGTTTCTAACACTTCATGTAAAAGCTTCTTAGCTTCACTATATTTTCCATCTAAAAAGTAATACTTACTCATATATAAAGCATAGCCATCATCATTATCACTTTTTAATCTAGAAAGTAATTTCTCAACTGTAACTCTTTGTGCATCAGAAAGAGTATTATAATTTAATAAACGTCTTAAATTATGTTTAATATCTTGTTTTGGCATATTAATCCCCCTCATTTAAGAATTGGTCTATATAATATCACAAAAATTAAAAATAATCAATCTTAATTAAAAGTAAAAAGAAAAGAAGTAAAATTTACTTCTCTACACTTTTCTTATATAGTTCTACTCTATTTCTTATATTTTCTTTTCCAAGTATCTTCATTATTGAGAATAAGTCTGGAGATTGTCTTCTACCTGTAACCATAACTCTAATTGCTTCACATATATCTCCAACATGGCCTTTATATTCATCTGGATTCTTTTTATAATCTTTTGGACTAGCTGCATAGCCATGACCACTAGCAAACTCCTTAGTCATATTAAACCATTCTTCATTAGTAACATCTAAATCAAGATTATCTAAATATTCACTTACTAATGAAACATCATATGTCTTATCTCCATCATATTTAGAATAGTTCTCACTATCAAACATTGAATCAATTGCATAAGAGAACTCCTCTTTAACATCACTATACTTAGCTATATCTTTTCTAGGTCTAGGTCCATCTTTTTCTATACTTAAGAACTTAATCATTCTATCTTTATTTTCTTCTAATAACTTAGCGTAGTCTTGATCATATTTTTTAGCCCAAACAAGCGTCTCATCATATACTTCCTTGCCAGTCTTTCTTGAAAAATATGTTTTACAAATATTATTAAACTTAGCCTCATCAAAACTAGTTCCACCAATAGCTTGTTTATCAAAACTAAAAGTAAAATCTTCTATAGTTTTATCTTGATTTGCTAAATACCATTCCTCAAAATTAGTATTTGTAATTGTTGCTAGATAAAGATGTAATGCCTCTATTGGAATTCCACCTTCTTCATAGTATTTAACTCCAGCCCAAGGATCTTTTCTCTTACTTATTTTACGAATTGTTCCTGTTTCTTGATCTTTAATTGTAATAGGAGCAATATGTGCATATTGAACTTTCTTAAAACCAAGAACTTCAAATAATTGAATATGTAAAGGCAAACTAGAAACCCATTCATCTCCACGAATAACATGAGTTGTATGCATTAAATGATCATCTATCGCATGTGCAAAGTGATAAGTAGGAATTCCATTTTTCTTTAAAAGTACTGTATCTGTATCATGTTCCGGAAATTTCATTTTTCCTTTAATGCAATCAACTACTTCAATTGTCTTACTAGCATCTCCTGGAGATTTTAATCTAATAACATATTCTTCTCCTCTAGCAAGTTTTTCTTTTATCTCTTCAAGTGATAAATCCCTATCAACAGCATAAATACCATAAACACCAGTTCTTACTTTATTTATCTCTTGTTCTTCTCTTATATTATTAAGTTCTTCTTCAGTCATAAAACATGGATAAGCAAGTCCTTGTTTAATTAAATCTTTTACATAAGTTTGATAAATCTCTGCACGTTCACTTTGTTGATAAGATCCATATTTGCCTCCAAAGCTATAACCCTCTGTAGGTAAAATATCAAATCCATGTAAAACACTAACGATATTTTCAATTCCACCCTCAACCATACGTTTTTGATCTGTATCTTCAATTCTTAAAAAGAAAACACCTTTACTTTGTCTAGCATAAACCATATCACAAAAAGCTGAATATAAGTTACCTAAATGAACACTACCAGTTGGAGAAGGTCCATATCTTGTTACCATTGCGCCTTCATCTAAATCTCTTTCTGGATATAATTCTTCATAATATTCTCTAGTCTTTGTAATATTAGGAAATAAAATCTCTGCTAATTCGCATCTTTCTTCTTTATTCATAAATACACCTCTCTGTATTAATATCCATATTGGCTGCCCTAGTTAGATTCGAACTAACGAAATGGTGCGGTCAGAGCGCACTGCCTTACCACTTGGCTATAGGGCAATAAACTTAACAATTCAATTTTACAACATTATCATAAAAAAATAAAGAAAAATAAAAGCAAAAATAAAAACTCGAAAAATCATTCCGAGTTAACATCCATAATTGGTAGCGACGGAGGGAATCGAACCCCCGACCTTCCGGGTATGAACCGGACGCTCTAGCCAGCTGAGCTACATCGCCATTTGCAAGTAACAAATTAATTATAACAAAATGATTTTTGTTTTTCAATACTTTTTTTAACTTTTTTCAAAACCAAGTGCATATACTTAAAATGAAGAAAAGTTTGCTATAAAAAGAAAAATATAGTATAATAAGACCCAGGTGATGAAAAATGTCAAAATATTATAGAGGAAATATTGAAAGAATGACTGTTGAAAGAATAAAAATTTATAATGGGGTTAGAACTTTAGTTACAGGAAGTACTGTTATAAGAAAAGATGCAATATTTTATAAAAACAGATTTGGCGTATTAATAAATGCCGAAAATGGAGAAGCGCCTATTCGTAAAGAAGAAGCTTACGATTACCTAACACACATTACAGAAAACGCAGGAAATGGTATCGGAGAAGCTTGTCAATTCGTTGATACAGCAAAATTGACACCAGCTGAAGACGTAACTAAAGAAGACGTAAAGCAATTAAGAAAAGCTTACAAAGAAAAACATATTAACTAAAAAGACGATTTATTAATCGTCTTTTTTTCTTAATACATAAACTTTATTATCACTAACAGTCTTCTCATCTAAAACAACTTCTCTATATACACCAGACTCTGATTTAACTTTATCATAACTTGGCCAAGTAGTATTCTTAACAATACCTTTTAATCCTCTAGCACCAGTTTCCATATTGATAGCTGCTCTAGCAACAGCTTCCATATAATCTTCTGTTACCGTTAACTTAACTCCAGCTTTAGAAAATACATCTCTCTCCCTTTTTAATGGTGAAGCCTCAGAATTGACTAAAACATCTACTAAGGCTTTTGCATCTAAATCATTATAATGTATAATAATTGGAAATCTACCTATAAAATCCTTTGTCATCATACCCTTCTCTACAAAATCAGTAGCACTAGGTACATATTCTTTTTTCTCTCCATCTAAAAATCCAATCTGTTTAGGTCCACTATTCTTATAAACATCCGCAAAACTACCGCCAGCTAACACTAGCATATTTTTTGTAGATATTTTTTGCACCTGTCTTGAAATTTGTCTATTAGAAGTAACATCATATTCAGTCCCATCTAAAAACTTTAATAATACATTTAAAACACCTTGTCCTGAAATATCGGACTTTTTTTCTGATCCTTTTTTATCTATTTCATCAAAGAAAATAATAGCTTGTTCAGCTCTTTCAACATCCCCATTACAATCACATAAAAGTTCGTATAAATAATCCTCAACACTTTTACCAACATAACCAGGAACTGTAAGCTGTGTCGAATCAATTATTTTAACCGGTCTATCTAAGTATTTAGCAATCAAATTAATAGTCATTGTCTTACCAACGCCAGTAGATCCTGTTATTAAAATACCATCCTTTTCTCCATCACTTTCTAAATTACGTTCAATTTCAAGTACAAGTCTACGAACAGCATCATCTTGATGAACAACAGTCTTTGTTACTAAACCAACTAACTCATCAATATTTATATCACTAAGTATTACTTTTTGACTACCATCATCAACTTTTTCTACACTAACTGTATCACTATCATCAAGTTCATTATCTCTAACTCCATTCATTTCAAAAGCCACTAAGTTTAAAAGTTCCTTAACAATACTACGATAATATAAAAGTTCATTCTTTAAAAGTTCCAAATCTTCCTTACTTCTGCCACCATCAGTAATCATATCACGAAGACTAAGTAATGCTTCATCAACATCCATATTTAATAAGCCTCTATTATCCTCATCCCTACTTATACCACTAATCAAAGCTGAAATATCTTTTATTTTTCCAGTAGCATCTTCAAAGTCATCAACATTTAAAGTAATAACCGAACTATTTACTCCATCTCTAGAAATAACTACATAAAAATGTCTCTTACAATCATCAGTATATCTCTTTAAAGCATCATTAAAAGTACCACCATCAACTACTGCTTGTTCCAAATCATCATACCTTACCAAATTATCAAAAGCTAAAGTATTGTCTTTCTTGTAACTAGCAACATTTCTAATATTTGGATAACATCCTTTAGTCTTATTATCATAAAAAAGGTTAACTCTTGGATCATAATAACCAATCCTAGTAGAAGAAACAGTAAATACTGAGCATTCATTTGTAATTTTTCTTTTCTTCATCAATGTAACAACTACTTTTTCACTCACAATACCACCCACTTAAAATTTGCCTATATAATATACTATTCCTAAAAAAATAGCAAGAAAAAAATAGCTAAAGCTATCTTTTACATACATCTATCCATTCCTTATAATTAGAGCTATCTTCTAACTCCTTTATACTAAGTTTAACAGCACTATTTCCTGTACCACACGCTGGATAAACACACTCATACTCCTTTAAAGAAACATCCAAGAAAATATCTACACCCGGATTTACCCCAAAAGGACAAACCCCACCTACTTTATGTCCAATAACTTCTTCTACTTCTTCAAATGGAATCATCTTAGCTTTCTTACCAAAAAATTGCTTATATTTAGCATTATCTATTTTTACATCTCCAGCAGCTACTATTAAAATAGGCTTCTCATCAACATAAAAAGACAATGTTTTAGCAATCTCTCCTTCACTAACACCAACAGCTAAAGCAGCTTCACTTACAGTTCTAGAAGACTCTTCAAATACTAATATATGACTTTCTAAATTATGTTTAACTAAATCTCTCTTTGCTCTATCAAATGACATAATATCACTCCTATTCATCTTGTTTTAACTTAACTAATTGTTTAGGTTTAAAAGACTCCTCTTCACATTTATATGCTTGAGCCATAATCTCTTCATTATCTTTTAATGGTCCTCCTACAAAAGCACAATCCAATAGTACCGGTCTAAAACTATATAACTTTTCTCCCTCATCAAAAACTACTTTTCTAACACCATTACTTCTATCAATATATACATATTTTCCTCCACCATCAATAAAACCTAAATAAGGAAAATAATAATACTCTAACTCTGGATTAAATAAAAAATCATCTCTACCAGTATCACAAAAAGTATCTAAAAAGCTCCTACTACTGGCATTAACAAAAACTCCATTCTCCCCAAAAATATAATTCTTAGAAATAACTCTACAAGACTTATAAAAACCATTTTCTCTAGACTGATCACAACTAACCATTGCCTCATTATTAAATCTATCATCTTCAAAAGTTCTAACACCAAGCACAGCTTCATCACCTACATAAAATGTAAAACCTTTAACACTGGAAATAAGACCATTTTTTTCACTAACTCCAGTAGCTGGTATCATCTTTATTAAAACATCTCTATCCCCATCTCTTTTTAAAGCCGTTCTAAAATCTCTAATTAATAAATCTAACATTGAATCAGATAATTCCATATATCTGCCCTTAAAATAACGTCTAGTTATACATTCAGCTAACTCTGCCATATAAATAGCAATTTGTCTAGTAGAACTCATAAAAGCTGTATCTAGATAATCCAAATGTCTAACCTCAGACTGTATCATTAAAACATACTCTTCTATCATCATTTCAAGTACTTCATTACTATGAAAACCAGCTTTTCTCTTAGCTAAAATTCTTCCATTTTTTTGTACAAAATCACTATAATCAACAAATGCACCCTTATTTACTTCACTCTTCTCCATAAACCCATCCTTCTAAACAGTATCGTTTCACTAATAATACCATGAATAAATATTGAAGTCAAACTAAAAGACCATCTCCAAGGAGATGATCTCTATAATGTTTTTCCTACTTTTTAGCAGGTACTTGTTGAGTAATACAATGAATATTTCCTCCACCTAGTAAGATTTCTCTTGCATAGATTGGTTCAATTACTCTATCAGGATATAACTCTTGTAAAGTCTTAATAGCAAGCTCATCATGTGGATCTCCAAATACTGGCAAAGCAATAAATCCATTTCCAGTATAGTAGTTTACATAAGAAGCAGCCATTCTATCTCCTTCTTGTCTAGGTAATGTACCTTCAACTGCATCTACTCCTAAAGATTCCTCTTTAGTAATTAAAATAGGTGCAGGAGTTAATAATTTATGTATTTCTAACTTTCTACCTTTAGCATCTTTTTGCTTACTTAAGTATTCATATGCCTCAACACTTCTTTCATATTGAGGATCATTTTTATCTTCAGTCCAAGCAAGTACAACAACTCCAGGTTTAACAAAGTTACACATATTATCAACATGTCCATTAGTTTCATCATTATAAATTCCTCTAGGAATCCATAAAACTTTAGAAACATTTAAATATTCACATAACTTTTTCTCAATTTGCTTTTTAGTCATGTTAGAGTTTCTTCCTTCAGATAATAAGCACTCCTCTGTAACCATTAAAGTACCTTCACCATCTGTATGAATAGATCCACCCTCTAAAATGAAATCATCTAAACGATAACTATCAGCATCTTCTAGTTCACACATCTTTTGAGCAATTTTGTCATCTTGATCCCATGGGAAGTATAAACCATCAACTAATCCTCCCCAAGCATTGAAAGTCCAATCAACACCACGGATAACACCTTTCTTATTAATAACAAATGTTGCTCCACAATCTCTAATCCAAGCATCATCATTACTCATTTCAACTACTCTTACATAGTCTGGTAACATTCCTCTTGCATTAGAATATTGACTACGACTAACAACCATAGTACAAGGCTCATATTTACCAATAACAGAAGCAACTTTTACAAATACTTCTTGTGCTGGCTTTGCACCTAATCTCCAGTTATCTGGTCTCTCAGGCCAAATAATATAAGTACCTCTATGTTTTTCAAATTCACCAGGCATTCTGAAACCATCATGTCTAGGTGATGTAGTTAATCTCTTCACTATATCCCTTCTTTCTTCTTTTTATTATTTCTCAGCTTTTTCAACTTTTTTAACTTTTACTCTAGATGCTAAAATTTCTTGAATTATAAATGAAACAATAACACCTATAATTAATGGTAAATTACCAACAATATAATCTTTAGTAAAGTCACCAAATATAGTAAATATTACACCTAAAACTAATAATACTAAAGGTAAATAAGTTAAGAATTTAACCATGCCATCAGATCCAGGCATTTTATAAACTCTCTTAGTCTTATCAGTCTTACGTAATTTTAAGAAAGCGGCAAATAATGGTATATAACTAATTAATAATGTAACTAAACTTAATGAGAAGAATGTCCAGAATAAGTTACTTGCTGTCTCACTTACATATCCTAATATAATGCCAACAATACAAATGATTGATGCTACTATACCATTCATGTAAGAAGCCCAACTTGGAACACCATCCTTATTAGTTTTAGAGAAAATCTTAGGCATTCCGCCATCATCAGCAGCATATTTAGCAACTGAGTTAACACCAAATGACCAAGATGTAATATTAGCAACCATTGTATAAATAAACATAAGTCCTGCTACAATAACAACAACTCTAACAATATCACTAGATACTCCTAAATTAGTAAGTAAAATAGCAAAACTTTCAGTTATACTAGCAACTTCTGCATCTTCCAAACTCATAGATACATTAACACCTGTAGCAGGTAAAATGTAGAACAATGCCATTAATATTCCACCAACTACTAAAGCCTTAGGAATATCTTTCTTAGGATTTTCCATATCATCAACGAAAGTTCCAACAACTTCAAATCCTAAGAAGTTAAATATAATTATTGAAACAAATGATAATCCTGCTAAATCCAAACTAGGTAATAAATCAGATACACTCTTGATTGGATTTGCACTTTCACCAGTCTTAATAAATGTATAGATGCCTAAAGCACCTAAAGCAAGTACGAATACTACTTTAAATACTGTACCTAAATTAACTAGATACTTAGTATCAGTAACTCTTCTAGTACCTAAGAAACATACTAACCAAGTATATCCAAGTTGTAGTACTAAAAGCCAAATTAGAGATAATTCAACTCCAAATATACCAGCAACAACATCTGTTACTGCAACGGCTAAAGAAGCGATCCATAATGGGAAATTAATCCAATAATTCCAAGCAACACGAGAAGCCCATTTCTCACCAAATGCTTTCTTCACCCAATCATACATTCCACCTTCAGATGGATATGTAGTACCAAGTTCTGCTGTTATCATTCCATATGGAACACAGAACCCAGCAATAAGTAGTAACCACCAAAAATATTGTGAGTTACCAATTGCGGCTGTAGGAGCAACTGATTCAACAACTAATGTAATACATACTGTTGCTAAAACGGCATCTAACAACCTAAATTTTTTCTTTTTAGCCATTTTAAATACTCCTCTAAATATTTAGATTTTTACGACAAATTTCAATTGTTTCATCTTTTTTACCCATGAAGTAAACAAGTAATGCACGCATAGCAGTTAAACGGTTTTCAGCTTCATCAAATACTATAGAACGTTCACAATCCATAACTTCATCAGTTACTTCTTCACCTCTAGTAGCAGGTAAACAATGCATGAACATAGCAGTACTTGAAGCTTTGTTTAATAAATCCATACTTACTTGATACTTTGGATAGAAAATACCCATACGTTCTTCTTCAGATAATTCTGATTCATATAAACCATACCAAACGTCAGTATATACGAAATCAGCCCCAACAATATCTTCAACATTGTCAGTAACTAAGAAAGAACCACCACTAACCTTGCAATTTTCTAAAGCAATGTTTTGGAAATGTTCATTCAATTGGAATCCCTTAGGTCCAAAATGAACAAAGTGTCCACCAAGTTTTGTAACGATCATCATTAGTGAAGCACAAACTTGAGTACAATCACCAACAAAGACAACTTTACAATCTTCAAATCTTTTTCCAGCAGGAAGATGTTCTAACATAGTTATTAAATCTCCCATTTCCTGTGTTGGATGATTGTAATCACTCATACCATTAATTACAGGAACATCTGCATATTTTCCTAAATTAACGATGGTTTCATGTTTTTGAACTCTAGCCATCAAAATATCAGTCAATCTAGACAAAGTCTTAGCAGTATCATGATAAGATTCATGAGCTCCAAGTTGAATTTGTCCAGGTGCTAAATATTGAGCATGTCCACCAAGTTGAGTCATCGCAGTTTCAAAAGAAACTCGAGTTCTAGTAGACTTTTGTTCAAAAATCATACCTAATGTCTTGTGATATAGTACATTAAGTGGATACCCAGCTTTTATGTTTTTCTTAATAAGAATACCTAAATTTGCTATTTCAAGTAACTCTTCTTTAGAAAAATCACTAGTATCAATAAAATCTCTCTTCATCTTTACACCTCCTATAATAAAATAATAGCACACCTAAAAAAAAATAAAAAGTTTTTTTTTTAAAAAACTTTTTACTTAATTAAAGCCCAAGTTTTATCATATAATTTTATCTTATTTCCAATGTTTTTTACAAAGAAACCATTCCTAATAATACCACTAGAAATATTAGCTGCAGGATTATCTAAATACCAAGAAGATAAGTACTTAGAAGCATCCTTATTTACATTTTTATATGGATATGCCTCTATTATTTTACTCATAACTTTACCATCTAAAATATAGTCAATAAATTGATATGCTTCACTTGTATTTTTACTCCCTTTAAGTATTGCAAAATTATCAACACTAAGAGCCATTCCCTCATCTGGATAAATTATTTCTATATTAGGATTTGCTTTCTTCGCAAGAGCTGCCTCAGCATTCCAAATAACCGCAATAGAAGCTTCCCCTGTAATTAAAAAGTTCTTAGGACTATCACTATCAAATGCCTTTACATTTTTCTTTAATTCAAGTAAAAACTCTCTTGCCTCATCAATTTCCTTAGTATTAGTAGAATTCATATCATATCCTAAAGCAAGTAGGCCCATTCCAATTACAATTCTTTGATCATCTAAAAGTACTATCTCATTTTTAAATTTACTATCCAAAAGATCACTATATGAACTAACTTCATCACTAATAACATCTCTATTAACCGCAATAAGTACTGTTGCTAAAACAAAAGGTAAACTATATCGATTATTACTATCATAGCTTAAATTTAAATAATTACTATCAATATTTTTATAATTATCTAACTTACTCTTATCAAGTTCTTGAAGTAACCCTCTACTCTTCATAATTTCTATCATATAATCACTAGGAAAGATCAAGTCATATGTTCCTTCTTTAGAGTTGGCAATCTTCGCTAAAAGTTCCTCATTCGATGAATAAGTTCCATAATTAACTCTAATACCAGTCTCCTTTTCAAAATCTCTAACCACCTCATCTGGAATATAAGAAGACCAGTTTAAAACATTAAGTACCCTTCCCTCATCTTTCTTACTACATCCAGATAATACTAAACACAAAAAACAAAGTACAACAAAAAGTTTTCTTTTCATTAATTACTCACCTTCTTCATCTTTCTTAAATTAATAAGAACTGATACAGTTAAAACAATAAATATAACTAACAACATCAAAGTAATTAAAGCATTAACATCCGGAGTAACACCTGTCTTTATAATTGAATATATTTGTAATGGCAATGTATTACTACCAGGCCCAGCTGTAAAATAACTAATAACAACATCATCCAAAGACAAAGTAAATGCTAATTCTGCTCCACTTAAAATACCAGGCATTAAAGAAGGAATAGTTACATATAAAAATGTTTTTAACTTACTAGCTCCTAAATCATTAGCCGCTAAAATTAAGTTTCCATCCATCTGTTCTAATATATTTCTAACATTTATAATTACAAAAGGTATAGAAAAAGATATATGTGCCAAAATCAAAGTAGTCATTCCAAGTTCTAATTTAAAAACTGTATATATAGCAAGCAATGATATACCTAAAACAATCTCAGGTATAACAACCGGTATATATAAAAGTCTATTAACAATTTTTTTTAATGGAAAATCATACTTATATAATCCATAAGCTGAAATAGTTCCAATAACAGTTGAAACTACTGTACTAACAATCGCTACAATTAAAGTATTTTTAAGTGCTAAAAGTAACGTTGTATTTTTAAATAACTCTCCATACCATTTCAAAGTAAATCCTTCGAATGTTATATTTAACTGTGATGTATTAAATGAAAATAGTATTAAAACAAATATTGGTAAGAACAAAAATACTAATACAATCCCAATAATTATATTATCTAATATTTTATTATTTCTCATTAAGCACCACCCAAATCATCCATTTTACCACCTAATTTTTTATAAACATAAATAATTATCGATGTAATAACTAAAAGTGCTACCGCAATAGCCGCCCCAAATGGCCAGTTACGTGCCGTTAAGAACTGATTCTTTATTAAATTTCCTAAAATCATAATCTTACCACCACCAAGTACATCTACAATAAAGAAGTACCCAAGAGCTGGAGTAAAGACCATTAAAGCCCCATTAAAAAGTCCTGAAATAGTAGCTGGATATATTATCTTCGTAAATATCTTCCATTTACTAGCCCCAAGATCAGATCCCGCTTCCAACAATGATTTAGGTATTGCTGAAACACTACTATATAAAGGCAACAACATAAATGGTAACAATGTATAAACCATTCCAATAATAATACCCAAGTTGTTATACATTAAATTTAATGGTTCAGAAATTATATGCATTGAAGTTAAAACATTATTAATAACTCCATTCTTTCTAAGAAGAACAATCCAAGCATACATTCTAATTAATGAATTAGTTAAAAATGGTACCATAACTACAGTCATTAAGACTTTCTGTTTAAATTTACTCTTATGAGAAACTGCTAAAACAAAAGGATAAGCAATCAAAATACAAATAATTGTTGTCACAATCGCAATAAGTACAGACTTTATAAAAATCTTAATATATACGGCATCAAACAACTCAATATAATTAACTAATGTAAAAGTATTAACAACACCTCCATAAGAATCACTCTTAAAAAAACTAATTCCAAATATATATAATAAAGGTAGAGCAATTAAAACTAATGTATAAACAATAACTGGTAAGGTAAATAATATCTTTACTATTTTATTCTTCATCACTATCACCATTTACATATATTTGATCTTCTACATCCCAAGATAAATATACTTCATCTCCTCTTTTAAAAGGACAGTCATTACCAAATACCATTACAGTCATTACCTTTTTACCTACTTTAGTTAATATCTTAGTCATTGATCCATTATAAGACTTTTCATATACTTTCCCCAAAACGTGATTACCCTTAGGTTTCTCAAATGAAACTCTTATATTCTCTGGTCTAACCATTATATAAATTTCTTCTAATGTTCCTCGAGGAGTCTTATCAATTTTAAAGACATCTCCCTCTTCTGTTAAAATAGCTTCCCCATCATCTATAACTTTTCCTTTAAATATATTAGAATCTCCTAAAAAGTTAGCCACAAATAAATTCTTAGGCTTCTCATAAACCTGTGTAGGAGTACCTATCTGTTCTATTTTACCTTCATTAAGTACAACTATTCGATCACTCATCGATAAAGCTTCATCTTGACTATGTGTAACATATATAAAGGTTATACCAAACTTTCTTTGTAATTGCTTTAACTCTATCTGCATCTGTTTTCTTAATTTCATATCCAAAGCTGATAATGGCTCATCTAAAAGTAATACTTTTGGATTATTAATAAGTCCCCGAACAATAGAAACTCGCTGTTGTTCACCTCCAGATAATTCACTAGGAAATCTTTTTTCATAGCCTTCTAAATGTACTAATTCCATCATTTCCTTTACTGCTTTTTTTATCTCTTCTTTAGGAACTTTCTTCATCTTTAACCCAAACCCAATATTATCTTCAATTGTCATTAATGGAAAAAGTGCATAATTCTGAAATATTGTATTAACTTCTCTTTCTTGTGGATCTAAATTAGTAACATCTACATCATTTATATAAATCTTTCCTGATGTAACCGAATCAAGTCCTGATATTGCTCTTAAAATTGTTGTCTTTCCACACCCAGATGATCCCAGTAATGTTAAAAATTCTCCTTCATAAACTTCTAAATTAATATCTTTAATTACTTCCTTATTTTCATAACTCTTGCAAAAGTTTTCTAATCTAACAATTACCTTCTTCACTATAATCACCCTATTCTAGAATAAGTATAAAATAATTTCAAAAAAAATAAAAGAAAATAATTAAAAAATTATCTTCTACTTAAAATTATCTTTTTATTTTTACTGTTTCCTGTCTTCAGTAATATTACTAAATTAGATATAACTACAATACTTTCTGCTAAAACATTCGCAAAACTTGCACAATACAAATCGTAAACAATCCATAAAATATAAGTTACAACCCCTAAAAACACGACTTTCTTCCCATGATATGTTAAAGCAAACCCATCATTAACCGATGCTAGTATTGAAAATAAAGACCAAATCCCATCATAACTAAATATTCCAATTACTGCATACACTGGCAAAGTATAAAGAAAAGTCTTTTTATCATCCCTAAACTTAATATATAAATAATCTCTAACTATCTCAAAACATATTACAAAAAGTCCTGTATAAGCCCCTAAAAATATATAGTTAAGCAAGAAGAAAACTCCCGATACAACCTGTAAAACAAGTAAATTATCATTCTTATTCTTCCAATAACTAATTATCAAAAATAACCAAGCAAGTACCGCTGTAATCTGTGCTAAGTAAAAATTTAAATCCAAGTAAATACACCTTCTTATATTACAAATTTAACTAACCAAACCAAAATAATACCTACATATAAAACCCCTGCTACATAAAATAATAAACTATAAGTACCATAAGCAACTTCTCTTAAAATTTTATTAGTACTAATCTTACTATAAAATACTGATATTATAGTAAATACAATAGTTGCAATCAAAGAAACAATCAAACTCTTCTCTAAATCTTTATTTATATATGTATAAGTAATTTGATTATGTCCTTTATCTACTTTAACACCTAATAGCCCTCCATACATCTTAATTGTATCAGTACTATCTCCATTAACTACCACACTATAATTATCACTATAAGATATTGGTAAAACTAAGTAACCATCAGTATTAACATTACTATCAATAGTAATCTTATTTTTATCAAACTTAATACCTAAATCAGTTTTATTATTTAAAATAAACTCTTCATACTTACTAACATCCATACTAGCAATACTTAATTTCTCAATATCAATCGGTTTAATTAATTTAACTTTAATATTAATATCTTGATTCTCATAAACACCTAAATCATAAATACCATTACTAGTCTTAGTAGGATAATTATCACTATATAACTCATCATTAATATAAATCATCATCACATTACTAACACTACCCTTAATACTCTCCTCCATTGTTAAAGCTAAATCTAAATATAAAATACGCTTCTCTTTAATACTAACATTATATTCTATATAATTATCATTACTCTTAATAATACATTTAGCACTATTCTTAGTATCTATATTTTTTATATTACTAATATCATAAACACTAAATAGATCACTATTACCAGTAATACTTTCATAAATCTTATTTTGATAACTAAAAGTATCACTCTTATCTAATTTAAAATTATTACGTGCAAGATACCCATATCCAATATCATAATTTAACTCATAGAAATTATATCCATAATCACTACTTTTTAAAGTATAAAAACCACTATCAATATCTCTATCTGTAAGAAAATACTTATTAGAAACTAAACTATCACTAAATAAAGTTCCTCCACTAGAAAAGATCATTGTCCAAAAACTAGAATATCCAAGGCCCTTATAAAACTCTAATGAATTTCTACTTACTAGTGAAGTAAAATGATCAAGTGCTTGATAATTACTAACAATCCCCTCATTAACAACAAAGTCATCTATATTCTTTATATCTGTCTTTAATTTATAATAGTTACTGCTTTCTTTATTTTCAACTTTTTCAAGTATTCCAAAAGAATTTTTAATCATCCCCTGATAATCTCTAAGTCCAATATATAAAAATGCATTAAAACAAATATTACTAATTATAACTATATACATTAAAACTATATAAGTCTTTTCTTCTCTAAATATATTAAGAATAAAACACACTCCAAATATAACTATAGATAATAAACTAAGTATTATAAAAGCCTTCTTTGCATATATCATTGAAATACTATAAACTGCTACTTCTAAATCTTTATATACAAACCTAAATACAATAAAATATATTCCTATTAAAAGAATAACACTAACTACTCCAAGTATTATCTTTAACTTCTCATCTAACTTATTTTTTATATTTTTATTATTAGTACTAAAGAAATATGCTCCTCCAACAACTAATAAATAAAATAATATAAAACCATATCTATTAGGAAAGAATGAATATGACATAAAATGAAATACTTTATTTAATGGTTCCACTATATAAGGTATAACTAATACTAAAAGTGCTGGTATATACCACTTTAAAAACTTCTTATTATTCTTTCTCTCAACTATTAAAAGCATTGTAAATACAACTAATAATATTGATATATTAAAGTAATTTAACTTATCAAATAAACATCCTAGTAAATTATTAAATATATTTTTAGATATATTAGTTCTAGCCGATCCAAATATCTGTCTTAAAGCAGGATATGTAATAAATAAAGACATAAACATTGGTAGTATTGTATAAATTCCAATACTAAGCATAGCTCTTTTCTGATCTTTTTTTTCTACATTATTCTTTATATAAATAAAAGCTAATAAGAAAATAAATATAATCATTATATAAGATAAGTAAAAAGAAAAACAAATAGTTGAAAATAATGTAACCCCATACATAATAGGCTTATCTTCATCAATTAATTTTTTAAGTCCCACTACAATTAAAGGAAACATATAAACTACATCCATCCAAGATGTAATCTGATAACATACAAGTGTATATCCACTAAAAGCATACAGTAATGATAATGGTACAAACATTAAGTTATCTTTTTTAAAAATATATTTTAAAGAATATAGACAAGTAATACTAGATAAAATTATTTTAAGTGCTACTACTAAGGAAATTGCTAAATAAATATCATTTCTTTTAAATAAAAGAACAACTAAGTTAATTGGACTAACTAAATAATAAGCAAATATTCCAAAAAAGTTTTCTCCTGCTCCAGAAGTATAATCAACAAGTAATGATCCACCTCCTCTTATAGTATCCCATAAATGATAAAAAAGAGCTGATACTTGCGTATATAGATCACCAGTTAGGACTGTATTATTTCCAAATGGATAAATCCCAAAATACACAAATAAAACACTCAATATAAAAGTAGAAATCCCTCCCACTATAAAATAATCTCTAAACTTCTTCATATACTACTCCTCTACATATAAAATGTATCAACAACTATCTATAAATCTAAAATTATTATAACATGACCGCCTTATTTTTCCTATGAATAAATAAAAAAATTATTCTTTAACACAAAACCTTTTCCAACATATATTGCACTAAAAAAAGAGATATGCTATAATCTATACATCGGCTATGACTAGGAAAAGTAATTTTATAATTTATTTTAGAGAGTTATCATTGGGTGAAAGATAATATAAATATCAAATGAAAAGACACCTACGAGCCACTTATCTGAACTAATAGTAGGACAAGTCGGATTAAACCGTTATCCATAATAAGTGATTATATATTAACCAAATTTTTATATAATAAGTTGGGTGGTACCGCGGATATTAACAGTTATTCGTCCCTTTGTGGATAATAAACTGTTTTTTTATTATATATTTTAAAGGAGGTTAATTATGAAAAAGATATATTTTAAAAATCTAAACGAATATTTAGAACAAGAAATAACTATCGAAGGTTTTGTTGATAATATTCGTATCTTACAATATGTAGATTTTCTAATTATCAGAGATACAACTGGTAAAGTTCAAGTAACTATTGAAAAAAACACTTCAAATGAATTTTTAACTAAAATAGTTTCTACTATTACTCCAGAAAGTACCGTAAAAATAACTGGAATTCTACATAAAAATGATAAAGTAAAACTAAATAACATGGAACTTATTCCAACAAACATAACTGTAACTAGTAAATGTTTAGAAGAATTACCTCTAAACTACAAAGATAGCAAGTCCGCAGCTATTGATACTAGATTAAACTACAGATTCTTAGACTTAAGAAGTGATAAAAATATTCTTATGTTTAAAGTTCAAACTTGTATGATTAATGCCATGAGAGAGTTTGTTGTCAAAAATAATTTTACAGAAATCCACACACCTAAAATTATTAGTGCCGCAAGCGAATCTGGATCAGAAGTTTTTGAAGTAAACTATTTTGGTAGAAAAGCCTATCTTGCTCAAAGTCCCCAGTTTTATAAACAAATGGCCATGTGTGCCGGTTTTGAAAAAGTCTTTGAAATAGCTCCGGCTTTTAGAGCTGAAAAGTCTAATTCATACAGACATACAACTGATTTCACATCATTTGATATTGAAATGAGTTATCTTAATAATCTAGACGAATTAATGGACTTTGAAGAAAATCTCTTTATAGCAGGACTAAAAGCTGTAAAAGAAAAATATGGAAAAGAAATAAAAGAACTTTTCAATGTTGAAGTAATAGTTCCAACTAAACCATTTCCAAGGATCAAACTAGAAGAATTATATAAAATTCTAGAAAAAGAATATGGTTATAAAATGAACTATGAAGATGTTGGTGATATGAATGCTGAATCCGAAAAATTAGCTTCTAAATACGTTAAAGAAAAATATGATCATGAATTTGTCTTCATTACCGATTTCAGTGCTAAAAAAAGAGCTTTCTATCATAAAAGAGAAAACGGTATTCCTCAAGGAGCCGATCTTATCTGGAAAGGTTGTGAAACAACCACTCTAGCTCTAAGAGAAAATAACTATGAAACACTATGCAAACAAGCTAAAGAAAAAGGTCTAGATCAAGATGTAAAATTCTACCTAGAATTCTTTAAATATGGTTGTCCTCCACATGGTGGCTTTGCTATTGGAGTAGATAGAATAACTATGTTATTATTAGAAACTGGTTCATTAAAAGAAACAATGTTTATATTTAGAGGCCCTAGTAGATTAGAACCATAAACTACTTGAAAAAAACTCATGTAAATGTTATTATGAATATGTCAAGGAAACTTGTACAAAATATTAAAGGGAATACTTAATGTTTGTAAGGATTAAGTACTCACCAAAAGTGGTTTTGCACCTAGTCACATACAGTGATTAAGTGCTTTTATTTTTTTATTATCACTTATAAAGTAGAATAATAAGAAGTGTAATGATAATAAATAATCCAATTACTAAAAAATCTACTTTCTTCATTATCATCATCTCCTCTCTTTAGAGGTAAGCACTTAAATTCATTAATGTATTCCCAATTATATTATTAGAAAAAAAATCGAGGTTTCCTAGAAAAAAATTAAAAAAAATAAAAATTTTTATCTTGTTAAACAAAAACATCTATGATACGATAAATATATCAAGGAAACTTGAATAAAATAAAAATGGAAATACTTAATGTTTGTAAGGATTAAGTACTCACCTATATGGGTATTGCACCTAGTCACATACAGTGATTAAGTGCTTTTTTGTTTATCATTACTTATAAAGTAGAATAATAAGAAGTGTAATGATAATAAATAATCCAATTATTAAAAAATCTACTTTTTTCATTATCACCACCTCCTCTCTTTAGAGGCAAGCACTTAAATCCATTAATGTATTCCCAATTATATTATTAGAAAAAAAATCGAGGTTCCCTAGAAAAATTTAAAAAAAAATAAAAAAACTTCAGCAAAATAAGTTGAAGTTTTTTCATACAAAAAAATGGCGTCCCCGATGTGATTTGAACACACGACCTATCGCTTAGGAGGCGATCGCTCTATCCAACTGAGCTACGAGGACAAAACCACTAAAAAAATTATAACACCAAACCTTTATCTTTAAAAGACATATTTAACTATTTTTACCAATAACACCCCTAGTCAGTAATAACCCTATTAACCGCTACATCATGCTCTTCATTAAACTCTAAATCACATAAACACTCCTTGTAACAAACCCCAATACTAAAAACACCACTTCTACTAAGAAACCTATCATAAAATCCTCCTCCATAACCAATCCTGCAGCCATACCTATTAAAGCAAACTCCCGGAGTAATACAAAGAGCTTTTGAAAAATCACTTATCTTCTCATTCCCAACAGGTTCCAATATATTTTTATACCCCTCAACTAAATCATTAAAACTATCAATCCTATAAAAATCCATCTCTTTTTCACAAACTCTCGGTACATAAACATTCTTACCATTATCCAAAAAATAATTAATAAGTCTTCTCGTATCAACTTCATCCTCAAAAGATACATATATCAATATATCTCTAGCAAGAAGGACCATTTCATCACTAATAACCTTATTAAAAATAAGATCATCCTTACAGCTCTTATCTAAAACTCTTTTTCTAATATTTAAATACTTTCTTCTTAAATCTCTCTTCATACTAAAATAATACACCAATCCACTAAAAAATACTACAATAAAAGACTAGTAAAACTAGTCTTAATCTTGTAATTTATATCTCTTGTACAACTGTAATAATCATTGGTTTAGCACCAGTTTCTTTATAAAAAAACTTACCAAGTACATCTCTAACATCATTTTTAATCTTAGAATAATCTACTCTACTAGCACCAACATCAATATTAGACTCAATTGTTTCTCTAGAAATTCTCTTAGTCTCTTCTAATAAATCCTGGCTTTCTTTAACATAGATAAATCCTCTAGTAAGTATCTCAGGTCCCCCTATTATAGCTTTACTTTGTTTATCTAAAGTACAACTAATAATAACAATACCATTCTCACCAAGCATTTCACGATCTTTTAATACTAAGTCTCCAATATCACCATTACTATTACCATCTATTAAGATTTCATCAACTTCAACATGCTCAGTTGAATTAGTATTTTTACCATCAACTAATTCTAAAACATCACCATTTTGTTTTAAAATAATATTTTCTTTTGGTATACCTAACTCTTCTGCTATTTCAGCATTAGCATATTGATGACGATACTCACCCTTAACTGGGAAATAGTATTTTGGATTCATCAAATTAATCATTAACATTAAGTCTTCACTAGAAGCATGATGTAATAAATGTTTCTTACTAGATAATGAAACAGCATTAGCTCCAAGCATTGCGATCTCATCCATTATAAGAGCAGTTCTCTTTTCAATTCCAGCATAACTAGGTTCAGTAATAAAAATAGTATCTGTATCTTTAATCTTAATATAACGATCAAAACCATGTATTATTCTTTCCAAATTAGCAAAAGGTTTTTCCTTCTCATCAGAAATAAATACTACAACATCCTTATTATCAAGATCACTTAAACTACCAATTCTACTTTTATCAATCTTTAAATATCCATCATCAATTGCTCCATTGATAGTCTCTTGTAAGCTCTTACCCATAATAACTATTTTTCTATGAGTCTTAGAAACCTCATTAAATATTTCTTGTACTCTATAAAAGTGTGAAGAAAATATTGTTGCGATTATTCTATTAGGATTATTAGAAAGAACTTCTCTAATAAATCCAGCCACTCTATTATTAGGACTAGTATGTCCAAATCTATCAGCATAAATTGACTCAGTCATTAAACATAAAACACCTTGTTTACCAACATAAGCAAGTTTACCAATATCTGTTTTATATATATCAGGAACAGTTGAATCAAATACAAAGTCTCCTGTATAAACAATAGCTCCATCCTCAGTATATAAAACATAACAAACAGCATCCGGTATAGAATGTGTAACACTTATTGGAAATAAAGCATTCTTACCAAAAGTAAGTTTAGAATGAGGTCTAATCTCCTTAAACTTCGTTCTCTCTATTTCTTCTTTAGTCATATCTTTCTTTACAATCTCAAGTGTAAGTTTTGTACCATATATAGGTATATCTGGTAACTTTGCCAATATATCAGGAACAGCACCCATATTAGATTCATGTCCATGTGTTAAAAATACACCCTTAATATTCTTTTTATTCTTAATTAAATAGTCAAAGTTTGGAATGATATAATCAATTCCTAAATTTAAATCATTATCGTACTTTAATCCAGCATCAAAAACAAAAATATCACCATCTACGTTAACAACATACATATTTTTTCCATTTTCATTTAATCCGCCTAAACTAAATATTTTTATTTTACTCATTAATATCTCCTTTCTTAAATACATCTCTTTTTAAAATTAATAAATGATATAAAGGCAAAGGTATAAATTACAACAGCCATTATATCATTAATTTTCCTATTTTTCAAATTATCAACTGTTTTTTTTGCTAATAACTAAGAAAATATCATCAAATAATTCTATCTAGCTAACTTATTTAATGCCACTTTTGCCGCTTCTTGTTCAGCTTCCTTCTTAGTACTACCAACTCCTGTACCATATACAATATCATCTATTCTAACTTCTACTGTAAATGTTCTATCATGTGCTGGTCCATCTTCTGATACTAAATCATATATTAAACTTTGTTGTGTCGTTTGAACATATTCTTGTAATGAACTCTTATAATCACTAAAGAATGTTACATTAGGATCTTCTATATAAGGAACTATAATATTAAGAACAGTTCTTCTAGCCGTAGCATAACCTAAATCTAAATAAATTGCTCCCATCAAAGCTTCAAATATATCAGCAACAATTGCTTTCTTATATTTTCCACCCTCTTTTTCTTCTCCATGACCAACTTTAATATATCTATTCAAGCCTAAATTAGTAGCGTATTCATATAAAGCATTCTCACATACATAACTAGCCCTAACTTTAGTCATTTCTCCTTCATCTTCATTTTCACACGAATATAAATAATCAGCAATAACTAAATCAACTACTGAGTCTCCTAAAAACTCTAATCTCTCATAATCAGCTTTAGCTCTATGTTCATTAGCATAACTACTATGTAAAAAAGCTGTATTATAAAGTCTTAAATCTTTCGGTTTAATACCAAGTTTTTCAAATAATTCATCCATAATCTTCACCGAATATAATTATACCAAAATTAATTAATTTAGTATACTTATAATTGATATTTTATTTGAATTATAGTAAAATTAAAAAAGCAAGATACAAATAAATATGAAAGGCAAATATATGAAAAAATTCTTAATATCACTAATAAAACTATATAAAAAAATGCCTTTATCATCTCATGCATCTTGTAGACATATACCAACTTGTTCAAGCTATGCTATTGAAGCTATAGAAACTCATGGTTCTATAAAAGGTTCTTATTTAACTATAAAAAGAATATTACGTTGTAATCCATGGGGAACATCTGGATATGATCCCGTACCAGTAAAGGAGAAAAAGAATGAAAAAAACACCTAAATTTATATTATTATTTATACTAACTATTTTTACATCAGTTTTATTAACTGGTTGTACCGATGATAACATGGATAATATCCAAATATATGTTACTAATTATGCTAACGAATACATAACAAAAGAACTCTATGGTGAACATGCTACAGTAACTTCTATTTACCCTGATGGAATAGATATTACTAATTATAAAGTTAGTGATAAGCAGAAAAAAGATTATAGTAAATCAGATTTGTTTATCTACAATGGTTTAATCGAACGTGAAAGAAATATGGCAATCGACTTACTTACTCTAAACCCAGACTTAAAAATAATTGATAGTTCAGATGTCTTAGAAACAGACTACTCTCCAGAAGAGTTATGGTTAAACCCGTCTTCACTATTAATGATGGCTCAAAACATAAGAATTGGTTTAGAAGAATACGTTTCTAGTACTTATCTAAAAAAAGATATTGATGAAGCATACGATCAATTAAAAATAAAACTATCAGAGTTAGATGCTGATTACCGTTTAACAGTAGAAAATACTACAAATAAAAAAATAGTCGTTGATAATTCAGCATTAAAATACTTAGAAAAGTTCGGACTAGAAGTTTACTGTATCGATAGTGATGCTACTGATAAAACAATAAGTGATGTTAAAAACTTAATCGAAGAGAAAAAAATAAATTACATCTACACTTTTAAAAATGATAATCTAAGTGATAACGCTAAAGAAATATTAGAAGAATATGCAAATATTAAAAGACAAGAATTACATAAATTAGATAATATTTCAGATGAACAAAGAGCAAATAAAGATACTTATGAAAGTCTAATTACAGAAAACTTAGAATTACTAAAACAAGAATTATATCAATAAAAAAGAGTTTGTCTTTTTACAAACTCTTTTCTTTTACTCTTATAAAAAGTTAATAGCGTTAATATCGTCATTAATAAGTTGAACTAAAACAGAAACATCATAATTATTAAAAGCCTTAACAATACTCTTATAATCAATTAAAAATACTTCTAACTTATAAATAAGTAATCTATTTATTGCCTCAATCCCAATACTCTTAAAATATTCAAGTACCTTAACTGCATTAGCCTCATTACAAATAAAATTATAAACTAAACTATCATCATTATAATCTTCTATTTCTACAATAACATCCTTAGAAATACCATTATCAATTAAAAAATCCATTCATATCACCTTTATTTAATAGCGTCTTTTATTAAATCATATAACTTATTATAATTATCTTCACTAATAATAGTATTATAAGAAACACTAAACATAAAACTATCTAAATTACTCATAATACCATTCTTAATTAATATATTAAATATTCTAAGTACTTTAATCTTAGATATTCTAATACCATCAAAATTATACATTAATGGTTCCTGATCATCTGAAAAAGTATTAATCTTTTGAATATATCTATTATCAAATATATCTACATCAATTACTCTATATTTATTCTTTTCTAAAATATTTTTATACTTATCTTGATCCTTAAATTTAGGAATAAAAGTATTAGTAACACTAACTTTATTAGTATCTGTAATACCCATATAAGCTTCTCCAAATCTATTATTAATATCTCCCTGTAAGCATAAATATTCTCTATTATTACTAATAATTCTTCTAAAAGCCCTATCTTCACCCTCTAATACATTAGAATAATACATACTATAAAATATAACATCAAAAGCACTACTAATAGTCTTAATACAACTTAAATTATCTCTTAAATACTTAATACCATAAGGATGCACTTCTATAAATTGATCAACTATATCACAAAACCTAATTGAAGTAAGAGCACTAAGAGAAGAATCAATCAATCTCTTATTCTTAGTAAATGAAAAACCATACTCTAAAAACATTTCTAAATTATTATAAAGTCTTTCACTATCTACTATTAATACTTGTGGATACTTATCTAAAATACTCTTTAGTGATAAACCATATCTTTCTAATAGTAACGTATTATTTCTAAATTTCTCAGCTGTCCCAACTATATAAGGTTTATCTTCACTAAATATAGAATAATCAACTATTTTAAAACGATTAGTCTTTTCTCTATTAAATTCAGTATTATCTTCACTAATAAAAACACTAGGTATTTTAAATAACTTTTCTACCAAAACATTTTTACCCAATATAAACTTCATAGTTCTAGCAATACTCTCTTTATCTCCAGCTAGTACTAAACTCATTAAAAAGTATCCATTTTCTTTCTCATCTATTTTAATATTTAATTGATAAAGTACACATAAAACTTCCTTTATCTTTCCAATAACACCAAACTCCAATATCTTATTTTGAAATCCAGTATCTAACCTATCAAAATCATATCCATACTTTTTAAAAATACCTTTAACTTCTCCAATATCAATATTTCCATATCTAGCAATTTCCATATTATTAGTAAAACCAATTTTATAATTAAAAATATTCTTATTATACTTAATAAGAGAAACTAATAAATCTCTTTTAACATTCTCTTCTAATTTATTATCATTAAATAAAGTATTTAACGTATCTAAATCCGTAATAAACTTTGTATTTTTAGGATTATTTAACTTAGTAGAAAGACTCTTATACTTCTCATTAACATTAGTCAACTCTTCTATATCAATATCATTATTAGTATTATAATCTTTTCTAACTAAAATATATTAATGTAAATAATTTAAAAATCTATCTAAAACTTCATTCTGCACATCATCTAACAAAATATTAGTACCATTAATAGAATTAAGTTTAAGTATAGTCATAATTACATTTAACTCTTCTATCATATCTTGTTTTTCTTCATCACTAATTGAAAAACCAAGTACTATATTCTTAATCTTTTCAAAAGACATTGTTGAAACATTTAAAGTAGTAATAAAAAGTAACTTTTCTAACTCCTGTTTTTCATCTAGATAATCATCTCTATATAAATGATAATCATGAATTAATTTTTTATTATTTGTAATATTTTTTCTAAGTAATTGTACCAAATAACCACAATTCATGTCTATCACCTACTCTTTATTCTTTTTATCTAACTTAGAACTATTCTTTATAGTTGTAACAACACTCTTATAATCATCTTCCATAGTAGCGTTAGTTAAATAAATATTATCACTTGCTCTTAAAATACTACTAAGTCCAGAAACCATTAAAAAGTTATTAATATCATCATCAATATTACCTCTTTCTTTACTAAGTACTGCTTTATAATAATCAAGTTCATTAGTAAAAATAATCATTAAAACATCAGTCTTTAAAGTATCACTCATATTTAAAGATTCAATTATTTCTCTTAAATTATCAATACTTTTAACACATACTTTATTATGATCACTTAAAAAGTACTTTTTAGCTCTCTTTAAATTATTCATTCTAAGTAATAACTTTTCTTCTTCATCCTTATCTTCATCACTTTGAAATACTGTCTTTAAAAGAACTTCTCTAAACTTCAAAATCTCATCACTAATAGTTTTATATTGTGATGTATCATATAACTTATTTTTACCAAGATAATATAAGTTTTTTAACTGTTGCTGAAAGATATCCTTCTCATCACTAGTAGAAAAAGTCTTACTAAGTAACCAATCAAATTTCTTCTTCTCTTCAATACTACTCTCCATATAATATGAAGCCAGTAATAAAGTATTAGAATCTACTAAACGTAATATATCTTCTTTATAAGACTCTATATTACGAGATGTATTAAAATTATTTAGTTTTATTTGTATTGTTGTTAATTCTAAAGACAACTGATCTAAAACTTGTTTTAAAGTATCATTATATTTTAGCATCACTTCACCCCAATACCCTATTCTTATAGAAAATTATACTACAAAAAAATAGAAAAAGGAATGACTTTTGATCAATTCCTTATCGCTTTTTCTACCTCTTTAAAAATAGTATTAATCATCTTATCAAAACCTTCTCCAATTAACCTAGAAATACCAAGTCCCATCTTTGATAAATTATTATTATAGTTTTTCTCTTTCGTTAAATAGTTCCCCGCAATAATCTCTTTTCCATCAGAAACATCTCTTTCAAACCTCTCAATTGCCTCTTTTGTAAGAGTAGTCTTCCTCTCATTAGAAATATTATAATAACCAGTGTACTGTCCAAAGTATAAAGCAAAAAATAGTATTACAATAATAATTCCTAAAAACCTTACTATGTATTTAGCCTTCATCAGTCTTAATCACCTCCAAAAAACATTCTGCAAATGCTAAAGTCGAGTTTAAAACTTCTGATGGAGTATTTTCATATCCTCCTATTTCTATTAATATTGTTCTATTAGAAAAGTCTTGATTATAAACACCATTAACTCCTACCCCTCCTTTCTTATAAATACCTTTAGATAAACCAGGATACTTTTCATTCATAAGATTATTAATTTTTTCAGTAAACGCTAAATTTTCTTCATAATTATCATTTTCAAGTCCAATTAAAAAAATAGTTTTTGCAAAAACTTTGCCATCAATCATAACAGAAGTTCTACTTTTATCTAAACTATCTCTATGTACATCAATAAAGTATTTTAAACTAGGGTTATTTTTAAAAGCTTCTTCCATTAAAATTCTACTAGCCATATAACTATAAGAATAACGCCATCCATTCCTATTTAAGATTTCTTTAATATTTCCCTCCTCAACTAAAGAAATATATCCCTTATCTTTAAAAAGACCTTCTAATACATAATCAGCAAACATTACTGTAGGAGAAACACTATATTCAGCAAAACTACTAGGGGCATATTCTTCTCCTTGATGAGAATTATATATATAAATAGTTGGTAAAGTCTGACTAGTATTATCCAAATTAGGTTTCTCATTAAAAACCTTCTCTACCTTAAAATAATTATTATCTAAAAATAAAACAGGCGTACTAAACATCTTTTTAACTCTCTTAATTATTCCCTTATCTTCACTACTATCACTATATTGAAGTAATACTTCTACCAATCTCTTATCATCAATACTAATATTACTCTTATTTAAAAGATGAAAAGTAATTATTAAAGATCCAATAAAAAATGCCAAAAAGAGTACTATTTTAAGTACTCTAAATCTTTTTCTCTTTCTAGTAATAAATCTCTTTTTCATCTTATCACCAAATTAAATATACTAAAGATCTTCCACTTAATTTGTCGTATTAAAGGCATCATGCAAACTTTTATTAATACCATTACCAATAAGCATACTAAGTTTTTCTATTATAAAATCAATCTCTTTTGGTGTAACCATCATATTAAAATTAATTGGTGTAAGTACTTCATAAAATAACTTATCTAACTCCTCCTTACTTAAAGTACCAACCATTCCTAAAATTCTTTCCTTATCAATATCACTTAAATTTATCTCTTGTCCTCTATAATCTTGCTTATCTTCCATAACAAGTTTTAACTTCGGATTATTAATATTTTCTAACTTATAACTAAAATGTTTAAGCATATAATTAAAAGTATCTGATACTATTACAGTAGCTTCTACTATTGTTGGAACTCCTATCGCAATAACTGGTATATTTAAAGTCTTTGTACTAATTTCCCCTCTATTATTATAAACTCCAGATCCCGGACTAATACCAGCATCAGATATTTGAATAGTTCTATTTACTCTCTCAATACTTCTAGCAGCTAAAGCATCTATCACAATAAGTAAATCTATTTTTAAAAATGAAACCAAGTTATTTATTAATTCTGAAGTTTCAATCCCCGTAACCCCTGTAACTCCAGGTTTAAAAGAACAAACATTACTATAACCATCTTCAACTTCTCCCAAAGAAAATAAATGTCTTGTAACTAAAATATTATTAATAGTATCTGGTCCTAAAGCATCAGGCGTGGACTTATAATTACCAAGTCCCACTACTAATATCTTTTTATCTTTAACATCACCAAGTATCTCTTTTAATTCAGTTATAAAAGTCTTTTCAACCATCTTATAATTATCTTTATCCGTAACATCTAAAAAACTAATTGTTACATATCTTCCAGAATCATCACACTTTTTCTCAACCGAAATGTTTTTATTAACAGTATAACTACTATCAGATTTATACCCATCACCTTCAACTACTAGATCAGTTCTACATTTATATTTTCCTAAATCAATCGTATGCATATTTCTTCACCATTAATAATATTCACAATTTTTATAACTTTTATTTGCATTTTTACTATATATTTGATAAAATTAATGTGTTTACAAAAAGTGAGGTGAAAATATGCCAAATATTAAAAGTGCAAAAAAACGTATGCGTTCAAGCGTAAATAAAACTAACGTTAATACACTAGTAAATTCAAGTATGAGAACTGCTATCAAAAAATTTGAAAAAGAAGCAAAAGCTGGTAACAAAGAAGCAGCAAGTAACAACTTAAATATTGCTATTCAAAGAATTGATAAAGCTATGTCATCAGGTTTAGTACATAAAAACAAAGCAGCTCGTTTAAAATCAAGATTAACAAAAATGAAAAACGGAATGAATTAAGAGTCGTATCTACGACTTTTTATTTTGCTTTACAATAATAAGAATTTAAGATACAATTAATCTAGAATAAACGGAGGGCATATGAAAAAAGCTGTCAAAAAACTAGTTAACTTAGGTCTAACAATGATAATTATAGGAGTAATTCTAACTCAAAAAGATACAATCATTACTTTTATAAATTCTTATTTTAATTTAAATAATCAAAGTGTAACTCTAGGAGAAAAAAATAAATATTATCGTAACTACGACTTCTCTTATGTTCAAAATACTGATAATTTTACTCCAGAGTGTCGTCAAGATATTTTAAATATTTATTATACAGCTATAAATGCCGGTAAAAATATTTTTACTTTTTACTGTTCTAAAGACTATACAACCTGTCTAGATGATATAAAAGAACTTGCTAATAATCAAGAAACTCTATCTTATATAAATAACTTTGTTCATCCCTACAATGGTTTCCAACATATTGAAACAGAATATGATAGTCTTGGTAAAATAACTTTAACTATTCATAAAAGTTATACGGAAAAAGAAATAACTGAAATAGAAAAAAAACTAGACTACATAGAACAAAATGTCTTAGATAAAAATAAATCTACTATTGAAAATATTAAAGCTGCTCATGACTATATAATAAATAATACCAAATATGATATAGATAAAAAAAGTAATGGTACTACAAACTATGAATCAGATATCGCTTACGGTCCATTAATACAAGGCTATGGAATATGTGGTGGTTATACCGATGCTATGGAATTAGTCTTAGAAAGAATGAATATTATAAGTTACAAAGTTGCTAGTGAAAACCATATCTGGAACGGTGTTAACTTAGATAATAAATGGTATCATCTAGATTTAACTTGGGATGATCCAGTAACACCAGATAATAGTCAAATTCTTGATAATAGTTTCTTCTTAATAGATACAAATAAACTATTAGAAATAGAAACAACAGAACATCAATTCAATCAAGATATCTATACAGAACTAAAATAAGTCAAAAGAAAAAGAGATTTCAAATCTCTTTTTTTTAGTTTGTATTATAAATAGTATTGGTGAATATTCAGCAACACTATTTGACAAAGAACCCTAAATTTTCTACTTCTCTATATATTCATAAACTTCTTCTACTGTCTTTGAAAAGTCTTCAAAATTAACATCAAACCATTTAGTATCAAATTGATGATTAAAGAAAGTATATTGTCTTTTAGCGTAACGTCTAGAATCTAACTTAATTGCCTCTATTACCTCATCTAAAGAACTTTCTTTATAAAAGTAATTATAAAACTCTTTATAACCTATCCCTGTATTTAAAACTCTAGAAGTTAAATACTTATCTTTTAAACCCGTAACTTCCTCTACTAATCCTTCCTTAATCATTTTATCAACTCTCATATTTATACGTTCATATAAATAATCTCTATCAGTAGTTAATCCTATAACTTTACAAGGATATAATAATTTACTTTTCTCAGTAACAATTTCTTCTCCATTTTCTAACTTATTTAAAAGTCTAATTAAACGTTGTCTATTATTAACATGAGGAATATCTTCTACATTATAAGACTTAATCGTTTCTACCAACTCTTCATTACTTAAATCTTTATAATCATTATTATTAGTACCTTCTACAAACTTATAATCATATAAAGCTGCTCTTATATATAATCCTGTACCACCCACAATAATAATTCTTTTCCCTCTTTTACTAATATCATCAATTTTTCTTCTAACATCCTTCTGATATTCATAAACTGTATAATTATCATCTACATCACAAATATCAATTAAATGATGTACTATTCCTTCTCGCTCTTCTACAGTAGGTTTAGCACTACCAATATCAAGTCCTCTATAAATCGCAACTGAGTCTCCATTAATAACTTCAGCATCTATTTTTTTAGCAAGTTCAATACTAAGCTTTGTTTTCCCAACTCCAGTCGGACCAACAATAACTATAATCTCTTTCATAAAATCATCTCACTTCTTTGTATAAGTAACAATACTATCTCTACTCCAAGGAAGTCCCTGAGTACCCTTAAAATCAATAACATCAAAACCATCACTACCTAAAGTCTCACGTACTCTAAAAACATCATATGAAGCCGAAGGAAATATTTGTTTTAATCTCATTCTCTTAAGTCTTTCATTAGTCTTAATCTTATCTATTGAATGATCATATAAATAAAGTAATTGTAATATTCCACCATCATTTAAATGGCTCTTCCATTCCTCAAAATTACTTTCTAATATCCAGTAAGGATCATCATTAGGAAAAAAATATTCAATATAATGAAGTATATTAGAAAAAAACATTCTATCAAACTTTTTATCTCCCATACTATCACTCATTCTAAATATATCACCTACAACAAAAGAAACATCATCATTCCTAAGTCTTTCTCTTAACAACTGATATGATTCTTCATCTTGTAAATATTTATTAAAACTAGTAATAGCCTCTTCTGAAAAAAAGTCAGCAGTAAGTTGAACATCTTTAACTAAAGAAACCTCATCAATTAATTGTTCTCTTGGAACAGATAGAATTAAATCTCTTTTAATTTTATAAAATTTAGAAGTATCTGGATTTATATCAAAAACAGTAATCTTACCAGCGCCACATACTAAAGCATTAAATACTTGATCTCCTGAAGATCCTACTGTAAAGACACTCTTATCTTTTAAATCCATTACCGGAAAATACCCTGACAACTTCTCTGTTGTAAATGGATAAACCTTTGTAAACCCCATAATTATAATCCCCCTTAAAGTCCCGCTATTATATCATAAATAACAAAACTAATCAAGAGATCTCTTAAATAGCTTCTCTAAATCATACTTTGTATAAGTAATAATTGTTGGTCTACCATGTGGACAAGTAAATGGATTATCACATTTACGTAATGTATCTAAAAGGAAAATTTGATCATCATACAAAATATAATCATTTGCCTTAATAGACATTCTACAAGCCATAGTAGCAGCCATTCTCCATACAAATAAATCAAAATCAAATGCTTCTTTAGTTATTATAATATCTACTACTTTACGAATACACTCTTCCGCAATATCATCACTAATCCAACTAGGATGACTTCTAACAATAATTGTATTAATACCAAACTCTTCTGCTTTAAAACCATACTCTTCAAGTAAAGAAAAATTCTCTCTCACAACCAAAAATTCATTAGCACTAAGTTCAATCTTAATAGGAATAAGTAAATCAACTACTACTTGTTTTTCTTTTAATGATTTTAATACTTTCTCATAATTAATACGTTCAGCTGCAGCATGTTGATCAATTATATACATACCATCTTCATTTTCAGCAATTATATAAGTAGAATAAACTATTCCTCTAGGTTCCATCTTCTTTATTCTATACTCTTCCTTAACAGAAACTTCCCCATCTTCTTCACTAGTATCATCTTCAGTAGTCTTCTTATAATTCTCCTCTGCCTCAGCTATTTCAAAATCTAACTTTATCTCTTCATAACTAGTCTTCTTCCCAAACACATCTTTATAATCACTATCTATATCTTCTTTTTCTTCTCTTATTTGATCTCTTACTTCTGAAACAGAAGAAACATCTCTAACAGCTGCCGTAGGTATTAAAGTCAATTGTTTTAATTTCTTACTAATAAGATCAATAACTAATTCTTTTAAAGTATCCATCTTTGAAAACTTAATATCCATCTTAGTAGGATGTATATTAATATCTATTAGTATCGGATCAACATCTATATTTAAAACTATTATTGGAAACTTGTCTTTAGGAATATAAGTATGATATGCATCAGTAATAATCTTATTTAACTCATTATTTCTAATAACTCTTCCATTTACTAAAGTTGTAATCCCATTTCTATTACTCTTAGTAACCTCAGGATAAGATATATAACCAGATACATAGTAATCATCATTTTCTCCTGATATATTAATCATCTTTTTAGTAATATCAGCACCATATATTTGATAAATCACTTTAAGTAACTCCCCAGACCCATCTGTTCTAAGTAATACTTTATCATTATTTATTAAACAGAACTTAATATCCGGATATGATAAAGCCATCTTATCTACATACTCCACTATATTAGCAAGTTCTATATATAAATTCTTTAAATATTTTAATCTAACTGGTGTATTATAAAATAAATCTGATACTGTAATTGTCGTTCCTTCTTGTAAGTCACATGAAGAAACCTGCATATTTTCTCCACCTTCTAACGTAACAAGAGTTCCTTTTACTCCATCAGAAGTCTTTAACCTAACATTAGAAACAGATGCAATAGAAGGAAGTGCCTCTCCTCTAAAACCTAAAGATTCAATATAGAATAAATCATCCAAATTCTTTAACTTAGATGTAGCATGTCTAGAAAAAGCCATCATAGCATCTTCTTTATCCATACCAACACCATTATCACTAACTTCAATCTCTTTAACACCTGAATCAATTAACTTAATTGTTATTTCACTACTTTTCGCATCTATCGAATTTTCAACTAATTCCTTAACAACATTCATAGTCTTTTCAACTACTTCTCCAGCCGCTATCTTATTAGCTAAAACTTCATCCATTACTTTAATCTTTGACATATACTTCCACCTCAAAATATAAAAAATAGAATTTATCAAATGCTATTAACACCAACAAATTCTACTCTTATTATTCTCTATTTAAATTATCTTATCTATCCACTAAATTATTAGGTTTTTTCATTGGTCTAAATCCAGCTTTTTCTAACTCTGCCATACTAACAACACTACTATTAAGAGCAACTTTTAAATTATATTCAACTCCATCTATTATAACAAATATACTAGGACTTAAAATACAATTAAAGTAATATTTATATTTACTATCTGAATAATAATATTCAATAGCTTGAGCACAATTTCCACTAGAACGATCAACAATCTTAATCATACGACCATTAACCATAGTGCCAGATGTAATTGGTTGTTCAACAACATTAGTAGAAGAATCAATTGTACCTATAATATTTGATCCATCAATTACATTACCTGTTCCAGAACTGCTATTGTTATTGTTATTATTGCTATTACTATTATTACTAGAACCTGTATTACTACTATTATCAGTACTAGGTGTAGCTACATTACTATTTTGATTATTATCTGTATCACTATTATTAGAACTATTATCAGGAACATCAGTAGTATTATCATCATTAGTATTAGTATTAGAATTATTATTATCACTAGAACTATTATCAGTATAAACTTTAGACTCTAATACTTTACCATCTTCATTATATTTAACACCATTATTTTTATATTGACCACAATTTAGTAAAACTATATATTCATACTCTGAACCACTAGTCTTAGTAACATTAACACTACCAGTACAAACATTATTTTTATCTTCTGGATCTCTCATACTACCTAAATACTTTGTATCAAGTAATTTAGAAGCATCAATATCTAAACTAACTGTTGCTTCATTATCAAAAGGCTGTACCTCACTAACATATTTTTTAGCAGCCATATACATTTCTCTTTCCATAGTAGTATAAGTCTTACTCTTTTTAGCATTCATATAAACAACATAAGAATAAACAAAAACTACAACTAGTATCAAAACTACAATAACCCCAATAACTGTTTTTCTTCTTTTAACTAAAGAACTATTAACATTAGTCATATTCTCCCCACCAATCTCTAACTATATAATACTATATTTTTTGTAAATAATCAAACAATATTACCGCAACATCATGCGATACAACTTCACTAAGTTCCTCTACTGTTGCCTCCTTCATTTTCTTTAAAGAACCAAATTTTTTTAATAGTTCTTTTTTTCTAACTTCCCCAATTCCAGGAACCATATCAAGTACTGAAGATAATGCCCCTTTAGCCTTAATATTTCTATGATATGTAATCGCAAATCTATGTACTTCTTCTTGTATCTTACTAAAAAATAAGAATAAATTACTATCACTTTTTACATTTAAAACTCTACCCTCTTCATCAATAATTGAACTAGTCTTATGTTTATCATTTTTAACAAGTCCAATAACTCTAATATTAAGTCCTAAACTTCTAATAATATCTACTGCTATCTTAACTTGATTAAATCCTCCATCCATAACAATTACATCAGGCGGAGTAAGATCCTCCATTAATACTTTATAATATCTTCTATAAATAACTTCCTTCATAGCACCTAAATCATCTTTAACATCACTAGAAATCTTATACTTACGATACTCATCCTTTAAAGGTAAAAAGTCTTCATATACAACCATACCTCCTACATAAAAAGTACCAAATAAATGACTATTATCAAAAGCTTCCATCCTAGAAACTTTATCAGTCCCTAAAAGTTCTTTTAACTCATCTATTGCCTCAAGTCTTAAATCATCATTCTTCTTTAACATCTCTTCTTCAGCTTCAAGAACCTCTTTAGCATTATCCCTAGCTAGATCAAGAAGCTTCTTTAATTTACCCTTCTTAGGAGAAGTAACCTTTACTTTTAAATATTCTTCTAATAAACTTCCATCAATCTCTTCTGGTACTAATAACTCATGTGGTAATACAGTATGTTTTTCATAAAACTTAATAATATATTCAACTACTTGCTCATAAATATCTAAATCACTACTAATTATATCTTTATTTCTACCAACTAATAATCCATTTCTAATAAAGAATACCTGAATAGATAAATAATTCTTATCTACATAATAATTAACTAAATCAAAGTTATAATTATTATTTAAATCAATTTTCTGTCTTCTCAAAGTAATATCAATATCTTCTAACATAGTCTTTAATTCTAAAGCCTTCTCATAATTCATAGCCTCACTAGCAGCAATCATCTCTTTATTAATCTTCTCTCTAATAAAACTACTATCTCCCTTTAAAAACGAAACAATTTCCTTAGACATTTCATTAATAACTTTAGGTTCAACTTCCTTAACACAATATCCTAAACATTCATGTATATGATAATAAAGACATAATTCTTTTTTTAGATGTTCACACTTTCTAAGTGGATAAAGTCTATTTAACATATTAACAGTCTTTCTAGCTGCACTAACATTAGGATAAGGTCCATATAAGTAATTTAAATTTCTTCTTCTCTTAACATTTCTAACTACTCTAAGTCTTGGATACTTTTCTTTAGTAAGTTCTATATATGGATAAGTCTTATCATCAGTAAGCATAATATTATACTTAGGATCATATTTCTTTATCAATGTAATTTCAAGTATCAACGACTCTAACTCGGATGATGTCACAATATATTCAAAATCATCTATATCTTCAACCAACATCTTAGTCTTACCAGTAACTGTACCAGTAAAATAACTTTTAAGTCTATTTTTTAAATTTTTTGCTTTTCCTACATAAATAATTATCCCATCTTTATTCTTCATCTGATAACTACCTGGTTTAGTAGGTACTAAAGCTAATTTCTCTCTAAAGTCTTTCATAATAAACACCAACTAAATTATAAAATAAATCTAAAAAAAAGAAAAGTATTATCTATACTTCTCCATAGCTTTCATCATTTGATTAATCTGTTTTTGATTAGGTTTTCTACCCATCTGCATCATTAAAGTCTTAATCATATCCTCATTAATTGGAGGATTTTTCTTTAAATATTTTTCCATTACTTTACGTGCTACAAAAAAACCAATTACAGCACCAATAATTAGTCCTACAAGAACCATTAATATATCATGTAACATTTATCTCATCTCCTTAATACATAATTATTGTACCATTATAATTAAATGATATCAAGAAGAAGTTAATACAACAATCTATAACTGACTAACTTTTCTATAACACTTTTGTTTTTCTTCTGAAATGATTTTATAATACTTATCAGTTCTATTCCAAAAGTCTTGAATATCTTCAGATGAACTTCTACATCTATCTATAGCATAACACATAACTTCTTCATGAAATGAAACTGGTAATACTTTCTTCTCACTTTCTTCAAGTTCAACAAGATTTCTATCTGCCATTTTAAGAAACTTACAAGGATTAGTAATAAATCCATTTCTATAAATATTTAAAAATACCCAAGTAAACCTCTCTGTTTTGTCTCTCACCAGCAATCTTTCTAATTAATACAGCCTCATTATGTATTACTCTTTCATAAGCCTCATCTAAATCTAAAAACTCATCATATACAGATGCTACTTTTCTAATTTCTGGTAAAACTTCATTAAGCAATCTTGATGAGCTATTTTTTTGATAATACTTCTGAGCATCTTCATATCCTAGCATTATAACCATCCCCCAATTAGCAGCAAGATTATACCAAAAAGTACAAAAAATGTCAACTTTACACTATCTTGGTAATAACCGTTTAATTAAATAAAAACGGCAATAAATCTGTCAAAGAAAAAAGTCCGTTAAAAAACGAACCTCCAGTTTAAAAATTAACTTTAGACTATTTTAGTTGAAGAAATAAACCAATTAAAACAATTATCGTGGTATACATAAAGCCTCTTGTCTTTGTTCTAATCCAAGCTTTGAAGTTTCTATAATCGAAGTAATAGTAGAACCTTGATAAATAGATAAAATTGTATCTTTTTTAATTTTCTCGGATACTTCAAAAGTAAATTCATAATACTTACCCTGTTCTATTTGAGGTGATAATGATTTCAAAACTTTTATAGTCTGTACATCTTCATCTTGAAAAGCTCTAATTGTAAGATATAAATATTCTTCATTATTACTAGGCAAAATATATTCAATTTTATATGTCCTTACAAAAGAACAATTATGATTTTGAACGTTCTTTCCAGACGTATTATTAACTAATACGTAAAAAAAGCAAAATATAATCATTGTGACAATAATAATACCAATTATAAAAATACATAATATTATATTCTTATTTTTTCCTTTCATAATTCTCCTCCATCGATAACTCAATTATAAACCGAATCAAAAAAAAGCAAGAACTTATAGCTCCACACACATACATTTCAATATAATAAATATTTATTCCTTAATCACTAAATCTATCCAACTCCAACACCTAGTTTACTACTACTTAAGAAAAAATAATTATAATTCTTAAAATCACATACAAAATAATTACTAGAATATTTTTTTAGTACTTCAAAAAATGATGAATTTAACTGTTCTGTTTCTAATCTAATATAACTCTTCTTTATAGTAAGTCTACTAACTTCATCTTTATATAAATTATTAATATAATGAACATTACCCCTCTTAGAATAAGGTATATCTCTATGAAGCTTTAAAAATATATCTCTATCTATTGTATTCTTATCTATTGTATTAACAAGTTGTCTAAATAATGTATATGCATAATTAACTTCTTCTCTGTCTAAATAATATATCTGTCTTAAAATATTATAAAGAACTCTATAATTATTTTGATACAAACTTATAAATTGCTCTTTTACATCAAAAATAAAATAGACTTTCATATTATCACCAACTACATCTTAGCAAATATAAAAGTCTATTAATGTCGAATTTTATTTTAATAAGTTTTCTATTTTTTCCTCTAAGCTTTCTACATCAAAGCCATACTTTTTATATACGTCATCTTTTTTACCAGAAGAGCCAAATTGATCAAGTGTAATTAAATACTTCTCATTAAATATTAATCTATTCCAAGCAAATGATGATCCTGCTTCTACTACTATTTTTCTAACTTCTACTGGTAATACTTCATCTATATATTCTGAAGTTTCTTTCAAAAATCTATTTAAGTTAGGCATTGAAACTACTCTAATATTTATTCCTTTTACTTTTAATCTTTTAGCAGCCTCAATAACTTGATGTACTTCTTCACCAGTTGCGATAACTATACCATCTGGTTTTCTTTCACTATCAAATACTACATATCCACCTCTACTAACAGAAGCTGCATTAGTAGTTTCTAAAATTGGTAATTTATTTCGTGATAAAGTAATTACTGCCGGGCAATCATTTTTCTCTGCTATTGCCTTATATGAACCAATTACTTCATTAGCATCAGCTGGTCTAAATACTTCCAAATTAGGAATACTACGTAAACCAAGTAATTGTTCAACTGGTTGATGAGTTGGGCCATCTTCTCCAACACTAATTGAATCATGTGAGAATATATATATAACTGGTAACTTCATCATACAAGCCATTCTAATAGCAGGTCTCATATAATCACTAAATGCTAAGAAAGTAGAACCATATACTCTAAATCCACATAAAGCAAGACCATTAAGTATAGCACCCATTGCTCCCTCTCTAACTCCAAAGAATATATTCTTACCTAAATAATTATTAGAAGAGAAATCTCCTCCATCTTTAATATAAGTTTTATTAGCTCCAAATAAATCAGCACTACCACCTAGTATAAATGGTGATTTTAAAACTACTGAATTAAGTAACTTAGAAGATGTATCACGAGGAGACTCTAATAAATCCTCAGGTGCATCATAAATAAATTCTTTTATAGGTATAGCCTTATTATTACCCATAAAATAATCAAGTTCACTTCGTTCTTCTTCTCCCAAACTATCCAAAGTCTTATTAAACTTTTCTACTAAATCAGAACATCTCTTATCAATAAAATATCTAAAATCATCACATAAACCTTGTGATACAGTAAATGGTATATCTCTAACTCCTAGTTTTTCTTTTATCTTAGTAATTTCTTCTCTACTTAAAGGACTACCATGTACTAAATTAGTTCCCTCTAAACTAGAATATTTTCCAATTACTGTTTTTATCTCAATAAGCGTAGGCTTATCAGTACTAGTCTTAGCCTCTTCTATTGCTTTAGATACAGCTTCATAACTTTCTCCATCATTAACTGTAATAACATTCCAACCAAGTGATACAAATCTCATTGAAACATTATCATTAAAAGTTAAAGAAGTCTTACCATCTAAACAAATATCATTAGAATCATATAAAACTATTAACTTATTAAGTTTCAAAGTACCAGCTAAAGAAGCAGCTTCATAACTAATACCTTCCATTAAGTCTCCATCACTTGCTAAAACATAAGTATAATAGTCAATAAGTTCTCTCTTACCAGTATTATATCTAGTTCTTAAGTTTGCCTCAGCCATAGCCATACCAACAGCATTCGCAAATCCCTGTCCTAAAGGTCCCGTAGAAACATCTACTCCTGGTGTAACTCCATATTCAGGATGTCCAGGTGTAATAGAATCAATTTGTCTAAAAGCTTTCAAATCATCAAGACTAATAGGATATCCTGCTAAATAAAGTGTTGCATATAATAAAGCAGAACCATGTCCACAAGACATTACAAAACGATCTCTATTAAAATAATTAGGATTCTTAGGATCAATTCTTAAATGATGTGCATATAGAGCATAAAGTATTGGAGCAGCCCCTAATACAATACCTGGATGCCCAGAATTAGCTTCACTAATCATATCAATTCCTAAACATCTAATTTGATCAACAATTTTTCCCTGATTAATTTCATTCTCATCTTTTCTAGGTGTTGTCAAAAAACATCACTCCCATTCAAAAATAATTATAACATGACTATTTAAATATGTAAAACTTCTATGAACAATATCTACTCTTATCAAACATCTGCCAAGGCAAAAAATGTCTTCCTTCAGTATGCCCACTCATTGCAAATTCAACTAATCCAATTGAATTTAATTCTTCTTCCATATACTCAAGTCTCTTAAGTAAATTCTTAATTATATCAATCCATATAAAATCAGGTATCTCTCTATAAACCTCTGGAACATTTTCTAAAGCCACTTCTCTATCTATTCCAACACTAGTTAAAAAGTCAATTCGCCTTTCTCTACTCAAAGTATAATCATCATCACTAATTAAATAAGTCCTATAATTTTTAAAATTACTAATATTGCACTTTCTAATATCAAACCAAGGAATATAATATCTCTCATGACAATCAAGTCCTTTAGACACTTCTCTTCCATCATACCCTTTACCTACCGCATCAATATATACTCCTCTTCCTACACTAACACCAACACTTATACCAGCATATCTTTCATATCTCTCACTAGCTTCATGTGACAAATCAAATAAAACAAGTACTCCATCACTATCAAGCTCCTTAACTCTTTTAAAAATATCTAAAAAATCTCTATCAAGTTTTCTTGCCTCAACACTAACCATTGAAGGCTTAGTAATTAAAGTATCATTTCTCTCACACATAAAACTACTGCAGTACTCATAATTATTTTCAAACTCTTCAATACTACTAACTATAGTTAAATTCCTAACTGAACTTAAATCTGGAAAATACTTAAGTAAATTAATCATATCCCTAGTCCTATGATACTGCATCATTTTAAAAACATCATCTTTATTACTATAACTCAGCATACTTACTCCTTATAATCATAATCCCATAAACTTAATTTACCAGATACATAAATAGGTTCTATCTTCTTAACATTTTCTAATTTAAAACCATAACCCTCATTACTTGTATCATTTATAGTATTATGATAAACAAGTTCATTCTTATCACGTAACATCATACGTACTTCATCATCAATCTTTACACAATCAACCATATCACATATCGCTATAATACAACCACTAGGATATTCTAAGTTGTAACATTTAAACTTCTCCATTGCCTTCTTATTAATACCCTTACCGGCATGTATTAACAATTTCCCCCTATATTTACTCTTCCAAGTCCTAAACTCATACTCCTTAATACCAGCTGCTATCAAAGAAGCAAAAGGTTGTTTAATGGTAATTACTTTCATAACTCCTCCTAAAAGTATCATAACATAAAATTATTAAAAAATAAAAAGAGTTAATTAAAAAGTCAACTCTTTATTCACTAAAATGGTGCCGAGTAAAGGACTTGAACCTTCGACCTTTGCATTACGAATGCACTGCTCTACCAACTGAGCTAATTCGGCACATACTAACGAACTAATTATAGCACAAAAGAAAAACCAATTCAATTGAATTGATTCTATAAATACTCTTTCAATATCTCAAGACTATCTTCTTGCATCCTAACAAACTCATCCACTATTTTTTCTACTTCCTTATCTATATCTTTATTATTTAAGATTCTTCTTCCTTCAATAATTCCCATATTAGTACCTTTAACTAATAACTCTGCAATCTTAGAATTACTCTTATCATTAAAAGTTTTCATCTCTATTCCCCACCAAGTCATAGTCTTTGTAATTGGACTAACTTCATGTGGTGTATCAGTATCATTATACTTTCTATATATTTTATCTATTTTTTCTGAAATAACCTTATACTTATCATATTCTCCTTTAAGTACTTTAATAAAATTTGCATCTTCTGCCTTATCCATCGTAAAACTAATTGCTTCCATTCCTATGCTAGCACCCTTATTTACTTCATCTAAAGCATTAATATTCTCTTCCATAAAATTCCTCCTATAGTTAATATAAGTAGAATTTAAAATTTTATACAAAGTAAACTAATAATCTGTTCTAAGTTCAAATATCGCAACATACTCATTATATTTACCAATCTTCTCCAAATAAACTGCAAACTCAACAACTACATCAAATAATTCTTTTTTAAATATATAGTCTATTATTTTATCAATATTAGGAATATTTCCTATTTTCTTATCATAATAACAAGTATTAATATTCCATTTCGGATTTCTTAAAACCATTCTCGTATTATAATCAGGATTATCAGAAGCAATTAACCAAAACTCATCCAAATCCCTACTAATATAAATATCTCCAATTAATACATACTTCCCATACGCCCTACTACTAACCGCCACTGAAAACTTATTAGTATATTGTCCAACTAATTCTAAAACTTCCTCTCTAGAAACATTAAAATAAGTCTTTCCCGAACATCTAGTCGGATCTCTTAAAACATATAAATTCTGATTATTCTCCTCTAAGAATTCTCTAACCCTATTCATCATAAACATATCTTTCGGATCAAAAACCTCTTCTGTAAAATGATTAAGTCTAAGCTTTTCTAAATAATATAAACTCTCACTTTTATTATGTATCCTCATAATATTTCCACCTATTTATACTATATCATAACTTAATATAAAATAAAAATTAGTAATTACTACTCAAACTAATCATTTGACTTTCTATATATTTAATATATAATAAATAATACAAAGGAGGTTCACATGGAACTTAAAGATTTTAGATATCATAATCAATTTAATGTAACAGGAAAGCTTTCTCAAACACTATCTACAATAATATCTGAAAAAGAAAGTACTAACTATATATGTGGAATCTTAAAATTCAATAGTAAAGCTCATAAAGAATGGATAACCAAAGTATCAGAAGATTCTTCACATGTTCCAACATTAAGTTCATACAAATATTTAGATGAAACATTTATTGAAACAAAAGATTTCGTAAAAAAAGAAAAACCATATAGTTATTTTGTTGTAATAGAACAAGAAACATATCGTTTTTTCTCTCAAATAACAAGTGCTTTTAGTAAAAAAGAAAATGTCGATAGAGTTTTATCAATTCTTTGTCCAATATCACAAGAATATAATGGTGTACTTGATGCAACTGAACTAAAAGAAAAATATCCATACTTAGAAACATTTTTTGATCATCTAGATACTTGGCGAATGAGTAACAATAGAGCAACTCTAGAAGATAGTGTAATAGATGAAGCTGCTGCTAAAACACTAGTGCCAAAAGAATATAAAAAACAATAAAAACTACTTTACAGTAGTTTTTTTATTTAGTCTATTCTCCTTCAAAGTAAGAAACATCATCACCAACTCTATAAAAAGTACTAGAAATATTATGTTCAATAATACCAATCTTATTAGAATCAACATAATGAATAATATCTGGAGAATTAGTAGTATCAAAATCAATATATAATAATTTTTCTGTCTTAGAAGTATTAACTAATTTATGCGTACCATTCTCTCCACACGGGAATACTATAATATCACCTGTTTTAACTTTAATGGATTCCCCCTTAGTAAGAACAACTCCTTCTCCACTAATAATATAAAAACACTCTGTATTATAAGAATGATAATGTTTAGGAAAAGCCGCCTTTTCAGGCATTATTTCATAAAAACAAATATAAGCCTGACTAAAATCACTTCTTTTAGTAACTTCATATTTATTATACTCATACCCATCATGCTCATTTTTATACTTAGCTTCCATATTATTTAAATTCTTAACTACTATCTTATCGTTCATAAATTACCTCCATTACTAAAATAAGTATACCAAAATGAAAATAAAAAAAGCAACATACTGTTGCCTAAGATATTACATTGTCTTATGTCCTTCTATTTTATTTGTATCACTACTACTTTTTTCTAAATGTTCCCTTATGTAACCTTTTGACATAGGAGTTAATGGTAATTTCTCTCCAAAAGCCTTCTTTTGACTATCTACATAAGCTTTAGCATCATCAAAATCCTTAATTACAACATCATTACCAACACCAGTTAACTCTGGATATACTGATAAAACATAATCACGCATAACGCCTTGATCTAATAAAGAACCCATCTTATCTTTAGCCTTACGAGCCAAGAAAGTACACACTTCTTCAACATCACCCATATTCGTAAAAAGACGTCCTGTTGTTATATTTAAAATAGCTCCTAAATCAAACTCTTTAGGAATATCTATTCCCTCATAACTTCTCTCTAATGCTTTTAAATACTCTTCTCTTGCTCTCATAAAATCATCTTTAGATCTACCAGTTACTTCTAAAAAAGCAGAATCCATAGTAACAGTATCAGAATCTAATGTATGTCCATTAAACTTACAATATACAGACTCTCCATTTTCTCTAGCAGTAATCAATTCCGAAACAACATCTTCAAGTCCCTTACCAGGCATTACTTCAATCTCTCTTTTCATAAAACCTCCTATGCTAATATTGTACCACGAATAAAAAGAAAACTCCAAAATAAAAGTAAAACTTAATTTTTTTCATGTCAACAAACGCAAGAAAAACTCTAAGTAACAATAATTAAAGTTATACAAAAAAAGAAGCAATATGTTAAAATAAAAATAAGAAAGGTAGAAGAAAAATGAATAAGAAAAAATGCGATAAAGAGTGTATAGGAATAATTAAAAAAATAAGATATGCAAACCACTACAGAAGACTAACTGTTCAATACAATGTAGATGGAAAAGACTACGAATTAACTGAAACTGAAGTAAACAAACCGTATGAAACTATTAAACTAGGTTTTATTCCAATTGGCTACAAAACAAAGCCACTTATAGAACTTAAAACTAAAACATCACCTACCTTAGGTGGTACAATCAAAGTTAAATATTGTTCTTCAAATCCAAAAATAGCATTTTTACCAGATAACGACGCTAAAATAAATTGGTGTTAAAGAGGTGAAGAAAAATGAAGTAAAAAAGAAACTATAAAATATTATTAAATTTATATTTAGAAATAAAAAAACTACTTTCAAATCAAATGAAAGTAGTTTTTCTATTATAAAACACAACTATATTATCAAATTAATTTATCATTTTCTTCATTATTCCTATTTCCAACAAGGTTTTATAATAATTAATCATTACTCCTCTTCTAATCTAAAATCACCATCATTATAATACTTAAACCTATATAACCTATTCTTATAATTAACTTCTACATCGTGCCTTCCATTCTTATGCCAAATAGAATATTCATAATCATTACCAAATCTCTCATCTAAAATTTTCTTTGTTTTTAAAGCAACATCAAAATACATATCTTTCCAATCTATAGCCGCAATATCTTTTAATTTATCATGATTAGTTATTGTTTTAAGTATTTGCCATCCTTTTATATCTTCTTCTACATTAAATCTTTCAAAACCTAAATCTAAATATAATTTAGCTGCAAGCCAAGTATGTGTTTGTGTATGAAGTAAAATCTTATCATACTCTAACTTATTTGCTAATTTTATAAATCTATTAATCATAGGCTTAGAAAGACCATATCCTTGAAACTCTTTTTTTATTGCAAACCAATCTACAACTGCATCATACCCAAACTCTCTTTCTTTTAATTTTGAAATAGTAGCTGTTCCAACTTTCTCATAAGAATCATTAACTACAAAAAATAATCTTTTAGGTAACTCATCATAAAAATAATCATAAAAATCATGAAAATGTTTTAGTCCTTGTTCCATACTCATAAATTCTCCAGATTTAATATGGATCAAAACCCATTCTTCTTCATCTCCAGGTTTAAAAAACTCATAATGAAAACCATTTGGTAATTTATCATCTCCATATTTAGAAGTATCATCATATGTCATTAATAGTTCATGATACTCTAGTGTTTTATCAATCGTCTCCATAAAAAACTCCTCCTACAAATACATTACATCTCAATCCCATAAAAATACTTAAATATATTTCTCTTATCAGGGAAGTCATGACTTAATACTTTATCAATAAACTTATCTCTATCATACTTAACTTTTCTAGTTTTATATTTTATACTTTTAGAAATCTCCAAAATCATATAAGAAGTATATTCATCTTTTCTACAACCACAACTATCAACAACAACTATATTTGTAAGTGTTCCATCATCTTCTATATAGTCACCTGATATACCATCAACTTCATTAATATCAAACGAATTATGAAGATGACCTATAAAATAAGTTATATTATCATCATTATACTTTTTCCATAAATTAATATTTCTTTTTAAATTATCTTTCTCAAAAGGATATATCTCATCTTTATTATTAATTAAGTAATGACACAAAATAATTTTATTATTAAACTTCTCATCATCATAACCAATATTTACATCATAATAAAGAGGACACTTTTTTATATAATCAACTTCCCTCTCAGTTAACGAAGCCCAAACACTCTTATAATGTTCTTTTTCTTCACCCATAATAGATGAATCAAAATCTACTCCTCTAAGTAAATATATTTCATGATTACCTAAAACTGACTTTATATTATTATCAATCAATAAATCAACACATTCTTTTGAGTTAGGTCCAAGACTAATAGAGTCTCCCAAACATATTACATCATCTATATCTTGTGTTTTTATATCGTTAAGTACTGCTTCCATTGCTTCTAAATTTCCATGTATATCAGAAATGATTGCTATTCTTTTTTTCATAATCTATCACCCAATCAAATATTGAAGTAAAAATAAAATCAATGTAATAACTGCTATCGCAATTAATTCGTATTTAATATACTTTTTCTTATCACGATATAAATGTTTTATTTTCTTCCTAGTACTCAAATTGTGAACATTCTTCCCGATAATTACTTCACTACTATTTATATAACTATCATTATCAGATTTATATTTTGACTCAAATGTATTTGGATCATATCCATCATATATTTTTTCCATATCAATGTTCTTGTACAAATCATTAATAGAACCTGAAAACAATACAAATCCTAAAGAATATCCTAGTATTAAACAACAAATTGGAAATAGCATCCAATACCCACCACTTATAAATACAGAAAATACTGGAGGAATACAAACTAAAATAGTAGCTAATATAATTGCAACAAGACACCCTGATGCAAAAGTATATGAAAAACAAATTTTATTCTTATTTTTCATTACAAAATCATACTTTGCCGGAGCTTTAGAAATAGATTCTTTTATATAATCAAATAATTCAACCACTTCCTCATTTGTAGTATCTATCGCAACATTTATATCAAAACTATTCTCATAAATCATAAAACCAATCGAATTAGAATGATACTTATTCTCCTCATCAAAATAACTAATACTAAAATTACTGACGATACTTTTAATCTCTGGTACTCTTGAATTAAATATTCCTATAAACTTTTCAAAACTATCTATTTTTATAATTGTTGAATCATAAAAATCAACACTAAAAGAAAAGTCTGATACAAAAGTATTATATTTTCTTTTCATATTAAGTTGTTCTTCAAAAGGTAAACTATCATATGTTTGTTCTTCTTTTCTAGCTCTTGTTGTATATAACTTCATTACTTCATTCATTCTACTAAATATATTTGCTATTAAATTAGTAGAAATAATTTTATTGTTTGTATTAATTGCTTCATTATACATAAACTTTACTCCTATATCTATAGTAACTACAAACTACATTTCTAAAATAATTATATCATTCTTTTATACCTTTTGTTTAATAAAATATTAAACTTACTATTATAACTTCTAAATAATCAGCAATTATTTTCTCCTTACTAATTCATCATCAAATTCTAATTCTTTCTTTACAATATTGATCATTTAAACCTGTCCTTTCTTTAATTAATAACAAAAAAATACCAACTTCTTTTAAAAATTGATATTTTCTATATTAAATCCAAGACTATAAAAGTCTGGACAGATTTCCCAATGGTGCCGATAGCAAGAATTGAACTTGCCGCTGATCCTTACCAAGGACCTGTATTGCCACTATACTATATCGGCATAAGACTATATTATCATAAAGTAATATACTTTACAACCCATACAGTCATTGACAAAACTAATTAATGATTTTATAATCTCTCTACACAAGAATTATTTATTAATGTTACGATTATTAAACTTTTCATTATCGCATTCATAACAATAAGATTTTAAAATATTTTTATCATCATCAAAATAAGTAGAAGTCTTCTCTACCGTTCTAATAAAACCTAACTTTTCCATTAATCTCCATGAAGCCGGATTAATAGTAGCCGCAGAAGTCATTATTTTATCAATTTCCACTTCATTAAACATAAAATCTAAAACAGCACTTGCTGCCTCTGTTGCATAGCCATGTCCTTGATACATTGGACTAATAAACCACCCTATATCCCTTATTTCTGGTTGTGAAGAATATTCATCATTAGGTTGAACAGTTAACTGACCAATTGGCACTCCTTCTTTTGTAAAAATACTCCAAGTAAATTTCTGACTATTATCTCCAGAAACAATACTCTCAATTTTTTTCTCATAAAATGGCTTTTGTCTTTCCCAAGCATTTAACTGATCCATAAATATTTTCCTTGCTACAACCATATCCTCAATTTTATCTTTAGACAAATTATTCTTCTCGAATATTCTATCAGGCGTAGGAAAATAATATCTGTTTACCTTCTCATCCTTAAGTATTTGCCACAACTCATATTGTTCATTCATTGTGGGTTGTTTTATCAGTAAGTGTTCAGTTTCAAAATTTCTTATTGGTATATTCCTCATCACTACCACCATCTTTCATTACATATTACTTATATTCAATATGGTGTTCAAGGTGAGAATCGAACTCACATCATTTCCGTCGGAGGGAAATATTTTATCCATTAAACTACTCGAACAAGAAAAAGGAACTAGTCCTCACAAGTTACTCCAAACTTCTTTGCAAAATTAAGCCAAGTCGATAATTTTACTTTTCCATTTTCAATAACATTATCTTCTTCGCCTTCAATTTCTAAAAGTTTATCAATATCTATCTTAGCATAATTAATAGTAGTATCACTAATTATAGAATTATCAGTTCTAGTAACTATATTATCATAATATTTTAATCCTTCATATTGTTTAAAAATATTCTTATATGCTTCTTCATAAGTATCAAGAACACTACTATCATCACTAGTAACCTCTTCTGTTGAATGAAGTATTGTAACATAATCATCTTCATAATAAACTTCATAACTCATCTTAGAAGTACCATTAGTAACTGTTCCAGATCTACTACAAATCTTCTTACCATCAGCACTAGCCACATTACCAGTAGTACAACCAGTTAAAAGAAAAACCATAGTAGCAACAATAGCACTATTTATCAACAACCTCTTCATCATTATCATCCTCTAACAACTTAATAATTCTCTTTTGATTCTTTAATACTTCATTAATATGATCATGTAAAGACTCTAAAATAAGTTCACTCTTTAAATCCGTCCTATAATCATTTTGGTTTCTTAAACTATCTTTTGCCGCTTGCCTATTTTGACTCATCATAATAATTGGAGCCTGAATTGCTGCAATACAAGATAAAACCAAATTAAGAAGTACATAAGGAAACGGATCTGGTGCTCCTTCATCCATCAAAATGAAAGTATTAACAATAATCCAAACAATTAAAAATAACAAAAATCCTAATACAAAAGCCCAACTACCAGCAACCTCACTTACTTTATCAGCAGCCCTATCGCCAAACGACATTTTTTGAGCTTCCTGCTTATCAACATCAATTGCAATAGGTTGTTCAACTAATAAATCCAATAACTCTTCCTCATCTTGTGCTTCAAGTTCAGAATTCTTTAATAACATTTTAACAATATCTTTTTTAGTCTTTCTTTTTTCCATAACATCATCACCATAAAAATTATAACACAAAATTCAAAAAACATAAAAGAAAAAGTAGTTTTTCACTACTAATCTACTTCAAAAACTCAACCACTTTACTTGATACTTCATTAACTAAAAACTCATCCATTTCATTTAAAAATCCATGTCCACAAAACTCTAGTTCTAAAAACTCTAGTCTTCCATCATAATTAATTCTATTATAATACTCCAAAATATCTTTCTTCAAAGGATCAGCATTACCTACGATAAATAGCATATCATTTTCATACTTATAATCTTTATTACAGTCAGGAAAAATAATTTCATTGCTTAGTAATTTCCTATTCTTAACATGTTCCTTATAAAACTTCTTTATCTTTTTTATAACTAAAGAATCAATTCCTTTAGAGCTTTTATCTAAACAAGCATCAGAAACAACAGGATAAAATAAAACTAATCTACTATCTTTAGTTCCACTCTTTCTAACTATTCCTAAAATAGTACTAGCTCCAATAGAATCCCCCATCAAAGTAATATTATTATCTAAAATACCAAGTTTTTCTAACTCTGTTCTTAAATATAAAAAGCTTCTATAACACCAATCAAATACATCTAAAAAAGAAGAACTATCTATATCATCCAAATCTAAAGCTATAACTAACTCTTCTGTTTCATGAGAAATATTTCTGCAAATTTCTGCATAGTCGCCTAAACAACCAGTAACCTCTGTAACACCAGGAACATATATAATAACCCTCGAAATATTAGAAACTTTCTTTGGATAAAAGACTCTAACTGGTAAAACATCATCATTAAAAACTATTCTATAACTAGAAATATTTTTCTTTGATATAGTTGGATGAATAATTTCATAAACAGTTCTATATAACTTATATTTAAGTGTCTGATCAAAACTATTAACATTTGTTGTCTTCATATTACCACCAATTATATAATAACATAAAAAGAAAAGTTCTCTCTCTCAAACTTTTCTCACTTTACACTATTTACCAGTATTTTCACTAATTAATTTTTCTATTTCCCTAGCAAGTCTTTTGTTAGACTTTTCAAGATCATCGTCAGCTAAAAAACCTTTTCCAAATCTAATAGTTAATCCATTATTAAATAGTCTATACTTACCAGTTATTGCAAAAGGTACAATCAAAGCCTTAGTCTTATAAGACATTGAAACTGTTCCATACTTAAATGGTAATAATTCCTTGCCAGTTTTATTTCTAGTTCCTTCTGGAAATATTCCAAGTATTTCACCATTCTTAAGTACTCTAACCGCAGCCTCCTTACTATTCGTATTATCATGACCTCTATCAACTGGTATACAGCCAACTACTCTAAAAAACCATCCAACAGAACTATCAAACAATTCTTTCTTTGCCATATAATGAACTGGCCTTTTCGTAGATAATATTGGCATACAAGGATCAAATATATGCCTATGATTTCCAGCAAGTATTACTCCACCATCTTTTGGTATATTTTTTTATCAATTATTTTAGGCCTAAAAAAGATTAAGAAGAATATTCCCAGTACTCCCTTAAAAAACCGAAAACCTATCATCTTACTCTTCTTCATCGTCATCCTCTTGTAACTTCTTAAAATCAATCTTACCCATCAAAGTCTGAGGAAGACTCTTTCTATATACAAACTCATGAGGAATAGAATAAACTGCTAAATTCTTTTTACAATGTTCCTTTATACTACTCTTTACACTAATCGAACTATATCCATCTTTTAAAACTATATATGCCTTAGGTACTTCTACTTTATAAGGATGAGGTACTCCAATAACACTACAATTTAAAACTGCTGGATGCTCTTCTATTACTTTTTCAATATAACTAGGGTAAACATTATATCCAGAACTAATAATCATTCTCTTTAATCTCTGTTTATAATAAATAATTCCATTCTCATTCATCATACCAATATCCCCAGTATGTAGCCAAATCATACCATCATTATGTTTCTGTAACATTTCATTAGTCTCTTTTTCATTATCTAAATAACCAAGCATAACAGTAGGACCAGACACACAAATCTCGCCATCTTCCCCATAAGAGACTTCATCCTGTGTACCAGGCTTAACAATCTTTATATAGTTACCAGGAAAAGGTATTCCAATACTACCATCTCTATAAGCATCTCCAAATGATAGTGCAACTGCCGCTAAAGCCTCTGTCATTCCATAACCTTGACTAACTTTAACCTTGCTACCATGACTAAGTAAAAAGTCATTGATTCTCTCCGATAAATTACTAGATAAAGAATCTCCTCCTGAAATAACATATTTTAACATACTAAGATCTAACTTTTTATTTTTTGTATTAGTTAAAGCTTCATATAAAGTGGGAACTCCACATATAACATTAGGACGATACTTTTCAAGTAACTCATCAAATTTTTTAGCATTAAACTGTGGTACCAAAATAACTTCACAGCCTAAACCAAATGGAATATGAAAAGAAACACCAAGCCCAAACCCATGAAATATAGGCATTATTCCTAACACTTTATCACGAGGTTTTAAATCCTTAAAAATAACTCTTGCTTGTAACGCTAAAGCATTAAAGTTACCATTTGATAACACAATACCCTTAGGTTTACCAGTAGTTCCTCCAGAATGAAGTATAACAGCTGGATCCTCAGCTTTACAAGAGATAGGTTTTTCAGTTTCAAAATAACTACTAATAATAAAATCATTCCAATAAGTATATAACTTACTTCTCCTGGGCTTCTTCATTCTCCAAGTCTTAAACTTATATCCTGCTTGCATATGAGGAAACATAGAATTACTAACAGGAGCCACTATAACTTTACATACATCAGTCTCACTAATAACATTTCTAACCTTCTCATAACAAAAATCAACCATTACTAAATATTTACTCTTAGTACTATTTAAATAATTCTTAATCTCCTCTTCTCCAGATAAAGGATGAATCATATTACTAATCGCACCTATCTTACTAACCGCATAAAAACTAATTAACCCTTCAGGCGTATTAGGCATACATATCGTAACAATATCTCCCTTTTTTACCCCAATACGCGAAAAAGATAAAGCCGCTCTATCAATCCTTTTTAAAAATTCTTTATAACTATACACTCTCCCATAATAATTAACTGCCGGACAATTCAAATTACTAAGGGCACTTCTTTTAAACATCTCATAAATAGAAATATCTTCTACCTTAAACTTTAACTCTTCTTTAGTATAATACTTTTTCCACGGAATCTTAACTCTACTTTGTCGGAGTAAATCAACAACATTCATTTAAAGCCACCTCCACACCAAAAGAAAACTAATCTAAATTAGCTCTCATCAACTTCTCTACTTCTTTTTCTAATTTTTTATTTGCTTTTTCTAAATCATTGCCTACTTTAAATGGCTTACCAAAACGTATTGTTAAATTCTTACTTCTAAATTTATAATCTCCTGTAAGACCAAATGGCACTAATAAAGCATCCGTTTTATGAGCCATCGAAACAGCCCCAAATTTAAAAGGTAATAAGAACTTATCAGTTTTATTTCTAGTTCCTTCTGGAAACAATCCTAAAGCTTCCTTCTTGTTTAATACATCAAGAGCAACACTAACAGCCTCAGTATCCTTCTTACTCCTATCAACAGGAATACATCCTACCATTCTAAAAAACCAAGCATGTCTTCCTTCAAAATACTCCTTCTTAGCCATATAATGTATAGTTCTCTTAGTAGCCATTATAGCTAAACATTGATCATATACATGTTTATGATTACCAACTATTAATATAGCTCCATCTTCCGGAATATTTTCTTTTCCAATAATAGTTGGTCTATACCAAAATTTAAATATAGGTACTAAAATAGCCTTAAAAAATCTATAAGATCTCATTTTATCAGGTTCACTATTTTTCTTCATTTTTTACTTCTTCCTCCCTTAATTTTTTAAAGTCTACTTTACCTATCAAAGTCTTAGGTAAACTCTTCCTAAACTCAAACTCTTTAGGAATAGCATAACTCGCTAAATTCTTCTTACAATATTCCTTTATACTAGCTTTAACTGTCAAAGGATTATAATCATTTTTTAAAACTATAAAAGCCTTAGGAACCTCTACTTTATAAGGATGCGGTATTCCAATAACACTGCATTTTAATACTGAAGGATGTCCTTCAATAACTTCTTCGATATGACTAGGATAAATATTATATCCAGAGCTAATAATAAGCCTTTTAAGACGTTGTTTATAGTATAAGATACCATTACTATCCATCATACCAATATCCCCTGTATGAAGCCAAATCATACCGTCTTTATGTATTTGTAACATCTCATTAGTCTCTTTTTCATTATCTAAATAACCAAGCATAACAGTAGGCCCAGATATACATATTTCCCCATCTTCTCCATAAGGAACTTCTTCTTGTGTTTCAGGAGTAACTATTTTTATATAGTTACCAGGAAAAGGTATTCCAATACTATCTTCCCTATAAGCTTCACCATAGGATAAAGCCACTGCTGCTAAAGACTCAGTCATTCCATATCCCTGACTAATCTTAATCTTAGCATTATGACTGCTTAAATAATCATTAACTCTCTTAATTAAATTTCTAGATAAACTATCTCCTCCAGAAATAGCATATTTTAAACCACTTAAATCAAGATAATCATTCTTAGTCCCAGCCAAAGCCTCATACAATGTTGGTACCCCAAATATTACATTAGGCTTATATTTTTCAAGTAATTTATCAAACTTTTTAGCATTAAACTGTGGTACCATTATAAGTTCACACCCTAATATAAATGGTCCAATAGTAGATACACCTAATCCAAACCCATGAAATATAGGCATTATCCCTAGTACTCTATCCCCAACCTCTACATCATTAAAAACTATTTTAGCCTGTTCTGTTAAAGCATTAAAATTCCCATTAGACAAAATAATACCTTTAGGTTTACCAGTAGTTCCCCCAGAATGAAGTATTACTGCTGGATCATCTCTAGAAATTTTAATATCAAGTAAATTATTATAACCACTAGCTTTCTTTAAAAAATCATTCCAATATAAATAAGCTTCACTTTTAGTAGGCCCCTTTATTTTAAAACCTTGACTAATCTGATATCCAAGTCCTGTAAAAAAAGGCATACTATCTCTAGCAGAAACCACTATAGTCTTATAAACACTAGTATCTTTAATAATATTTTTTACTTTATCATAACAAACATCTATCATAACTAACATAACACTATTAGTACTAGTTAAATATTCCTTTATTTCAACTTCTCCAGACAAAGGATGAATCATATTACTAATAGCCCCAATCTTATTAATTGCATAAAACGCTATCATTGCCTCAGGTGTATTAGGCATACATATAGTAACAATATCTCCTCTTCTTACTCCTTGACTTCTAAAAGCTAAAGCAGCTTTATCTATTAAATTTAAAAATTCTCTATAACTAAGTTTTTTTCCAAAATAATTAATAGCTGTTCTACTTTCATATTTTAATACACCTTCTTTTAAAGCCTCATACATTGAAATATCTGGTACTTTTAATTTTAAATCTTCTTTTTTATAATACTTAGCCCAAGGTGTTTTAATTAATTTTTGTTTTATTAAATTTATAACGTTCAATTAAATTCCTCCAATTTTTTAGAAATATCATCCATTAATTTTTTATTTTCACTATCTAAATCATCAGTAATCTTTCTACTTTTTAAAAACTCTATACTAACACTTTTACCAATAATATTATATTTACCCTTAATAACAAATGGTACTAATAAACTATCTGTATCATTAGTCATTTTCACCGCCCCTATTTTAAAAGGCATAACAGCTTCATCTGTTCTATTAATAGTCCCTTCTGGAAAAATACCTATTACTTCTCCTTTTCTAAGTTCATCTTTAGCACTCTTTAAAGAATCTTTATCATGTATCTTTCTATTTACTGGAATACAACCCATACTACGTACAACAACTCCTTCTATTCCCTTAAATAACTCAATCTTAGCCATAAAATGAATCTTTCTAGGAACTGTTGCTATAAGCAATAAAGGATCTAACCATTTGGTATGATTTCCCGCTAAAACTATAGAACCACTCTCTAATATATTTTCTTTTCCTTTTACTTTAGGATGAAAAAATAAATAAACATTTATCTTTAAAAACACCCTAATTATATTATAAAACCAATTCTTCATTTTTTTCTCCTACAATATCAATTATAGTACAAAGAAAGAAAATAGCAAATATTTTTTTATTTGCTACCTCAAACTAAAATCTAATTTTAGTTGTTTTTCTTATTATTTTGTCTAATTACAATTAAACTTCCAACAGCTATCAATAGTACTACTCCAAGTACCATATAAGCTGCAGATACTGTATCAGGATTAGTTACTCTTTTATATATTGCACTAACTGTAACTTTTCCCTCTGGCATTACAAATGTCCCATCACTATTAACTTCTATCTCTTTACCAGACTCATCTTTAACAATAATTCTAGCTAAACTATACCCTTCTTTAACTAATACTTTTACTTTAACCATCTCTCCTGGATAAGCATCAGACTTAACAGTAATAGTTCCTCCACTAGTTTCCTCCTTAGCTACAGAAAACATATCATATGTGTATTTAGCAACAATTAAATTTTTGCATGATAGATCCCGTGTTTCTACATCATTTTCCCTCAACAAATCTTTTTTGTGTTCTAAAGCATACAACAAATATCCATTTTGATTCCCAGACTTATCAAAATTATTAGCAATCCCAAAAATCAAATTACTATTATTTGAATAAACTATTTCAGATACTTTTTTTCCATTCAAATCATATTTTACAAGAAAAGTCCTATTATCACTTGAAATAGCCGTAACTATATATCCGTCATAAGTTCTATCAGGTAAATAACTACTTATAACATCGGTATACATAGAGTGAACAGACGAAACATCATAATTACTTTTAAAAACCAGATTACCGGCTAAATCATACTTAGCTATTGTGCCAACATCAATATTATCACTAACATAACCAACAACTACAATACCATCAATAACACCATTCTTGTCATAACTATAATTAATATTATTAATTTCAATACCTGTTTCTTTTTCCCAAGCAGCATCTCCAGTAACACAATCCCTACTAGTCAATTTAGTATTATTTGTCACCCCAATAGCATAAATAGACTGATTCTTCGTATAAAGTAATCCCCCTAAACGAAATTGTTCATTGAGGTTTTTTACCCAAACAATATCACCATCTAAACCAACTTTTAATAAAGTAAATCCCTGTTCAATACCTAAATCAGAAGAAGTAGTAATAAATAAGATTAAATACCCATCTAAAACTCCATTATTATCATATGAATTAATGGCTTCTGGATCTGCATCAATACCATTACCACCATATTGTTTTTCAAAAATAACATTGTCGTTTTCATCATAAGCAGTAATTAAAATATCAGCCTCTCCCTTAACGACATAACCACCACTGTTAGAAGAATCAATTGTCGAAACATCAACATTAGATGCCTCAAAAGTCTTATCTTTATAAACTATCTTATTATTAAGATCAAGCTTTGCAATACCAATACCAGAAGAATTACCATTTTGTTTTAATTGCTTACTATTATAAATAACTAAATTACCATCTACATTTCCAGCATTATCATAACTAGATAATGTCCACACATCATCAACACACTCATTCCATTTTTCATTATACGTAAGTTTTAAATCAAGAGCTTGAACACTACTAGGTAATATTAAAATAGCCACTAAAAACATCAAAGTAAAAATACATCTTTTTAACCTCATAACTACACCTCTATACTATAATTCATACTACAATTATAACACGTAAAAAGAAAAAGTCACTAAATATTTCTATTTCGTAACTTCTTCTTTTGTAAGCGAATTATATATAACTATTTTTCTACTTAACTTATCACTTAAAAGACCATTATTCTCAAGTTGTCTCTTAACCTCCATTGCCACTCCTCTAGATCCATCAAGTAAAATAACTCCTGGCATTTCCTTAAGAATATCTTCTTTTATAAATGGATAATGTGTACAACCTAAAACGATTGAGTCGATTTTCTTATCCTTATATTCCCTAAAAGTATCCTTTAATATTTCTTTTATTTTCTCTTGATCATTATCCTCTATAGCATTAGCAAGACCAGGACAAGCAACTAAATAAATATTTTGATCTTTTCTTATATTATCTCGAATAAGCTCCATTGTCCTTTCGGACTCAATAGTAGCAGGAGTAGCCATTACTAGAGTATTTTTAAAATCTCTATCACACGCAACTTTAATAGCGGGGACTGTTCCAACAAAAATAATATCTTTATACTTCTCTCTTAAATACTTCATACATCTAGTAGTAGCCGTATTACAAGCAATAACAATCACTCTACATTCTTTATTAACTAAATAGTCAACTACTCCAGAAGTAATACTAAATAACTCTTCATCACTTTTTTCACCATACGGATTATTTAAACTATCTCCATAATAATAAAAATCCTCATTAGGTAATATCTTTTCTAACTCCCTAAGTACACTTAAACCACCAATACCAGAATCAAATACTCCAACTATATTACTCATAACATCCTCCACTATATTTTATTTAAGTAACTCTTCAAAAATATCACAAACATTTTCAATAACAAGTTCCTTATTATTACATCTACTATCCCTAACAGCTTCTACTAGTCTATGATAATACTTCTTATTTTCTCTATCAAAAACACTAACAAAAACAACATTATCTTCTCCATACGGATTATTTTTATCAACTCTATTTAACTTACCAGTAATACCAACACCAAAATCACTATTTGTAAACTCACTAATATTTAAAGCCATACTATCACTAACTTCAAAACTATATACTGAATACTTATCAATTAATTCTTTAGAAACACCCATCTTAATCTTATATTCATTAGAATAAGTAACTGCACTAAACTTTAATATATCGCTTGCTCCTTCAATATTAGTAATTTCATTAGCAAAACCTCCACCAGTACAAGACTCCATTGAAGATATTGTTTTTTCTCTATCTATTAACTTTAAAACTAAATCTTTTATTTTCATAATATCACCAACATTATTATAACCCAAAACCCTAAATTTGTCTTTAATACAAACAAAAAAAGACTCTATTTATGAGTCCCCTTTGTAATTATAAACGATACCCCAACTTTTTCATTAACTATAACAATATCATAGTTCATAAGATTAAGAGTCTTTTTAACAATAGATAAGCCAAGCCCAAATTCGCCTTTAATTCCCTTTCGGAACGGAGTAAATATTCCATCAAGGAAATCACTATTAATATTATCTCCATCATTGTATAAAATTAATTTATTTTGCTTAGCTGTAATTTTTATAGTTGTAGTAGCATATCTTATAAAATTACTAAGTAAATTATCAAGTATTGTTTCCCAGTTTTCAACAGTTCCCACGAATTGACTTTTCTTATCACATTCAACTATAAAATTCAATTCTTTTCTATGGAACTTAAACTTTTCTACTTCCGTCTTAATAATATTTTCCATATCAACTGGTACTAACTTTACGTTTTTAGAATTTTTAAGATAATCGAGTTTGTTTAAGTAAAGAAGTGAGTGTACTTTTTGTTCTAATTTAGAAGTCTGTTCTCTAATAACGTTAAGTGCTGTAGCTTCATCTTCAACTTTATCATCAACAGCTTCTATATATGATTTTATAACGGTGAGAGGTGTCTTAAAATCATGTGATATATTTTGATACATCTGATTACGATATTCTTCTTGATTTATTAAAGAAATTCGCATATCTTCTATTGCTAAAGCAAGTGACTTAATCTCATCATCTACTTCAAAATCTATTTTATGATTATAATCGGGATTATCTATATTATCAATCTTATTCTTCAACTTCTCAATCTTTTTAACTATAATTGTTGACCAAGCAATTAGAATAAGACCAATAAGTAAACATGTACCTAATACTATTGGAAATATTGCCCCCAATATATCTGTCTTTGTCTTATTTATATAACTGTCATTTGTAATAGCGATCTTTTTAACTTTTTCATTTTCGATAGCATAATAGTAATAAAACTTATGTTTATACTGAATCTTACCATAATCATTATTTATTTTTTCTAACAAAGCAGTAACATTATCAATACCAAGTTCACCACTCAAGTTCTCTGTTGTTAAAACACTATCACCTACAACATAAATGTAAGCAATCTCTGTATCAAGTAATTTATAGTCAACATTGGCATTAACTAATTGTAATGGTTCTCTTAAATAATTATATATATTATTTTCAGCAACTGGAATCAACATCTTTGGTAATACTAAACCTAATAATATAAAAAGTAATACGAATATAAAACCTACAAGCCAAACTAATTGTTTACTAAGTTTGTTAATACGCTTCATGATAGTCTGTACCCATACCTATAGATTGAATTCAAATTAAGCTTTGGAAGTTTCTTTCTAAGTCTTCTAACCAAGTCATCTACAACTCGATCAGAACCAAAGTAATCACTACCCCATATAGCATCTAATATTTCATCCCTCGTAAATGACTTATCTTTGTTTTTTAAAAATAGTACCAATAAGTCAAATTCTAATGTTGTTAATTTTACTTCTTTTCCTTCTTCAAAAACCATTCTCTTCGTTAAATCTACGCTGTAATCTTCATAAGTTATCAATGTTGTACTTTCATCTTTATAAACCCTTTTAATAATTTTATTAACTCTAAGAACTAATTCTTTACTGGAATAAGGTTTAGTAATATAATCATCGCTACCAAGTTCAAGTCCAAGTATTTTATCTAAGTCTTGATCTCTTGCTGATGTAAATATAACTGGAACTTCTTCATCTTTTTCTCTAATAGCTTTAATTATATCGTATCCATTAATATCATCGCCAAGCATAATATCTAAAATCCAAATATGTACTTTATTTCCAATATAGTTAATTGCATCACTTCCTTTAGTAAAGCTAACTACATTATACCCAGCTTTTTCTAAATAAGTCTTAATTAAGTTTGCTAAATCGACTTCATCTTCTACCAAACAAACAGTATACATATCATATCACCACCAATAGTATAACACTATTTTCTAAATTATTCTATAATCTAATAAGCAACCCTCCTTATATATATAAAGTAGTTTAACATTCATTTGCATTTTTCTAATTATCTAACCTTATACTAATTCCTCCTTTCTACACCTCTATAGTAACACTTAATTGTTGTCGAATTATTGGAACTTTATGTGAAATTATGTGAAAAAAATAAGACTTATCTCTGCTGACAAGTCTCAGTTCTATTTTTTATTATTACTTTCTTGAGTTTCGTGCTTACTACTAATCAACTTCTGATTATTTTCATCCACATATCTTTTTAAAGTATCCTGATGTAATAACGCTGCGTTTATTAGTACTTCTCTTGATAAATAAGCAGCATTTAAAAGGTCCAATTCTTCTTTAGCTAAAGTCTCACACTGTTTATTATCAAAGCCAACTTTATTCAAGGAATATACATAAGACTGATATAAAAGTAAATCAACACTCTCAGGCTGTCTAGCAAATTTAGAAGAAACCTCCTTAGAATTATCTTTTTCTCCCACAATAACAGAAAAAGCTAAAGTATAAAAAAATTCATCTATATTATTACCAAAATAATGTATAGCATCTTCATCAAGAAAAACATCTTCATCCTCTAATATCTCTTTTGGTAAATATTTTTGCCACTCACATCCAGGCATAAATGCTATATATGGATCAACAGCTAGACTTACATATCCATCATGAGTATATGATAAGTGTGCACCCTTACAACAAGCTTTAGTAGGAACATTCCTTTTCCATAATACTCTTAAACACATTTCTAACGCTACCGATCCTTCAGAAAAATCTTTTAATTGACTTTTCAATTCATCTTTTGAAATATCTTCTGGATTCAACAAAGAAAAATTATCTCTATCTCGTATTGAAAAGTCAAAATACTTCCACTTACCACTAGAATCAGTTTCTAAAGCTCTTTTTGATAAACTATCTTTAATGATTTGAAATATTTCACTTTTTCTTTCTTCTGGATATAACCTCATACAATCAACTATATCGATAACTTTTTCTAAATCATTAGTATTACAAAGACTAAGAATTATGTCATCTAAAAGATTAGGAAAAAACTTATTTATAAAACCTATAGAACTCTTATTACATTCCCCATCTTTAAAATTATCAGTAACTATTTCAGATACAAAACTCTCATATTTATCTTTATCTCTCCCTACTAACAAAATACTTTTTTCAACTTTTCTTAGCCAATCACTTTTAGAAACCCCATTATATCTTATTTCTGGAACAAACTTGCTTCCCAAAGATTCAGCCCATATTCTAAACGAATTCTCATCAATATCTTTAAGTTTACTTCTATAACTTTTTAAAAGTAATATTAAATCTTCCTTCATACCAAAACTCCTAATATTTTAATTATTAAATAAAATATCTTCTACTTCCTTCCAAGATCCAACTCGATCAACCACATCTAAATATTTACCTCTATCATCAAAAAGCAATGTTTTAATTCCATTTTCTTTAAAAGCTATATAATTATTAATATCATCATCAATAATAATATCAATTGCCTCATCCTTACAAACCTTAACTTTTCCTTCTATATAAGCATCATCAAAATACTTATCATAATAAATATTATTTTTAGCTAACCAATCTTTAGTAGCTTGTCTCATACTTTGATAAATCTTTACAAGCTTTTCATTACGTGCTGTTACTATTATTATTTCATTATTTACTTTAAGTTTATTTAACACTCTCAAGAAATCATCCTTTACCGGATCTTCAGCAATTACTTCTAATATTTTCTCTTTATAAAATTTATCCATATTACTACTATCACCAAAGAACTCTTCCTGACTCATTCCATGTTCTTTTATATATTCTTTTATCTTTATATCAATTACCTCATCTGTTGAACAAATAGTATTATCTATATCTATTCCTATTTTCATTCAAATCAAACCTCCAAATTTTCTAATTTTTCTATAGCTTCTTCTATTGTTGAAACTCCCATTATCTTAATTTTATATTTATTATCTCTTTTTAATTTAACACACTCTTCATAATTATCTCCACTAGGTACTAAAAACACATCGGCCTTATTTTTAACTGCTCCTGCTAACTTATATTTAACTCCACCAATTTTACCAATTGACCCATCTGCTTCAATTGTACCAGTACCAGCAATCTTTAATCCTTTAGTTAAATCCTCTTCTGTTAATTTATCATATATAGATAAAGTTGTAATTAAACCCGCTGATGGACCAGACTCTCTACTCTTAAACTTAATCTCCACGTCTGGATCAGTTTCATACTCACTAACTTCTTGTAAATAAACACCAATTAATTTCTTACCATTTTCAGAATAAACTTTAGCAGTTATATTAACTTCCTTATTATTTCTAATAACTGTAATAGTAACCTCATCCTTAGAAACACTTCCTAAATACTCTCTAATACTATTAACATTTTCTATTTCCTTATCATCAAACTTAACAATCCTATCTCCTATTTTTAAATTACTAGGCATATCATCACTAACAGATATAACATAAACCTTAGTATCTACAATCTTATACTCCTTACTAGCTAACTCATAAGCCCATTTAATAGCGTTACCATTAGTACTAACTAAATCAAGTCTATTTCTAAACTCAATATCTTGAATAGTCTCCTCATCAACATATTTATAATCATTAGCACTCTCACTTTCCCATCCAGGAATAATATAACTAAGTAAATAAGGGCCAAGTCTACCTTTTAACTCTGAAACATAAGATATATTGAAACTTCCCTTACTATTATAAGAATCACTAATTATAACTCTCTCATCAATATTGCTAATATCTCCACCTACAATAATATAATAATTAACTGGGAATAAGAATAAAATAACACTAAGTAGCAAAAATATAATAAACTTATATTCTTCCTTAATAAATTCTACTATATCATTAAAAAACTTTTTAATCATCATATCACCTTGTTTAATTATAACAAAGAAATGGAGAAATATGAAAAAAACTTATCAAAGAATTATTATTATTACATTTCTATTAACACTGTTAATTCTCTATACTATTAATTCCACTCTTGTAATTAAAAGTATTTTAGACTACACCAACCTCTTCATAACAAAACTTTTTCCTACAAACTTTGTTTTCTTTATGTTATCAACCATCTTAATAGATCAAGGCTTAATAGAGTTAATAAATAATAAGTTAAAACTAAATGGTAGTATCTTCTATGTAACTATAATGAGCATTTTATCTGGTATCCCATCAGGCTCTAAATATACAAAAGACTTACTAGAAAAAGATTTAATATCAACCAAAACTGCTAATTATCTCTTATCTTTTACTCATTTTCCTAATCCTATGTTTGTCCTAAATACTGTAACAATTCTTCTTAACAAAACTATTGCCTTAAAAATACTAATTAGTTTAATTTTAAGTAACTTAATAATTGCTTTAATATTTAAACCACCAAAAAAAGAAGTCATTACTATAAATGACTCCCCATCAAAAGATTTTTCAGAGTCCTTATCTAAAGCAATCATAGACTCTCTAAAAGTAATCTTACTAATCTATGGTACTTCAGTATTTTTCTATTTAATAACAGTAATCATAAATAAATATTTAACTTTAAATGTCTTATCTCATGTCCTATTAAATGGTATCTTTGATCTAACTAAAGGTCTATTCTCTATTTCTCTATTATCAAATAAATTATTAAAATCTCTTCTAATTATAATTTTCTTCTCTTTTGGTAGTTTATCTATTCATATCCAAATAAAAAGTATTATTACTAATACTTCTCTTAAATATAAATATTTTATTCTTGGAAGACTCCTTCAAATACTATTCGCAACAATTCTTTTCTTATTATCGTATTTTATCTATTAAAGTTAATTGGTGTTACTATATTAATTCCATATTTATTTCCAAAATCTGGATGATAAAAAATAATATGTATTTTTAAAACTTTATTAGTAGCAGTCATATTAACAGAAGATATTCTTAAATCCTCTATTCTACATCCTTCGTCATTTGTACCATAACCAACACTTGGTAATGGATAATCATACATATTTCCATCAGTTCCGTAACTAACTACAAATTTATCATTACGACCAGATGGACAATTAGTAGCAGCAACAGATGAAGCCCCATAATCATCCGCAACTATTCTAGTAGTTTCTAAAACAGTATGACTACCATCCTTAAAATAAAATATTGCCTTATATTTTTCTGGAATAATATTACTAGAATTACTAGCATCCAAAGGGGTGCTTTCTATTTTTACATCCATTAACCCCTTCTTTATTAAATCACTTTGAACTTCTTTAGTTAAAAGATTTTTATAAGTATAAATCTCATCTTTAAATTCTTCTATACTTTGTCTATTTTTATAAGTTTCAACTGTTCCATATAAAGAAGCCACTAATATAGCAAGTAAAACAAATGAAATTAAAAGTTCAATAGTTGTAAGGCCCTTATTATTAAGTTTTTTCACTACCAACACCTCTCATTTCCTTTTATTAATTCTAATGTTGAATAAGTCCAATAATCGTTATCATTCTTTGTATGATGAAATTCAACTAATACTCTATAACATGCACCATTTAAAGATGAAACTTTTGAGTATGTCGGTAAATAGCTTACATAATCTTGAAATCCAGAAGTAAAATCCCCTCCAGTATTCTCTTCAACTACTCCCTTAAAATTATTTTTATCATTCATATCATTTCTATTTCCTATTTTATAACTAGTTATATATATATTAAGTTTACCTGCATCATCTTTAGCAACTTCAAACTCACTAAATAACTCATTACAGTAATTTAAAGCTGTAACATCGGTAGGATCAATATCTGCACATTGAAACTTATGATATTTATTATTGGCTATGTCCGTACTAATAGTCCCATCAAATGAAACACTCCCACTCTGAATAACTTTCTTTATCCAATAAGTAGCATATTTACTGTCAACATCATCATAAGCCTCTCTCTTTTCATACTCTGCCATTATTGGATAAAAATTCACATAAATAATTGAAAACAAAGACATAATAAATACAGCGCTTATTAAAGTTTCAACCAGAACAAAACCCTTATTATTTAATTTTAACAATTTATCACTTCTCTCCTTGCTATTCTTCTAAATCTATTATATAATAAAATATAGTAAAATACCATACAAAAGTAAACAAAAAGAGGGGTTGAAATAATGGTAGAAGAGCAAACAAAAAAGGCTGCTAAAAAGGCAGAAACTAATATGGTTGCGTTTGATTTTGAACGTACTCCTATTACTCAAATTGCCGATTATATTATTATAACTGCATCAAAAAATAATACATCAGATATCCATTTCGACCCTAGAGAAGATGGTATGATGGTTAGATTTCGTATCGACGGTGATTTACAGGATTATACACATATTCCAAAAGCTTTTGAAAGAAACTTAACTACTCGTTTAAAGATTTTAGCTAACATGAACATAACTGAATCAAGACTACCACAAGATGGTGCTATTAAAGGTGAATTTGGTGGAAAATACTTAGATATGCGTGTATCTTGTCTTCCTTTAAATGAGGGTGAAAAAATAGTTATTCGTATCTTAGACTATACCAGAAGTTTACAAGGTATTGATAGTCTAGGTTTTAATCCAGCTAACTTAGTAAAATTAAAAAGAATGATGGGTGTTCCTAATGGAATTATCTTGGTAACTGGAGCAACCGGTTCTGGTAAATCTACAACAGTTTACTCTATATTGCAAGGACTAAATAAGCCTGAAATAAACATTATTACTGTTGAAGACCCAATTGAAATGAACATTGAAGGTATGAACCAAGTTCAAGTTAATGCTGAAATTGGTATGACTTTTGCTGCTGCTCTTCGTTCTATCTTACGTCAAGACCCGAACGTTATTCTAATCGGAGAAATTCGTGACTCTGAAACAGCACAAATTGCCGTACGTGCTTCAATTACTGGACACTTAGTTTTATCAACAATCCATACCAATAACTCACTATCAACTATTGAACGTTTACTTGATATGGATGTTGAACGTTACTTATTATCAACTGCCCTAACTGGTATCATTTCTCAAAGACTTGCTAAACAATTATGTATAAAATGTCGAGTTGAAAGAGAAACAACAAAATACGAGAAAAAAGTATTTAAAAAATTCATGAATAAAGACATTGAAAAAATATATGATGCTAACCCAGAAGGTTGTAAAGCTTGTCGTAAAGGTTATAAAGGACGTATCGCAATTCAAGAAGTACTAGAATTAGATGAAGAAATAAGAAATGCTCTAAATGATACAAAACTATCAAAAGAACAATTAAGTGACATGGTATATACAAATAAAACAATTACTATGTTACAAGACGCTCTAGGTAAATGTATCGCTGGACTAACAAGCTTCGAAGAAGTATACAGAGTTATTGAAATAGAAAGTGATCCAGATGATGATTCAACTGGAAGTTCACTAACAAAATCTATTGACGATGAAAATATATTAGATAGTGCAATTCCAAAAACTGAAGAAAATAAAGAGAAAGAAAAAGAAGAGGAAAAGGAAACAGTTCCAGAAAACAAGCCAAAAGTTGAAGAGGTAAAAGTAGAAAAGAAGGAAGAAGTTAAAGAAAAAGAACAAGAAGTAATTATTACCCCACCTACTATTAAAGAACCAATTCCTAATATAGTTCCAGAAAAACCAAAGGTTGAAGAAATAAAAGGACAAGAAGTAAAATCTTCTACTACTCAAGTAATAACACCACCTGTACCAAAACAACAAGCAGTAAATATTGATAAGAATCCTACTATCCCTATTGTAAAACCAGAAACAATTGCTAAACAAACAGCACCAATTACAAAAGAGATGCCTGTAATTATTCCAAATCAAGTAAAACCAGTAACACCACAACAACAAATAATACCTAATATACAACAAAAACAAAGTACTATTCCAAATAATAAAGTATTAGAACCTATTACAATAAATAAACCAATTCTACAACCTCAAAGTTTAATAACTGATTCAAAGCAACCAGTAATGCAAAATGCTAAACAAATCCAACAAGTTCAACCAGTAACTAAAAACACTAAACCAACATTAGTACAATCAACAAGTCAAACACCAGGTTTAGTAAATAATCAAAAAATAGTACAACCTACTAATCAAGCTATATCACAACAAGCAAAACCAGTAATACAAAATATTAAACCTGTACAACCAATAAATGAAAATACCAAACCGGTTCAACAAATACAACAAGTTAAACAAACTCCAATTGTTAAACCAGTACAACAAATACAACCATTAATTCAAAATATTAAACCGGGTGGACAAATAGTAAATCAAACACCAAGTTTAGTAAATAATCAAAAAACAGTACAACCCGTTGGACAGGTAACACCAAGTATTAAACAAACACAGCCTATTGGACAAATTCCAATAAAACAAGTACAACAAGTTACTCATCAACAAGTAAAACCAGTTGCAACTGTACAATTACCAAAATTAGGAGAAACTCAATAGTTTCTCTTTTTTAATTCAAAGAAAAAGAAACGATTTTTTTCGTTTCTTTTATTTTATTATCTTAATCAGTACAATTGTATTTTGCACATCCACAAACCGAACCAGTTCCATATTTATATGACTGACAAGTACAGCTGGTTGTATAAGTTAAACCATTTAAACCAGAAGAACAAGAAGGTCTAGATCCACCAGAATTACAAGTTGGAAGTCCATTTCCTGCAAAACCAGATACCCAACCATAAGTATAATTTGAAGCATTTCCTGGAGAACAACTTCCACTACTAGAAACATTCTTAACACAGAACTTTCCACTTAAAGTCCAACCAGAAGGACAACTATATACCCAATGTGCACCAGCACAAGTCATTTGTTTATAAACACAGCCTGAAATAGCCTCACAGTTTTTTCTTGAACCACCAACTTTAAGACATATATTAGTACCTGTGGCCGACATAGTACAACTCTTTGAAGTCATCTTGCATTGATCATATCTTGAAGAATAACTTTCACATCCAAAACTACTATGCCTACATGAATTATATGATGTGCATGATTTACGTACAACTGTAAATGACTTAGTAACAGTAGAAGTATTACCTGCTTTATCAGTACATGAATATGTTGTAGTATTACCAGATCTTGGAGTACCTAAAGAATCAGATGCAGAAGATGTTCCAGTAGTTGTTGTACCCATATCTTCAATAACAGCTCCTCCACTTCTCATCCCTGATAAAGAATCAGAACAACTTACAGATATAGCTTTTCCAGAACACCATGTAGTACCAGTACCAACACTATCTGTTGAAATACTAGGTTTAGTTTTATCTATTCCAAATGTAGTAGAACAAGAATTAACATTACCCGCTTTATCTTTTACATAACCATACCATTTTATACTACTACCTTCAGAACTGGCCGTACCAGAAGTTCTATTAGAATATGATGCTGAACTAGATGATGATACATCATAAGAAGCAACGCCTGATAAACTATCACTTTTTCTTGCTAATTTTACAGTAACATTACTTCTAAACCATTTTTCTACACCTTTAGTTCCGGAAGTAGAAAGAGAACAAGTTGGTTTAGAAGTATCAACCTTAAAACTACCTGAATTACAGGTTCCTTTATTACCAGCTTCATCTTTTACAAATCCATACCAAGTTATACCAGCAGTATCAGATTGAGTGCCTGAAGTATTACCACCATAAGATGCAGAATTACTATTTTTAACATCATAACTTAAAGGACTGTTAACAGCTCTATCACTAGATCCTTTTGGATCAGTCGTATTAATAGTTAAAGTAACATTAGTCTTGTACCAACTATTATCTCCATTTGGACTTGCTATATTCTTAGTAACTGTACAAGTAGGAGCAGTCTTATCTATCTTTATCATACTACGTCCAGGTTCTGAACAGTTTCCTGCCAAATCACAAGCTCTTATTTCAACATACTCTCCTCTTTCTTTAGAAAAAGCGGTTGTTACAAATGGTGTATTATCGCCAGGATCCTTAGAAGAATTTTCATATCTATGCCATTCATTTTCTGGATTACCATTGCCATCTTTACCATTAGAATCAGGATATCTATATTCAAAATATGCTATTCCTGAAGTATCATCAACTGAAGTAACCTGTACTGTATAACTCTTATTAATCCATTTATTCTCATACGTATTTTTAATTACTGGAGTACTAGGAGGACTAAGATCAATATAAGTATCTACATTACATTCTCCTTTATTACCAGCATTATCCTCTACTTCAATTATACTTACCTTTGCTTCATCGTAAAATAACTGTGTATATACATCCCTTTTACAACCTAATCCTGTATAATCAGTACATTTAACTTGTACTTCTACTGGAGGTTGATTAGTCCATTGTTGATTAAATTCCAAAACTATACAAGTAGGAGCTTTTGAATTTTTAATTGTTTTAGTTTCCTTCTTAGTACTTTCATTTCCATAAAAATCAGTTGCTACTACTTTTACCTCAATAGTACCTGGTACAAACTCTTTTAATGGTATCGTAAAAGTAATTTTCTTTTCTAATTTACCATCAACGTCTCCTGAGTTCTTTACCTCATTACCACTCTTACTAATTATATATCTATATCCTGATATCTTATCTTCATCTTCAATAGTAACAGTAACTTTAGCTAAATCATAATTGTCATTAGACCCTATTCCTTCAAAATTAAAAGTAATATTAGGACCAACTAAATTAGTAGGACTATTATCTTCTGAAGTATAACTATCACAAACTAAATTAACAACATAACTATAATTATTTTTACTATATCTATATACTTGAACATAAGACCTATCCGGATCACATTTTTTCTTATTTCTATCCAAAACCGCTCCAATATATTTCTTACTTTGTAAAGTCTTCAAATAAATTTGATTTTTTTGACCTACTCTTTTCGGTAAGAAACCTCTATTGTCCTGTGTATAACTCTTAGCAGCCATAATAATTTCCGATTCCTGAGCTTTATAATATTCTCTTGTTGTCTTATTAAGTAAATAAGTAACACCAACTACTGCTATACCAGAAAGAATTCCCATAATAACAATAGCAGCTAATAATTCGACTAGTGAAAAACCCTTGCTATTCTTCTTTACCATAATACATCCTCCTCATACACTTCATCCTAACATGTAGTATATCATATAACTAACATTTATCATATAAAAAGTAAAGATTAATTCGTAAATTAACATAAAAAAAAGAGTACTTTAAGTACTCTTTATAATTTAAAAATCAAATCCACCAACACATTCTTTTGTGTAGCAATCATCCCAAGGATCGCATCCATAAGTACAAGTATTCTTAGTAGTACGACAAGGATCTGTTCTTGTTTCGGTTTTTGTACATATAGGAGGATCACAATAGTATATTTCAGGAGTACCACCGGTTCCATAACAAGCACTATTACATCCTGAAGCCATAACCCATCCTGTTGAAGTTTTTTTACATCTTCTGCGTACGGAACTTACACACACTTCATAAGTTCCACTAACACAGGTATTTGGACTTCCTTTATAGCAATCACTACAATATTGACCACCTACACACTTCTTAGACTTACAAGAATTATAGCTATAAGTATGTGAGCTAGTAGTAGAGTTTCCTGCCTTATCAGTACAAGTTCTAGTATATGTTACACTACTTTTTCCAGCTAATCCCATAGATCCACTTGAAGATCCACTTAAACCACTCAACGAATCAGAACATGTACTAGTAGCAGTAGTTCCATTAGTTCCTCTGATTCCAAATGAAATGCTAGGTCCTACAGTATCTACTTTGAAACTTCCAGAACTACATGATGAACTATTTCCTGCCGCATCGCTTACATATCCAGAATAAGAAGTACCAGCTGTATCAGATTGAGTAGTACTTGTACCCCCAGAACTAAGTCCATAAGATACAGGACTTGCTACTGCTCTATCTCCTGTACCATCAGGTTCACTATAAGTAACTGATACAGTAACACTTGTATTGTACCATCCGTTATTACCATTTGGACTAGATGGACTTCTGTGTACTGAACATGAAGGACTTGTCTTATCTATTTTTATCATACTACGTCCAGGTTCTGAACAATTCCCTACATTATCACAAGCTCTTATTTCAACATACTCTCCTCTTTCTTTAGAAAAAGCGGTTGTTACAAATGGTGTATTATCGCCAGGATCCTTAGAAGAGTTTGCATATCTATGCCATTCATTCTCTGGATTACCATTACCATCTTTTCCATCAGAATCAGGATATCTATACTCTATAAAAGCAATACCAGACATTTCATCAACTGAAGTAACTTTTATTGTATAACTAGTATTTGTCCATGTATTTTCATAAGCATTTTCAATTATCGGAACAGTTGGAGGCGTAACATCAATATAAGTATTTACATTACATATTCCCTTATTTCCAGCATTATCTTCAATTTCAACAACACTAACTTTTGCATCATTATAAAAGTCTTGGGTGTATACATCTTTTTTACATCCTAAACCAGTAAAATCATTACACTTAACTTGTGTCTCTACTGGTACATCATTTGTCCAAGTAGTATTTTCTTTAAGAACTGTACAAGTAGGTGCAGTAGAATTAACAATGGTTTTTTGATCTTTTTTATTACTCTCATTTCCATAAAAATCAGTCGCAATAACCTTTATTTCTATAACGCCAGGAACATATTCTTTTAATGGTAAAGTAAATTCAATCTTCTTTTCTAATTTACCATCAATATCTCCCGAGTTTTTAACTTCATTACCATTTTTAGTAATTATATATCTATAACCAGATATCTTATCTTCATCTTCAATAGTAATAGTTACTTTAGCTAAATCGTAATTATCATTAGCACCTATTCCTTCAAAAACAAATTTAATATCAGGTCCAACCAAATTAGTAGGACTACTATCTTCTGAAGTATAGCCATCACAAACTAAATTAACTACATAACTATAGTCGTTTTTACTATATCTATACACTTGTACATAACTCTGATTAGGATCACAAATCTTCTTATTTCTATCTATAACCTCACCAATATACTTTTTATCTTGTAAAGTTTTTAAATAGACTTGATTTTTTTGTCCAACTCTCTTTGGCAAGAAACTTCTATTATCTTGTGTATAACTCTTAGCAGCCATAATTATCTCGGATTCCTGTGCTTTATAATATTCTTTTTCTGTCTTATTGATTAAATATGTAACACTTACAATACCAATTCCTGTAAGTATCCCCATAATAACAATAGCAGCCAATAACTCAACTAAAGAGAATCCTTTATTATTCCTTCTAAACATAACCATAAACTCCTTATTATTATCATATATAAATTATACCACAACCTAAAAAAATTCTACAATAGAAAACACAAAAAAATCAAACAAAAGAACCATTGTACACCTAACAAAAAAATCTTTTTACAAGAAAATAAAAGAAACGTAAAATCACGCTTCCTCTAACATATCTTTAATCTGTACAATTATATTTTTTACGTCCAACTATCCAATTATTATCGCTACTCTTTACATAGTACATATCATAGTATACTTGACAATTACTATTATTTAACTGTGTAACAGTCTTTCCATTTCTATCAACAATACCACACTTATCACCACTATAAGCAACTACAAAATCAGAAACACCATCATATGAAACACTATCATATATTTTCTTATCATTATTATCGATTAAATAATATGTTTGATTATTATCTTCACTAATAGCAAAAACTTTATCACTAAATATATAAATAGATTTATATTTACATGGAATTATCTCTTTACCAGTCTTATCAATAACACCTTTTAAATTATTAAGACTAACTACCGCAAGACCATACTTAGTAAAGTTAGATGTTCCTTCTACTTGATATTGTTCTTTAATAACTGTCTTTCCATCAGTACTTTTAAACCCTAATAATCCACTCTCAGAAATAGTAGCTATCATACCATTCTCTGAAAAATCAACTTCTGCATTTTTAGCAACTTTTCCATCTACTAAACTATATGAAGAAAAAGAACCATCACTAACAGCATAATAAACATAGTTTTCATTTACAAATACTGAACTACCTACTTTTTCAATAACATTTAATGATCCATTCTTAAATATAAATATATCATTAGTATCATTTCCACCTTGTCCAACTAAAACTGTTGATTTACTATTTTCAGAACTATAATCAGCAATATATGCATAATCACCCTTAGATATTAAATTACCATTCTGATCAATTAAATTCCATTTATCTCCAAGCATAAGAGCAACCCCTGCTCCATCATAACTAAAATAATAATCATAATTAACACCAAGTAAATTCTCACCATTAGCATTAACTACACTATAACTATTTTCTTCATTTTGAACGATAAAACAATTCTTTGAAACAATAACAACTGAATAATACTTATTTGCCAATACTTCATTTTTTGAAGAATCAACAACTCCATAAGTTAGTCCATCTTTAGTTGAAACAAATAACCCATCTTTAGCATCCATCAACTCTAAAACCCTAGAATCATAAAATTCATTTTTGCTTTCCAAATCAAGTACCTTTTTACCGTTTAAATCATAATAAGCATATTTCTTACCATCACCTAAAATTAAATTATTTTTAATTCTAACTAAATACTTTCCAGAAAGTTCAAATTCTTTTGAAGTATTATTACTACTCTTTCTTCCAAATCCTAAGAATACACCAACTCCAACAAGTAACACCCCTAAAACTAGTACAACAAGTAAAACTATCTTTTTATTTTTTACCATAAATCTCCCTCCAATAAAATACTAGCTATTCCTTTGCAAATAAAGAACATATCACTACATCTTATCTATGATAAAAAAATTATAACACAACAATTAATATAATAAAAGTAGATAAAATTATTTTTATTAAAAATAAGAAAAGAAAAAACTACTATTACTAGTAGTTACATTTCTTCTATTATATTTAATAATTCATCATTTATATCCTCAATACTTCTAAGCACTCCATCTTTTACGCATTCTATCTTATCCCAATTATAAAGTTCAACTAACTCTAAATATGCTCTTTCAGCTCCTTGTAAATGCTCTGGAGACTTTTCATTTTCATCTAAATTTTCTCTGTTTTTCTTTAACTCACATGAAATTTCATATGGAACATGTAAAAATATTGTCTTATCTGGTTTAGGTAATTGTAGTAACCAATATTCTAACTTATCAATCCATTGATACATATTAAATCTCTCGTCTTTATCTTTAATCTTACTACCTTGATGTGCTAAGCTAGAAGTCGTATATCTATCTAAGAAAACATAATATCCTTCATCTAATAATTTTAATGTCTTATCTATATTATACTTTCTATCAGCGGCATAGTACAAACATGATACTTTTGGATCTACATTAGGAGCACCCTCTTCAAAATATCCTGCACATATTTCAGGCTTACCTAGATATGCCCCTCCTACTATCCTACCAGTTGGAGTATCATACATTGGAAAACTAAAACAAGCACACTTCTTCCCCATTTCAGTTAATCTTTTTACTAATAATTTTGATTGTGTTTCTTTTCCAGAACAATCAGTTCCCTCTATGACAATAATTTTACCTTCCATAAATTTCACCTCGTTATTTTACAGTTCCTTTTACATCTGCTTTAAACGAAAAGGATACATTATTATTTGACTCATATTCATTGCTTAACCAAACTCTAAGTCTAAACTTTTTACTAGTTTTAGCTTTTAACTCATCTTTATATAATACTTTATTACTATCTATTTCTGAATCATTAAGTTCATTTAAAGTTAATGGTCTATTTTCAAAATTCTTAATTACTTTATTATCATCATCTGTCAAATAAAATTTTATATATTTACCATCTAACTCATTTATAATTGGTTCTAATAATATTTCATAATTAATACTTTTATCATAATCATTAGATACACTAAATTCATAATAATTACTAGAATTAATTCCTTCATTATCACTAATACCTAAAGCATTAACTACATCTATTGTATTACTATTACCTTCAGTGAAATTAAAAGATAAATACCCCATCGTAAGTGTATTTATTTTAACATCACTTTCTTTTACACTCACGGCATAGCTAGTTCCAAATATTAAAACTAATAATATTAAAACCCCTAAAATTGAAGTAATTATTTCTTTTGTATAATTCTCTTTCTCACCCATTTTAATTTCACCTTCTCCTTTAGTCTATCAAAATTTTATTTTTTTCACAATACTTATAAAAGAAAATGACGAAATTATACACTAATTTCATCATTATCATCAAACGGCACTAATATACACTTTCTACTTGCTAAAAAGTCACACATATGCACAAAGTTTTGATACTTTGTCTTTGGTCTTTCTAATACTTCTACTCCATTATAGTCCTTTGTCCATGGACCCATATGTGTCTTAATTACATCACATAAAAACTCAATCTCTTCTACTTCCAATCCTAGCCTTTCCTCATTATTCATAATATAATCAGCCATTAATATAGGGTGATCAAATCTCGTATATTTTTCATAATCATATCCAGACTTTAATCCATCATGTAAAATTAATGCCATAATCATTAAATCTTTCTCATCAGAACTATATTTATTACCAATACACTCATCTCCTAATAATTCATAGGCAATTCTAACAGCAGCTTTAGTATGACGTAAAAGTCCACCTTTACCTAAAGCATACTCTGGATGATATTTACCAGTAGAAGATGCTGGTATTTCAAAGAAATAATCTGGTAATAATTCGATCATTTCTACACAAGCATTTTTTACTTTTTCACTCTTAATATATTCTAACTCTTTTTTAAAATGTTCTCTCTTACTCATACTTCTCTCCTTCAATAAACTTAACAATAATCTCATTACTTACATAAAACTTATCCTCAGGAATAAATAAATTATCACCATCATCAATAATAAAGCCATTATCTATAAGTTCATTATAATTATAACACTCATCAATTCTTTTACCAAATCTATTTCTAAACTTATTCTTATCTATTCCCTCACTTAGTCTTAATCCTAACATAACTTCATATTCCATTAAATCTTCAGTACTAACTTCTTCAACACTAGAAACATAATCTTTAGAAAAATACTTATTAAATGATCTTGTATTAGTACTTCTCTTATTTTGAATATAAGAACTAGCTCCAAGTCCAAATCCATAATACTCTAAATTCTTCCAATAAACTGTATTATGTCTAGAATGATACCCATCTTTACAAAAATTACTAATCTCATAATGTTTAAAATTATTATTACTCAAATACTCACAAATAAATTTATACATTTTAAAATCCATATCCTCTGAAATATTCTTAGTACCTAACACACTAAGTAAAGTATTCTTCTCTATTATTAATGAATAAGTAGAAATATGTTTAATATCTAAACTAATAATAAAGTTCAAGTCTTCTTTTAACTCTTCGATAGTCTGATTCTCTAGTGCATAAATCAAATCTATATTTATATTATCAAGTCCCACACTTTTACTATACTTAACAATATCAATAACATGACATCTATCAAAATCTCTATTTAAAAACTCTAAATGTTTTTTATTAGTACTTTCAAGTCCAAAACTAATTCTATTTACTCCATATCTTTTAAATAAATCAATCTTTTCTTTACTCATACTTTCAAAATTAGCTTCTATTGTAAATTCTATATCTTCACGTTTCTTAAAAATACTAACTATTTTAAATAGTCTTTCTAATTGTAAAACACTTAAACTACTAGGAGTACCTCCTCCTATATATATTGTATTAATTACTTCTCCTAAATAATTACTTTTAATTTCTTCTTCTAAACTATCTAAATATTTATCTACTAATTGCCTATTATATAAAACTTTACAAAAGTCACAATAAGAACAAATCTTCTCACAAAATGGTATATGTATATATACAGATTTCACTATTTTCTTCCTTTAGGAGAACTACCTTTTTTCTGATCTTTACCTTCAGCAATTCTATATACTTGTGAAAGTGAAACTCCAGTTTCATTACTAATTACTCTATATGATGCCTCTGCATTAATTCTCAAATCTTTAATTTTTACCTTTTCTGCATCTGAAACAAAAGAATCTGCTTGTTTTTTTAATTTCGCAATAGTTTCAAGTTGTCCTGGAAAATTTATAAAAGAAACTTCTGATTTAGCCCATTTATTACTTCTAATATTCTCTTCTCTTAAAAACTCAACTTTTTCTTCTAAAGCATCAAGTTCTTCTTCCTTATATTCAGGACATAATTTCAATATTTCTTCTTTTCTATCTCTAATACATGTCAAATATCTTTTTACTGATGCTTTTGATATATCTGTAACCTCAGAAATATTTGTCGTAGAAGCTCCAGTCATACAATACAATCTACATACTTCTACTGCTAACAATAGTTTATTTCTAGTCTTTTCATCACCTAACATATTATCACTCCTCATCCATACTTAAAACACTCATAAATGCTTCTTGTGGTAATTCAACACTACCTATTTGTTTCATTCTCTTTTTACCTTCTTTTTGTTTTTCTAGAAGTTTCTTCTTACGTGTAACATCTCCACCATAACATTTAGCTAAAACATCTTTTCTAAGTGCTTTAACAGTACTTCTCGCAATAACATGATTACCTATTGCCGCCTGAATTGGTACTTCAAATAATTGTCTAGGAATAGACTCTTTCAATTTCTCAACTACACATCTACCTCGTTGATAAGCAAAATCTTTATGAACAATAACACTTAAAGCATCAACTGCTTCGCCGTTTAATAAAATATCCATCTTTACCAAATCACTTGGCTTATATCCAACCATTTCATAATCAAATGAAGCATAACCCTTAGTATAAGATTTTAACTTATCAAAAAAGTCATACACAATCTCTGATAAAGGCAATTCATAATGTATATTAACTCTACTCGTATCAATATACTCCATACTTAAATAAACTCCACGTTTTTCCTGACATAATTTCATAATAGCCCCAATATATTCTTTTGGTGTAAATATACTAGTCTTAATGAATGGTTCAAGTACTTCTTTAATTTTACCTTTATCTGGTAATTTATTAGGAGCATCCACTAGTATTTTCTCCCCGTTATTTAAAACAGCTTCATATACAACAGAAGGAGCAGTCGTAATTAAATCTATATTAAACTCTCTAGTAACTCTCTCTTTTACTATTTCTAAATGTAGTAATCCTAAAAAACCACATCTAAAACCAAATCCTAAAGCAGATGAAGTCTCAGGTTCAAATACAAGAGACGCATCATTTAATTTTAACTTTTCCAATGCTTCTCTTAAATCTTCAAATTTAGAAGTATCAATAGGATAAACTCCACAGAACACCATTGATTTCATTGGTTTATATCCCGGTAATTTTTCTTCAGCTGGATCTTTAGCTAAAGTAATAGTATCTCCTACTCTAATATCACTAATTGTCTTAATACTAGCACAAATAAACCCAACTTCTCCAGCAACCAACTCATTCTTTTTTACTTCTTTTGGAGTATTAATATGAATTGATGTAACTTCATATGTAGCACCAGTTTCCATCATCTTAATAGTATCTCCTACTTTTAATTTACCATTAACTATTCTAACAGAAACAACTACTCCCTTATAAGCATCAAATAAACTATCAAATATCAATCCTTGTAATTTATTATTTATATCTCCCTTAGGAGCAGGAACTTTTTCAATAACTGCTTCTACTAATTCTTTAATACCTATACCATTCTTCGCACTAGTTAAAATTATCTCATCTTTAGAAAAACCAATCATCTCTAACTCTTCAATAACTTTATCTACATCAGCTGATGGTAAATCTATCTTATTAATTACAGGAATAATTGTTAAATTATTATCAAGTGCTAAATATAAGTTAGCTAATGTTTGCGCCTCAATTCCTTGTGCCGCATCAACTACAAGTATTGCTCCCTCACATGCAGCTAAACTACGACTTACTTCATAAGAAAAATCAACATGACCTGGAGTATCTATTAAATGTAGGTAATACTCTTCATTATTATATTTATAAGTAAGTTGTACAGCATTTAATTTAATCGTAATGCCTCTTTCTCTTTCTATATCCATAGAATCAAGCATCTGTTCTTTTAATTCACGTTTTTGTATAGCACCCGTAATCTCAAGTATACGATCTGCTAAAGTACTTTTACCATGATCAATATGTGCTATAATACAAAAATTTCTAATATTTTCCTGTTTCATATACATCTTCCTCGCTTACTTATTATAACATGTCATACAGTAATTAGTAAATCAAAGAAAATATAAAATTTTTTTCTACTTAAAAATAAAAGTAAAAATTTAATATTCAAAATCATTTATAATCCAAAATTTAATATTCATCTACAAAAGTACTAAATCATCTATTTAAATTTTAAAAAAAGCTACTTTTACCCAGTTTGCATACTCTATTTTTATCTATTACTATAACGTTGGAATATTTAATTGTTGGATGATACCTTTCTTTAGGAAAGGAGGCGATATTATGAACAAGAAAGATTCTTTAATTACTTCTTTAGTAATAATCATCTACCTTTTACTATTTCTACTATTAATAGTTCTAGTATAAAAAAAATCACCTAACTAGTTGTTAGGTGATTACCAAAAAAACAAGGTAACACTCAACACACGAAAATTAAGTGTTCCATTTTTATTTTATGAAGTTTCCTTCATCTGTATTCATCATATCATAAATTACAAGCTATTACAATAACTATTCTTCTTTGCCTAAACATTTAATATAAGAAATATTATCAAAATCAATCTTTGAAATAATGTCATTCATTTCTTCTATATTTAACTTTCTAAATCTCTCAATCTTATCAGGAATAACATCACCATACCTAATCAAGTCATCAGAAACATTACTAGCAACACTATCTACATAATCAAATAATTTAACTTCACTAGAAATCCATACTTTCTTCATTCTATTAAAAGCTTCTTCTGAAATACTAATATTATTAATCTCATTCTTAAACTCATCAATAAACTCATCTGGATTATCTGTAGATACAATCACTAAATAATTTTTAAATCCTGGAATTGACTCCCAGTCAGCACTAAAACTATTAAGTAGTTTTTTATTTCTAACTCTCTCTCTAAATAAAGAAGAACTACCAAAAGCAAGTGTACTAAACATTTGTAAATATAAATCTAAAGTCAAATCATCATAACTACTAAGATCATCAGTAGGAACTTTTAAACCAATCGCTACTTTTGGTACCTTAACATTAGTATAGAAAGTTTCTTCATGAACATTAACCTTTTTCTCTTCAAGAACTTCAGTAACTACAGGTTTACCCATATTTTTACGACTCTTCATTTCTTCATTAATAATATCACGAGCCTCATCTATATTAAAATTACCAACTAGTAGCAAAAACATATTATTAGGACTATAAAAATTATTATAACAAGTATATAAATCTTCCTTAGTAATTTTATTAATCTCTGAAACTGTTCCACCTATATCAATACGTCTAGGATGATTTACGTAAATAGCCTCACGCAACTTAGTCTCAATTTGCCAATCAGGCATATCAGCATACATATTTAACTCTTCCGCAATAATACCCTTTTCCTTCTCTACATTTTCATCTGTATAGTAAGGAGAATCAACAAAACTTAATAAAAAGGCCAAGTTATCATTAAAATTCTTTGTACCATAACAAATATACTGTGTTCTATCAAAAGACGTAAAAGCATTAGCACCAGTACCAGATTTAGAAAAGTATGTAAACGGATCTATTCCATCTTCTTGCTCAAACATCTTATGTTCCAAAAAATGAGCAATACCATCAGGTACTTTAATTTCCTTATCTTCTCCAGCTGGAATGAAATTAGTAATCTCAGATCCAAATCTAGTAGCATAAGCCATAAAATAATTCTTCTTATTTGTAAAAGGCATCAAAAATACTTCTAATCCATTATTAAGAACTTCTTTATAACAACTAACATCTAATCCCTTAAAATCAATCTTCTTCATTCCTAACTCCTTCTAAACAGAATATCGTATCAATAGTTACCTTTTTAGCAACCTTAACTATTTCACTCTTTGTAACTTTACTCATCTTCTCACGTTTTACATCTATATCATCAGTATTAATTAATTCCATCATTAAATAATTATTAATAATTTTACTTTGACTATCCTCAATCTCTTCTAACGCTGTATTATAATACTCTTTTGCCATTAAAATATCAGTCTCATCAAACTTACCATTACACATATCTTTTAAGTTTTTTTCAATCAAGCTAACAGTCTTCTTATAATTCTCCTTATCAATACCAGCTCTAATTAATAAAACATTATCTAACTTATTAGTAATAGAATAAATTGTATAACATAAAGAATTTTCTTCTCTTACTTCTTTAAACAATTTAGAATCAGAACATCCTCCAAAGATAACATTAAATAATGTCAAAGGATAATTTCTCTCGTATTCACTAAGTCCATTTATTCTACAACCAATCGCAAGTTTAGACTGTGTATTATCAATTTCCTCATTAAAAACCAATTTACTTCTTCTAGGCTTCTTCTCATCAACCATAAAAGGCATCTTTAACTTCTTTAAAATATCAAACTTAAAATACATCTTGATTAAGTCAGTTGCCTCCTTTATATCAATATCCCCAATAACAAAAATATCAACAAAATCATTCTTAATCATATCTAGATAAAACTCATAAAGACTTGTACCAGTAATATTATCTAAATCCTCTAAATAACCCATCATTCTATAAGAAATAGGCTCTCCTTCACCAAATGCCTCAGCCATACGTATTAAACTATAATTACTAGCATCTTCCTTAATAGAATTTAAAGCACTACGACAAGTACTCTTTACTATATCTAGTTTTTCCTCATTAAATTTTCCATTCTCTACATCAGGATTAAATATAATCTCACCTAAAAACTCTAAAGAACTAGCAAAGTTACCATCTTCAGTATATTTATCATTTAATACAGTCAAATAAAAATCCGTATTAATATAATTACCAAGTCTAGAATTAGTAGTTCTAAGACCAGCAGCATACAAATCCTGTGCTTTTATAGTAAGTTCTCTTTTACTATTATATTTCTTACTAGATTGCATAAACATATCACTTAAAATATTTCTAATAGTAATCTCATTCTTCTTTATTACTCTATGGAATGAAACTTTAACAGTAATAGATTTAAATTTATCAGTTTTAATTAAATGCAATTTATAAGAACCTAAATCTTTCTTTATATATTCCATACCTCACCTCTATCAATTAGTATATTCAGTATTTTAATTTTTATTAGAAACACTCTCTAAAGCTAAACTAATCATATCATTTAATGATTGTTCTCTCTCTTCACTAGTTAAACTTCTCTTATCATATTTTGAATCAACTACTGTAAGTAGTGATGTTGCTTGCCTATTTAATTTTTTAGCTAAATAGAAAAGACAAAATGCTTCCATTTCACTAGCTAAAAAATCTTCATTTGGAAAATTACTCATAAACTTTTCTCCATCTACATATGGATCAAAAACATCACTCGTAATAATCTTACCAGATTTTATATTAACACCAAGTTCTCTTCCCTTTTTCATAATCAAATTATTTAACTCACTACTAGATTCATATTCTCTATCAGTATCTCCATCAAATAATAATGGAAAAGTACTAACAGAATAAGCACTAGTCGCTAAAATAACATCAAGTAATTTAACATCTTTATGAATAGTACCAGATGTTCCAATTCTAATAATCTTCTCTACATCATAAAACTTAAACAATTCATAGGCATAAATTCCTATACTTGGAATTCCCATACCTGATGAAAATACAGTAACTTTGTTCTCTTTATAATAACCAGTATAGGCAAACATATTTCTAACACTATTAACTAATTTGTAATCTGTTAAAAAATGTTCTGCTATATATTTTGCTCTTAACGGATCTCCTGGCATTAATACTACCTTTGCTATATCATCTTTACTACTTTCTATATGTGCTGTCATCTCTATCCCTCCTATTTCATTATAACATACATCTTAAAAAAAGAAAGTAACTAGATTACTCTGTTACTTCTCCTGTAGAACTCTCATCAAATTGTACTAGTACTTCTCTAGGTTTAGAGTTACCAGTAGCTGGACCAATAACTCCTCTCTCCTCTAAAGTATCAATCATCCTAGCTGCTTTATTATAACCTATCTTAAACTTTCTTTGTAAAAGTGAAGCACTAGCTTTCTGAGTTCTAACAACAAACTCTAATACTTGTTGATACAATTCTTCTTCACTATCAGCATCTCCAGCCACTTCATCAATAACCGCATTATCAACTGCATTATGATCAATTGCCTCAAGATTTAATAATGACTCATCATACTGAACTTTTTGTTGTTCAACTGTAAAATCAATTAAACGTTTAATCTCATCATCTGTAATAAATGAACCTTGAATACGAGTTGGTGAATTAACTCCAATTGGTAAGAATAACATATCACCTTTACCAAGTAACTTCTCAGCACCAGTCTGATCAAGTATTGTTCTAGAATCAATTCCAGATCCAACTGCAAATGATATACGAGATGGAATATTTGCTTTAATTAAACCAGTAATAACTTCCGTTGAAGGTCTTTGAGTAGCAACAATCAAATGAATTCCAGCTGCACGAGCTTTTTGTGTAATACGTAAAATTGAATCTTCAACTTCTTTAGCTGCTACCATCATCAAGTCAGATAACTCATCGATAATAACAACAATATAAGGCATCTTAGTCTTTTTATAATCATCATGAGCATTTTCCTTATTCCATTTATCTATATAATCATTATATGATTCAATATTCTTAGTACTAGTCTCACTAAATGTCTCATAACGTCTTTCCATTTCAGCAACCATTTTAGCTAGTGCAACAGCTGCCTTCTTAGGATCAGTAACAACCGGACACATTAAATGTGGAATACCATTATAAACTGATAATTCAACTACTTTAGGATCAACCATAACAAGTTTAACTTCATCTGGTCTAGCTCTCATTAAAATAGAACAAATAATACCATTAACACAAACTGATTTACCAGAACCAGTAGTACCAGCAATAAGTAAATGTGGCATCTTATTAACTTCACAAACTTCAACATCCCCCATAATACTCTTACCTAGAGGTACCATTAATTTCTTATTCATAGCATCTTGCATTTTCTTACTACTAATAATCTCATAGAAACTAACAGGAGTAGATTTATCATTAGCAAACTCTATACCAACAGTATTTTTCCCAGGAATAGGAGCTTCAATTCTAACATCCTTCTTAGCAAGAGCTAAAGCTATCTCTCTATTAATAGAAGTAATTTTATTAACTCTTGTGCCAGAAGCAATTTCTAATTCATATTGAGCAACACTAGGTCCAATATGTACTTCAACTACTTTACCAACAATCTTAAAATCTTTAAGTACTTGTTCAAGTATTTCAATATTTTTCTCTATTGCTGCATTATCAGGTCCTTTTTCTCTCTTCTTAGGCTGATCAAGTAAACTTAAAGGTGGTAATTGATATTTCAAATTACAAGCTGGAGTCTCTTTGACCTCATTAGTAACAACTGGACTACTAACTACCTCAGGCTTCTCATTCTTCTCAGGAACTTTTGTCAACTCATCAATACTAGTAATTTTAATATGATTATTTCCTGGAAGTTTCTTATCACTATCCTCTTCGTCTTCTCCATCACTAATAATAACTGAAGACTTCTTCTCCTTTGCCTCTTTTTCTTCCCTTTTATGAATCTTAATCTCCTTACTCTTCTCTATAGAATTCTTAATAAAATCTATTATAGAAAAACTAGTAAATAAACAGAAACCTGCTATCATCAAAACCCAAGATACAATCTGCATTCCCATAAATGAAAACAATTTAACAAAGACAGATGCAAGTACTCCTCCAATTAAACCTCCACCAACAGCTAACCAATTATCTAATGCCCCAGTAGACATAATACTATTAAAAGATAAAACTAATTGATCAACAGTCTCTTTAAATATTAAAGTCATATTACCATCATTTTGTAATATAAACTCTCTATGCATCATAATTAAAAGCCCTAAAGAAAATACATAAACACCAATAAGTTTAGTCGAAAAAAAGTCTGGCCATTCTCTTTTTAATAATAAATATCCTCCTACAAGAAATATAACAACTAAAAATACATTATATAAAGATCCAACTAAAAATAAACCAAACGATGCAAAAAGTCTTCCAACTGGACCATATTTCCCAATACCTAAAATTGCTATTAAGATTAATATAATTCCATATAGTTCAACACTATAATTAAAACTCTTCTTAACTGCTTTTTTCTTTTTCTTTTTAGCCATCTTATCACTCCTATCATTACATAGATATTATACTAAAAATAATATACTTTTAAAATACAAAATCAAAAACTTTACAAAAGAAAAAGGCTTATCAGCCGATAGGACCTTTAACACTTTTTATATAACAATAATCTCCAACCTTAGTATAACCTTTCGGACAATTAGCAGTTGTCGAAGTAGTTAACTCACAATTTGAAATAAATGATTTACCATAAGTACTAACATTACAAGTAAACGCATTCTCAACAGCACAAGAATTTAACTTCTTAGAAACTGAAGTACTAAAACTATAATTATAATTTTTTTCTGCTATTGAAAAACCGGTAGGACAAGTTGAAACATTATAAACATAACACTTAGTACCACTAACAGTTCCAGTACTACAACTATAACTAGGAGTAGCGTCAACTGTAATTTCACATTTAGTACCGTTAAGTTTTCCTACACTACAAGTATATGTAGAAGTAGCATATGTACAAGTAACTTTATTTCTGCTTTCTGAATCAGAGCAAGCACCACTATCAGGAGTACACTTAGATGTTAAAACTGTATTAGCATTTGCTTTAAATTCATACTTCATGCAATCAGTACCAATCAAACTTAAACCCGAATCACAATATCCACCTGTTCCTGTACAAGTAGAACCATTCCAAGAACAACCATTTGTACTACTACATTTATTTTGATTACTAATACCAGTACAAGAATGAAATGCACTATTATTAGCAGTAGCAGAACATACACTTGTTTTTTTATTATATAATTTTACTTCTGTAGCAGCCTTTGTCATAGTACACTTAGTACCATCTAAAGTATAGCCAGCACCACAACTATAACTAACCGTAGCATTAGTTGCACAATTATAATCAGCAAGTGAACTAGTACAAGAATTAACAGTAGCATTATATTTTGTTGTAGAAGCAGAAATTAAAGTAGTAGAACAACTAACTTCTTCTCCATCTTCATATTTTACATATCCATTAAACTTTCCTTCAGCAAGTGGCATAGTCTTAACATTATTATATGTTTTTACACCATCCATATTCATTCCATAAGAAGCAACAGGAATAATAGAATCAATAAAAGCCAGTGTAACACCAGATGTAGTAGCATTAAAATAACACAAATTTTTAGCAGTAAGAGATTGATAAAATTTTGGACATACTGTAGAGTTTCCTGCATTATCATATACCGTTCCTGGAGATACACCCTCAACATTTTCTCCTTCAGGAATAACTAAAGAAACACTAGGTGTTGTACATTCAGAACCACCTTCATCACTACAATAACCAGTTATTTTTGAACCTTTTGTAGTCATTTGAAGTGATCTTCCATTTTTACAAGTTGGAGCCGTTTTATCTATTTTTATCATACTTGTAGTTGGTTCAGTACAATTACCAGCATAATCACAAGCAATAAACTCAACAATTTCATTTCTTTTTTTTGAAAAATTCGTTGTCTTAAATGAAGATGTATCACCAGGATCTTTAGAAGAATTAGCATACTTATGCCACTCTCTTTCACTAGCTACACTAGAATTTGGATATCTATAAGCAAAATATGCAATTCCTGAAGTATTATCTCCAGATGATAAAGAAACTGAATAACTCTTATTTATCCATTTATCTTCATATGGGTTACTAGCAACAACACTAGAAGGTTCACTAGTATCTATATAAACATTAACATTACAAAGTTTAGCATTTCCAGAATTGTCAGCAATACTAATTGTATCTGTTTTTATATCAGAATAAAATGTTCTAGTATAAACATCTTGTTGACAAGTATTACCATTATTAGGAATACATTTTATTTTAGTCTCAACTGGAACTTGACTAGTCCAAACTGTATTTTCTTTCAAAATACCACAACTAAGTGCCGAACTACCAACACCAGTACCTTCCGTAGGAGTATCAGGATCCGTTCCGCCAGGATCAGGATTATCAGGATCAGTTTCTCCACCACCACCAGGATTTGGATTAACAACAGGATCTGGAATAATAGGTTCAGGAGAGCCAGGATCTGTAACTCGACTGTTTACAATACAACCATGCGAAAAACCAACATCAGAATTATATCTTTTACATCTTAATTTAACAAAGTAAGAAAACTCTGACACACTATCATCATCCGTTGCTCCATTAGCTAGCTTAACATTGACATTAGCCCCACATCTTCTTTCTTTATCATTTGGATCCATCAAATTTTCCAAATATTTATCACTCATTAAATCAGTAGCATCATATGTAACTCCACTAGTACCAGCATCAGCAACTTCAGACTCTAACCCTTCATTAATAATATAGTTATTGGCAGCATCACAAACACTTTGTACCATAGTCTCATAAGACTTAACCTTAGTCTTTTCAACGTATCTAGTAACTGCTACAACCGAAATAGTTGAAATAATAGCTAGTATCGTAATCGCAGCTAAAATCTCAATCAAAGTAAAACCTTTATTATTCTTCATATAAAAACTCACCTATCTTATATACTATAAAAAAAGTCTATCACAAACATTCACATTTCACAATATCATTATAAAAAAAATTAAAAAAGTAGGAAATCATTCCTACTTTAAAATGTAAAAAATGCTAAGACTATAATTCTAACTCATATGGAGAACTAACTGTTCCATCACCAGACTTAACCTTAATATCATGTTTCAAAGAAACAACAGGTCTAACACCAGACTCCCATCCGGTACCTTCTGACATCTGGGCACCAGAAGCTGCAATTGAAAAAACTTGGCCACCACCACCTATAGAATTTGGTGACATAGTTATCCAATCCTCGCCAGTAGTTAAATAGCTTAAATAATTTCCAGCAAGATAAAGTTCAGGATAAGTTAATAAACCAACTGGATAAGTTAAAGTACCATTGCCACCAGATTCAGTAGAAACAGAATAACCATCTCTTGACATATTAGGACAAGAAAGTAAAGACTGTCTATCATTGAACGGAATATAGTATGGGGATTGCCTTCCAAAAAAACCACCATACACATAATTTTTATCATTGCACCAAATAGTGTCTTCAAGATAATCCACAGTCATATGACTAGCAAACCAACTATCAACCATTGCTTTAACTGTTGAAGAATTTACATTAGCAAAAGCCCTTTCCATAGCATCAATTATAGTTTCACCATTTTTTAAAGTGTAAACATATAAACCACTAACACTAGCAGTTGTTGAAATAAAGTTAACCTCAGTACAAACACCTGTAGTGTTTAAACAAGTATAACGATATTTCTTACCAATAGTATCCCTATCACCATCCCAAAGATTTTTAGAGACAAATGTATCAACTAATGTATATTTAGTACCATCCCACGATACATCACTACCATAAACATAGTTGTACTTATTATCATATTCAAATGTTGTATAATTAACCGTAGTTATAAGATTCTTATTTTCACACGTTGTACTAGTTAAATCACGACAAAAATAATAACCTTTATACTTTGAATAATCATTAGGCCAATCAATTTTCTTTAATACTTCTGGATTGGATAAAGTATAAGTACCATTACCATTATCAGTAATAGTCTTACTTAAAATAATTGTATAAGTACTAGGATCGGTTACACCATCTTTTAAAAGTATAGTAGCATAACCAGAAATAACATAATAAACCTCACTACATGTAGTAGTATTAGAGGAAAGACTATTACAATAATAATAACCCGAATTATCATCCTTATTCGTTCTAGTTACAGGATTTAGAAGTTTATAATTACCATTGAAATACGTGATATTTTTACTGTAAAGAGCACTAGAGAAAAGACCTCCAGTTAAAACATGGACTAACTCATTTCTAATAGAACTACTATTATATCTATCACCAAACATATAGCCAACATCAGATAGAGAACCAGAACTCTCATTAAACTTTGCTTTGCCTATCTCACTTGCAGTACCAGTATTATTACATCCACCATCAGCATTAACAACACCATTATAAAGTAATTTAACTCCCCCCGTAGAAGTAGTTCTAACTATCTTCCAGCAAAAACCATTAAGAATAACATTGTTATTATCAACATTTCCCCTATAATAATGAATAGGAAAATTATCATTAAGAGTTTCATCCATTGTATAAACACCTTTACTAAGTGTAGGTAAAGAACTAATATGAGCATCAGTACCATTAGAACTCTTAGCAACAACACCATACAAAGTCTTATCACTAGTATCAGGAGTATTACCACCAGTACCATCATCATCTGGTTCAACTACAGGCTCATCTGTTCCAGGATCACTAACATTCTTATTAAGTGCACATCCACTAGAAAAACCAACATCAGAGCTATAATCTTTACATCTTAATTTAACAAAATAATAATACTCAGGTATAGCATCATCATCTAACGTAGCGTCTGTTACTCTTACATTAACATTAGCACTACATACTTTTTTATTATTCTTAGGATCCATCAAATTTTCTAAATATTTAGAAGACATAAGTTCCTTAGCATCATATGTAACACCATTGTCTCCTGCCTCAACTACATCAGACTCTAATCCTTCATTTATAACATAGTTATTAGCCGCATCGCAAATACTCTTCTCCATTGTCTCATAAGAACTTTTTCTAGTTCTATCAAGATATCTAAAAACAGCAACTGTCGCAATAGTAGAAATAATTGCTAATATCGTAATAGCAGCTAAAATTTCAATCAAAGTAAATCCCTTATTATTATTTTTCACAAGAGCACCTCACTATCATCCATCTTATAAAGATGATATCATAAATAGCTAAATTTCTCTAGTTCAAACCAAAAAATTGCACAAAAAAAGAGCACCAATCATTATGCTCTTGACACATATTTACCATCTGCTGTTGAAACAATAATAGTCTCTCCCTCTTCTATAAATAAAGGTACACGAACCATTAATCCAGTTTCACATTCAGCATCTTTTAAAGCATTATTAGTAGTATTTCCTTTAACAGCAGCTTCAGTATGAGTAATCTTTAACTCAACTTTATCTGGTAAATCAATACCTAATACTTCACCTTCATAAGTAGTAATATATACTTCTAAATTTTCTTTTAAGAATTTAGCCCCATCTCCGATAGAAGACTTATCAAGTTCTAATTGTTCATAAGTATCCATATTCATAAAATAATATGTCTCACCCATACAATATAAGTATTGCATTAATGTCTTCTCTATTCTAGCAGTAGCAACTTTTACTCCTGCATTAAATGTCTTTTCGAAGATAGCTCCAGTTCTTAAATTCTTTAATTTAGCCTTAACAATAGCAGCTCCCTTACCAGGTTTAACATGTTGTGTATCCATTACTACAAAAATAGCACCATCAACTTCGATAGTAATACCATTTTTTAAATCGTTAGTACTAATCATAAGAACCTCCTATTTTCCTCTTTTTGATTTATTATACTTCTTTACATAAATTTTGCCTTTTGAGGCGTCTTTTGTTACTCCACCATTATTACTAACAGGAGGATAAAGTCCGTCAACATAGCTAGGAGTACCAGCTTGACGTTCAATCAACTTATCAATATTTTCTGGTGTTCTTAAATTTTTATACATTATAGTTTCCACCAATCAAATTATTTCTTTTCCTTATGTACAGTATGTTTCTTACATCTAGGACAGTATCTATTTAATTCAAGACGGTCTGTTTTCTTAACATTTCTTTCAACTCTATAATTTTCTTCCTTACATTCAGTACAAAATAGAGTTTTGAATTGTCTATTTCCTGCTTTAGCCATGTCTATCCCTCCTTACGTCTATAGGTATTATACCAAAATTTTCCCAAATTGCAAAAGATTTTTGTACTTTTTACTAATTTCTATACTTCAAACATCTCATAATACTTATCTGTAACTGCTCTAGTAATTCTATAATTAACTAAACTCATAAAATCATACCCTGAATTTAAGTGTGAACAATTAGGTGAAGTAACCATAAATGAAACCTTTGGATTATTAAAAGGTGCATATCCTATAAACGAAGTTGTAATAGTTTCAGTATCAATAACTCCATCATTATCAGTATCAATAAAACTCTGTGAAGTACCAGTCTTACCTGCTGCATCTAATCTATCATCTGTATAGTAATTACCATAACCACCTCTCATATGCATAACTGCATAAAAACCTTGTTGTACTCGCTTTAAGTTTTCCTCCTTAACATCAATTGTATTTAAAACATCAGTCTTATAAGAATACAAAACTTCTCCTAAATTATCTCCATCAGTACTAGTTCTAACTTCTTTTAATAGATGTGGTCTAATCCTCTTACCATCTTCCGCTATAGTAGACACATACTGTAATAACTGTATCGGAGTATAAGTCTCATACTGTCCCATTACAAAATCAAGTAAATTACCACTTGCCTTATCAGTAGAAGAATATCCTCTACTTTCAATTGGTAAATCAATACCAGTATAAACTCCCAGTCCAAACTTATGATACATATCTCTATAAGTATCAAAAGCCTTCTGATTAAAGTTAAGCTTCATTCCTCTAAAATACTCTTGTCCATTAACTCTAATAGCCGTTTTAAACTGATAAACATTACTACTCTTAGCCATAGCTGTAATATCATCAATTACTCCTAAGTCTAAAACAGACGAACACTTAGCAGGAGCTCCTGCTATCTTTACACACTCATCTAGCATTTTCTCTCCAAAATGTATTGCTCCTGTTTCATATCCAACTAACATTGAAGCACCTTTCACAACAGATCCAGGTGTAATTGGTGACATCAAAATACTATTAACATTATCTATTATTTTATCTCCCACTAATTTTCTAGATGCCATCGCTAAAATCTCCCCAGTATTAGGATCAGAAATAATAACTGATGAATGATCATAATACTCTGTATTTGCCTCATTCTTAGTCCTAATCAATTGTTCATCTATAATCTTTTCTACCTCTAGCTGCAAATTCATATCAATAGATAAGACTATATCATTACCTCTATTTCCTTCTTTAACTAATCTAACTTCATGTGAATTAACTGCCTCATAAATACTTTTTTCTCCCTTAAGATACTCTTCATATTGCTTTTCTAAATAATTAAGTCCAACTCGATCATTTAAAGAATAACCAAGTTTCAAATAATAATCTTTCTCTTCCTCTGGTATACCTTGACTACTAGAAGAAACACTACCTAATATACTTCTTAAACTATCTCCATACGGATAAACTCTCTCCCAATCAACTCTCGTATTAAACCCATCTAACTCACTAACATTTTCTGAAATATAAGCAAACTCCCTATCAGTAACACCACTCTTAATAACCTTCTCCTCATATGCATAACCCTTAGACATTAAATAATATAAATAAGCTGCTCTTAAATCATCCTCATTAAATACCGAAATATCATCTAAACTAATTCTTTCTATCTTTAATTCAAGTATATCTTTATTAGATAATTTTCTCTGTTTAACTAACTCTCTTTCACTATCTGTAATTTTTAAATTACAAACATCTGGATACTTTTCCAAATAAAACTCTTTTCTAGCTCTTAAATTAAGCTTACTAATATCTAAATCTAAATGCTTAGAAACTAAATATGCAAGACTAACCATCTCTTCAGTAGTAGTACCCTTCTCTTTCTTATATACAATTGTATTAATAGCTTTATTATCCACTATAACATTATAGTTCCTATCATAAATCCTTCCTCGAGGAGAACTACCAAAACTAATACTTTTATTAGTTAAAGAATCTAACTTCCTACTATAAAAAGATCCATGTACAATAATAACTGAAAATAACTTTCCAAATAATATTAAAAAAAGCCCAATTGTTAAAATATATACAAAAAATATTCTTTTATTAATAATTACTTCATAATTATTTTTCTTTCTTCCCATTCTAATCACCATTATTAGTTTGTCTCATATTTAAAATCTTATTTCATATATTTTTTATGAGGTGATACTATCTATAAAGATCTAATAAAAAAATATATTAATTATTTAACAGTAGATGACATTAAAAAATATGCATTAAAACAAAATATAGAAGTAACAGATCGTGAATTATTAATTATTTATAATTTTATTAAAAGTCATTACAACGAACTTTTAAATAATGATACTTCTGTATTTAATCTTTTAAAATTAGAACTTCGTCCCATTCTCTTTGATAAAATTATTTCTCTCTACAACGAAAATAAGGCTAAATACTTATAGCCTTATTTTTCCTTTTATATAGATTTATTTTCTTTACTATTAGTGCTAGCATTTGTTTTATTACCATCAGAAAGCATCATATTTAACTCATTATCGTCAAAATCAAATATCCAGTCTTCATCAGTAACAGTACTAGCATTACTAACTCTATCATTATTAGTAATCTTGGTACTATTATATGCACTAACTGCTTCAGGAGTAATTTTTTCCACTTCCCCATAAGTATCTTTTACCAAATGCAAAACTTGTCCAGCAACTCCTGTAATACCCTTTTGATCTAATGGTAAATACGAAGATAAATTAAGAATCATATTTATATTAGTCAAATTATCAAGAATATGTTGAAAGTTATCTTGATCTGAGTAAAGACTTCTAGCATGATATTCTCCTGTATGAAGTTCAATCGAAGGATCTTCATCTCTATACTCATGTCTTCTCTTAAAAAGAGGATTAACTATAAACTCTTCTAAATCTTTATCATAATATCCTAAAAAATATTCACTAGGAATACTATAACCATTATCCTCTCTTCTATATATTGGATTAAATTCTCTCCTATCAATACCCATAATAAGTATTTTTTTAGCATCTCTATGTGGCCAATGATTAAGATTATCTAATGAACTATTAGTCTGTGAAAGAGGTATAAAGTGTGATGGGATATTAGCATATTTGCACCTCATCTTACCTTCCCTTAATATTTCATCAGCATTGCCACCATGACCATATAAAAGTAAATTATCATCATCAAACAAACTAACTATTTTATCTTTAACTTTGTCCGGTAAACATGTAATATTTTCTCTAACACTATCTAAAACCTCAACTTGCCTCATAAATGGATTTGCAAGAGTTTCTTTTAAAGAATCCATAATTTCATCAATACTTTGCCTACTACATAAACTAAAGTCAACAGAAAAATCAATACCCATAGATTTAGGAAACTTCTCATCTAGTAACTTACTAAACTTACTACCATCATAATAATAAGATGTCAAAGTACTCAATTCTTACTCACCTCTAATTTTACTAATCAATTCTTCATCAAACTTTTTATTCTTAATCATCTCTATTTCAAACTTATATGGTGGATATTCTCTATCTACATATGGTGTTTCTAATATTTTAGGAATATTTTCTAATCTCTTATTATAAATAACTCCCATCAAAGTATCAAAGCCAATCTTACCAAATCCTATATTTTCATGTCTATCTTTATGACTACCTAGATCATTTTTACTATCATTTACATGTACACAACCAATATTCTCTATTCCAATAACTTCATCAAACTTATCTAAGAAACTATCAAAATCTCTAAGATCATATCCTGCATCACTTAAATGACAAGTATCTATACAAACTCCAATATGTCTCTTATCTTCAACTAAGTCAATTATTCTTTTTATCTCTTCTAACTTAGAACCAACTTCACTACCTTTTCCAGCCATTGTCTCTAAAAGAATTCTAACATCAACTTCTCCAAGTATCATATTAAGTCCTCTAGCAATATTACAAATACCAGCATCAATTCCAATACCTACATGACTACCTGGATGTAATACTACATTCTTTATCCCTAACTGACTGCATCTTTTTAACTCATCTTTTAAGAATTGTACTGCAAAATTAAATTTAACTTCATCATCATTAGCCAAATTAACAATGTATGGAGCATGAACCACTACTTTTGAATAGTCAAAACCAATCTCCTTCATCTTTTTAAAAGCTTCTAAAGTTAAATTATCATTAATTGGATAACGACTAGTATTTTGAGGAGCACCAGTATAAAACATAAAAGTATTAGCACCATACCCTAATGCCTCATTTAAGCTCCCAAGTAACTGACTATCTTTTTTATAACTAACGTGACAACCAAGTATCAACATTCTAATCACCTCTATCAAAGTATATCAAAAAAAAAAGACAAAAAAAAGACTTAAGGTATCTTTCTTAAGTCTTTAATAATCTCTATCTAATTAGTTTTCTACACAAGTAATAGCAGCTGCTGGAGTTGTTGGAATAGCAACATCGCTATATTTTAAACCAGACATTGTTAAATTACCACGAACTATTTTAGAAGATTCAATAGCATTAGCTCCAGTAGCAACTGTACTACCTAAACCACGAATACCATCAGATAAAGTTACATAATACTTAGTTGTTCTTTTACCACGAGTTTTAATGATTGCTCCTGGAGTAGTACAAGGAGTAGTAGCACCAGCAGAAGTTACACAAGTATCAGGAGTAGTAGCAACATTAACTCTTACATAACCATATACATCACGACTACCCCAAGAAGATTTACCACCTGATTCTAGTAATGTTGGAACATCAGTATCAGCAGTAGTAGTAAATGACGTACCGTTAGTATCTACTGTATTACCATTAGAATTAATCTTTACATAGTAATCACCATCAGCAGTTGCTGAAGAAACTGTACCAGCACAAGTTAACCCATCAGCAGACCATAAAGTAGTAACTGCATTTGCATAGTTTTTAGCAATGTCAATAAATGTATCCTTTCTTGAATTTTCAATAGTTCTTGAAACAGCTGGAATAGCAACCATCATTAAGATACCCATGATTACGATAACAGCTAAAAGTTCGATCAATGTAAAACCTTTATCATTAATCTTCTTCATTACAATTCACTCTCTCTTTCTATTTTGTTTACAATTTTATAATAGCATATCGATTTTCAAAATTCAACTGCTTTTTTTTACTTTTTACTAAACTTTACAAAAACCTATCTTGTATAAACAGAATTAACAGAAGTACAAGAAAAACTACTATTAAATTTCTGAGCAAAAGTTAAAAAATTATCCTTATCTAAGCCTGTAATACTCTCTACATCAGCTTTTTTAGCATTAGAAACATAATTATTTACTGCTCCATTTTCAGCTAATTTAGGAGTCCCAATCAACTTTACACCTCTATACGTATTTTTATAATTTTCAAGTAATTGTACATAATATTTAAGTTCATTTCCTTCCTTCTTAACAACAACAAAAGAAACATTTTTTAAATATTCTCCACCATTAGGAGCATCCTCAAACTCAGCATTATCCAAATATGATAAAGTCATTACAATACATTGCCCAGTTGCTGGTTTTTGAATAACATTACTACCAGATCTAACTTGATACTCAGCTAAAGTAGATAACTTTTTAGCATCTTCCAAATACGTATTAGACCTATTTCTAGTTAAAATACCCATAACATTAGGAACAGCAACGATCATAATAATACCCAAAATAACTACTGTCGCTAGTAATTCAACCAAAGTAAAACCTTTTTTATCTCTTAACACTTTCATCTTCACCTACCTTAAAACAATTATAACAGAAAATATAAATAATTTAATATTATTTTATAAACTTTTTCATATTTTCAATTTCCATCAAAGTAGTAATAGAATATAACTTCTCATCAAATAAATAACCATATCTAAATAAAACAAAGCCCTTATAATGTTTTAAATTCCTACTCACAAGTATCTCTTTCATAATAATATTATCATTAACTTCCCACTCAGACTTTCCTCCTTTAGCGAACGTATCAACCAAACCAACCTTATAAAAAGCTAGTGCTACATACATATCAATATCATCATTTTTAATTAAATCATTCCATTCATTAATAACTCTTAAAAAAGGTTTACTCTCATTATAAAAACCATAATATATCTGAGGTATTATAAAATCAACATACTTATCACTCTGCATCCAAGTAATAACATCTGCAAATACACTATTATAATTATTATCAATATTTCCATCAGGTGAAATACCAAATAAAATATTGTGTTCCCTACATACCTTATGAACTCTCTCTACCATCTTATTAATAATCATTAACTTATACTCAGAAAAACTAATATTCTTATTTTTCTCTAAATACTCCTCATACTCCTTTATTGAAATATCCCCATCAGGATAAAAATAATCATCAAATAGTACTCCATCTACTTTATAATTGCTAATTAATTCTTCTACTCCATCTACTATTAAATCCTCTACTTCACTCCTAGCAGGATTATAATAAATTCCCCTACTTACGTATAAAGTATCACTACCTATATATTTATAAGCAGGATTACTACTACTAATACTATCTATATTATTAGTATTTCTAACTCTATAAGGATTAACCCATACATATACAGAAATACCCCTCTCATGAGCTTTATCCAAAAAATAGTCTAATACATCATATCCAGGATAAATACCCTCAGAAGAAGAAATAACACTACTCCAAGGATATATATTAGAATTATATATAGAATCACTAAAACTAACAACCTGTAAAATAACCATATTAAAATTCAAATTCAAAATATTATCAAGCATCTTAATAATATTCATCTTACTAGTATTAACATCAGTATTCTTAATATATTTACTAATATCAATATAACTAACAAATACCCCCCTCTTCTCCATATCCTTAACACCCCTCTCATCTTTAACTCCCTTATTATTAAAAATACCAATACATACTAACCCAAATAAAAAAATTATTAAGACTATTCTCTTCATAAGTATCACCAATAATACTATATAAAAAATAATCCAAATAATTTGTCACTTTATATTTTCATTTCCAATTAAAAATAATCTCTTATTTCTATAAAAACCATAAAATATATCTTCTAATAAATAACCTTCTCTTTTTAAATTTTCTTCTAACCAACTCTTACTCTTATTAATTTGTATTAATACATCTTCTTGTACTTTTCCATCTATAATTACTGGTAAAGGATAAGTCCTACTCTTATCATCTTCTCTTTTAAATATTGATAACTTCCCAGAAGTCTCTAATATTGCATAATCTACCTCTTCTATTGACTTAATAGACTTAGCTCTAAGTTGTGTTAATAAATCATCTAAATTATATCTTTGTTTTAACATCTCCTCAAAATTAATCTTCCCTCTATTAATAATAACCGAAGGATTCCCATCTATAACACTTCTAACTTTCTCACTCTTTAAAGATATTCTTGATGTAATTATTTGTAAAGCTACTAATACTCCAATAGGTATAATAGATAAAAACATACTATCATCATAATTCTCTATCGATATAGCAGCTAGTTCCGCAATAAATATTGATACTATAAAATCCATTATCGATAATTCTCCAATCTCTCTCTTACCCATAACTCTATATACTATAGTTATCAATATATAAAAAAATAAACTCTTCCCAAAGACTAATAAATATTCCATAATATCACCATTAATATCATGTCTAAAATCATATTTTTTATACTTAAACATAATATTAATTGAGGTGTAATATGACTTATATAAAAAGATATGGTAAAAGACTTATATTTACAATGATCTCTATAATTATTTCTTTATTTATAGTATCTCTTCTTTATTATTTTAATTTAATTAGTCCCAATATAAATAAGATCTTAAAAATTATAATTATCTTAGTAAATATATTTATAAGTAGCTTTATCCTAGGTAAATCAACAACTAGTAAAGGTTATCTAGAAGGTATTAAACTTGCTTTAATACTTATCCCTATATTTATTCTTACTTCTCTAATTACTTCTTCCCCACTCAAACTAAAAGTCTTAATTTATTATATTATTATTTTTATAACATCAATACTAGGTAGTATGATTGGTATAAATAGAAAAAAAGAGTCTTAGCTCTTTTTATTTGTCTTTACATATTGTTTTGGATTAACTATTACTATTGATTTTATTGGAATCTCTCCTCTAACTACATATCTAAAAGCTACATCCATTCCATATCCTTTAGAAACAATCTCATTTACTTTTTCAAAGTACATATCACGAAAATCTATTTGTTCACTATAAACTTCTTCATCCCTACCAGGTACTACTAAATTAATATATCGGTAAATAAAATCAACATAAGTATCATCACTTATCTCTCCAAATGGCCTATCACTAAGCAAAAGTTTTAATACTTCTTCTGACTGTATTCCATTTCTTCTTAATTTATAAGCTAAATCCTTCATCTCTTTATTTTTACCAAACGTAACATTTCTAGGTCCCCTATAATTAGGTCCAAAAGTAATAGGAAAAGCTTGATTTATATAATCAAAAATTATTCTGTCTACTGAATCTTCTCTTTCGTAATCTAACATATTTATATTTCTCCCCTCTGTACACAAAAGTTCTATAAGTATACCACAATATAAAGAATATGTAAAGAAAAGAAAAAAAGACCAATAAAATTATTGATCTTTCTAATAGCTTCCTCGTCTTTGATCGTTATCTCTTGCTTCTCTCCTAGCTCTTCTTTCTTCTCTTCTTTGCCTTTCTTTTTTCAAATGTCTTCTATCCAAATATGTACCTAAAGCAGCACCACTTAAAAATACTCCAGCAGTAGGTAACATTCCAACTAATTTTCCTTGTATCTCTTCTTTTTTATCAAACTCTTTTATATCTACATTCTCTACAGCATCTCCATCACCAGTAGAAGCCTTACTATAATCCGTACTAGAGAAATTAACATCTACATGTCCATGCCAATTACCAGCACCAGAATTAGTCGCTGTAGAAGTAACTTGGAAAACATCAACATCATCAAACTTATTCTGTCTCTCCTCTGAAGGTTCTCTAACTTCTGATATATCATATGATGTATTACCATACTGTTCTCCACCAGCTAACCACTTACGAGCGTTCTCAAAATTACTAACAAACTTAGCCTCTGCTTCACTTTTACTATCACTACTCTTAATACTATCACATACACTTGTTAAATAATTGTAGCAATCCTCACTAAAATAAAGTCCAGGAATATAACCAGCATTATCAATCTTACTACACCAAGTATTAATCATTGAAACAGTATAATCTTTAGGTAATAATTCATTCCAAGAAACACCAAATTCATTTTCACGCCAACGTTCAATATCTAAATATACTGGATAATCAATCTTATGATTTTGTAAAGAACTAATAACAAAGTCAGCTTGATTCTTTTCTAATTCAACAAATCTTTCTAAATTCTCACATGACTTAGCATTATAATTATTAAAGCAATAAATACCGGCTGCTACACCATTCTTATTAGCGTTCTCAATATGTGAAGTAAAACTCTCATCAAGTGAAATACCTTGGCTTACTCTTACAATAACAAAGTCAAAGTTTTCCTTAGCTTTATTCCAATCAACATTACCTTGACAATATGAAATATCGCATCCCATAATCATCGCATCATCTAAACTATCATCAGTTAATGTCTTAACACTTGCTCCAACTCTAGAAGGTATCTTAACTTCACAACCCTCTTCCAAGTCTTTTTCTTTAAGACCATTATATTCAAGTAACTCATCATAACTAAGTCCACATTCTAAAGATAATTGAAGTAACTCATCACTACCTTTAACAAAAGACCTCTTATCATTAACTAAAGCATCTGCTTCATTTAAACCATTTTCCTGAATAGTTTTACTAAGATCCTCTTTAGAAAAAATCTCTCCATCCGTTGTCTGAAATACTGTACAAGCCCCAGTATATTTAATACTATCACTATCCATCACAACAAAAGCATCATAGTCTTTAAAATCAAAATATTTAGAAGCTGTACATAGAGTACTATCACTACCATATACACCAACAAATATATGATTAGCTGAACACTTACCTAAAAAGTCTGATATTAATTTACCCTTCATCTCATTATTTAAAGACTTATTATTAATAATACCCTCTATATTTAAATATACTGGAAAATTAACATCATAATTATTTATTAAACTTCTAACATACTCAACATCATCATAAATCGCAACTTCACCATCAGCATCAGTAGAAATAACAAGACCAAGTGAAATATCTTTTTCATTACCCTTTTTTATTTCTGATATTTTTCTTTGCCTACTATGATTACCAACATCCAAAATAACAAAACTATCATCAGTATTATCTTTTACAGCAGAAACACTAGAATAACCTGGTACATAATCAGGATATTTAGATTGATTATCTTTAGTATTACAACCAGAAAGTCCAATCGCACTACCACTAATAATAAGACCAGCTAAAAGAGCAGAAGCAGCTCTCTTAACAGAAAACTTTCCGTTCTTACCTCTCTTTAAAGACTCTTCAATTTCTTCTCTATTAACATTAACATTCCTCATACTACTTAACCCTCCATATTATAAAAAAAGAGTAGCATAGAAGAATAACAATGTCAAGTTTACATAATCATAGAAAGTCAAAAAAAGAAACTATTTAAATATATAGTTTCCAAAAATTTATCAGAAAGGAAACTAGTTCTATCACACTTTTGTAAAGAAAATTACTGTTTTTATCACACTTTTGTAAAAGAAAAGAACTCTACAGTTCCTTCTCTATCATTTTAATTTCCCTTTTAGTAATAAATTTCTTATATCTATAATTCTTAGGCAATATCGAAATAAGTATCTCTCTAGATAACTTTTCTCTTTTATAATACTCTTCAAATAAACTACCCTTTTTCTTAAGAAGTACAGGTCCAAAGAAATATTCTCTTCTAGTATAATGTCTCTTTCCCTTTTTAAATTTAATTATCTGATAAATAAATTTCTTATCTTTAACTAATTCTTCATCATCAATATAAAACCCATTCTTAGTTAAAAACTTCTTAACATCTATCTGATAATTATTAGGACTAACTATAATAGTATCTATTTTTTTTAATACTTTCATATTATTTTTAAATATACCTATCATATTTCTTCCACCCATACCAGAAATAATCACAGTATTAACCTCATCCGAATAAGTATCTAAACCATTTCCCAGTCTAACTTCAATTTTCTTCTCTAACCCTTCTCTTTTTATATTATCTCTTGCCTGTTTAACTGGACCTTCTGCTATATCAGAAGCAATTGCTTTAATATTTTTGTTTTGTTTAACTAAGTAAATATCTAAAAAAGCATGATCGCAACCAACATCTAAACAAAAGGAATTAGCCTCTACTAAATCCCCTATATGTTTTAATCTATCATTAATTTTCATTAATCAGTCAAGAAATCCTTTAATTTTCTACTACGAGAAGGATGTCTTAATTTACGAAGTGCTTTAGCCTCTATTTGTCTAATTCTCTCACGAGTAACTCCAAATATTTGTCCAACTTCTTCTAGTGTTCTACATTGTCCATCATTAAGTCCAAATCTAAGTCTAAGTACTTTTTCTTCACGATCTGTTAAAGTTGATAAAACTCCAGATAACTCTTCTTTTAACATTTCAACTGTTGCATACTCTTCTGGACCCATAGTTCTCTCATCTTTAATAAAGTCTCCTAAATGTGAATCATCTTCTTCACCTATTGGTGTTTCTAATGAAACTGGATCTTGTGAAATCTTATAAACTTCACGAACTTTATCAATAGAAATTCCCAATTTTTTAGCAATTTCTTCATCTGTTGGTTCACGATTTAACTCTTGGGTTAATTGTCTTTGTACACGTGCTAATTTATTAATTGTTTCCACCATATGTACTGGTACACGTATTGTTCTTGCTTGATCTGCTATTGCTCTTGTAATTGCTTGTCTAATCCACCAAGTAGCATATGTAGAGAACTTATATCCTTTAGTAGGATCAAACTTATCTACTGCTTTCATTAATCCAATATTACCTTCTTGAATTAAGTCTAAGAATAACATTCCACGTCCTACATATCTTTTCGCAATACTAACAACTAAACGTAAATTTGATTCAGCAAGCATTCTCTTTGCTTCTTCGTCTCCTTCTTCAGCTCTCTTAGCATATTCAAACTCTTCATCTGAAGTAAGCAAGTTAATACGTCCAATCTCTTTTAAGTACATACGTACAGGATCATTAATTTTAACATCTTTAGATAATGTAATATCTTCAACTGCTACATCTGCTGTAATTTCTTCTCCAGAAGCATCATCACTACCATCTTCTGTAACTATATCAATATCTGCCTCAACTAAAGTATTATATAAATCATCTAATGAATCACTATCTACATCTAATCCTTTTAATTCTTCTGCTAATTGTTCATAAGTAATAAAACCTTGTTTCTTACCTTTTGCTAGTAATTTATTCTTTCTTTCTTCAAGTGTTTTTATTTCTCCAACCATGCTCTATTCTCCCATTCTTAACTTTCTAATTTTATCAGCTATCTTAGCTTGTTCTAATGGATCTACTTCTTTTTTCATCAAATTAGTTAATCTTTTAATTTCTTGATTACATCGATAATCTCTTATAACCTTAAAATACTGAAATAACTCTTCTTTTGTAGTCTCCTCACTATAACTATCTGCTAATATAGAATTAAGTAAAACTAGAATATCTTCTTTATCTTGAACATAAGTATAAAAATCAGCAACATTTATATTACCATACAACTTATAATAATAAATAATCTCACTAGAAAGTATTCTACTCTCTTCACTTGGAAATACTATATTTTCCCTCTCTACTTGACTAATTACCCAATCATTATTAAGCATAAAGTAAAGTATTTGTTCAACTGCTTTATCATACTTTGTTTTCTTAACTACTTTATTTACTACCTCTGGAACCACTCTTTTAGTTGTCGTTTTAAACTCAACCAAGTCTTTAAAACGTTTTTCCAGTGTATTATAACTTATATCAAATTCTTTTTCAAGTCTTTTAAGTACTATTTCTACTCTAATCGTATCATTTATTTTTACTGTTTCTTTTAAAACTTCATTTATATAATTTGCTTTTTCTTCATCACTTCTAAAATTAACATTTTTTCGTAACTGTTGCATTTTAAAATCACTAAAGTTTAAAGCATTCTCAACAAGCCCAATAAATCTTTCTTTTCCATGTTTTAATATAAATGAATCTGGATCATCATTATCAGGTAAAACTACTACTTTTACTTCAACTCCCTCATCAAGTAAATGCTCCCCTATACTAAGCATTGCCTTAACTCCAGGATCATCTCCATCTAAACATAAAATAATGTTATTAGAAAGTCTCTTAATCAAATTAAATTGATTATTAGTTAAAGCCGTTCCCATTAAAGCAACTGTATTTTTAACTCCTACAATACTTGCTCTAATAACATCCATAAAACCTTCCATTACTATAACTGACTTCTTAAGTCTACACTCTTCTCTCGCAATATGGTAATGGTATAACATTTCACCCTTTTTAAAGATATCTGTCTCTTTTGTATTTAAGTATTTATTCTGATCTACATCCTTATATATTCTTCCACTAAATCCAACTACTTGTCCAGAAACATCATATAGTGGAAACATAATTCTATCATCATATATATCATGATCATCACTAGATAATCCAATTCTATTTAATGTACTAAGTTCATACTTTTTACTAACTAATAACTTAGTCAAATCATCTCGACTCTCTAATGATAAACCTATTTCAAATTCTTTAATTGCTTCTTCATTAATACCACGTTTACTTAAATATGCTCTTGCTTCTTTACCAACTGAAGCCGACAAGTTATTTTGAAAATATTTAACCGCAAAGTTATAAGCCTCATATAAATGATCGAACTTAGTAGTTTTCTTCACAATATTTACTGAAGAAACATTTACTCCAACTTTTTCTCCTAAATATCTTAAAGCTTCTCTAAAATCAATATGCTCATAATTCATTAAAAAAGTATAAACATTCCCAGTAGCATGACAAGAAAAACAAGTATAAATTTGTTTTTCTCTTGAAACGCACATCGAAGGATTGGAATCATCATGAAATGGACAAACTCCAAAGAAGTTTTTACCTCTTGCTACTAAAGGAATTCTTTCTCCTATGATGTCAACTATATCTGTCTTACTACGAATTTCATTCGCTAAGTCATTATTCAACTGACACCACTCCTTCTAAACAACACATATTGTATCATATTTTGGCATCTTTTTCAATAAAGACCACATAAAATAAAAATCACTATAGTTTTTTCATCGAAATAAAAAAGAAAGTCACCTCTATATCAATGACTTTCTCATAAATGTTTCAATATCTTTATCAATGTAAACATCTATTACACCTTTATTAACTATCTTAATAAATCCTAACCCATCAACAACAAGATCTTCGTCATATTTAACTTGATAAGTAATCTTATTCTTATCTCTAAGTTCATTATTATTAAGTAAATTAAGTAATCTTCTTACCTTTAAATCATTAGAAACAAACAATGTAAAACTGTTTCTTTCTCCCTCTACATAGTCAATTCTTATTATATCTTCAATAATAATAGATTGATTTGGTCTAAGTTGAAATGTCTTAGGCTTTATCTCTTTTTTAGCAGATATCTTCTTTACTAAAGAAGCATCCACATGATTTAAAACTGATCCTGAATCAACAAGTCCAGGTGTATCTATCAAAGTTAAATAATCATTAATTTCAATAGACACAGTATTTAAAGTAGTCGAAGGTAATGGAGACATAGTAAGTTCTTGACAATTATCTGAATAATTTTGAATAAGTTTATTTATTAAACTAGATTTACCAGCATTAGTATGTCCAACTACATATACATTCTTAGATGTTTGATAAAACTTAATTCTCTTAAGTAAATAATCTATATTATAATTTTTATTTACACTAACAACAATTACTTCTTCAAAATGTATATTTTTCTCTTCTAAATACTTAATAAGTTTAGTCTCTTTTACAGACTTAGGTAATACATCTCTCTTATTTAAAACTAAAATCATCTTATTAGGAATAATTGTTCTAATCTGTTCTATATTCTTCTCTAAATTAAGTAAATCTGTAATATATAAAACTAAGTCCTTTGTCTGTCCTACTCCTTTTAATATCTCTAAGTACTCATCATTTGACTTCGTAACCATCTGATATTCTCCATAGTTTTTCATTCTAAAACATCTCTGACATATATCATTATCTAAACTTGTCGTATACCCTTCTTGTAATACATTCTCATCTTGCAACTTAACTCCACATCCCGAACATGTCTTAACTTCTTCATTACCCATAATATTTACCTCTCTCAAACATTCCTCGTTTTTTATAGTATTTTATTATTCTAGCCTCTATTTTTCTATTTAACCCTGTTATTCTTAAATCTTTTTCTCCCAATGGATCAACTAATATTGTCATTATTTTATATCTATTACCTGATAAGATATCTGTAACTATTTGATCACCTATCATAACCATTTCTTTTTTATTTAAGTTATAATGGTTTTTTATCTTTCTTAATCCTTTAGTAGAAGGCTTTAAACTAAAAGCCACTCCTCCAATTCCTAAATCTTTTAAGTATGGAGCAATTCTTTTCTTTGTATTATTAGAACTTATTAATATTAAGAAATCTTTCTGTAATTCTTTTAATAACTTTTTTGTCTTTAAAGGACACTTCTCATGTTCTATTAATCCTAATGTATTATCTAAATCAAATATTAAACATGTAATTCCTTGTTCCTTTAATTTATTATAGTCTATCTCAAATATATTTTTCTTATACATATTAGGTCTAAATAAATTCATCTTCTCACCTACAATTAATTATTAACTCTCTGTCTAATCATTTCTGTACTCATCGTTATCTTATCAAATGTATAGCCATTTTCCTTCCCATATCTAATTATTCTTCTTAATGCATCTCTTGTATATGGTTTTACATCATGCATTAATACCATATTAACTCTATCTTTTGATAATCTTGAAACTACATTATTATATATAACATCTGAAGTAACTCGTGGGTCACTAGTTGCATCTCCACTAGATATATTCCAATCATAATAACGATATCCTCTATTTAATACTTCCTTAGTTAAAATACTCATAATTCCTGGAGAATAACGTCTACTAATTGTATTACTTGCTCCTCCTGGGAATCTGATTATCTTACTCTCTTCTCCAGTAATTCTCTTTACTCTATCTGATACTCTACCTAAATCATTAAAGTATGCATCAACTGACTGATACACTGCACTATAATCATGACTATCCGTATGAAGAGCAATACTATGTCCCTCATCATATTCCCTTTTTATTAATTCATCTGGTCCATAACCTGTAACAAAGAAAGTAGCCTTTATACCTTCTTCTTTTAATATATCTAAAATAGCATCTGTTGTCCCATACTTAGGCCCATCATCAAAAGTTAAATAAATTGTTCCTTTAGAATCTCTCTTAGATACAATTACCTTACGTACTACCTTGTAAGTATTATTAGCTTTATCACTAACAGTATAAGTAACACTATAGTCTCCCACTTTATTTGTATTAATATTATTACTTACCTTAACTTTGCTTGTAATATCTCCATCACAATTATCTCTTGCTTTATAACCAAGTTCATTATAATTATCTCCTACATATAAATAAGAAACATCACTACCTACTAATTCAATAGAAGGATTAGTCTTATCTTTATAAATAATCCTTCTACTAATACTGCTTTTATTACCCTGTTTATCTTTAACACTATAAGTGATTTTATCTTTATCTTGTACTACTTTAACTAAAGAAGTAATATCTCCATCATAGTCATCAATAGCACTATATTCTTCTTCTTTATAAGTACTATTAGGACATACATATATGTCATCTTTACTTACTAACTTAATTACAGGAGCAACTTTATCTACTACCTTTACTTTCCTAGTAACACTCTTAGAAAAATACCCTTCCTTAACTTTATAAGTAATTTCATATACTCCAAGCTTAGAAGTATCAACCTTACCATTAACAACTACATTACGACTAACATCTTTTCCTAAAAACTTAGCCTTATATCCTTTTTCAACATAAGTACTTTTATATCCAACTTCTACATATCTAGATCCTTTCAAATTAATAGTTGGCATCAACAAAAAGTCATATATTGCAAAAGCTAAAGCACAAAGCAGAACAACAACTCCACAAACAATAAGAGAAGAGTTGCTCTTCTTAAAATATCTAATACATTGTCTATTATATTTATTAATATGCTTTTCTTTCATAAAACTTCTCCATCTCTACTACAATTATACTAAAAATATTATCTATTGTCTATAAAACCTATTTATCATATTTATTATTCTTAATAAACTCTCTAAGTATTTTAGTAAGTGCTCTCTTCTCAATCCTTGAAACATAACTTCTAGAAATACCCAACTTCTTACTAATAGTTTTCTGTGTCTCTTCATCTTGATTATTTAATCCATATCTTCTAATTAGTATTTCCTTTTCTCTAGGCGTTAATACACTAATATATTTTTTTAATAACTCTATATTATCTTTTAAATCTATATCTGATACAAAATCTGGATTAGGAGTCTTTAAAACATCCATTATCGCTATTTCATTCCCATCTTTATCAAACCCAACTGCATCATTTATTGAAATATCATTATTATAACGATTATTACTTCTAAAATACATAAGTATTTCATTCTCTATACATCTAGCACAATAAGTAGTAATCTTAACTCCCTTATCACTAGAAAAAGTATCTACTCCTTTAATTAATCCAATAGTACCAATACTAATTAAATCATCACTATCTACATATTTATTATCAAACTTTTTTATAATATGAGCAACTAATCTTAAATTATGTTCTATAAGTTTATTCCTATCTTCTATATTACCTTCCATCTTACCCTTAATACACTTCTCTTCTTCCTCTACACTTAAGGGTTCTGGAAAAACATCATTAGAGTAAGATCCAGTAAAACAAAATAAATTCTTTAAAATATCTAACAAATTAAAAAACATATAATCCTCCTACTAAATTATATGTCTAAATTTGTAACTTATTTGTAACTTAATTATTATTACGTCTTCTAAATTTATAAATAAAACTATATAGTAAAACTCCTAAAAACGACCCAAACGTATCTATAAAAACATCTTTTACTTGTCCAGATCTTCCTACAACAAATAACTGATGCACCTCATCACTACAAGCATATAAGAATGCAAAAAAGACTGCTAAAAGAACTACTTTCATATTAATATCTCTATACTCTCTAAGTAAACTAATAATTAAAATACCTAATATAAAATATATAAATAAATGTGCACTCTTTCTAACTGGTACTACAAAATATCTTAATACTTTATCTTTCTCTTCACTACTCAAACTTCTCTTTATTACTTTTTCAACGGTTCTAACTATTAATCCATCACTCTTCTTAGTAGAAGTACCCCCTGTATCATTAGAAAACATAAATATTAAACTACACCACAATACTATTAATATTATTTTTATTATCTTACGTACCATTAACTATTTTCTTCCTTTATCTTTCTATTAACAATCTCTTGATAAGCTACATCTACATCATTAAACTCTAACTTTTGATATACTTCTCTTCCCTTTCCTAGTAATAAAACTATATCTCTATCTTTTGCCATCTCTATTGCACTTCTAATTGCTAATTTTCTATCTGGAACAATCATCATATTATTATATTTATCTTTAATAGCATCATACATTATATTAACACTATTAACCATAGCCATATCATTAGGATCATCATAAGTAAATATTACATTATTAGCCATCTCACAAACACAACTACCAATACTTGCTAACATACTAGAGTCTTTATCCATAACAGCACCAAGTACAATTATTATATTATTAACCCCTAACGTATGTACAAAATTAACAAGTTTAACAATACTATTAATCGTATGTGCATAATCAACCATAACATAGTAATTAGCATCAGTCTTTAACATTTCCATTCTACCTGGTATTACTAAATCACTTATCTTATTTAAAAACTCTTCTTTCCTATATCCTATTGTTAAAACACATAATATTGCTGCTGCTAAATTATATATATTAAATTCTCCAAGTAAAGGACTAAGTACATCAAACTCTTCATTATTATATTTAAACTTTATAAGTGTCTTTGAATTATTAATACTATAATCAACTATCTGTAATGTAGCATCCTCCACTCTACCATATGTAACTATATTTCCTCTACATACGCTCTTAACACTTTCAAAGTATGGATCATCACCATTAAGAACAAACCATCCATCTTCTTTTACTTGTCTAAAAAGATCACTCATAATATTAAAATATTCAACAAATTCCTCATTATCATCTAAGTATTCATTTGCAAGATTAGTAAACACTAACATATCATAATTAAGAGCTACTAAATTTAATGATGCTATATCACTATTAGAAGACTCAATAACTGCATATCCACATCCAAACTTTACAAACTCCTCTAATCCATCATATAGTCTAGCAGCATCTATATTTCTAGTAGTTTTATTATCATTAAAAGCAGCACAACTTCTACCCATTGTCCCAATAAAACCCGTCTTACTAATACCTAATAAACTCTGAATAATACTACCAGTACTAGTCTTACCATCAGTACCAACAACACCAATCATCTTTAATTTTTTATCTGGAAAATCATAAAACTTCTGACATAAATATGGAAATTCTCTATTTGTATCAGGAACTTTTATAATCGCAACTCTAGGATCAACAATATCCCTACTAACTATTATTGTACTAGCTCCATTTCTAATAGCTTCTTCTATACAATTATGTCTATCTAATTTACTATCAATCGTACAAACAAATAAATCATCTTTTTCTACTTCACTAGAATTACATCTTATATTTCTAATAACAAAATCAGTCCCAATTCCTGGATACAAATCATTTAGCCTCTTCATACTATTCACCTATACAAATTATACAGTAAATATATTCTAATTCAAAGTTTTTTTCTTGATATACATTATATTTTACGTTAAAATTTATATAAGGTGGTTATATGAAATCAATAATTATTGGAGCTGGAAGTGACCTAGGTGTTCACATCGATGGTTCATCTCTTGGCCCAGTACAATTAATAAACGATATAAAAAGTTTTTATAATGGTGAAACAACAACTATTATGCAAGAGGAAGATATCCTAAAGAGCAGAAATTTATCTGATCGTAGAAAAAACGAATATGAAGTCGATGAAATAAATACTAAAATATACAATACTATACTTGAAAAGGAAAAAGATAATTATTTCCCTATTGTAATTGGTGGTGATAGTTCTATTACTATTCCAATCGCTCTAGCTAGTTCTAAAGTTCGTGAAAATATTGGTATGATTTTATTTTCTCCCTATACTAACTATAATACTTTTGATACTACTGTATCAGGTAACATTAATGGTATGTCTCTAGCTGCTATAAACGGTTATAAAAATAGTGAACTACGTTACTATCATGATGGCAATGTTATTCAACCTACTAAAACTGTTGTCGTTGGAGCAAGAAGTATTGATGACTGGGAAAAAGATAATGTAAAATACTCTGGTTTAAATGTTTTCACTAGTGAAGATATTAAACAAAAAGGACTTGAAACAGTAATCAATGAAGCTTTCTCCATTGCCAATGAACGTACAAAAGGAGTTCATATTAGTTTTGATTTAGGTCTACTAGATCCAAGTATTGCTCCTGGTGTATCTATACCTGAATTTGATGGTATGAGTGAAGAAGAAGTTATGAATATTAATAAATTAATAATTGCTCACATGAAAGATATAACTTCTTATGACTTAGTCGAATTCAATCCTCTTCGAGATGAAAATAGAAAAACAGAACAAATTGCTCTAAATATCCTAGCTCAAATAATAAATGCTGTTAATAAGAAAAATGAAAATGAATTTGAAGTAAAACTAAAATAGTTTACTTCTTTTTTTATCAAACAAAAAAGAGACCTAAGTCTCTAATAATTTCTATCTCTTAAAAAAGCTGGTATATCAAAATCTCCACCATCAGAATCATCATCACTAGTTTGTAAAATTTCTGGTTCTTTACTTCTTCTAGTAGGTTGTGCATTACTAAATACTGGTTGTTCATTTTGAGTTTGAGCAGTATTAACAGCTGCCTTTTTATTTCTATCAAAACCAGTAGCAATAACTGTAACAATAACTTCATCTGATAAGTTTTCATTAATTACTGAACCAAATATTGTATTAATATCAGTATTAGCAGCAGCTCTTACTACTTCAGCTGCTTGTTCAGCTTCAAATAATGTTAAATTAACTCCACCAGTAATATTAATAATTGCATCTGTAGCACCTTCTATTGACGTTTCAAGTAATGGTGATGAAACAGCTTGCTTAGCCGCATCTATTGCTCTATCTTCACCCATTCCAATACCTATACCAATAATTGCTTGACCAGATTTTTCCATAACTGCTTTAACATCAGCAAAATCCAAGTTAATAAGTCCAACTACCGCAATCAAATCTGAAATTGATTGAACACCTCTACGTAAAACATTATCTACTTCTTTAAACGCCTCACACATAGGAGTTGATCTATCAATAATTTCTCTTAAACGATCATTAGGAATAATAATCAATGTATCTACATGTTTCTTTAAATCTTCAATACCTGCTACTGCTTGTTTCATTCTTCTTGGTCCCTCAAATGAGAAAGGTTTAGTTACAATAGCAACAGTTAATGCTCCAAGACTTTGTGCAATTTCAGCAACAACAGGAGCAGCACCAGTACCAGTTCCTCCACCCATACCGCAAGTAACGAATATCATATCAGCACCAGTTAAAGCTTCTTCAATTTCTTTCTTTGATTCAATAGCAGCCTCTTTACCTATAGCTGGATTAGCACCAGCACCTTTTCCATCAGTTAAGGCAGTCCCTAATTGAATTTTAACATCTGCTTTAGACTGATTCAAAGCTTGTTTATCTGTATTAGCAGCAATAAACTCAACACCCTTAACACCTGTTTCAACCATTCTGTTAATAGCGTTTCCACCACCGCCACCTATTCCAATAACCTTTATAGTTGTTACCATATCCATTTCTAATCCGCCTATCATCCTAGACCTCCTTAATTATCAAAAAAATGTCCAAACACTCTACTTACTATATTATCGTTAATAGTAGCCTTTTGTCCAGTAGATATTAAAATTTCTCTATCATTTTCTCCAATCATATTACATCTTTTACCTCTAAGTAAAAGTTTATCATCAAAATACTTTATAACTCCAAAAACACTACTATATTTATTATGTCTTAATCCCATAACCGGTATATTGCAAACTTTAGCTCTAGTTCCAAAAGTATCTTCAAGTAAATACTGAAAACCGGCTAACTCACTCAATCCACCTGTTACAATTATATAACGTATTTCTCTATTTGTTAAGTTTTTTATTGATATTTTAGCAAGTTTTAATATTTCTTCTATTCTAGCTTGTACTACTTTAGAAGCTCCTACTTGAGAGATTTCCTTATTTTCATCTGCCATAGTTAAACATTCCATAACATCACTACCAGACGCATAATTAGCTGAAGCAACTGCAAAAGTTTCTTTTAACTTACGACTATCTGGTAATCTTAATTTAAAAATATATGAAATATCTTGATCTACATTAAAACTACCAATAGGAATAACATCATTTTTAATTTGTATTCCTTTATTAAATATTGAAACATTAGTACTTCTCTCACCAATATCAATAATAGCACCAACTACATCACTAGTTCTCTCACTAGCAATAGTATAATAATCTCCTGTAGAACTATAAGCCATATCAATAGTTTCTAATCCTGCTAATTTTAAAACTTGTAATATTCTATATAATGGTTCCTTAAGTAATGTACTAACAACTACTTTAGCTTCAAGTGACTTTCCAGACATTCCCTTAGGATCTTTAATATTTTCTTTATCATCTACTGTAAAACTAATAGGAGAAGCCGTAACAATTTCATATTCCTCATCTATATGTCCAACTAAAGCATCTTTTAAAACACCCCTAACATCTTCCCCAGTTATCTTCTCATAATCGATAACATCAACAGAACCAACAACAATATCCATTCTGCAACCAGTTGGAGGAACACATGCAAGTACTTTAGTAATCTTAATACCAAGCATTGCATTAACTTTCTTAATAGCATTTCTAACACTAGTAACAGCTAACTTAGTATCTTCAATTTGTCCATTCTTAATACCTTGAGACTTACTACTAACAGCAGCTAATACATGAAAATCATCATTATGTTTTTCACATACAACAACTTTAATACTATTAGTACCTAAATCAATTGAAGTATAAATATCACTCATCCTAGCATCTCCTATTCTTAAATTCAATTATACTATAAAAAAAAGATTTGTAAAATACAAATTCTGAAATTCTTAACTATTTAAAACATAAATTTCATAAAAATCTATCTTTCCAATTCTTTTTCCATTATCTAAAACATAATTTAAACCTTGTTTATCAGTCTGTTTAACTAAAGAAAGTTCACTTCTATCAACTAAAAATATTGCATTCTTCTTTTTCTTAATTTCCCTAAGTAATTTATTACTCCCATCATAACCAAAATTACCAGTATTAATTAAATCTATATAAGATATCTTCATATCATTAATAATTCTAAAATAATACCCATTCGAATTAAGAAAAACAAACTCCCTATCTTTATTTTTATTTATAAACTCATTAACTTTATTAGTAAAGACTAACGACTCATAATCAATAAACCTATACTCAAAATGTCTAATATTATTAGGATAAACTATTCTCCCCCTAAGTCTAAAACTACAAGTAAGAATAACTGCAAAAATAATAATACTAATTCCAAATAATTCTGGCTTCATAATATTTTTTCTTATCTTAAGTAATATCATTAGTAAAAATGCTAAAAATGCTACCGCAAAATGATAAGTATCAAATAAAGGTATCATAATACTATAAAAGAAAAGTACATAGTAATTAACAATATTTTTCTTATCATTATAAATAAAATAAATAGTAATTCCAATCATCAGTATAAATAAAATTAAATAAATACTAAACTTTCCTCCATTACCAGAAGCAAAGTCAAAAAGTCCAAATAAACATAAGTCTAAAAATGAATATAAACTACCTGTAAAAACTAAGTATAAAACAAATATACTTATCGGTATTATAAATCCTATAATTCTCTTCTTTATTTTATCAAAATTCTTAATATAATATAAACTTGGTAATAATAAACATACCCCTACACTCTGTTTTGTTAAAACTACAAGTCCTAATATAAATCCAATTATATAATCGGACCTTTCATTTTTTTCTAAATACACTAACAAAACTAATAAATAAAATAAAAATATATTATAACTTGGAAATGATACATTAATAGGTACAAATAAAAGTGGAATAATAAACCAAGCCTTTTCTTTTAATAATGCAAAAAGTATAAAACAAAACACAACTGAAATAAGTGCTTGTTCTATATGAAATACTAACATACTAGATCCAAATAAATGAAATCCAAGAGACATTAAAAATGGATAAAATGGTGTAATTACCATATTAAAATCTTTATATGGAATAAGTAAAGAATATATATTATGACTAAATCCATAATTCCAAACTTCATCTAAATTAACTGGATATAAAATAAGATTCCAAACTAAGAAAACATTAAATAAAAATATTCCTAATATTATTTTTTTATAATACTTTTTTATCATACCGCACCCTCATAATAATAAACATTATAGTCCTCATTCTCTTCTATTACTTTACTATTTTTCATGATATAGTCACATAAATCAACAGCAAACTGTCCTCCATATTTTTTAGTTCTCCTATACTCTTTCATATCAATAATATAATAGTTTTTATCATTATCCCTAACTTTATTAATCATCTTCAAAGTACCATTATAACCAAAATTACCATTAAGTGGAACCATATAATAATCTAATTTTTCTTCATTAATAATCTTAATTAATACTCCCTTACTAGAAAGTATATTAACACTAGAATCATCCCTATATTTTAAATAAAGACTATTTAATCTCTTAAAATTATCTCTACTTTCCTTATTAGAATATAAATAATCAAAATTATGTACATGAAAGAAATATTCTCCTCTAACAATAATCAAATTAAAACTAAAAATAATTAATGTTAAAATAATTCCTAAAAATCCAATATAATTATCTGAAATATTTTTATTCTTCAATATAGAAAGTAACATTAATGAACAAAGTGCTAAATAAACACTAAAATGATAAAAAGTAAATATTGGTATCATAACTGAAAAGAAACAAAGTATATAATAACCCATTATATCTTTTTTATTAAAAATAATATATAAAATATTTAAAGCCAAAAGTATAAAAGATAAAACTACATATACTAAAACAAACTCCCCATTCTTACTAGCAAAGTCAAAAAGACCAAGTACACATAGATCAAAGAAATATTTAAATGCCCCAATAATAAGTAAATAAACTATATATATAACACCAGGTATTAAACAACCAATAAATCTTTTAAATAACTTACTCTTATCTTTAAAATAAAATATAAAACTTGGAATAATTAAAAATACTCCTACAGTATGTTTAGTTAAAATACATAAAGCTAGTACAACCCCAATTAAATAATCGGACTTTTCTTCTTTCTCTAAATAAATAAGAAGTATTATTAAAAACATCAAAAAGAAATTATAAGTCGGTGTAAATGCAAAAAAACTTGGAAAAGCCATAAAGAATAAAAATAGAAAAGACTTCTTCCCATACATTTTATAAACTATAGAAAAAGTTAAAGTAATTAATAATGATTGTTCAATTAAAAACATCAAATTATTATGTGATATATGTAATCCTAAAGACATAACAAAGTTATATAATCCTGGAGTAATCATATTAAAATCCTTAAACGGAATCTCTCCTTTAGAAAAAGCATAACTAAATCCATAATTCCAAGCTGCATCATAACAATTTAAATTACTAAAAAATGTTAACGCAACAAGTGCTACTAAAAAAACAAAAACATACTTAATATTTTCTCTTATAAACTTAAATATTTTATTATCTTTTATCATTATCTCTAACTACTCCTTTAAATAAATCTCATAATTACCTACTCTTTTCTTAAACTTACAATTATCAATAATATAAGTAACAGCTTCTTTTAAATATTGTTGGGAAAAAGACTCTTCTAAATAACATTCCTTATCAATAACAATTAAAACGTCATCTAATTCTTTTAACATATTAATTATCTTCTCTGTACCATTATAACCATAGTTACCATAGTTAGGTAAATCAAAATAAGTAATTGAAGAATTACTCTTAATCTTATAAAAATAATTCTCTGATCCCCTTAAAAAATAAATAACTTCTCTTTTTTCATTATCAAGATAATTATCAAGTCTCTCTACATTATCTATATACTTACTAGAAAAAATAGATAATTCTAAATTCTGATAATTAAATATTTTTAAGTTTCCCATACATTTAGTTTCTACAAAACTCCAAATAAAACCAATTGCTAATATAAAAATAATTGCCTGTTTTTCTAAATTAACATTTATTTTTAAATCTGAAAAAATTATTAAAAAGAACAATGCTAAAAATAATGAAACATGATAATAATCAATCAAAGGAAAAGTACAACTCATAAATAATAATAAATAATAATTATCTATATCTTTAGGTCTCTTAAAAGTTCTATAAACTACTACTAAAAAAGCTATAACTAAACATATCAAATAAAACTTCTCATAATAAAAATTACTATGTCCAAAATCAAAAAGTCCTAAGAAACATAAATCAATACAAGATGCTAAACCACCACTTAAAACTAAGTATAAAAGACAAACTAAAACTGGTATAAAAAAACCTAAAACTCTTTTTAAAACCTTCTTCCAATCTCTAAATAAATAATAAATCGAAACAAGACATAAAAGCCCTCCAACAGTTTGTTTAGTAAGAAAAAGGCATCCCAGTAAAATACCAATTAAATAATCAGACTTCTTTTCTTTCTCCAAATAAATAACAATTACTGTAAGTAGTAACAATAAAAAATTATATCCCGGAAATATAACTGAAGCCATCGCTATTGGAAAAGGCATTAATAAAACAGCAAAATAACAAAAGGCTTTTTTATCTAATAATTTAAAAACAAAGTAAGAAAAAACAGTTAATAATAATGACTGCCCTAAATAATAACAAATAATTGATTTTGAAAACAATAAAAATATTGCATAAAGAAAAGGAGCAAATGGAAGTATTACTAAGTTAAAGTCAACATAAGGAACTTCTCCTCTACTAATTGCGTAACTAAAACCATAGTTAACATACAAATCTCCTCTAGATAAAGTATAAATAAAAAGAAGGCAAAGAAAAGAATAACTAAAAATACAAATATACTTAATTATACTTTTAACTTTTTCCTTCTTCATACCTTACTCCTTAATTTGAAAATGATTACCACTATCTAAATATAAAATACCCTTTCTACCCTCCAACTGACTTAAAACATCATTATAATATTCTATCTGTTTAAACTTCGTCAAAGTTAAATAAACCATATTACCATCATCCATATATAAAAGAAATCTATCTTTATCATAATCATTAGGTACATATTCAATATCTGATATCTTTCCTAAAATTCCCTTATCAACTTTAGCCATCTTATCTATAAAAGTACTATACTTATCATCAGGAACATAATTCATAAGTCTAGGAACTCTAAATAAATCAATCTCATCATCTACTTTAACCGTATTTTTATCTTCAAATACCACTTCACTAGTAGTACTGTTAATAAATAATGGACTATTAGTAACAATCTCAATTTCTAATACATGGTAAAACTCTCTTTTTACCTTAACTTCTCTAATATAAGGAGATTTTAATAGATTCTTTTTAATTTTTAAAGTATTAGTCAAATAAAAACTTGGATAATCTCTAATCCCTGCTAAATCTATAATATAATCATCTTTTAAATAATCTCCATTAGTTATAACTATATTCTTTATTTTAGCTTGTAATATTTGGACAACACTAAAAGAAACTAAAGCTATAATCAAAAGAGCTATAAAAAATGGTATAATTTTAAGTTTTTTCTTTTTGACTACCTTTTTCTTCATCTAATCTACTCCCAGTTTACAAATTCTTGTTCTACTTTTAAATCAACATTATATTTTTCTAATACTTGATCATGTACATAATCAATTAAATTCTTTATATCACTACCAGTTGCTTTATCATAATTAATAATAAAATTAGCATGTTTCTCACTAACCATAGCTCCACCAATTCTATATCCTTTTAATCCTAAATCTTCTATCATCTTCCCAGCAAAACCATCCTCTGGATTACGAAATACAGAACCAGCTGATGGATATTCTAATGGTTGTGAACTAATACGTCTTTCTCTTCTTTCTCTTATAACATCTTCTATTAACTCTCTATTTCCTTGTTGTAACTTAATAATAGCTTCTAAACATATATACTCTGGATGTTTTTGTAAAAAAGAACTACGATAATGAAAGTTCAATTCTTTATTCTCAAGTGTAATTATTTTATAATCTGGCGTAAGTACTTTAACTTCTTGAACAATATATCCCATATCACTCTTATAAGCCCCAGCATTCATAAAAATAGCTCCACCTACTGTACCAGGTATTCCAGATGCAAACTCCAATCCAGCAAGACCCTTTTTAGCCGCAAGTAAAGAAAGCTTAATTAATGAAAAACCAGCTCCAACTTTAACTTTATTATTTCCTAAAAACTGAACTTCATCAAAAGAGGATAATTTAATGATTACCCCATCAAATAAAGAATCACTAAAAAGTAAATTAGAACCATTTCCTATAATCTTATATTTAACATTATCTTCTTTAAGTAACTTTATTAAATTAATTAAACAACTAGTATTTTTTGGATAAACAATTGCTAAAGCCTTACCACCAACTTTATAAGTCGTATATTTACTTAAAAGTGGATTTACTTCTACTTTACCCAGTTCAGACTTTGTAATTTTCTCTAATATATCCATTGTATCTCACCCTACTAACTTTCTAATTTCTTTGTATATTCTAGTTGCTGAATCAGTAATTCCAAACTTTCTACTAGCCTCATGCATCTTTTTATATAACTCATCATTTTCTAATAATTCATCAATTTTACCAACCAAAACTTCCTTAGAAAAATCTTCTTCACTAACAATACAACAAGCTGAATTATCCTCTAACTCTTTAGCATTCATATATTGATGATTATGAGCAACATAAGGAGAAGGTACAAGTATAGCTGGTAACCCAATAGCGGTAATTTCTGCTATTGTTGAAGCTCCAGCTCTAGAAACAATCAAATCAGTATCCTTCATTAACCCAATCAAATTATCCATAAAAGGTAAAACTTTAACATTAGAATTAACTTTTATATCTTTATAATTATCATAATAATTCTTACCCGTAATAATTAATACTTGATATTTCTTATCATTAAAACAAGGTATTAACTCTTGTATTTTTTTAGTCATCGTAACAGATCCTAAAGATCCCATAACTATTATAACTAATTTTTTATTTTTAACAAAACCATATTTTTCTCTACTAACTATCTTAGTATCAATAATCTCTTCACTTCTAGGATTTCCTGTATAAATAGTCTTATCTTTATTAAAGTATTTAACACTACCTGGTAAAGATACAAATATCCTATCAGCATATCTTGCTAAAAACTTATTAGATAAACCCGGTATTGAATTTTGCTCATGAATAACTATTTTATATTTTAATTTATGAGCTGCATATAATACCGGTGCTGTTATATAACCACCAACTCCAATAACTACATCTGGATTAAACTTCTTTATAACTTCACTTGCTCTATTAACGCCCCTTTTATATAAACCTAAAACCCTAAAATTATCAAATATCTTCTTTCTATTTAAACCAGCCATCTCAATACCAACATACTCTATACCAAGTTTAGGAATAATATCTTTTTCCATCCTATCTGTTGTTCCAATATATAAAAATGAACTATCTGGTTCCATCATTTTAATTTTATTTATAATCGCAATAGCCGGATATATATGTCCCCCAGTACCACCAGCAACAACAACTGCTCTCATCATATCACCCATTCTAAAGATAAATTTCTACTTAATCATATTCAAATAAATTATAACTCATACTAACAAATATGTAAATAAAAGAACTTCTTCAAAAATTGTATTTTACTAAAATCTGTGTTAAACTAAATACCAAGAAACGAGGTAAAAATATGGAAAGTATTGGTGTTATTGCAGAGTATAATCCCTTTCATAATGGACATCTTTATCATTTAAAAAAGATTAAGGAAAAATATAAAGATTCTCCTATTATTTTAGTAATGACAGGGAACTTTACAGAACGTGGAGATGTCGCAATTATTGATAAATGGAAAAGAACTGAAATTGCTCTGTCCTCAGGTGCCGACTTAGTAATAGAACTACCCTTTCCATTTGCTACTCAAAGTGCTGACTACTTTAGTTATGGTGCCATAACTCTTCTTGAACAACTTCATGTTACAAAAGTTATTTTCGGTAGTGAATCAAACGATATAGAAACTTTAAAATTAATTGCTAAGGCTCAAAATAATAATCCTGATTTTGATAAATTAGTAAAAATCTACTCTAAGTTTGGTAAAAATTATCCAACAGCTATCTCCTTAGCAATCAAAGATTTAACTAATGAAATAATAACTACTCCAAACGATCTTTTAGGAGTAAGTTACATCAAAGCAATTCTAAAAAATAACTATAAAATAATACCTGAAACTATTAAAAGAACAAATGATTATCATGATAAAAATATTGAAGAAGAAATATCAAGTGCAACTTCTATAAGACTAGCCATAAAAGAAAATAAAAATATTGATAATCAAGTACCAGAACACACCAAAAAGTACTTAACAGATTTTCATTTTATAGAAGATTATTATCCACTCTTAAAATATAAAATAATTACTGAAAAAGATTTATCTATTTATAATACAGTCGATGAAGGAATTGATAAATTATTAAAAAAAGAAATCTTAAACGCAACATCTTATAACGATTTAATAACTCGTCTTAAAAGTAAAAGATATACTTACAACAAACTATCTAGAATGTTACTTCATATTTTATGTAATTTTACTAAAGAAGAAAAAGAACAATTTAGTAACATAACCTATATTAGAATCTTAGGATTAAATGAAACAGGAAGAAAGTACTTAAACTCTATCAAAAAAGATCTAACAATTCCACTGATTAGTAAAATAACTAAAGAAAAAGATCCTATGTTAGCTTTTGAAATAGAAACCACTAAAATATACGCCCTAAGTCTACCTAATGAAAAACAAGTAGAACTAATTAAACAAGAATATCAACATATAATAAAAGGAGAATAATATGATAAAAAGTAAAAAAACAGGTCAAGTCATCGTAATATCTTCCCCATCAGGAGGAGGAAAAGGAACAGTTATTTCAGAACTTCTAAAAAGAAATAAAAATTTATGGTTATCTGTATCAACTACCTCAAGACCAATAAGAGCTAATGATATTCCAGGTACTACTTATAACTTTGTTTCTAAAGAAGAGTTTGAAAAAGAAATAGAAGAAGGCTACTTCCTAGAATACACTAACTATGTAGGAAACTACTATGGTACTCCAAAAGGTCCAATTAAAGAAAAATTAGACCAAGGTATTGATGTAATTTTAGAAATAGAAATAGAAGGAGCCAGTAACATTAAAAAACTTCTTCCAGAATCAATCTTTATCTTTATCATGCCACCATCTATAAAAACTCTTGTAAAAAGATTAAAAAAACGTAATACTGATAGTAATGATAAATTACTAGAACGTTTCCATAAAACTTATAAAGAAATAAATGAAGTAACTAAATATAACTACGTAGTTGTAAATGACATCTTAGAAGATACAGTAGATAAAGTTGAAGCTATCATTAAAGCTGAAAAATGTCGTGTTGATCGTATTGAAGAAGTTTACCTAGATACTAAAGAAGAAGAAATCCACGAATTATTAATGGAAGAAGATTATGACAATTCAACTATAACAGAAAAGATTTAAAAAGATATTAAGGAGTTTATATGAAAGAAAATTTAAAAGAATATTTAGAATATATCGACAAAGTCTTAAAAGATGAAAAAATCGAAAAAGACCTACCTACAAATCATCTAACACAAATAAAGTTTTGGCAACATGAAAGACTAGTCCACTTAATTGTAACAGTCTTTGTTGGTAGTATGGCTATATTATTTTTCTTATTTGCAAACGTTTACAATGTAATACTATACATTCCATTTCTTGCTACAATGGTACTATTTATACCATATATATTCTATTATTATTTCTTAGAAAATAGTGTTCAAAAACTATATAAACAGTACTGGTCATTACTAGAAAAAAGAACAAAAGACAAATTTTGATTTGTCGCTTTGGTCGTCACCGATCAAAATTCCTACTTCATAGATAGAGTACCCTCTATTCTCCATAGGCTTAAATTCCGATAGTCGCTACCGTACTCAATTTATTTTTTTATTTATTCATATCTATTTAATTACTTTGATAATGTATTTTTAGTCCTTCAAACATAATATTTATACTTGCATTTATATCTCGATCATTTTCACATCCACACTTATCACATATCCAGTTCCTAACATTCAAATTATTCGTTTTATTTGTTATATTGTCGCAATGACTACATTTTTTACTACTCGGAAAATATGTATCTACTTGATAATAATATTTTCCTAACATACTACATTTCCATTTGAGTATTTGACATATTTTATTAAAACTGGCATCTAAAATATTTTTAGCTAAATTGTGATTCTGTGTCATTTCTTGTACCTTTAGTTTTTCACTAACTACTATATCATGTTCTTTTACAAGTATATTTACAATATTAATTATATTATGTTTTCTACTATTTTTTATTTTACTATGAATTCTAGCTATTCTTTTCTTAGTCTTATAATAGTTATTACTACCCTTTATTTGTCTTGATAATTTTCTCTGTAGTCTTTTTAATCTCTTTTCTCTTTTTAATACTTCTTTTGGATTATTATACTTTTCTCCATCACTAGTCACAACCAAATCTTTTATGCCTAAGTCGATTCCAACTATACTCTGTGGAATAACTTTACTAGATATGAACTCTTTTTCCTCAACTACGATGCTTACATAGTATTTATTAGTTGTTTCTTTTTCAATAGTAGCATTTATAATTCTTCCACTTATTTCTTTTAAATTTCTATAACCTCTTATATTAACTAATCCAAGTTTTGGTAATTTAACTTTCTTATTTACTAAGTCCAATTCTATATTACTATATTCTCTATTTTTATATGTACTTCTGATACATGTAGTTCTATAACTTTGTTTATTATATTTACTCTTAAATCTAGGATAATTACTACGTTTAGAAAAACAATTTTTAAAAGCATCTTCCAAGTTAAAAACTGCACATCTTAAACTGCAAGAATCTACTTCTTTCAAAAATGGATATTCAACATACAATTCTTTTATTTCTGTACACATGTCAAAAGCCTTGATAAAACCATTTTTCATACATTTATCCAAAAAATAATTATAAATAAGTCTAACACAACCAAAAGTTTTACTTAACAATTGTTTTTGATAACTATCTGGATACAATCTAAACTTATAGGCTTTATACATGTAACACCTCCATCATCTTGACTTACTATAATAATATCTAAACAAACGTTTGTCAATATGGAATAGTATATTTTATTTTAATTACACATTTGAAGAGCAAATTCCTTATAAACAAAAAAATAAGAATTATCATTAATTTGATAATTCTTTTTATTTTAAGCAACTTTCTTAGCTGCTACTATTAGAAATGACCCTTCTGGATTATAGTAACAAGTTTGAAGAACTAAAATATCTTCATTATAAACATCTACTGAAGTTTCATATAAAGACTGACTCTTTAACCAACGTAAATGTTCAATATAGCCATTATCATCAAATCTTAAATTAACATGACGATAATCAGTAGTTGCTATATAAACTGAAAATATTTTATAGTGATAATTACTACCTATAGTTTTAAAATAAATATCACTATGCTCTGTATAATAATTTTTATCCGCATAATTTTCAAGTAACTTAAACTCTGTATCAGCTAACTTAGAATTATGTCCATATATTAATATCTTTCGATCATCAACTTTATTTCTATAATCTAAAAATACACTACCTAACGTATTATAACTTTTATCAAGTAAATGATTCAAATAATAATCATTATCACTTGCTTGAGCAACAGGTACTACTAAATTAGTATTAGAAATAGATAACTCCCCTAGAATATCTGTATTATCAAATTCCTTTTGATATTCTAAAACAACATTAGAATTATCTCCTTCTTTACTAATCTTTTCATACTTTATCACTACTTTTTCTAAATTAGATTGTTCTTTTTTATTCTTTACAAATTGACTATTGTTATAAACCACCAAACCAACAATAAATACAACTACTATAAAGAAACTAATTTTGAAAACTTTCTTTTTCACAAACATCCCTCTTTTATTCTATACTTACAATTAGTTTTTCTTTGCTAAACTAAATCCTACAGTTCCAACAGTTACTAATGAAAGTAATAATAGTAAATTATCATTTCCTACAGAAACACCAGTATTTGGAGGAGTAATTTCACCAGTTTCTTCTCCACCAACTTTATCGTAAACATATACTACAACGATTGTTCCATCTATATATTTACCAGTCTCATCACCTTGAATTTCAACTAATTCATAGTTCTTAATATCTTCAGCATTTGTTTGATAATCTCTACCAACCATTTCTCTACTAGTAACATCACTTAGTAATTCATTACCTTCTCTATCAACATATTTAATTATTAAGTTACCATATTTAGCTTTATATCTTAATTGTAAATTAACCATGAAGAAATAATCTAAATAGGCATTAGGCGTATAATTACCAACATTTTTTAATGTTCCTGAAATAGTATTTTCTGAATTAGATTCTAACGTACCAGCACGTTCTTTAATCTCTTCATCGCCTTTTGTCTCATCACGTAGATAAGAACCAATTGAATAACTTCCACCATTATAATTACTATTGCTAATTTCTGGATTTTCACTATAATTTCCATTTTCATCTTTTGTATCAAAATAGAAACCTAATCCTTCATTATAGAAATAATTATATGCAAGGATTAACATAGTTTTGTTAGTCTCGGTAGCAAAACTACCTGACTCACCACCTGCTTCTCCAAAAAACTCATAAATCATATCATCGGTTAATTCTGAAATGTTAGAAATGCCAAAATATTCTAAAACAAAATCTAAGGCATTATCATAATTTTTTTCTGCTAATTTATCTAATATTTCTGCCTTTAATTTTTCAGGATTACCTTGAAGAGCTGGAGTAACAAAAACTCCTAACTTTCTAGCAACCCAAGGTCCATATAAAGGATCAACATCATTAAACATTTCTCTAATTATACCTTTATTAAATTGATCAAGTCTTGTATAACTAGTACCATATTTTTCATTATAGAAGTCTAATAAATACTTAGCATAATCAGCAATACCATTATATCCTTTTTCAGTTAAAGCAGCACCAACTACATCATCTGTCATATTTCTACCACTTGAATTAGATATTAAATCTTGTAGTGCAGTATTATATGTACGTCTAAAAGTAAATCCTTCAGGTAATTCAATTCCATTAAAGAACTTATCTCCTGTAGTCTCTCCAGTAGACTTTCCATAAACTAATGGCTCTGTAGGAAATATTTCAAATGAAGTTTCTTCATAATAGTAATTGAATTTAGATAAATTAGTAATTACTAATCTAACTCTAAAACTATCTCCTGCCTGGAATGGATTATTAAATTTAAAGTAGTCTTCATCTACCCCTTGTTCCATACCTGCTTTTTTAAAGACACTATAGATTTCTCTTGAAATTGTTTGAAATACCTCAGGTGCAATAACAATTTCATCTTTTTCATAATCTTCTTTGATTGTTATATTTAATATAACTTCTCCACTAACTTCTGCCCAATATGGACCAACATCAATAACTATATTTGATGTATCAGGAACAATATCAACTCCATCACTTGTAGTTAATTTTTCTATTGGTGGTACAGTCCATTTAGAAACATCACTACCAACTTCTTCTGCATATACATTAGTACTAACTAACATAAATCCTAATGCAACAACAAGTACAAATAAAACATTTTGTAATAATCTTTTCATATTTTCCTCCCAATATTATTTTTTTTAAAACTATGCTCTTTTATACATAATTTTTCCTATTTATCAAGAGGATAATTATAATCAACCGAACCCTTAATATAGTTAACTAAAAATATACTCCTGAATTAGCTCACTATAATAAAAGAATTAATCGTTTTTGTCAATGATAAAACCTCAAATTCTAACTTTTTCCTAAAGAAAAAGATGTTTTCAAAGAAAACACCATATAAAAAAATATAATTTTATCACTTAGTTACTTTTTTAAATATATAACTGTACTCATACTAATAACTACAGAAAGTATTAATAAAGTAACATCTTCTAATTATTATTTTTGACACTTATTACAATAATAAGTACCTCTTCCCCCTATTCTGCACACTTCTATTTCACTACCACAAACAGGACATTCGGCATTTTTTTTACCATGTACTAATAACTCATTTTGAAACAGACCATGTACTCCTTCACTAGAAGTAAAACTCTTAATTGTAGTACCTCCTTTTTTAATAGCTTCACTTAATACTAATCTCGTATTTTTAATTATCTCATCACATTCTTCTAAAGAAATATCACAAGACTTTCTATATGGGCTAATCTTACTTCTAAAGAGTATCTCATCATCATAAATATTACCAATACCCGTAATAATACTTTGATCAAGTAAAACTGTCTTTATTGGTAACTTCTTATTATGAAGTTTTTCATATAAATATTTTTTAGTTAAATCACTATCGTCAAATTCATATCCAAGTTCTGATAAAGGTTTAACATCATTAACTTTATCTTTATCAATTAAATACATCTTTCCAAATTTTCTAACATCATGATATCTAAAACTAATATCATCGTCTAATATAAATTCAACATGTTCATGTTTTACAATTGGATCATTCTTCTTTCTAAAGAAAAACTTTCCTTCCATCCTCAAATGAATAAGTAAAACATCTCTATCCAATAATACTTTAATAAATTTACCACGTGTAGTAACATCTAGAATCTTCTGACCAATAACGTCTTTTTTAAATTCATCTGTCGTAGGATAAGCAATAATATTATCCCAGTAAACATTACATCCCGTAATCTTCTTTCCAACTAATCTTGGTCTTAAATTATTACTAACCGTAATTACCTCAGGCTTCTCAGGCATAACAACATCTTCCCTTCTAACTACAAACAATCTATCTTTCTAATAAAAATATTTAATCCATTTCTCCAAAGATAAATTCTTTTTTTCTTTTCAGCATACGCATCAAACTCTTCTTTTGTATAACTTACACTTTTCTCATCATGTGTCTTTTTATATCTTAAAAGACATCTCTCATAACAAGTATCAACACCAGTTCTAATTACAATAACCTTTCCCTTTAAAATACTAAAATCCTGGCAATACTTAAACTGTTCACAGTCAATAACAATAGTCTTACTACTATCTTTAAAATACTCTAATATTTCTTTATATATTAAATCAAAATCAGTTTCTAAAGTAGGCATAGTACTATATTTGCCTCTAAAATACTCTCCTAACATTTTATTAATACCAGTAGATTCTAAAAACCTATGTTCAACAAATATCTCATCGGTATCAACAACTATATATTCATCACCATTAAAATATTTACTAACATAAGTTGATTTACCAGAACCAGAAGAACCAGTTATATTAATAACTTTGTCATTAGTTAACACCTTTTCATAAATATCCTTAGCCCTATCAACTTCAATATCTAAATCTGTATCAACTACTACAAATGAAAACGTAACAATCTTACTTTTCTTAGCAGCCTCTCCAAATATTTGAACTAATAACTTAGTTAACTCTTCCTTAGAACTACCTGGAAAAATCTTTTCAATATCATTATCCAAAAGCATCTCATCAACATCATTATAAATATTCTTACTAGTTACTTTAACTTTAATATATCTACCTTCACAAGATAAGTTATTAAATGTTATAAAGTCTCCTACCAAGATCTTCTCCGACTTCTCATTTAATAATCTAACTTCAACATTTTTCTTACCAGACAACATCAAAGAATAAATATCATCATAAATATTATATGTATACTCCATACCTACTTAGCCTCGTACCAATTATTACCAACTTCAATATCTACTTTTAATGGCACATCTATTTTAAATGTATTTTCCATTATATCTCTAACTATCTCTTTTACTTCATCAAGTTCACTATCTAAAACATTAAACACAAGTTCATCGTGTACTTGAATTAACATTTTACTCTTTAAACCACGCTTCTTAAATTCTCCAAAAATCTCTACCATTGCTTTTTTTAGTATATCAGCTGCCGTACCTTGAATAGGTGTATTTAAAGCCATTCTTTCTCCAGAAGATCGTATCATATAATTCTTATTTTTTAACTCTTCTATTACTCTTTTTCTATTCATTAAAGTTCTAACATATCCATTAGCGTAAGCATCTGCTATCTCCTTAGCCTGAAAATCTCTAATACCTGGATAAGTTTCCAAATAATCATCAATAAACTTCTTAGCGGTCTTAACATCTATTCCTAAGTCTTCTGATAATCCAAAACTACTAATTCCATATAAAATACCAAAGTTAACTGCTTTAGCCGTTCTTCTCATATCTTTAGTAACTTTATCTATATCAACTTTAAATATATCAGCAGCTGTCCTAGCATGAATATCTTCTTCATGTATAAAAGCATTAATCAAATTAGTAGCCTTAGACATAGAAGCAAATATTCTAAGTTCAACTTGTGAATAATCACTTGATAACATCTTAGAGTCTTCATCTGGTATAAAAGCTTTTCTAATTAAAGCTGAATATTCAGATCTAGCCGGTATATTTTGCAAATTAGGACTAATACTAGAAAGTCTACCTGTTCTAGTTAAAGTCTGTGTAAAAATAGTATGAATTCTACCATCTTCTCTTACTTCTTCTTTTAATCCTACTGCATAATTTGTATATAGTTTAGCAAGCGTTCTATATTCTAATATTTTCTCTACTATAGGATGAACAAATACAATCTTATCTAAAATATCTTTACTTGTAGAATACTTATTATCTTTAACTTTTTTAGGATAAGGAATTGCTAAATCCTCAAATAAAACTTTAGCAAGTTGTGCTGGAGACATAATATTAAACTTAACTCCCGCAAGATCATATATTTCTTGTTCCTTATTTTTTAATTGTTCAGCAAGTTCTTCTTCTACTTTACTTAAATATGGTACATCTACTTTAACACCTGTAATTTCCATATCAGCTAAAACTTCAGTTAAAGGCATCTCAATATTTGTAAACAAATCAAGTTCTCCATCTTCACTCAATTCACTAAGTATCTTCTCCCTTGTTTCATAAATAAACTTAGCCTTTCTAATACAAATATCTTTCAAAGTATCTTCACTAACATCTATCGGTCTCTTATCAGTACCATATACATCTTCATAAACAGGTAATTGATAATCAAAACTTTTAGCCACAAAACTAATATCATCTTTAACTACATAATCAAGTAAATAAGTAGCAATCATCGTATCAAAATAAACATTCTTAAACTTAACCCCATATTTATTTAAAACAACTAAACTCTTCTTATAGTCATATGTGTATTTACAACAATCCATCTCAAATAGATATTTATATTTATCAATTTCTTCTCGGCTTATAAAGTATCCATTCTCTCCATCATAAATACCAATACCTAATACTTCACTCTTACTATATATAGATCCTCTAGTTTCTAAATAAAAAGCATAATCTCTTTCTTTAAACTCATTAATATTTCCAACCGTAATCTCTTCTTCTACTTTAGCTTCTTCTTTTTTTGAAGGAACACCAGTATCTAAACTTAGTTTTCTAAGCAATGAATGAAACTCTAACTCTTCCAATATACTTACAAGTTTCTCATTATTTACAAAGTTATATTTACAATCTTCCAAAGTAAAATCTAAAGGTACCTGTCTATATATAGTTGCTAAATCATAACTCATATAAGCATTATCTTTATCATTGATTAATTTCTCCTTAGTTTTACCAGTAACTGAATCTATATTTGCATATAAATTGTCTAAAGTTCCATACTTAACAAGTAAACTAATAGCAGTCTTTTCTCCAATTCCTTTAACTCCTGGTATATGATCACTAGCATCTCCCATAAGTGCTTTTAAGTCTACCATCCTAGCTGGTTCTACTTGATAAGTCTTCATAAACTCATCTCTATCCATCATTATATGTCCAGAAGTCTTTAATAATTTAACAGTAACTTCATCACTAATAAGTTGTAATAAATCTTTATCACTACTAACAATAGTCGCAATAAATTCATCTTCTTCATCAACTATTCTAGCAAGTGTTCCAATAATGTCATCTGCCTCATAATTATCTATTTCAAAATGTTTAATACCCAAAGCATCTAATACTTCTTTAGCTTTTGGAAACTGTTGTTTTAATTCATCTGGTACCGCAACTCTTCCTGCTTTATACTCTAAATACTTATCATGTCTAAAAGTTTTTCCTTTATCAAATGCCACTAATATATAACTTGGTTCTTCTTCTTTTATAATTTTATTCATCATATTAATAAAACCATATAATGCATTAGTAGGAAAACCTTTAGAATTTCTCATAATAACGCCTTGATAAGCTGTAGCGTAAAAACTTCTAAATAATAAATTGTTTCCATCTACTAAAATAATCTTTTTCATTTTTATCACCTATAACTTAGTATATCACAAACTCTCCTTCTTTTTCTATTCTACTTGTCAATATTTGTACAACTAACTGTCTCGTTATAAGTATTCTCCAATCTCTTCAAATGATCAGCAGCCATAAATAAACATAAAGTTATAAAACAATATATCGCTAATATAATCAATCCCTTTCTTAAGTCAAATTTTATTGTCATACTAATCACTCCTCTCAATTACAAATCTATTATATCTCGTACACTTGTTCGTGTCAATTACTAAATAAAACATTTGTTTGACATTTTACATTTATAATGTTAAACTATTGTCATAAGGAGTGATTATATGGAAAAATTAACTGCTCGACAAGAATATATATTACAAGTAATAAAACAACTTGTTGCTAAAAATGGTTATCCACCTACTGTCAGGGAAATTGGTACTAAAGCTCATCTTAATTCCCCTGCCACTATTCATTTTCATTTAACTAAACTTGAAGAAAAAGGCTACATAAAAAAAGGTAGTAGTAAAAATAGAACTATTGAAATACTAGTACCAAATGAATATATTGAAAAGGAAGAAAACGTTGTCGAAGTTCCTCTGCTTGGTAAAGTAACTGCTGGTACACCAATCGAGGCAATCGAAACACCAGATGAATATTTTTCTCTACCAGCAAACCTAATTAATCCTAAAAAAGAAACTTTTACTTTAAAAGTATCTGGAGAATCCATGATAAATATTGGTATATACGATGGTGACATCTTAATAGTTGAAAGACAAAATACAGCTAATAATGGTGATACCGTAGTAGCAATGAATAGTGACAACGAAGTAACAGTTAAAACTTTCTATAAAGAAAAAGACCATTTTAGATTACAACCAGAAAATGATACTATGGAACCAATTATTCTAAAAGAAGTAACAATACTAGGTAAAGCCGTAGGCCTATATCGTAGATTTTAAAACAAAAAGCCAGAAAATTTTCTGACTTTTTTTGTTGCCTAATCTTAAATCTCTTCAATAAATTGTCTAACTATATAACTAGCAATCAATAAACCAGCAGAGCTAGGTACAAAAGCACTAGATCCCGGTGTCCTATCTCCAGTTTTTATTGGTAACTCTCTAGAAGATAATACCATAACCTTACTATTAATCTTATTATCCTTTACATGTTTTCTAACAATTCTAGCTAAAGGATCATTAACAGTCTTTCTAATATCAACAATTTCTAACATACTAGGATCAAGTTTATTACCAGTACCCATACTAGAAATAAATCTTCTCTTATCCTCCAAACATCTATCTATCAAAGCTAACTTAGTACTAACAGTATCACAAGCATCAACTAAGTAATCAAAATGATATCCAAATAATTCATCTAAATTATCTTTATCAATAAACTTATCGATCTTAATAACTTCAACAAGACTATTTATATCCTTAATACGACTCTCTATTACATCAACTTTCTTCTTACCAATACTACTCTCCGTCGCAATAATCTGTCTATTAATATTAGTCTCATCAACAACATCCTTATCAACAACAATTATCTTACCAACACCAGATCTAACTAGTCCTTCAACAACATATCCTCCAACGCCACCAACACCAAGCACTAAAACACATTTTTCTCCAAGATAATTAACTCTATTCTCTCCAACTATCTTTTTAAATCTATCAAACTTATGCACTCTTTTTACTCTCCCAATTCTCATCTTTTTTAATTAACTGTCTATTCTTCTGTGACTCTGACTGTATTAAATCAAGTGGCTTACCATAAACCAACTTACTAACATAACTCATCTTCGCATATAAATCTCTATTCTCTTCTGCCATACTATAATACTTATTTAAACTCTTAGTATCCCTAGAACAAATCTTCCCAAAACTAACTAAAACTTGTTGCATAGTCTCATCTGGTATAGATGCCTCACTAACAACAGTACAATCAAAACTCTTAAGAAACTCTAACGTCTCTATCATATCCATAAGAGCATTTTCTCTAAATAGCTTCTCCCAACTACTAGTCGGATTAGAAGTAACAATACTCCTAAGTCTAGAAATCTTCTCATCTGAAAAAACTTCTCCAAAACCTAACTCTTCAAAAGATAAATACTTTCCCCTAACAACGCCAGGCAACTCTTTTTCTAAATCTAAAATAGCTCTAATATATAACATATCTGTAGCCCTATTAATTTTCCTAGGTGCAACTCCAACATCATATACATCATAATTACTACTATCACTTCTATTCTTAGTAGTAACTAAAACACTTCTTCTATACAAAATAGAATTATTTCTAATAAATTCAATTATATTATTTTTATCTTTTGAATCATAAAAGGCAGATGAATTAAAACTTTTACCACTAACTATAATATCACTAGGTAAAGTATTTTCTAACTCTACATCTACTCTAATCTTAGTAGCTTCTTTATAGCTAACACTAACATTTAGTATCCTATTTCTATTAATAATTGGTAAAACTAACATTCTAATCACCTCGCATGGCTTATTATACCACAAAAAGTGTTTACAAACAACAAAAAAAGTCAGACCAGAGCGTCCTAACAAACGATAAAACCTGTTCTTTCGTCCAGGTGGGTGTCCGTACGTTATTTTTAGGATTCCTATATAAATACAGGCCTTCAACACCAATAACAGATCAGAACTCCCGTATCGTCACTTTAGTCGGTTTTAAAAGTGCCGGTGTCGCATCCATCTGACACTATTATTGTACCATATTAAGAAAATTTTATACAATACCTTTTCACTAAATTGACACTTTAACATACATTACTATAGGTGAATATATATGTATTTTAATACCAAAAACACATCGATTTATTATGAAAAATATGGCACAAAAGACAAAGTAATTTTAATTCTACCTGGTTGGGGAAACACAAGAACAACATTTACAAATATAATAAACTTTTTCAAAGAAGATTATACAATTTATATAATAGATTATCCTGGTTTTGGTAATAGTCCTATTCCTCAAGATGAACTAACAATCTATGACTACACAAATATAATTCGTGACTTTCTAGAAGAAAATAACATCGTAAATCCCATCATTATAGCTCATTCCTTTGGAGGAAGAATAACTACTCTCCTAGCCGGTTATTATAAAGAAAAAATAGATAAAATTATCTATATCGACGCAGCAACAATAAAACCTAAAAAAACTCTTAAACGGTTTCTAAAAGAAAAAACTTATAAACTCTTAAAAAAACTAATCAAACTCTTTCCAAAACTAAAACAAGAGTATTACAAACAAAAACTACTAAGAATATTTGGTTCATCTGACTATCAAAGTCTCCCACCAAATATGCATAAAACATTTCAAAATATAGTTAATGAAAACCTAGTATATTACTTAAAAAGTATTGAAAGTGAAGTACTCCTACTCTGGGGTAAACTAGATGATACAACGCCTCTAAAAGATGGTTATAAAATGAATAACTTAATAAAGGACTCAGCTTTAATAATCTTTCCTAAAGGAAACCACTTTTCTTATCTTCAATATCCATACTTAACCAATCAAATAATCCAAGAATTTATAAAAGAACAAAAAAAATAAAGCTTTACTTAGCTTTATTTTTCACTATTATCTAATTTAACTGAAATAGTACCATGATAATGTACAACATCACTCTTAGTATAAGTATCACTAACCCAACATCTAATTGTATAAACTCTACTTTCCTTAGGAGCTAACTCACTAGATATAATACTAACTTCCTCATCATTATCAAGTAATAAAACCTTCTTATCATTAACACTATATTTTATAAAATCTCTTTCTACTACTTTATCACTACACTCATCAAAAGCAATCATTTCTTTATCATCAGAAATAAATATCTTAAACTTCTGTTTTTCTTTACCAGAATTATATAACTTAACAGTATAAGTCCTAGTTTTCATACCATCTTCATCACTAATTGGCGAAACATCCACTAAACTAATTACATCACCTAAACCATTTTTAGTTTCATTAAACTCGTAATAAAGTTTACCAACTTTAAAAGTTGGCTTTACGTTAGATTCTTGTATTGCTGAAAAAATAATATAAGAACAAACTAAAAATGCAAATAAGATAATACATACTGAAATAATTGTATATTTACGTTCATTAGCCTTAATCTTTAAAATAACATGATCAATCTGTGTCGAAGAATATTTCTTTATATCAGCTTGTGTAAGCTTCTTTTTGTCTTTTTTCTTATCTTTCTTTTTCTTCTTATCATCTTGCTTCTTTAAAGCCTTTTTATCTGTCTTAATACCAGTCTTTTCATCACTAATACCAACACTATCATTTTTCTTTAAAGATTTACTATCTTGGCTACTACTAATTTTTTTATTTTTAATCTCTTTTTCTTCCATATTTTTCACCATATTTTCATCTACTAAGAGTATATCATATTTTATATAAAAACAACATAACTAGCAAAGAAAAAAGTTACGATTTTACGTAACTTATTTTATCATAATTCCTAAATCATCTAATTGTTTTTTATCTACTGTATTAGGACATTCACTCATTAAACATGAAGCACTTGCTGTTTTAGGGAATGCTATAACATCACGAATATTATCTGTTCCTGTAAGTAGCATTGTCAAACGATCAAGTCCTAATGCAAGACCACCATGTGGAGGTGTACCATATTTTAAAGCTTCTACAAAGAAACCAAATTTATTTTTAATATCTTCTTCAGTAAGTTCCAAAGCTCTAAACATCTTTTCTTGTACTTTCTCATCATGAATACGAATAGAGCCACCACCTGCTTCATATCCATTAATAACTATATCATAAGCCTTAGAGTAACAATGAGCTTTATCATTAATAAGTTTATCTACATCACTATCAAGTGGTGAAGTAAATGGATGATGACATGCTACATATCTTCCTTCTTCTTCACTATATTCAAACGAAGGGAACTCTACTATCCAGCATAACTTAAAGTCATCTTTCTTAATTAAGTCAAGATCTCTTGCTAACTTACAACGTAATGCTCCTAAAGATACCTTAACGATATTATATTTACTATCAGCAACTATTAATACTAAGTCACCCTTTTCAAGTCCTAAAACTTCTCTCAAAGAATTAACCTCATCTGTACTAATAGCTTTAGCAATACTACCAGTAACTTCATCTTCAACTTTTAAATATGCAAGACCAGATGCTTTATAAGTCTTAACAAACTCAGTTAAAGCATCTAATTTTTTTCTTGAGAACTCACTAGCCTTACCTTTAACAACTAAACAGTTAACAATACCCTTATTTTCTATAACATTCTTAAACATAGAAAACTCAGTATTTTTAAACACCTCAGTAATATCTTGTATTTCAAGACCAAATCTTAAATCAGGCTTATCAGAACCATACTTATCCATCGCAACATCATATTTCATTCTCATTAATGGTAACTTAATATCAATACCTCTAATTTCCTTAAATACATGAGCAACTAATCTTTCAGTAAGACTCATAACATCTTCTTGATCTACAAAACTCATCTCTAAATCTACTTGTGTAAATTCAGGTTGACGATCACTTCTTAAATCTTCATCTCTAAAACATTTAGCAATTTGGAAATATCTTTCAATTCCACCAACCATTAAAAGTTGTTTAAATATTTGAGGTGATTGTGGTAAAGCATAAAATTTACCTTTATTTACTCTACTTGGTACTAAGTAATCTCTTGCTCCTTCTGGAGTTGACTTACAAAGTACTGGTGTTTCAACCTCTAAGAAATTCTCTTTATCTAAGAAGTTTCTAATTGCCATTGTAATTTTATGTCTTGTTACTAAATTATTTGTAACTGTTCTTCTTCTAATATCTAAGTAACGATACTTTAATCTTGTATCTTCTAAAGCCGTTGTATCATCGCTTATTTCAAATGGTAAATCTTTACATGAATTTAAAACCTCAATATCAGAAAGTTCTACTTCAATATCTCCTGTAGGAATATTTTTATTTTTAGATTCTCTCTCACTAACTACTCCTACTACTTTTATTACTGATTCACTTTTTAATTGACTAGCAATCTCATAACATTTACCTTCTCTAGCAACCAATTGTACAATTCCTGATCTATCTCTTAAATCGATAAAGCAAACTCCACCTAAGTCACGTTTTTTTTGTACCCAACCATATAAAGTTACTTCTTTTTCTACATCACTAATTCTCAAAGTATTATTATTAATCTCTTTCATCTACTACACCTCCTATTTATGGCATCCACCACAACCACAGCCATCATCATCACAGTCGCAGTCTCCATCACACTCTGAAGAACAACCACCGCAGCAACCGCAACCATCTTCATCATCTTCCATAGCACTAGTCTTTTCATCTAAATAATAAATTAATGCATCTAAGCTAATAATTTCTTCTTCTTTAGTCTTATTATTTTTAATCTTAACTTCATTATTATTTAAATCTTCACTATTTAAAACACAAGTAAATTTAGCATTTAATCTATCTGCTTGTTTAAATTGTCCCTTTAATCCTCTACCAGTATATTCAGTATCAACAATAAATCCAGCTACTCTTAACTCTTGTGCTAAATATAATGCATATTTCTTCTCTTCTTCATTAACATACATTAAGAATAAATCTATATCTTCAACTATTGGTAATTTAACTTTTTCAAGTTCCAAAGCTCTAACAATTCTACCAATACCAGAAGCAAATCCTACACATGCAGTTTCAGGTCCATCAAGTTGGTTAACTAAACCATTATAACGTCCCCCTCCACCAATTACATTGTTAGAACCAAATCCTTCAACCTTAGCTTCTATTTCAAATACTGTATGATTATAATAATCAAGTCCTCTTACTATACTAGGATTAATTTCATACTTAACACCTAAAACCTCTAAATAATCGCAAACCTTTTCAAAACGATCACGACTTTCATCATTTAAATAATCTAAAGTCTTAGGAGCCTTCTTCATTATTTCATTTTCAGCATCAACTTTACAATCTAATATTCTAAGTGGATTCTTCTCTAATCTAGCCTTACAATCTTCACATAGCTCATCAATATGTGGTTTGAAATATTCAACTAAAGCTTCTCTATAAGCACCTCTTGACTCATCATCACCAAGTGAGTTAATATTAACTTTTATCTCTTTTAAACCTAGCATTCTATATACATTAACAGCTAAAGAAATAACCTCAGCATCACTCATTGGATCATCAGTACCCAAAACCTCAACTCCAAATTGTGTAAGTTCTCTATCTCTTCCAGATTGTGGTCTCTCATATCTATACATTGTTCCATTATAGTATACCTTTATTGGTTGATTAGCATCACCATACATTTTATTTTCAATGTAAGCTCTAACAACACCAGCAGTACCCTCAGGTCTTAATGTAATATTTCTTCCACCCTTATCTATAAAATCATAACTTTCCTTAGTAACAATATCTGTAGTTTCTCCTACACCACGATGGAATAATTCAGTAGCCTCAAAGATTGGTGTACGAATATAAGTATAATTATACTTTTCCATAACAGCATCAATTACACTATCAACATACTTCCAAATCTTAGCTTCTCTTCCAAAAATATCGTTACATCCTTTTTGCCTTTTTATCATAAATAACCTCCTAAAATAAAAAGATGACACTTACAAAGGACAGTATTATTACTGTGGTGCCACCTTATTTTATACTTTAAAAACCGATATCGAAGTAACTCGCTTCCCATTTATGAGATGTCTTCAACTTCTAAATAATAAGTATTTTCACCAACCATACTCTCTCTAAAACATTTATAAAGTCTACTCTTTCTCAAGAAGATATGAATATTATAACATATTTTTCTAAAAAGATAGTCTTTTTTTATATTTTTTTAATCATTGTTCTATTCATTGTCCTAACTAAAGACTTCGTAGCTTTTGAAGCACTAAAACCAATACTTTCTAAACTCTCTTTATTAAAGTCTTTTCCCCTAATACTCATAAAGTCATCTAAAGAAATTTCTCCATTAATAATCATATTAGAAATTAAAATTCCATAACTATAACGATTCTCATCTATTCCACTCATCATAGAAGAAAGTGAAGAAAATGAATATTCTCCCTCTTCTATTATTTTCTTCTCTAAAAGACTCTTAACTACCACTTCCTTCATAACATTCCCATCACATACTTTTCTATATTCATTTTCTGATAATAATGTAAGTAATAGTCCTGATTCTAAATAAGAAAATAAACTAGTAAAAAACTCTTTAAAAGAAAATATAACTTCTTCTTCTCTAATTCCATTTTTTAATAAATACTCCAAGAAAAGTTGATTATAATAACAAGACAAAGTCTCTACAAAAATACTATTTACTGAATAATCAACTATCCCATTATTAGAAAAAGTACTAGTAACATCCAAATAATCATGAACATGTCCCATCTCATGAATCAAAGATGCCAAAGTTACTACTGACCTTGGTTTTTTGTATAAAAATACATTACCAAACTTCTCATCAGTATTAAATATTGTAAAAGCAGGAACTCCCATCGCAGCAATTGAATCAAATCTATATAAATGTCCATCCTCAAGTAATTCTTCTAAAATATCTCTTCCCTCAGGAAAAGAATCCTTAAAAAATGCTTCTAATATCTCACTACGTTCTCCATCTCTAATTCTAGGAAAATGTTTTCTTCTAAAATATCTACTAAGAGCAATCTCTACCATTGCTTCACTAGCTTCATCAAAACTCTTTCCTAAAATTTCTCTGTGATATAACTTATTACTTAAGAAATTTTCCTTAGCCTTAAGACAACTCTCATCATAACACTTTATTCCAAACTCTTCTATCTCATTTGATAAAAATATATTACTTCTTCTTCTCAAACCATATACATAGTTAAGTGCTCCAAAAGTCATATACTTACTATAAAAGTCATCTTTATCAGGACTATGTTTTAACCCCTCTTCTAACTCAATAAGTTGTCTTTTAATATCACTATAATCTACATTCAACCTCATAAATATTTCCCCTTAAACAAAAGAAGCCATCTATATAGCTTCTTTAACTTTATCTAATCCCTTTTCTAAATCCTTCTTAAAGAACTTATAAGTAGTTCTAATTAGTAAATAACATGGTAAAGCTACAACTATACCAACCAATCCTGCTAGTGTACCACCAACTGATACCATCATAATTGTAATAAGTGGATTTATATCATTTGTTCTACCATAAACTCTAGGTGATGTAAAATATCCATCTATTTGTGGGAATATTAAACAAATAACTATCGTTGCTATAACCAAAGGTGTAGATACAACACTTGCCATTATTATAGCAATAATATTTGTAATAAGTCCACCAAAATAAGGTATAACTGTCGTTAAACAAGCAAGAAGTCCAAGTATTAACCAGTTTGGATGCCCTATAATAAAGAATAAAAAGCTATATTCAACTAATTGAATTAACATAAATATTCCAAGTCCTTTTAAATAATTACTAATTTCAACATCCAAACATTTAAAGTACTTATATGCTTTTTTATCAAGTGATAAAAGCATTTCTCTAAACCAATGTCTTATCTTATCCATATCAGCTAAGAAATAAATAAACCCTACAAATCCTACAATAAACTTACCAGCAAATCCAATTGACTTAGAAACTACATCTATTGTTGTCGAAGAAATAATTCCTCCAACATCTTTCAAAGCATCATTTAAATAATCAGTGACTTTAATTTCAAAACTTCCTAAATTAAGATTAAACTTCGTACCAACATTTTCAATTACTTCTTTAAGCATCTTAATAAGTAAAGATAACTGATCATAAAATAATGGTAATACTATCGCAATCAATCCTCCAACTAATAAGACAAGTCCAAGTACTGTAACTAAAATTGCTAAGTTTTTACTAAGGCCTTTCTTTTCTAAAAGTCTAATAAAAGGTGTAATAGCATATGCAAATACAAAAGCTATTATAAATGGCGCCATAACAGAAATTATTTTTAATAAAACACCCCACCAAACACCAATGTTAGTAACCGCAATATATAAAAGTCCCAGCAAAAATGTTAGATTTATAATTTTATAATTCAACTTATTAGGAAACAAGAAAATCACCTCTCTAGCCAAATAGTAGTGGGACCGATATTATTAATTTCAACATCCATATCAGCACCAAATTCACCAGTTTCAACCTCTATGTACTTTTCAAGCTCTCTATTAAACATCTCATAAAATTTAATAGCATCATCATTCTTCATAGCAGCCATATAACTTGGTCTATTACCCTTTTCACAACTAGCATACAATGTAAATTGTGAAACAGAAAGTATCTTACCCCCATAATCTAAAATACTCTTATTCATAACATCATTTTCATCTGGAAAGATTCTAAGATTAACAATCTTCTTAGCCATATATTCTATTTTTTCTAAAGTATCTCCCTCAGTAAAACCAACAAACACAACTAATCCTTGATCAATTTTACCAACTGTCTTACCAGAAACATCTACTTTAGCTTTTCCAGTTCTTTGTAGTAAAGCTCTCATCGCATCACCCTTTCAATTCTCTCAACATAACTACTCTTAGTAAGAGTCATAATAACTTTATTTAATTGTTCAAGACCTGTAACATAACATCCAACTTCATACATTGCATTATCTCCTCTGTTAATTGTTTTAATTTCATCAACACTAACATTAAGCATAGATATTGCTTGCATTAAGTCTAACATATGATTACTACTATCATTAGTATAAACAAGTAATGAAGTTAAATATCTCTTATTAATATTATTACCCCAACATACTTCTAAAGTTCTATCCTCTAACATCTCTAAGTTATGACAATTAATTCTATGCACTGATATTCCATTACCCTTAGTAATATAACCAATTATTTCATCACCATATACTGGATTACAACAATTAGCTAAATTAACTTTTACTTTATCAATACCAGTAACAATAATATCTGCATCAGTATTAGTAGGTGTAACTTTAATATTTTTAGGTGCTAAAGTCTCATGAGTCTTATCAATTATATTAATAACTGAATTAACTGGTGATCTACCATTACCTACCATTAAGTATATTTCATCTAAGTCATCTGCATTAATCTCATCACAAATAGTCTTAATATTTTCATCTGTAAAGAAATCAGCAAAAGCAATCTTTCTCTTACGAAGTTCCTTTTCAATAGCATCTTTTCCTCGTTCAACATAAACTTCTCTCTCACTCTTCGTAAAGAAACTCTTTATCTTATTTCTAGCCTGAGTAGTCTTAACCATGTTAATCCACTCTTTAGAAGGCGTTGAACTCTTATTAGTATTAATCTTAACTATATCATTATTTTTAAGCTCATAATTTAAAGGAACGATATTATTATTAACAATTGCTCCTACTGTAGTTTCTCCAACTCTTGTATGAATTCTATATGCAAAATCCAAAGGAGTTGAGCCAACAGGTAGTTCAATAACATCACCCTTAGGAGTAAAACAATAAATATTATTATTTAAAATATCATCTTTAACACTATTAACAAAATCTTCACTACTCATCTTATCTCTAGATAAATCAATAATTGATTTAAAGAACTGAAGTTTTTGTTCCGTCTGATTCATAACATCTACTCTTACTGGACCAGATCCTTCTTTATAAGCCCAGTGTGAAGCAATACCATTTTCTGCAACTTCATCCATATCATAAGTTCTAATCTGAATTTCAAATAAATATCCATCTATTCCAAATACTGTTGTATGTAATGATTGATACATATTTGGTTTAGGCATTGCTATATAATCTTTAAAACGTTTAGGTAAAGGTCTAAACTTAGAATGAATAATACCAAGAGCTAAATAACATTCTTGCTCAGTATGAACTAAAATTCTAAGTGCTAATAAATCATATATATCACTAAACTTCTTACCCTTATCTAATTTATTATAGATACTATATATACTCTTAGCTCTACCTTTAATCTCATGATTAATATGATGTTCATCTAAAAGTTCTGAAACTGACTTTTGCATATCAAAAACAGTCTTATCACGTTCTAGTTTTGTTTTATTAAGTTTTTCTGCTATATCATAAAAAACATCTGGTTTTAAATAACGTAGCGATAAATCCTCTAATTCACTCTTAATTTTATGAATACCTAAATGATGCGCAATAGGAGCAAAAATATCTAATGTTTCATGTGCTTTAGCCTTTTGTCTATCTTCTGGAAGTGCCCATAAAGTTCTCATGTTATGAAGACAATCTGCTAATTTTACGATGATTACTCTAACATCCTCACTCATACCTACAATAATTTTTTTATAGTAATCAATCAAATATTCATTTTCTGTTGAAAAATTAATTCTACTAAGTCTAGTAACGCCAGTAACTAAACGTGTAATATTAATTCCAAATTTATCTTCCATCTCTTCAACTGTACAATCACAATCTTCTAATACATCGTGTAGTAAAGCAGCTGAAATAGTTTCATAATCTGCATAAATTTTACTTAAGATTAGAGCCACATTCAAAGGATGAATAATATATGGCTCTCCAGACTTCCTAAGTTGACCTGCATGTTTACCACTTGCAAAGTCATAAGCTTTTTTTATAACTGAAATCTGTTCCTCATCTTCAATATATGTACTAACAGATTCTAGTACATCATCAAACGTAATTTTATCATGTTTTGTTGACGTAGGAACCAACTCCTCTCTAACAATTAATTCCCTTTATTTTCTTTTCTTCAAATTCATCTGTATAAACTCTTTTTACTTTTTTAGGTTTACCTAAATTTTTCTTTTCTAATACTAAGAATAATGCTGTTGCTATAAAAATAGTTGAATAAGTACCAGCAATTAATCCAATTAACATTGCTAAGTTAAATGAAAGTATTTCACTAGATCCTAATATTATTAATGTAATAACTGGTATCAATGTTGTAATAGTAGTATTTACTGTACGTCCAAATGTTTCTCTAATACTAGTATTACATAGATCATAAAATTCATCATAACTTAACTTTTCTTCATCTTTTTCTTTTAATTTTTCTCTTACACGGTCAAATGTAACTATTGTATCATTGATTGAATAACCAATAATTGCTAAAAGTGCTGCAATAAACATAGATGAAACTTCAATATTAAATATACCAAATAAAGCTATCATAATTAATACATCATGTAATAATGCAACAACTCCTGATACAGCATAACTAAATTTAAATCTGAAAGATACATAAAGAATAATACCAACAAGTGCTAATAGCACTGAAAGAATTGCATTCTTAATTAATTCTCTTTGTACAACATTAGAAACAACTCCAATATTAACTTTAGCATCATACTTATCTTCAAAATATGTATTAACTTCTTTTACTTTATCTCCATCAAGTGCTGAATCAATTCTAATTACAGTCTCTTCATCCCCAATAGTAATATCTGAACTCTTTAATTTTAATTCACTTAAATCACCATTTATTTGTTTCTTAGTTAAATTCTTATCTGTTGCTATTGTAATATCCGATCCTGCTCTATAATCAATTCCTAAATTTAATCCACAAAAACCAATAGTAACTGCCCCAACTAAAATAATGATTGCTGATACCCCAGCAAATAATTTTCTATTTTTTAAGAAATCAACTTTTGCAAATGGTACTTTCTTTACTTTTTCATTTTTATTTACATTTGGAATATCTTCACTATTTACCCCAATAAATAATTTTGTCTTATCATTAAAGTAATCAGTCTTAACAAATAAATTTAATAAAATTCTAGTTAAGAATACCATTGTAAACATTGTAACAATAACTGTAATAATTAACATTGTAGCAAATCCCTTAATACTAGATTCACCAAATATAAACATAATAATCGCAACTATCAAAGTAGTTAAATTAGAATCAAGTATAGCACTAAAACTACACTTAACACCCTCTTTAAATGCTAAAGGTAGACTCTTACCTTTATATAATTCTTCTTTAATACGTGCAAAGGTAATAACATTAGAATCAACTGACATACCAATTCCAAGTACTAAAGCAGCAATACCAGGAAGAGTTAAAACTCCACCTACAAGCCAGAATACTAAGAATACTAAGAATGTATATAACAACATTGATATAGTTGAAACAAATCCTGCAAAGTGATAAATAGCAATTAATATAACACCAATTAATACAACACCAATAACACCTGCAATTAATGTTTTTTGTAAAGTATCATCACCAAACGAAGCACCAACTGTCTTAGAAGATATTTCACTTAATTTACTAGGTAAAGACCCAGAATTAATTAAATCAACTAAATTATTAACTTCATCTTCAGTAAAGTTTCCTTGAATAATTACATCACTAGCAAATCCTTGTGATACAGTTGCTGCACTTAAACAATTAGATCCAGAAGTACCACATAGACTACCCTCTTTAGCAAAACTATCAGTCATACCATTATAGTCTAGCCAAATAACGATCATATTCTTCTCATAATCTTTTACTTTATTAGTAACTTCATAAAATTTATCTTTATCCTTAACTGTTAATAAAACAGCTGGATTACCAGAAGAGTCTTGACTAACTTTAGCTCCTCCAGCTTTTAAAACTTCACTAGTCATCAATAAATTATCATCAGTATCTCTAAAAGACAATGTCGCAACAGTTGATAATTGTGTACGTGCTTGTTCAGGATCAGTAACTCCAGCAAGTTTAACTCTGATCTTATCATTACCCTCTAATATTATTTCAGGTTCACTAACACCTAAACTATCAATTCTCTTACTTAAAGTTTTATAAGTAGCTGTTAACTTACTACTATTCATCTTAGACCCATCAATAGAATCAACTTTGTATAATATTTCAAATCCACCTTGTAAATCTAATCCAAATTTTAAATTCTTAAAAAGAGGAATAAATAACAAACAAATTACTACTGCTAATAAACTCATTAAAATAGCTGTAATAATAACATTCTTTTTACCATTTTTACTTTTCATGTAACCTCACCTCATAAAATTTCTAAATTCTTATCAAAATATTGTGTCCTATCACCATTTAATTTTTCTTTTAAATACTCATCTATCTTCTCATTATTAGCTCTTAAAATATCATTAACTATATCAGAAAGCATTAAATCATGAGCCTTACACCATTTAGTTTCAATTAAATAATTCCATACGTCATTCTCTTTTATATGAGAATAACCTAGTCTTTTAAGTTCCATGGCTTTAGCTCTAAGTGCTGGCTTAACTCTCTGATAAAGTTCTTCTTTACTAGAAAATTCAAAATCCATAAAAAGACACCACATCCTTCATTGACAACATTATTATAACTAAAATGTCAAAAAAGATAAAGTAAAATCAAATAATTTACATAATAAAAACTAGAATATCCAACTCTAGTTATCATTATCATCTTTTTTTATCGCCCTAGGAAAACTATTATAATATACTTCTTTTAATCTTTCTGTCGTAACATGCGTATAAATCTGTGTTGCACTAATACTCTCATGTCCAAGTAATTTCTGTACTGTTAACAAGTCACACCCCTCGTTTAATAAATGTGTCGCAAAACTATGTCTAAGAACGTGTGGAGATATAGATTTATTTAAACTAGTCTTCTTTATTACTTGATCAAGTACATATCTAATACCTCTTTCTGTAATAACTTCTCCATTATTATTTAAAAATAAGTAATCACTAACATTCTTATTAAGTTTAAGATATCCATCACTTAAGTATAGTTTTAAAGCATCATGACAATAATCTCCATAAGTAACTCTTCTTTCTTTATTACCTTTTCCAACAACTAAAATAACTCTACTACCTAAATCAATATCACTAACTTTTACTGACACAAGTTCTCCAACTCGTAAACCAGTAGCATATAACATTTCAAGTATTAAACGATCCCTTTGTCCTAGAGCAGTTCTTAAATCTGGTACTTTAAATAATTCTTCTAACTCATTATATTCAAAATATCTAGGTAATTTCTTTTCTTTTTTTAATCCAGTTACTAAAGAAAAAGCATTATTATCAACTATTTTTTCTGTTGCTAAAAACCTATAAAATCCTCTTAAAGCACTAAGTTTCCTATCTATCGAAGAATTATTCTCATTCTTTTCTTCTTTTAAATACATAAGATAAAATCTTAAATCACTATACTCGATCTTTTTAAAGTTAATACCCTCACTCGCTAAATAATCTAAATACTGTATAATATCACTACAATAATTTTCTATAGTATATTCTGAATAATTCTTCTGATACTGTAAATAATCACAATACTCTTGTAATTCCTTTATCATTACTTATGTCACCTACCATCATACCCTGTACTCTTCCTTGTCTCATAACTTTTAAAATATCCAACTCTTTGTAAATCAGTAAAATTCTCACGTCTAAATAAATCATCTGTACTAATAGTATTAAAAACTCTCTCCCAATCTATTTCTCCTAAAGAATCTCTAGTATTATAAACATCTTCTATTATCGAACTCTTAATTGGACTACATCTTAATTCTCTATCAGCTATATCAGACCCTAATATTTGAACAAGTTCCATCTCTCTTAAAACTCTTCTTTTATCTTCCCAAACTATAAGTTTTCTTAAATCTCTATATCTTAAACATCCATTAACTATCATATTAAAACTCTCATCTTCTCGTAAACTAGAATACTCAAGTAATCCATTATAAAGACTAGGAGCAAGCCCAAGTTCAAGTAACTCATTCCTTGTATCATTATCTCTTAAATATCTTGTAATACCTCTTGCAAAAGAAATTATTTCATCTGTCCTTTCTAGCCAAATATCACTATCTAATGCTCCATTAAGTTTCTTTTTTTGAACTTCTCTAGCACATTTTCCAAGGAAGGAATTATTATAAACAACATAGTCTTCTTTTAAACCTTTATATTTATGTGTCAATACAATATGCGAATCCAAATCATTTTCAAAATCTCCAGTAGAAATAAGCCACAATCTAAATTCATCTTCATCTCTAAAAAGTGTTGTTAAAGAATCAATATCTTCTATATTAAACTCATCTCTTCCATCAATTGTAATTGCTCTAGCACTCTCTCTAACTTCCCCTCCAAACATATCAAGTTGTGCCGGTATCAAAGAAGAAGACAAATCTATATTTTCAAATTCTCCAAACCATAAACGATATCCCATATACCTTACCCTCCTAGTAACATAGTAATCCTACAATTAAAGTATAACAGAAAAAATAATAAAACAAAAAAATATTTAGCAAAAAACTAAATATTTTTATTTTTCATAACTACATTCACTACATTTAATAGTTCCATTTTTAGAAACTAATAATTTACCACATTCTGGACAAATTTCTCCAGTAGGCTTATCCCAACAAGCAGTCTTACATTTTGGATAATTACTACATCCATAGAAAATCTTACCCTTACGAGTCTTTTTCTCTACAATCTTTCCATCCTTACAGAATGGACAATCAATAACTTCAACTACTTCTTTTTCTTCTTTTTTTACATATTTACATTCTGGATAATTACTACAAGCAACAAATTCTCCATAACGTCCCTTTCTCTTAACTAAAGGACTACCACATTCTGGGCAAACTTCTCCAGTCTCTTCTGGAGCCTTTTTTTCCATATCAGAAAAAGCATCTTTTACTCTAGGCTCAAATAACTCATAAAATTTCTTTAAAACATCATTCCAAACTAAACTACCTTCCGCAATATCATCAAGTTCTTCTTCCATATCTCTTGTATATTCAACATTAATTAAATCACTAAAGAACTCTTGTAACTTATCAGTAGTCTCAATTCCAATAGTCGTTGGTTTAAACTTTTTATCTTCCATTTCTACATAATTACGTTCTTTAATAGTATCAATTGTCTTAGCATAAGTAGAAGGTCTACCAATTCCTAAATCTTCCATTTCTTTAATTAATTTAGCTTCTGTATATCTAGCTGGAGGCTTAGTAAAATGTTGCTCTGATAAAACATCAGTTGTAATACATTTCTCATCTTTACCAAGTTCAGGTAAAATCTTATCTTCACTAGATTCATAATCTTGATAAACTTTTAAGTATCCATCAAAGATCATTATTTGACCAGTAGTCTTAAATTTATAATCATTATTATCAAAAACTATTGTAGTCTGATTAACTTTAGCATCACTCATTAAAGAAGCCAAAGTTCTCTTATATATTAAACTATATAACTTAAACTCATCATTACTCAAAAACTGTTTAACTTTTAAAGGCTCTCTTAAAATACTAGTTGGTCTAATTGCTTCATGTGCATCTTGTACATTTTCTGTCTTAGTAGATTTCTTTACATACCCAACATAATTCTTTCCATAGTTTTCTTCAATATATTTCATAGTTGGTCCAACAAACTCATCAGATAAACGAATAGAGTCAGTTCTCATGTATGAAATAAGACCAACAGTCTCACTGCCTAAATCAATTCCTTCATATAATTTCTGAGCTATACTCATAGTCTTCTTAGCTGGAAAACCTAACTTAGTAGAAGCCTCTTGTTGTAATGTAGAAGTAATAAAAGGAGTCTTACTCTTCTTAGCCTTTTCTTTCTTGTCAATATCAATAACAGTATAAGTATCACCAATTTCACTAAGTACTTTATCTGCATCTTCCTTAGTTTTTAACTCAATATCATCATCTTTATACTTAAAAAGATTAGCCTCATAATCTTTAAATTTAGCCGTAATTGTCCAATACTCTTCCGGTACAAATGCTTCTATTTCTCTTTCTCTATCTACAATTAATTTTAAAGCAACACTTTGTACTCTACCAGCACTCTTAGCTCCAATTTTACTTTGTAACAACTTAGAAAGTCTAAATCCAATAATACGATCAAGTATTCTTCTAGTTTCTTGACTCTTTACTAAATCAGTATTAATAACAGTCGGATGATTAATTGCATCAACTACTTTATCATGTGTAATCTCATTAAATAATACTCTCTTATAATTCTTATCTTTAATACCTAAAGCATCTTTTAAATGCCAAGCAATAGCTTCTCCTTCACGATCAGGATCGCTTGCTAGATATACCATATCAGAATCTTTTACATCTTTCTTTAACGCTTTAATAACACTACCTTTTCCCTTAATAGGAACGTAACTAGGTTTAAAACCATTATCTATATCAACACCTAAACCATATTTCCCAGTAGTTGCTAAATCACGAATATGACCCTTAGATGATACTACCTTATAATCTTTTCCTAAATACTTTTCAATTGTCTTACTTTTACTAGGACTTTCCACTATAACTAAATTTTTAGGCATAAAATCCCTCCCTTATTAACTTATAACGATTAAACAACTATTTGTCAATCTCTTCTATAATTATTATACGAATAATTTTAAAGATATTCTAAAAAAATTATAAATTATGCTCTCTTACATAATCGGCAACCGGTCCATAACTTCTTCTATGTTCATCTATTATCCCATACTTATCAATTGCTTCCAAGTGCTTTTTTGTCGGATAACCCTTATTATGTTTAAAGTCATACATTGGATACTTTAAGTCAAGTTCATATAACATTCTATCTCTTGTAACTTTCGCAATAACTGAAGCCGCACTAATTGTAATACTTTTTAAGTCTCCTTTAATAATAGAAGTTGTTGGAATATCTAACTCTAATGGCATAGCATCTATCAATATATGTTCTATACCTATTTGCTTATTACACTCATCAATTGCCTTCTTCATAGCAAATTTAGTAGCCTCATATATATTAACTTCATCTATTTTTTTCTCATCAATTATTCCAATACCAACACCAAGTGCTTGTCTTTTTATCTCTTCAAAAAAGAAATCTCGTTTTTTTTCAGATAATTTTTTAGAATCAGTTAACCCATCTAAATTAAATTCCTCAGGCAATACAACACAAGCTGCTACTACAGGTCCAACTAAAGGCCCTCTTCCAACTTCATCAACCCCTGCTATATATTTAATTCCCTTTTCTCTTAATTCTCTTTCATACATATAATTATCATTCATATACTTCACCAAAAAATATTTTAACACACTAATATTTTATTAAGAAAGAAAAAAAGTAGTTTATTCTACTTCTTTACATCTAACCTATCAAAAGTAATATTACCAAAATAGCCATTTTTTAAATCTCTAATAATAATATTAGATACCTTATCATAGTCAGCAACTCCACCTCTAGATAAAGCCCCACGTCTTTTCGCAATAGTATCATATACTTCTATTAAATCTTCATCCAACTCTACTACTCCATATCTTTCTTCTAATCTTTCTGGATATAATTCATAAAGTTTTCTTAATATAAAAACCGCAATTGCATCTGGATTTAATATTTCTTCTTTTATTGAAGATAAACACGCAAGTATATGTGCTGCCTCTTGATCTTCCATCTTAGGCCATAAGATACCCGGAGAATCCAAAAGCTCTACATCTTTATTAATTCTAATCCAACTAAGACTCTTCGTAAATCCTGGAGTATCTCCAACACCAGCTGACTTCTTACCAACTAATCTATTTATTAAAGTACTCTTACCAGCGTTAGGAACACCTACTATCAAGGCTCTAGCTGCTCTAGGTTTCATCCCCTTACTTTCACGTTTTTTATTCTCTATATCCATTATTTCTTTAGTATAATCAAGAATCTTCTTAACATTTAATCCACTCATCAAGTCAACTGCTACAACTTTATAACCTAATTCTTCATAATATTTAATAATCTTATCAGTCTCAGTCTTATCACATAAATCATATTTAGTCATAACTAATATTCTAGGCTTATCTTTAATTAACTCATCTATATCAACTATCTTAGATGATAAAGGCATTCTAGCATCAACAACCTCATAAACAACATCTATTAAATTAAGTTTTTCTAAAATCTCTCGTTTAGTCTTAGCCATATGACCTGGATACCAGTTGATACTCGTAGATGGTAAACTTTTTGTATTTTCATCCATCTTTTTATTTTTTCTCATCTCTCTTTTTTGGTACACATCCATTATTTATCACTTCCATTCTCTATCATTCTTGCTTCATTTAAAAAATTATCAAAATCTGATTTATATAATTTATCTTGTTTGATTTTAAATTTATCATACTCTTTATAAGCTAACTCTTGTGCAACTTTTGCAGATATTTTCCCAGCATTGTGCAATATTTCTTTACCATTAAATTGTAAAAATGCATTTAGCTTTTCTACCCAATCTTTCATTGTCATTGCATTATGATTTTCTGCTTGTAATTCTGCGTAATCTAAATACATTGTTACTATTCTATTTAAGTCTTTTAATTCTTTCTCATTTAAATAATTTTTAGCAATATCAACATCATATTTATAGATTGGTCCATCAGGAGAATTCTTCCAATTAGTTAAACCCATATGTTCTTTTTCTGAGTCAACTCTATTATATATTATTTCGGCTGCAGTATTTCCTGTTATTGCATAATGTAACTTATTTTGAACAGTTTTAAAAAATTCTTTTGTTATTTTTGAGTCTTTATCATAATCAATACTACAAGAAGAATATATATCTGTTATTTTTTGATAAAACCTTCTCTCACTTGAGCGAATATTTCTAATTCTTTCAAGTGTTTCTTCAAAATAATCTTCTCCAAATATGTAATTAGGATTTTTTAATCTTTCATCATCCATAACTACGCCTTTAATCATATATTCCTTTAATATTTTTGTTGCCCAAATTCTAAAATTTGTTGCTTTTTTAGAATTAACTCTATATCCAACTGCAATAATCATATCAAGGTTATATATCTTTACAGGTTTTTTAGAATTATCAACGTCGGTTTTTCCGACAGTGTTATTTTCATCAAGTTCACCACTATTTAATATATTATTAATATGTTCTGTTATTGTACTTCTTCCTACACCAAATAATTCTGCAATTAAATTTTGGGTAAGCCATATATCATTATTTATTAACATTACACTAACCTTAACATCATTATTTGAATCCCTATATATTAAAAAATCATGATTAGTTATTTGTAAACTTTTATTATCCATATACTATTCTCCTTTCTGTTATTCTATTTAAAATCAATCTTAACATTTTTATCTTTATCAATATAAATATATTTTACTTTATTTTCTAATTCTAATCTAGTATTGTCAGTTAAATTTAATTTTTCCTTTATAATTTCAATCAACCTATTTTCACTCATAGATTCATTATCTTCACTTTCTTTCTAAAATTTTTCTTTTACTTAGCGGTAATATTTCAGTGTTTTTTTCATCATATAATTTGTCCGCCAATATCATTGATTTCTTTAACAATTCTTCTAAGTTATTTATCGGAACTTTATTATAATCCATTTTATATAACCAATCAAGATACTTTATCTTTACAGCATTATCTGGTCTGCCATATATTACTTTCCCCGAATGCAACCAATATCCAAATTCTACATTTGTAGTAAAAGCAAACATATCAGGTAAACTTCTAGGAATCCAAAACATAATAACCGTTGATTCTATTAATGCCTCTCTTTCCCACATTGCCTGATCTATATAATTCGCTTTTGGTTTCCAAGTCGAATATTCGGGAACATAAACTATGCCATCAAATCCTAACTCATTTAATCTTTCACAAGCAGTAATTCTCCATGATTTTATCTTTTCATCTCTTGGTGTTGGGCCAGCCAAAAATATAGATTTTTTATTTTTTATAATAGTTTGATCTGAATAATTAATAATCATAATATCATTATCGCCTTTCTAATAAATTTTATCTTATTTTACTTATAAATATTTTTAAACTTTATAATTTTTAGTTGTTTTACTCTACCACTTTGATATAAGTGCTATTTATCGGTTCCTTCTAATAATTTTTCAAAATAATCCTTATCAATAATCCTTGAATAGTAAAAGCAACTTTTTGTAATTTATAATTTCCTACTTTCTTGTTTGAATGGCAAAATATGTTTGACCTAAAGTGACAACTTCTTTACTTGGGTCAGCATTTTGTACTATCAAATAGCATATGTATCTTGATAGCTTATAATCTTTAATAATTTCTTCTTTTCCTTTACCAGTTTTTATTGGCTTGTTAACTTCAACAACCCAATTTTCTTCACTTGAAATACTTGTTATTCGCTGACAAAACTGCTCTATCTATTACTTTTTGAAAATTTCTCCAATTATTATATTCCAATACTTTTTGCAATTCACGTGCATACCAATATTCATTTCCATGTTCATCTATATGTTTTATTTTCACGTTCTATTTTTTGTATAGTTAATCCTAAAAATTTATTATCCCACTTCTTTTTTATCTTCTATCAATTTTTCATCTATATATTCATAGTTTAATGTATTTTCATTACTTATAACAGTCCTACCTAATTCTTTTTCTAAATTATCTCTAGTTATTTTTGCTATATTGCCACCTCGTCTTGCAATATTTTTATTTTGTTCTAATCCATAAGGTTTATGTTCTTTAGCAAGTTCACGTGTTGCTATTTCACCTAAATCAGTTAATGCAACTTCTATATCTGTCATATTATCTCTTAATGATTCTTTTCTAAGTCCTTTAAATGCCCTATATTCACTTGCTTTCATTCCAGACCATGATTTAAATTAAAATTCCATACTCGTAGTCTTTTGTGATTCCAGACTCTTTCCAAATATCAGTTAGTTTAAATCTATCTACTATTCCCGTTAATCTTGATTTAATCCATTTATCATCATAGCCTCTCTTACGATAATACTCTACTGCTCTATTGATTGCTATTTCAGGATCAAATACTTCATCTATTCTTTCCTTACCAAGTGATGCCAACCAAAGTTTAAAAGGCTCTGCTTTAGGACTTGGAACCGATTCAATCAATCTAAAAATTCCTCATGTATCTAAAACATCTGTTAAATACTTTTTACCATCTTTTTGAGATTTCATTTTCAGTTGCACGATATTCTCGTGCAACTCACTTCCCTCTTGTTTTAACTTTCTTTTCAAATCACTCCAATAGTTTCTAGGAATATTAACATTAGTTAGTGCAGCTATAACATCTACAACGCTAAAATAATATTCTTCTTTTTCACTATCCCATATACTTCTAATTTCTTTGCCTTCAAATAAATTTGAAATTGTTTCTAACTTATTATTCATAACTCACTATCCTTTCTATAAATTTTTATGTTAAAACTTAGATAACGTAATGACTTCCACAATTTTTATATATAATCAAGTCATTATCTTCTATATTAGCAAATAAAAGACTTTATATTTGCTCCTCTACTTATATTATACCATTTAAAAATAAGTTTCCCATAAATATTTATACACCAATTAGTATTAACTACTAATTTATACCAACACCTTTACAATTATAATTGTTCCATAGAAAAACAGGACTAAATCCTGTTTATATTTTTTATATATTAATACTAACTATTACTTACTTTTTTACCATAACTTTTTCACTTTTCTTTTCTAAAGTAGTATCCTTCTTAAATGTACTTTGAAAAGAATCAAGATCATCAAGTCTACGCTTTCCACTACCAAAAGGAAACATCTTTTCCTGTGCATCATCATAGGCTCTTAAAACTAAAGAATAAATATACTTACATCTATCTTCTCTAGCCTTAGCAACAGGAATTAAATCTTCATAAGTCTTAAAATCTTTAAACTTTCCAATCTTTTTAGCTTGACCAGCATCAATATTAACTCCACGATATTCATAAGGTCTTTTTACCATCTCTTTAAAATCAGTAATATCACGACATAAAACCTTATCATCACCATCAACAACATCATAGTAATCACGATTATATCTTTTAAATCTTTCAAGAATAAGATCAAGATCAACTAACACATCTTGAGAATCAATACCACAAACTTCATTTATTTCTTCACCATTTGTAACAGTAACAGTTTGTGAAAGTTTAACAGGAATATCCATAAGACATCCTTGATTATACCTTTTTGTCAAGTGAGCATCCAAGTTTAATTTGATAACATCAACCTCAGAATACATATCTTCTCCATCTATTGTTACTCTATAATTGTTACCAAAAAAAGAAACACATTTATGATTTTTACTATTTAGAACTATTTTTAAACCCTTCATTTCTATAACAACAGGTTCATTACTTTCTAAACATTTCTTAATAACATCACCCATATCACTTACATTTTTTGACTCAAATCCTAAATCTAAACTCTCATTAAATATAATATCAGCACCTAAAACATACCAATTTCTACGAGTTCTCTCTTCCTCAGTTACTTCACTAAATTCTTCTTCACTATCTCTACTACTTTTAAAATAATTACTTTACGTCGAAAACATTAACTTCTGTACATAACTTAACATAAAAACACTCCCCCTAAATCAGTAATGCCTATTATACTAGCATATAAACAAAATAACAACAAAAATCGTTAATATTAGTTAGTGAATTTCTACACAAAACCAACTAATTACTAATACCAACAACAATCCTTGCAGCTTTTAAAACATTATCCTTTAGCTCTACAATATGTGAATAGCCTATATACTGCTTCATAAAATAAATCATTTCATAAATAGCTAATCTTTTCTCTAAATTATCAATATGAACTAATTCAGGATAGTATTTTTCAATATACTTCATAATGTTTTTATAATCATCAAGTTCTACATACCCCTCAGTCTCTTCACTAGCAAATTTCCAAGGCATTCTAACCATTCTATATAAAATATCAAGTTCAAAATCTAAAGGTGCATAAATTGCTCTTTCAAAGTCAATCAACTTAATCTTACCATTACTATAAAAAACATTATCAAAATGTAAATCATTATGCACTAGAACCATCTCTTTTGACTCTAAATACTGATCAAACTTTTTATAGGCCTCATCAATAAGATTTGTCTCTTCCTCACTAAATAAATTTAAACCTCTAGCCTTCTCATATAGTGGTACAAATATATTCTTAGTCCTTAAAGTCCAATCATACCAATCAGAAGTATTACTATGAAACATCTTCATTGCCATACATAACTGTTTTATAATGTCTTCCCTTTGTACCTCATTCAAAGTATGCCATACGTTATATAAAGAAACTCCATCTATCCTCTCAATAACCTCATAATAATATGGAACCACGCTTTTATCCATACTCGCATAATATAATTTTGGAATTAAATCATTATCCTTATTCTTCCTATAAAACTCAATCTCTCTTGCAAACTTTTCCTCATTACTACTATTAGTACAAATCTTTACTACATACTTATCATTAATAATAAATATTGTATTAGTAAAACCAACATTAATTTTTTTAACTTCTGGCCTACTACCAAATAATTCTACATTTTCCCTAACAATAGAACCTATAACATCTTTCATATAACAAATCCCCTCCCAACTAAAAATCATACTTTTCAACTACTTTAAACACTTCAAAAACAACTTTTGACTCATCGCAAAAATTAGTATCAATACTCTTAAAAATCCTTATATGTTCATCTCTATAATAAGCAAGTGACTTATCGCCTTCACCCTCTATAAAAGCAAGATCTTCAGTTATATTTTTAAACTCCGTAACAATTACTTCAACATTCTCAATTAAGCAAGCATCTCTTCCATCATCAAATAAAATTATACTTCTGTCTCCTACTTTAGGTACTTTTTCATTATTAGTTACATACTCATCATATAAAGATGTAGTAGCTCTCTTATCTCCATTTAAAACAAGTTTTACTAACTTATCGTTATCAGTACCAAATCTCCATCTTTCATACACACCACTCATAAAACACCATCCTCTAAAATTATAACACAACAAAAGAAAATCCATTTCTAAATTCTCAATTATATTAAAAAAATTAACCAAAAAAACTAATACTCATAATCTACATCTTATAACTCTTAAGAATAATATTAATCATTGAAAAAGTAACACTACCTGTATCATCACCAATAATTTCTGTTCTAACCTCTAAATTTCCACCACCATAAACATCAGCAAAATTAACTTCAGAAAAATCCATATCACTAGTATTTCCTTTATCAAGAACAAATTCCATATCACTAATTTTCTCACCAGTAGTAGTATTATATAAATAAAACTTACCCCTGTATCATTAGTAACTCCTGATATTCTGCCACACAACGTAATTTCAAATACACTAGTTCTTAAAACTTTAATTTGATTACCAGAAATAGATAAAATATCAGAATTACCTGGAATAATTCTAGTTGTCGTAATAGTTGAAGTACCAACAGTAGTAGAATCCTTAAAACTAGCAAAACAAACTGCATCATATGATGTTAGCACCAATGACCCTATTGGTCCAGTATCACCTTTATCTCCTTTTGGGCCAGTCGATCCACTCTCTCCCTTATCACCTCTTGGTATAACAAAATCAAAAACATGATGATTGCCAACCGCATTATCTAAAGCCAAAGCCTCGCTACTCTCATCTCCAGTTCTAGTACTACCAACCTCTATAGTAGCAGTTTATCCAGAAGGCCCTGCCGAAATAGATATTCCTCTCCACATATTAGTTGTACTATCCCATATCATAAGATTAGGACCAACAATATAGCAATCACCATCTTTTACATATTCACCCATACGTAACTTTTCTGTTGGATTTAAATAAACATGTGGATTATTCTCATATAAAATCTTAGATAAATCATAAACACCAGTAATATAAGGCTTAGCCATTATTGAAACTCTACTATTACTTTCACTAATGCACTTTCTAGCAAACTTTCTTAACCCACTGGCATTAATTTGCATCTTATCAATACTAAAAACATCATAAGCCATAACTAATCACCCCAAAAAATTAGTTTTTATAATAGCACTCCCCTAAATAAAAAGCAAGAATACAACAATTCTTGCTAATTAACTTTCTAATATTTCAAGTGACCTCTTATATTTTTCTTCTCTAATCAAATCTTCATCAGTTATAATATCAAGTCTACTAGTATCCATATTATGTTTAAGATCACCTATCTTCACCTTAGTAGCAATCTCATTACTTTTAATGTTTTCAATATACTCCATATAATTAACACCATCACCATGAGTTAATAATTTTAAAGCTTCAATAACCTCTTTTGGAAACTCTTTTTCTAAATCAGTAAAAGTAACACTCGTATCTTCAACTACATCATGAAGTAAAGCTACAATACAACTAACCTCATCATCCATTTCTTCTGCAATATGAATAGGATGATATATATAAGGAACAGAAGCTTTATCAAATTGACCCATATGAGCGTTATAAGCAATAACCATTGCTTTTCTTGTTAACTTCGTATTAATCATTACTACCACTATCCTTCCTTTGATAAACCTTCTTACAAAGAGCTTCACTTCTAGTACCAACACCAGGTATTTTTATCTTATCTAAATCATCATAAATACTATAAACTTGTATACCATACTTCTTATATTCACAAGCACTAAGTTCTTTAAACGCCGGACAAGGTAACACAGTTCCATCATATTTAATATCAAGCTTTTCAAGTCCTGCATTACACTTATGTGCCTCTTCTCCTTGTAAAGGTATCCCAATTCTTACCTTTCCTGTATATAATCCTTCATCTAAAGCAGAACCTAAAATCTCAAAAAACTCATCTTTCTCAGTCTCATTTAGTTCTAAAGACTCTCTATTTTCTAATCCTCTTCCTTGAGGTACAAAATTAAGTAAACTAATATTTTTAACTGATGCTAATTCTAATAACTCCAATATTTCTCTTATTTCTTTATAATTAACCTTCATCGGAATAAAATGTACATCTACATCCAAGCCTACCAAAGAAGCATTAAGTAATGATCTAAATAAAGCTTGTTGACTATAACTTCTTCTTCCCATTAAATAAGTATCCGTCTCTTGTACATAACCTTGCATATCAAAGACAATTTTAGAAAGGCCCATTCTTTTATATCGTTCAAGCCTCTCCCTCTCTATACAAGAAAATATCGGTGGATTTAATAATTTTTCATAAAACTTCCCAATAGCCGAAATAGTTCTTATATCATCACTATCAACACTAGCTAAACGCCTCTTCTCTTCAACAATTATTTTTCTTCTCTCATCCATACTTAAAGGCTCTCTAACCTTTACTCCAGAAGTAAAAATGACTGTTTTAATACCTAATCCAGTTGAATAAGCAACCATTTTTTCTAACTCCGGATGTAAAAATGGCTCTCCACCTGATAAAGATAATTCACCTATTCCACCAGTTTTCATAAAGTGATCTATTACTCTTTTAAAATCATTAAAACTAATAACTGTAGCTTTAGACATATCTGAGTTAGAAGAACAAAATCTACAATTATTAGAACATTTATCAAGAATTTCGAAACATAAATCCTTAACCATAACCCCACCTCTCAAAAAATTATAACAAAAAAAGCAAACCAACACAACGATTTGCCTTTCTAATAAACAATTTATAACTACTAATAACTAACTTTATCAGTTGCCTCAAAGAATGCTTTATATCCATTATAAGCTGAATAAATATCATATTTACTAGTAACTTCATATGGAGAATGCATTGATATTACTGGAACACCACAGTCAATAACATCAATTCCCTTATTTGCTAAAATATAAGCGATTGTTCCTCCTCCACCAATATCTACTTTACCAAGTTCAGAAACTTGATATTTTACATTATTACTTTCAAATACACGTCTTACATAAGCAACAAACTCAGCATTAGCATCACTTGCTCCAGACTTACCTCTAGCACCAGTATATTTATTTAATTCAACTCCATAACCAATATATGAAGAATTATTAGATTCAGATACCTCTTGATAATTAGGATCAACTCCAGCACCAACATCAGCAGATAACATTCTAGAATTACAATAAGTTTTATTTAAATTTCCAACACCATTATTTCCAGTCTTCTCTAGTAGTTGAAGAATAAAATTATCAAACATCTCAGAATACATTCCAGTATTACCTACACTACCAATCTCTTCCTTATCAGCAAATATAGAAACACTAGTAACATTAGTAACAGAAGCATCAATAATAGCTCTTAAAGTAGCATAAGCACATACTTTATCATCTTGACCATATCCAGCTACCATACTACTATCAAATCCTAAACTTCTAGCTTTAAAAGCTGGAACAACCTCTAGTTCAGAACTATAAAAATCAATTTCATTAATTCCATACTTTTCATTTAATATTCTTAAAATATTATTCTTAACTGGATTTTCCTTTTCTTCCCCAGGAATACTACCAATTAATATATTTAAACTTTCTCCCTTAATAGCCTCTTCTAATTTTTTATCAACTTGATCTTTTGCTAAATGTGGTAATAAATCAGTAATAGTAAAGATTGGATCATTTTCATCTTCTCCTATATTAATACTTATTTTTTCTCCACTAGGTTTAACAACAACACCATGTATTGCTAAAGGAATAGTAGTCCATTGATACTTCTTAATTCCTCCATAGTAATGAGTCTTAAATAAAGCAAGTTTTCCATCTTCATACACAGGATTAGGTTTTAAATCAAGTCTAGGTGAATCAATATGAGCCCCAACTATATTAATTCCCTCATCTATTTTACCACTACCAATAACAGCAGCAAAAACACTCTTACATCTATTACTAAAATAAACCTTATCTCCAGCAATCAACCTATCCATATCATTTATATTTCTAAATCCATTATTTTCAAGTTCCAAAAGAATACTTTTATTAGCTTCTCTTTCTGTCTTAGATCTGTTTAAAAACTTAATATAATTATTAGAAAAATTCATAATACTCTCCATTTCTCCAGAGCTTAAACTTTTCCAACCAGATTCTTTTTTATTTAAAATATCCTCCATAACATCCTCCTATAATACCTATCAATAGTATACTACAAATTAAACATCATATACTAATTAATTATTTTGATATTTTCTTATATCATCAACTCTTAATGCTAAATACGGTACATCTCTTTTCTCTTCTTTTAAAAACAAAGCAAATGTATCATTAACATTAAAATATCTTGTTTTCTCTTCCCCAGCCATACTAATAGTCTTCCAACTGTCAACCCCAGCTTCACTCTTTACTTTTCCACCAGTCTCATCTAAAGAAAACTTAATAGACTGAATTGCTTTTTCTATCATTGCTATATTACCATCTGCTGTACCAAACTCTTTATTTTCTAATTCTTTGTATTCTCTTTTTACATTAAATGAAAGTATAGGTGCCATAAAAAAGTCATTTTCTGAAAAACTAATGCTTCCTTCATACTCATTAGTCTTTTTCATCATATTATCATATATTTCTCTAAATGTTTCTCCCTCCGGATTTTTATAAAATATAACTTCATCATTATTCTTAGTCTTTATCTTAACTGCAAAATCATTCTTAGAATTATAAAATAATACTTCAATCTGTTCTCTAACTTTCTCTTTTGAATTTTTATTTACTCCAAAATATTTAACATCTTCATATTCTCCAAACTTAGCATTATCTAAAATACTAAACTTACTCTTATATTCAAACTCTCTATATAGCATTGTATAAAAGAAATATCTTCTTATGTCTGAACTATTAGGATTATCTAATGCCTCATTACTCCAATCAAAATCATCTAAAATATCACTAGTTTGGTTAAACTTTTCCTTAATACCTTTTTCTATTTTTTCTTTTAGTTCCAAATTCTTAAATCCATAAATCTTAAAGTAATACTCATCAGATAACATATCTTCTGTAAAACTTTCTTTATTAAGATTTTCTACCATCTTTATCTGAGGACTAAAAACAACGTCTTGCTCAACTATTTCTCTTTTCATATCATTCCAAACTAATTGAAATGTACTACACCAACTAGTATCTCTACTTATCTTATCATCCATAGTAGGAACAACTTCAACACCTTCGGTAACTGGTAAATCTTTCACTTTATTATTCCCCATAAAATAAATAATTCCCCCTAAAACAATCAGTAAAACACAAGAAGCAATAATGATTTTCTTTTTCTTCATACTATTTTCCTCCATACGAACTACTATTTACATTTGAAACTCTTTTTACATAATTATTTTTACTTAAAACAAACAAACTATTAAATCTATTTTCTAATACATTGGCATCTATCATTGTAAACTCTCCAGTAGTGATAGATCATTTTCAATTTTTTCTACATAATTAAGACCCAATTTATATATCAATTTATTTAATTTATCTTTAAAAGTATCATGATCATATAAAAATAATAATATCTCTCTTTCGAATATATCCTCTACATCATTAAATTCTAACATATACATGTAATTAACATTTTTAATTACTTCATCCATATTTTCTTGCATTTCTCTAAGTACTTCTTCTCCATATATTTCACTAATCTTATCAAAATCAACACTAAATTCCATACTATTTTCCCCCATATGAACTATTATTCTTACTCAAAGCAGCAACTCTTCTTGCATAAGCATTCTTACTCATTCCAAATACCACATTAAATCTACCATTTTCTAATACCATAGCTTCTCCAATAGAATCAATAAACTTCTTACGTTCCTTTATCTCCTCAACTGTAAGAGTAAGAATAGAAGCACTTTTCTTAACGGTTTCAAGTACACCTAACTCATCTAAATAAGGAAGTGTTCTGCTTAAACCTTTAGCACTCTTTATAACAATTAAATTAGTTAAATAATCATCTCCATAATTATCTCTAACAAAATCAATACTCTCCTGTAACTGTTTAGCAGTCTTAGAGAAAACTCCACCACTCATTTTTATATGATTAACTCTACACACTTCAACTATTCTTTCTACTTCTTCTGCTTTTTTATAAAATACTGAACTAGTTATTTCAATATTATTAGCTCTACAGATACCAATTATTCTCTCTATTTCATCTGCTTTTCTTAAAAATACTGTACCAGATACTTTAATATTATTATCTCTACATAAAGCAATAATCTTTTCTACTTCATCAGCTTTTTTCAAAAATACCGATCCAGTTATTTCTACTCCATTAGCACGACATACTTCGATAATCTTTTCAACTTCAAAATTATCACGATAAAATACATTTCCAACTGGTCTTACATTATATTTCCTACATATTTCAACAATTTGTTCAACCTCATCAGCACTTCTTAAAAATATCATTCCTGTCATTTCTATATCATTTTTCTTACATACTGAAATAATTCTTTTCAATTCTAAAGAATTCTTATGAAATACAGTAGAAGTTATCTCTATATTATTTTCTCTACATATTCTAATTATTTCTTTAATTTCATCAACATTACTTCTAAATATAGAACCAGTTACCTCTATACCATTAGCGCGACATAATGAAATAATTTCTTCTACTTCTAACACATTGCCCTGAAACATATTTCCAACTGGCTCTACATTATTATCTCTACATATTTTAATTATTTGTTCTAAATCTTTAGCTGTCTTATTAAATACTGAACTAGTTATTCCAACATTATACCTTTTACATATTGAAATTATATCTTCAATTTCTTCAGCACTTCTCATAAATACTGTACCAGTTATCTCTATATTATTTTGTCTACATGTAGAAATTATTTTTTCAATATCAACTGAACTCTTACGAAATACTGAACCTGTTATTTCTACATTATTTTTCCTACATATTTCAACAATCTTTTTTATTTCAGATACTGGTAAAAAAGTAAGTGCCGCTGACAATACTAAACGCTTATCTAACCCTAACTTTTCTATTTCTTTTATTCTCTCGATATCAACACTTAATATAGAAACATTTCTATTAATAAATTGATCTCCATAATTATCTCTAACATAATTATAAGTTTCTTCTAACCTCCAAGGAATAGTACTTAAAACATGTAAACATTTCTCAACATTAGAAAAAATAATTCCTTGTCTTTTTAAAAACTCCACATTTTTTCTTATTGCTGACACATTAAAATAAAGTATACTAGGAGCTTTTTCTATATATCTAGATGCAAATCCCAAATCATTAACCAAATAATTAATTGTAGCTTCTATATCACTATAATTACCACGAATCAAAACCTTACTATTATTTTTAATAACACTATCGGCATCCATTCCATATTTATCTAATAATCCTTTAAATGAATTAGTATCAATCATCTAAACCACCACCAGTAATTATTCTTAATACCTAGAAAATCTCTTTCAAAATAGACTCTCCGTATTTTATAATTTCATCTTCATTATACATTATTTTTCTAAACTTCTCAAACCCTAACTTATCATATATTTCTTTAACCGCAATTAAACTAAGTAAATATCCATTATACTTATCATTTTTAAAAGATGTTCCATGAGAAATCTCATTCAAATTAGGAACTTCCATCGTAGTTTTTCTAACTTCATTTAAAAACTTATCATATGAATCCTTAGTAAAATTATACTCACCAGAAAATAACTCAGCCATTCCCTCATCAAACCAAATTATTCTCTTCATACCTAACTTTTCCCATACTAACTCTTGATACATAATATGAAATAACTCATGTGAAGCACAATGTTTATAATGGTTAAGATTAGGGTTATCATTTTTTATATTAGGACTTAAACACATATTAATCATTCCCTGATCAAAAGTACCAGTTGCGTATTCCGGTAAAGACTCATTCTCTCCTCTTAAATCATAAATAAACTCTCTAAACTTACCCAAATCATCAAAAAAATTAATCTGTATTTTTCTAAAACTATCAACTCCAAATAACTTCTTATAAAATTCAAAAGAACTATTCAAAATATCCTCTAATCCTTCTGTAATAATACTCAAACTATCTGGTGCATATAAAATAAAATTATCATTATCAAACTGAACTTTTTCCATTAAATTTCTCCTCTAAATATTGAAATGCCATTTTCATCTGTATATCTCTTCCAACGACAATATCATCAACAGTCTCTTTTACCTCCAAATCTGGACTTATAAAAACTGGTTCTAATAACGCTTTTCTATCTTTAAAATACTCAAAAAAATTATTCTTCGAAAAACTAGTACAATTATAATCATTATCATAAAGAAAATAACTAGAACTTCTCTTAACAATCAAATCAGTACCTTCAATTTTATATTCAGATGGATTATTACCAAATGCATTAAGTGAAGTACTAATATTAGTGCCAATAACATAGGCACCTATTTTCTTTAACTCAACCAATGCCATTCTCCCAGAAGAAAATACATATTCATTTATTAAAACAACAACCATCTTTCCTTTCAAAAACTCTATCAAAGGTCTAATAATACTAGAATCACCTCCACCATTATATCTTAAATCTATAATATATTTATCAAAATGTGTTTTATTAATCTTCTCAATTAAATCTTTCATCTTTTCTTTATCCCGGCAAGAATTATAATGAATAACTATACAATCATTAATTAGCTCATAAGAATAATTTTTTGGAAGAAAACTCTCCTCTACTTCATCAACTAAATTATTAATATCAAAACTAATCACTTCGCTATTTTCTCCATCACTAACTAAAAAATCGAACTCGAAAGTTGTACTATCTATACTAGGTAAAGTTCTTAACATATCAATATCTTCAAGTATACTTACTTGTCTTGTCCTTAAATATTCTTCTGTTGAGTAACAACAAATCTCCTCTATTTCATTTAATAACTTGCTGACTATAACACCATTAATTTCTAATACTTTCCAAGTCTTAAATTTATTAAACTTTGAAGAAACATTAATTATATATACTTCATTATCTACAATCTTTAACTCAATAGGTAAATATCTTCCCTCACTAAAAAGTACTTTAGTATGTGAATCATACTTAGAAAGCATAAATTTAATTAAAAAGTTTATTATACAACAAATATCATATTGATCATATCTATCTTTAACTAGCTGATTTTCTATCTTTTGATCTAATTCATTTTTTGTATGAAAAAAGTAAAATCCTGGATGTCCTAAAAACGCCATATCCTTCCACACTACTTTTCCATTATCAATAAAATTAAATGCATCTTGTATAATCTTTCTAACATCTTCCTTGCTAAAATACTTCATCATTATCACCTACTCAAAATCTTCTCTAACAATAGAATACATATACGTATCATGATATCCATCTTTTAAAATAACATAACTTCTAAGAAGGCCTTCATACCTCATACCACACTTTTCCATAACCTTTCTAGAAGATTCATTAGAAACAACGCAACAAGTCTGAAATCTATTAACAAGTAACTCTTCAAAAGCATATTTTATAACTCTTTTTAAAGCCTCACTCATATAACCCTTATTACAATATCTCTCATCTATGGCATAAGTTGCTTCAACACATTCATTTACTTCTTCTACTTTTAATACAATCATTCCAATTATCTTACCAGTATCTTTTAAAGTTATAACCCAGTTATAGTAATCTTCATTTTTATTCTTTTCATCAATCATTTTTAAAGAAGAAATCTCTTCTTCTAGTGTTCTCTTCTCTTTATTTAGATAATATAAAAATCTCTCTTGATTAATAAAACCATTATATATTTCTATAGCATCTTCTTTATAAATTCTTCTTAGTAATAGTCGATCAGTCTCCAATTTCTTAGTTCCGTTATGTCTCATCCTAAACCTCACTCTTTATAAATTCAATTAATAAAACACATCTCTTATATACAACTGAATCTTCTCCATATCTACTCTTTATATCTTTGAGTCTTTCTTCAAAGCCAACAACATTTCCATATTTATCAACCTGCATATCTGCCGTATTCAGTATTTTTAAATATAAAGAACTATACTCCTCTTGAACAACACCATGATAATATACTTCTCTCCAATATTTATAATTACTTCTTTTTAAAATATTTCCACCAACTACATTGTGATCCCTACCATCACAAAACTCATATCCAATATCATGATTAAGTCCCAATACAAATAATTCTTCTAACTCTTCATTACTTAAATTATAGCTTTTACCAATTTCCACCATCCGTCTTGCAACACTAATAGAATGTTTTACTCGATCATTATCCATATCATCACCCTTTAAATAATCTACATACTATCTCTGGTATTACTTCTTCTTTTACATAATGCCTATACTTATTCTCCTCATCACTTCTACCAGAAAATAAAGATTTATTCATAAGGCCACTATCCGATACTACAAAAATAGCACTTACATTAACACCTATCAAAGCACTTGCTTTAAATAATGTAGCCGTCTCCATTTCGATAGTTAAAGCACCCTTCTCTAAGAACTCATCGATATGTACAAATTGTCCAAATATAGAGTCAACACTACAATTTAAAACATGATGATATCTAACATCAAAACCTTGAGCCAATCCAACAAGTTTTTTAGTAAACTCTACCGTCGGATACTCTATCTTAAAAAAATCATCAGTAAAATTATTATTCAAATATCTAGAAGCCCCATTACAACAAATAGAACCATTAGGAATAACAATATCTCCAATCTTTATTTCACTACTTAAAGATCCAACCGAACCTATAAATAAAATATTCTTGCAATTAGTAACACCTAAAGCAAGTACCATATCTAAAACAACTGGAGCCCCTACTTGCCCAACCTCAATATACGAAAATGAAAAACCATCTCCATAAATATTAAAGACCTTATCACTTACTTTTTCAATTTTTAAAACCTTATCTCTAAATATTTCATGACTCCACCAAGGAGCAATCACTACATTCTCAAGTATCTCTTTATATCCATACCTTTTAATTATATCTTTTCTAGTAGTTCCATATTTAAAATGTGCTTCTAAAATATCACTATACTTCATAAATATCTCCAATCTTATATTACTTAGAATTTAATATTTCATCAAGCTTTTCTCTTATATTTTTCTCCTCATTACTACCATTAGTTTTTAATCTAATATATGGTAAATTATATTTTTCTAATATACCATTTTTAAGTAGATCTCTCTCATACTGCTTTGTGCCCTTTTTATGATACTTATAACCATCAATCTCAATTGCTAAAACAAACCGATCCCCAATATTATTAAAAATATAAAAATCAATATGTGTATTTGGATTCTTTACATACTTTAATTCTTCATCATTTAGTAAAGATTTATCCTTAATCAAATCATTTAAAGACTGATGAAAATGGAAACTTAAATTATCATAATCGCTAACTATTTTTCCTATTAAATAATAAATAATATTTTCTGAATCATACCTAAAAATTCTATTATGCTTCTTAAAAAACTCTAATCTTTCTAATTCATACTGTTTATATAGTAAATCAAAAGATGAATATATTTTACTATTAATAATTTCAAAATTATTATAATTAACATAATCTATAAAATCACTTACATTAGAATTATTTATAGTATTTCCCGTTACAATAAAATATAAATGCTGCTTAGCTCTCGATACCGCAACATTAAGTATTTTAGCATCTCCTACAAAGTCACTTACTTCATCATCAACTGTCGAAATAATTATTGTATCTTTTTCTCTTCCTTGAAACTTATGAATAGTACTAACCAAAGCATTATCTACATTTTCTCTAATCAACTGAACTTGATTATTATAAGGAGCAATAATTCCTACATCTCCTTCAAAATTTTTAACTATTTCTTTAATTATATCAACTTGTCTTTGATTTGCCTTTTCTCTAGAATGATTTCCTTTATTTGTCTTAATAACTTTTATTACATCTTCTTCTCCATTATCTTTTGTCATTATAACAAGTTCATTATTATAAAACTTCTTATTACAAAAATTAATAATTTTAGGATGACATCTATAATGTTCAACAAGCATCGTACTTGAAATATCTTTAATTGTATTTTTTACACTTGTTAGAAAACTATTCAATGAATAACTATAACTTTTATCAAGGTCATATTTACTAAAAATATTATCAGTAACTCTTTTAACATCATTAGGTATAACATTAGGCAGTTGTTTTTCATCACCTATCACAACTGCGTATTTTGCCGATGATAAGGCCAAAGTCCCTGTCACCACATCTATTTGACTAGCTTCATCCATAATAATATAATCAAATTTAAAATCATTATTAACCGTATTTCTAGATGAATATGTTGTACTAAGTATAACAGGATAATCATTCAAAAATTCACCACTATTTTTCCATATTTCACTACTAGAATAACTCTTACGTTTTTTCTTATACTTCATAGATAAGTACTTTTTAAAATAGTCCATTGACAACTTAATAAACTTTTCTTCTGCTTCTTTATTAGCGTTAATAAACGCCTCTTTTTCTTTAATATTCTTATCAACTTCATCGATATCAGAAAGATAAATCAAATCTTGCAGTGACTTCAATATTATATCTAAATCATCATTATAAAATTCAAAGTTTCCAATACCATATATAAGTATATATTTTAACTTATTCCAAACAGATATTTTTTCCAAACTAAGTAACTCATTCCATAATAACCTAATTTTCTTTACATTATACCTTTTAATTGTGTTTAACTGAATATTCTGCCCTTTAACTAATTCTTTAAAATATCTATATTCTAACTCTAATTCTTTCTTTTTTTGTATTAAACTAGCCAACTCTTTTTGGGCATCATAAAACTTTCTAACTAATTGACTAGTATTTTTTAATAAGACTATTATATCATCTTTTGAAAAATCTGTATAATCACCAAAATCAGGAATATTAGTATCTTGTTGTAACACAAACAAATCTTTATTTTCTTTCTTTCCTAATAAAGCCGAAAAGAATGAAAAATCATATTTTTTTAATTTTTCATCTATATTTTCTATAGCTGCATTATTATTAGAAACGACTTGACAATTCATATCTCTAACTATAATATTAGCAATTATATTTAAAATAGTTTGTGTTTTGCCAGTACCAGGTGGTCCTTCTATTACACTAATTTTATTATAAATAGCATTTTCAACTGCCACATATTGACTTGAATTGCATCCAAAAGGAAATATCAAAGTCTCAATATTATTTTCTTTAATCATTTCATCTGACAACTTCAAGTAATTAGCAAGCGCTATATCCAGACTATCTACTTCTATTTTTCTCATTTGCTCACATAATAACTTTTTTCCATCATCAGTACTTAAAGATATTACAGCTGCCACTTCCTTCATATAATCAACAACAGCAAAAGAACGTTTATCAAACTTTTTTAACTGATGGGAATCAAAATCAAGAGAACGTCTATTATGAAATATTATATGATAGTAAGATCTACCAATACTTTTAAATTCATAAACCCATTGAACATCTGGTAATAGTCTTTTGTTTTTAATAACATAAAACTTATAATCATAAGGATTCAAAATATCAGGATTAGTAATAAATTCAACTCTCCATGCGGAAAAATTATAAAAACTAGGACTGCCTTTATATTTAATCATATAAGTTCTATTTTTCACGTTATATTTACAACAAGAAATATCATTAGTAACAATCTTACCATCAATAATAATCATTTCTTTTAAAGAATTCATAGTACCACCAACTTTCAAATAATAAATATATTCTTAATTATTAGAAGTTATAAATTTTCTACTACTACAATCCAATTTAGAAACTTCTTCTCCTACTTCTCCTCATACGCCAACTTAAGTATCTTGTTAATAAACTCGTTTTTAGATGCTGTATATTTTTTTCTATCATCAGCATATTTTATAGCTAATTCTTTTTTCAAGTCTTCATACTCTTTTAAAGCCCAAGCATTTTTTCTTAAATAATCTCTAAAAAGAAGAGATTCAATATACCTTTTTCCTTCAATCTCCATAACATGAATAAAATGTGTTCGATTATCTTCATTTCCTTTTCGAACTAAAATCTCTCCCTCTGTAGAATCTTCTTTTACCGAATAAGGCTCCACCATAAACTTTTTAGCTACTTTATCAAAATCACTTAAGTTCTTAACGCCTATCGCAATATCAATAATAGGTTTAGCTGACAAACCTTCTACAGAAGTTGAACCAATATGTTCAATAGCTAACGCTACATCTCCAAACATTTCTTTTAAATTCTTCTCTTCCTCTAAGTACATATCCTTCCACTTTGGATTATACTCCTCCAACTTAACAGTACCAACCTTTAATCCCATATATAAACACCTCCTAATATATCGTTACATCATATCATAAATATAATCTAGATATCTATCCTTTTTTCATCTTATAATAGAGTAAACTTTTCCTACTAAAATTAAACTTTAAAAACCCCTATACATTATCATTTTCTAATATTTCAAGTATTATTTTCTCAACTGATTTCCAAGTGTTTTTTAAACTGTCATAACTTAAAACTTCTAAGACTTTATCAACTGGAGTCCAAACAACATCATGCGTATCTTCACTTTGATTATTACTTTTTCCTTTATCAACTGCAAAAAACATGTAACAAACACATTCTTCACCCTTTGGTGTTGTATATTTTTCTACAAAAGGTTCATACTCATCAATTATAAAAGCTATTCTCTTTGTCTCTTCAGCAACCTCTCTTACTGCTGTTTGCTTTAACGTTTCCCCTTCTTCTACATGTCCTTTTGGAAACGAATAATCATTTTGCCTCTTCCTATAAATAACCGCAACCTCTCTTGACTCTTTTCTTATCAAAAAACATCCTGCCTTTTTAGTAACCATACAATTAACTCCTCTACATCTAAACTATATATAAGATGCAATATAATTATTTAAAAATTCTACTTCCTTATCACTAACATTAATATAACCTGATATATCTAAATCTTTTAAACAAGAAAACATCGAATTATGTAAAACTTTATCTAAAGTACTATCACAATTATCACTAGACTTTATCAAATCAACCAAATTAATTAATGACTTAAATACTCTAAATATATAAGCATTTTTAATTCTTAAATCATCTTCCAGTAACATTCTCTTATAAACTTCTTCAATAAACATCATATGATCATTAATAACTTTATCACTAACTTTTCTTCTACTAATAGAATAATCATTTATATAATAGTTGTACCAAACACTAGAACTTAAGCCTATACGTCCTACTCTATCCATAAAATCAATCATAAATAAAGTATCTTCACTCATTCCAAGACTACTATTAAATCTTAAATCTCCAAGTACACTCCTTTTATAAAGTCTAGTATATATTCTACCAGTCGGAAGACTACCAATATTTTTATTATCTTCCCTTAACTTACCAGACAGTAACTTATCCATAACTAAATCTAAATTACTCTTATCATAAATATAAAATCCATCATCACATTTGCGTACCTTTACAACTTCACCATTTTTAATTTCATTATATCCACCAATAACTAAGTCTAAATCATTATCTTTTATTAAACTAAAAGCTTCTTCTAAAAAATTATCTTCTAAAGTATCATCACTATCTACAAAAGTTAAATACAAAGAATTAGAACTATCTATTCCAATATTTCTAGCTCTACTCACTCCTCCATTAACTACATGTTTAACAATACAGTTCTCTTTATCTCTAACATACTCATCTAAAAAACTTCTAACATCATCCAAACTACCATCATCAATTATATAAACTTTATAATCTTTAAAAGTTTGTCTTTCTATACTACTTAAACATCTTTTTAAATCATCAATAGGTGTATTATAAACAGGCATAATTATATCTATCATTTTAAACCTCTATTCCTAACTTCTTAATCATCATTTCTGGTTTACCCATATTTAACTCACTTGAAACTTTAATACCAAGATCATCAATAAACTTTTGAATCTCTTCTTTAATTAAACTAACCTCAACATCTTCATTAGTACAATATTCAACCTCTAAAAAATATCCCAAATCTTTAACAGTTTCTAGTACAATTTCATACTTATCTGTAGCATAAGTCCTCTTACTATTATGAATAGTAAGTAATTCCTTAAGACCTAACTTTTTTAATATCTCCGTAATCATATAAATATTTCCAACTTCAGTTTCATACTCATCAGAATATAACCATTTACCATTATCAAAATTATCTACTTTATAAGTAATATAATTCTTATTATCTTTAGTTCTAACTCTACAAACTTCATCTATCTCACCCTTACTATTAGGCTTTAAATTACCTCGCACAGGATCATAATAGTAAACATCTATTGTCTCCTTAACTCCCTCATAAGTAAACTTATCAAGTACTTTAATAACCTCTTCTATCGGTGAGTAAACTTCAACTAATATTTCTATCTCTTTCATAAAGCATACCTCCAAAACTATTATAGCAAAAAAGTAGATCTAAAATCTACTTAACTAATAAACAATAATTAACTCCCTTAGGTGCATATATTCTATTATTTGGATTAATTGTATTATAACCATAAAAATAGTCTCTATCTATATCATCACTATCTAAGTCTTCATAAACATGAAGAGAACAACTATCACATAACGCTAAAATATCTTCTCTAGAATATTTACCCTTCATAGCCTCACCTGCACCTCTAGCCAACTCTTCTTTTTCCATATTATAGAAATCATCTCTAACTGGATAATCAAATATAATAGAACTTCCCTTTTCCATATTATCTGCAAGTAATTTTATCATCTTAAAAAAAGTCTCTTTTTCTAAATAATAACTAACTCCAAGTATTGAAAATAAAGTCTTCTTACTTCTATCAAAACCACTTTCTAAAAGTAAATTAATCCAGTCCTTACTAAAATCACATCCAATATAAGAAACTCTTCTAGTATCAATATTAGCTTTTTCTACTCTTCTTTTTTTATCAATAATCATCTCCATCCTATCAAGTTCAAATACATCTACTTTATCATTAACTTTATAACTAGATGTATCATACCCTGCCCCTAATAAAACATATTGGCAAAGCCCTAGTTTAATCTCATTATTTAAATGTCTTTCATTAAAACTACTTCTTGCTAAAACTGCAGGAGCTAAGTGATTATTAACAATCCATCCTAAAGGATCATTACCTCTATAATCTGCATTAAAAAACTCAATTCCCCCTGTCATACTATAAGAAATATTTTTATACTCCTTATCACTTAACATTTCCCTTGCAAACTTATCATCATAAATCTTAATATTACTAGTCTCAGTATGATAACTTCTCGCAAAACAACTAATCAAAGCCGTCATATTATTTAACATATTAATCACCTCCAATATTAACTACCACACTTTCACTCTTATTACTAATCTTGAAAAAATACCAAAAATATGGTAATATAAAGACACAAAATAAAAGAAATGGACAAAATTTTTCTAAATAATCCATTTCTTTTTTTATACTTATTTTTCTAACTTAAAATATATATCATCAATACTAACGCCATCTTCTACCTTTACATCTTTAGTAATACCACATCTTTTAAATCCAAATTTTTCTACATTATGTAAAGATCTAACATTATTAGAAAATACAACAGCTGTTAAAGTAGTTAAACCTACATCTTTAAAAGCATACTCAATTATTCTTTTTAATGCCTCTGTTCCATAATGTTTATTTTGCATACCCATAGTAATACAAAGTCCAACTTCAGCACTACCATTTTCTACATCCATTAATTCAACATTTCCAATATAACTTCCATCTTCTTTAGAAATCATTGAGAAGACATGTGCTCCTTTTTCCAATTTAGACTTTACCCAATTAACCTCATCTTCTCTAGAATATACACGTTCATTTTTAGAAATACATCTTTGTATCTCCTTATCATTAACCATAACTAAATAATCATCTACCAAGACCTCAGAAACCGGTATATAATCAATTCTTTCTGATTCAAAAACACTTTTCATATTTTAATTTTCCTCTCTCCATCACGCTTAATTCTACTTTGAACTTCTTCTCTAAACTCCGGATAACATTCAAGTAAACTATCAATCGCATGACTATTACCATTATTATAAAACATAATATATTTATCAATCAAGTCACTATTATCAAATGGTATACTACTAGGTCTACTAGGATAATGATAAATTTTTAAATGTCCCTCTCTCTCCTCATTTTCTAAAGCTTCTAAAACATTATCATAATATGTTTTTCTAATCGGTCTTATACTCTTCTCAAACGAAATCATTTCTGGTTTCCATAAATAATCATAATGTCTAAAAGTATCTCCTGGTAACTCATAAACATATCCTTCGTGATTATAGTTATCTTCTAAAACTCCAGCTCTTCGCTCTACAAGTATTAACTTATCATCATCAACTGCTAAAACAGTATCCAAGTCTCCCTTACCTTCACCCATAAATAACATCGCAATTGTCTTATTTGCTGTTGCATAAATACACTCCTTACCATGTGTAGATACATGGGCCTTTAACAAATCAATATTACCATTACGGCTCCCATGATAAACTATATTATCTTTTACCTCACTCATTTTTCTTCCTCCAAAAAATAATCTCTTATATCAAACAAATATTTATTCTTCCCTAACTCAATCTTATAAGTTGCCTTAGTATCTAAAAGATCCTTCTCATAAAACTTTTTCCATATATCTTCATCAGTCATATTCTTAATAAAGTCTAAAGAGTTTCCTCTCTTTCTCATTCTTCTTATATATTCTTCTCTACTATCAAGTGAAGCATATACTAAACAGTATGGAATATTCTTCTTCCAAACATAATCTAAAATATCTTCATGGTATGACAAAAGTCCAATTCTTTTATACCTAATAACCTCATCAATCATCCTAGTTATATATTGTAAAGAATCCTTATTAACAACTTCCCCTCTTCTTCCCTTTCCTCTTTCTACCTCCAAATCAGAAATACCAGAAAAGCCATACTTATAAGCTGCTCTTTCTCCATCTAAATCAACAAACCTCTTATCATTTAAAGCCAAATAAGTCTTACCAGTTGCAGGACCAGCAACAATTAAATTACAATTAATCTTGCTCATTCATATCACCCTTATACATAAAACAATTCTCTTCATGTGAATAAATCACTCCAATTGCTTGTAAATAAGAATAAATTATCGTTGTACCAACAAACTTCATACCACGCCTTTTCAAATCATTAGAAATCTCATCAGACAATTTTGAACTAGTAAGACCAGTCTCATAAAATGTTTTTCCCTCAGTAAACATCTTCAAATAATTATAAAAATTCCCCATTTCTAAAACAATACTTTTAAAAATCCTTGCATTATTAATACTTGCCTTTATCTTTAACTTATTTCTAATAATTTCTTTATTCTCTAACAACTCATCAACTTTACTCTCATCATACTTACACACCTTATCTAAAGAAAAATTATCATAAGCCTTTCTAAAAGCCTCTCTCTTATTAAGAACACACTCCCAAGAAAGACCAGCTTGAAAAGACTCCAAAATTAACATCTCAAACAAATACTCATCTGAAAAATTTTCTACTCCCCATTCTTTATCATGATATAAAACATAAATATCATTATCTAAATTACACCAAGAACATCTTTCCATATGTCCACCTCATCTAAAAAGATTATAACAAAAAAAAGTAACTATTAAAAGCTACTTAATTCTTATTACCAAATCTTTTAAATGGAAATACTGTTAACTTAGTTGTACCCCTAATATCTTTTATTGAAACAGATCCAATAATTCTACTATCAGTTGAATTAACTCTATTATCACCCATTACATAATAACAATTCTTTGGTATTTTAATAGGATCTACATCTGCAGTTACTTCATGTGAGAAATCCTCTTCAACTACTTTTCCATTTATATATAGTTTATTATCTCTATATTCAACAGTCTCTCCTGGAAGACCAATAACTCTCTTAATTATCTTTTCATTTTTATAATTAACTACTACAATATCAAATCTCTTAAGTCCCTTAAATTTAAAACTAATCTCATCTAATATCATAATATCTTTATCTTCCAAAGTATCTAACATTGAAGGACCATTTACTCTAATTGGTGTAACTATAAACATTTTAATTAATAATACCACTATAATTATAATTATATATGGTAAGTATTCCCTCATAAAAACTTCCTTTTTACTCATAATTATCTCCTATAAAGAAAAAATAAGGTATACCCTTATTTTTGTCCTTTTTCTTTAATACGGTATCCACCAACTCTATCCTTAAGGAATGTAAGTTTAGCACGTCTAACTTTACCACGACGAATTACTGTAATACCAGCAATTTTTGGTGAATGAATTGGGAAGATTCTTTCTACTCCAACACCTGAAGATATTTTACGTACTGTAAATGTTTCTGAAACAGAACCACCTTTACGTGAAACAACTACACCTTCAAATGCTTGAATACGTTCTCTCTTACCTTCGATAATCTTAACGTCTACTCTAACAGTATCACCAACACGGAATTCTGGAACGTTAGGATTAATTTGTTGTTCATTAATTTTGTCAATAATATTAGCCATATAAGTTCTCCTCTCTAAAAATATTTACCAATGATCATATCTAACTAAAAATAGTAAAACAGTAAATCTGCTTAACCGTAAAACAGCGGATCATCTCAAACTGACAAACAAGATTATAGCACAACCATATCTAAAAATCAATCCATTTTCTTGTTATTTAAAGGTTTTATAAAGATTTTCTGCTTAATAATTAACAAAATCTTCATAATCTAAATCACTAAATTCAATATTCTCTATACTTAAAACATTATTATCATCATCAAATACTAATTTAAATACATCCGGAGAATTAATTCTCTTATTAAATACTTCTCTTCCCTTAAAACTAAATACTAATTTTCTATCTAGTGAAACACTATCTAAATGACACCATTTTAATAGTAAAAAAGTAATAGCTAATCCATGTGAAAATATTGCAATTCTCTTTCCTCTATTAACACTAACTACTTCTTCTAATGCCTCATACATCCTATTTCTAACCTCTTCTTGGCACTCTCCACCTAATGGTCTAAAACTAGAATCAGTATACTGTAAAACAAACCAATCTGAAACATTTAAAGAAAAATCAGTTCCAACTCTTCTCTCATCAAACCTAGAATCAATATTAGCTTTTAAATTCTGACTATACATCATATATTTAGCTGTCTGTAAAGTTCTAACACAATTACTAGTATATAAAACATCAATATTTTGTAATTCCTCTTCACGACTTAAAATCTCTGCTCGTCTTTCTCCAGATACACTTAAAACTATTTTTTCATTTCTTAATAAATCACTCTGTGAACTATTATAAGTATCAATCATTTCACCTTTCATTCTAACAGAATGTCTTATCAAATATACAACAGTCTCCATATTACCTCCTAAATTACCTCTATTTTTTCTCTACTCTTGCCCTTCTTTTTTCTAATAACAAAGTAAATAGTATAAACTCCAATACCAGCTATAACAAAACATAACCCATTAATAAAATTAATCTTACTCAAAACACTAACTGTCCCAATACCATCAAAATTACTTTTATCAATTATAATACTATCTTTCATTAAAGGTATTCTAACACTAGCAAGTTCTACTTCATTCTCTTTATATGAACATAAAACTATCTCCAACAACATGTTCGAATCATCTGAAAAGTTTCTCTTAATCTCTCTAGCATAACCTAAATAATCTTGATACTTAATCTCAGCATACTTATTAAAACTAATTTTTCTATCAAAAACATTATACTTAGTCTTATCCGTAATTACCTGTTCAATCTCTTTAACTTTATTTTTAAACTCCCTATCATATACAATCATCTTAGCTTTTAAATAGTACTCTTCATCATATTTAATATTATAATTAAAGTCCTTCTCTAAATCAAAACTAGTCTTAATAGTATCAATAACTCCCCCATTAAAACTTACTTTTTTATTACTACTAAATTCTTCTCCATTACTTAAACTAACTATATAACTACTAATAACTTTCTCACTATACAAAATTCTCTTTTCCTTAGTATAAGTAAATCCTATAAATACTAATAAAAGAGAAAGCAATCCTACACCAAAAATAAATATATATCTATAAATACTTCTATTTATTTTAATCTTTTTCATAACTATTCACCTATAATAAAAGAATACCTAAATTATTAACTACTTACAATACTTTAAAGAAAAAGAAGTCCCATAATTTACAACTTCTTTGACATTATCTACCTTTACCAATCTCATTAGTAACCATTAAACTATTTTGTAATTCTGCAAATTCTAACTTAGCTTGTTTTTGTAGGGCACTTAATTGTTTAGCCATTATCTCTAATTCTTTTTTCTCTAAATAAATTCTATATTTATTCTTAACTTCTTGTCTAAACTTTTCTATTCTATTTAAGGCTATTCTAAATGACTCTCCTGTATCATCATCACTAATTAATAGTTCTGTTAACTCTGCTATTAACTTTCTATATTTTTTATCTACATAGTCTCTAACTAATCCTTTCGCAAGCATAACATCAACTACTAAAATATCTTTAACAACCATTCTCTGTATCTTAAATTTATTACCTCGAGAAGGCATTAAAAATCCCTCTAAATTTTTTATCTGATCAAAATCTTGATACTTCCATTTCTTCTTTATAACTTTCTTCCTACTAATAGAATACATAAAAACCACCTACTTCTCTAATAAATCTGGTCTACGTTCTCTTGTCCTCTTTAAACTCTCCATTTGTCTATACTCAGCTATCCTCTTATGATCCCCTGATAATAATACTTCTGGTACTTCCATACCCTTATAAATTCTAGGTTTTGTATAAGTTGGATAATCTAATAAATTATTATTAAATGAATCATTCATATGTGATCCTTCTTCTATAACTCCTGGTAAAAGTCTACCAATCGAATCAACTAACACCATACTAGCTAATTCTCCCCCAGTTAAAACATAATCACCTATACTTATCTCCATATCACAAATACTTCTAATTCTCTCATCAAAGCCTTCATAATGACCACAAATTAAAATTAAATGTTTTTCCTTTGCTAAATCATAAGCCATTGCTTGCTTATATAAAGTACCATCTGGTGTTAATAAAATGACTTTCGTATCTTTTCCTCTTAAATCATTAACACAATCAAATATTGGCTGACAAGTAAGAACCATTCCATTACCACCACCATATGGAGTATCATCTACTTTATGATGTAAATCTAATGAATAATCCCTAAAATTATGAATTTCAACTTTTATTTTTCCAAGATCAATTGCTCTTTTAATTATTGATTCACTAAATATTCCCTTATACATTTCTGGAAACAAAGTTAAAATATCAATCTTCATCATACCACCTACATTCCTTCCAATAACTCAACTAGTACTTCTTTTTTATCCTTAGAAATACTCTTAACCATTGGTGAATTAATTGGAATTAATACTTCTTTATCAAACATAACTCTAAGTATTTTATTATTAGGACTAGCTAAAAATATTTCTTTTATTATTCCACTTTTTCCATCACTAGTCAACACAGTAAAATTAATTAACTCTTCATCTAATACTTGATTATCATCTAATCCTAAACTACTCTTTGATACATATACTTTTCTTTTTACTAAGAATAAAACCTCATTTATATTATTATAATAGTCTAAAGTAACCATATCAAAATTCTTATGTTTCCTATAACTTCTAATAACATACTCCCTATCATCTATAATAAGTTTTTTTCCTACTACAAACACTTTATCTTTAAATTGAAAATCACTAAGTATTCTAATTTCTCCTTTAATACCATGAGTCCCAACTACTTTACCTATATACACTTCATCCATTACTAATTCCCCAATTCATATAATAAAATACTAGTCGCAACCGCAACATTAAGACTCTCAACATCTGCATTCATCTTTATATAAAGATTCTCATGACATAAATCTAATATTCTTCTTTTAACTCCATTACCTTCATTACCAACTATCAATACAAACTTTTCTTTATCTTCAGGAGTAAGACTTTTAACATCGACCCCTCCATCGACACAAGTTCCATATACTCTAAAATCACTTGCTTTAATCATTCTAACCCAATCATAAACATTTCTAACAATAATATTAGTATGAAAAATCATTCCTTGTGTCGCTCTTAAAACTTTTGGATTATATAAATCAACGGTTCCTTCAGAAAGTACAATAGTCGTTACTCCAAATGCTAAAGCACTTCTAATAATAGTCCCTAAATTACCTGGATCTTGAACATCATCAAGTACTAAAATTCTATTTCCTTCTACTTCTTCCCCATCTCTATCTCTTTTCCTACATAATGCCATAACACTACTAGGATTATCCATAGCCGAAATCTTACTTAAAACTTCTCTAGAATAATATCCATAAGGAGAAGGAAATGGTAAATCAGTACCCTCTTCTAAAATAAGTTCTTCTAAAACACCAGCTCTAAAAGCCTCTATCGCTAAATGTTCTCCTTCAACTATAAATAAATTATATTCATCACGATACTTCTTCTTTTGCAACTTCTTAAACATCTTAACCTTTTCATTATCTAAACTAGTAATTACGTTCAAAATTCCTTCATCTCCTTACGATACTTCTTATAATCAGGCATATTATCTTCTACTAATGCCCAAAATCTATCTGAATGATCCCCATGTATTAAATGTGATAATTCATGTACAATAACATAATCTAAATACTTAGTATCTCTCTTTATTAATTCCAAATTTAAAGTAATGACCTTCGTCTTAATATTACAAACTCCCCATCTACTAGTCATTTTCCTAATCTTTAACTCTGGATACGGAATTCTCTTTGTAAATTTATTATACTGAGTATTTAAATGTTCTAAAAATAACTCCTTAGCTTGATTCTTATACCACTTATTAATATCAAAATTTCTATTTATAAAAACCTTATTAGTTCCAAACTCTATATTAGGACTATCTACATAAACAATATCATATCTATGTCCTAAATAGAAAAATCCATCATTATTTTCTTTTTTCTTCTCTTGTACTTCTATCATCTTAATTAACTTTTCATAATTTTCTTCTATTAAATTTGTAATTGTCTTAGTAGTTGTAAATTTATTAGTAGTAACTAAAATAGTTAAATCGGGTTTTACTCTAATATAAGTATTTCTAGTTGTACTTTTTCTCTCTATCACAATATCATAAGTTTTCCCATCTACATTTAACTTCATTTATATCACCAACTATATTTTACTATATAATAAGTAAAAAATAAAGTTTCGTATAAAAATATAACTTTTGTCTCATTATATATATGAGGAGGAAAATATGGAAATGAGTATCAGAAAACACATAATAAATAATTTTAAAGGTGATGATTATAACACCCTTCGTCAAGCAATCGACGAATCAGTCTCATCTAATGATGAAGTAACATTACCAGGTCTAGGTGTTTTCTTATGTCTAATCTGGGAAAATGCTGATCAAGAATTAAAAAATGAACTTATCGAAATAATTAAAAAACGTGTTGAAAAAGGATTAACTGAAGAAAGTTAATTCTTTTTATTTTATATGAAAAGAATTACTAAACTGTTAGTAATTCTTGTTCTTTTTCTTTTAATATACTATCTACTTTTTTATTATATTCATTAACTATATCTTGAATATCTTTTTCTAAACCTTTCTCTTCATCTTCTGAAACTTCTAGTTTAGAAACAGCTTCTATTCCTTCACGTCTAATATTTCTAATCGCAACCTTAGCCTCTTCTGAAATAGCTTTAACTTGTTTAACTAATTCTCTTCTTCTCTCCTCTGTAAGTTCTGGAATAATTATTCTAATAGTTTCTCCATCATTACCAGGATTATATCCTAAATTAGATGCTAAAATAGCTTTCTCAATATCTTTTAAACAACCTCTATCAAAAGGTTTAATTAATAATTGACGTGCTTCTGGTACAGAAATAGTTGCTAATTGCTTTAAAGGAGTCATACTACCATAATATTCAACTACAATACCATCTAAACTAGAAGGATTAGCTCTTCCAGCTCTAACAGTAGCAAAACGTTTCTCTAAATTAGCAATAGCCTTATCCATTTTTTCATTCAATTCTAAGATAATCATGTCACTATCCATTAAATTCATCTCTCCTTAATAAATATATTATATTATAAATATAAGATAAAAGAAAGAAAAAAAGTAGATAATTCTACTTAATTTTCACAAGTATTTATAACTATTTATTAGTAGGTTCAGTATATCTGTATACATAGTTACCATCTTCTAATTCAAACACCATATCATAAATAGTACCTTTTCTAGCATTATCTTCTGTATCAGCAACCATATATAAATCATTAGAATAAGTAAGACCTGTAATTAAAGTAGTATGATTATAATCTTTATAGTATGCTATATCTCCATTATTATATTGAGCAAATAATACTCCAACTTCAATTGTAAGTTTATTACCTTCCCTATATGCTCCTACTATTCTCTTATAATCAGTAACAGTACAAGTACCACCACAAGCCATCTCACTTTGATAATCATAACTCTTAGTATTCCAGTTATAAATAAACCTAGCACACTTACCAGTATATTGAACATGATTATAATTATAACTCTTACCAAATATATTACTAACTACTTTAGAAAATTGTTCTTCAGTTAAATTCATCTTACCAAACATATCTTCAGCACTTACAACAGCAACCTCATAAACAAACTCATTCTTTAAAGAGTTAACAGAAACTCTTGTATCTTTAAAGTATTCCCATACTCCACATTCTCTAACAGATCTAGTAACCCTATTATAAGTACTTGTAACAATATCATCATTAACATCTAATTTAATAATTGAATCATTATCATTAGTATTATCCTTATCATCATTATTATTACTATCTTTGTTATCATTCTTAGTATCAACTACATCATTATTACCAGTACTTGGTTTTGGAATAAACCCTTTATCATAAGCAATATAAATTAAAGCTAGAATTAAAGCCATAACTAAAATAAAAATAAGTGCTTTAGAAATATTATTCTTCTTATTTTCTTTTAACTTTTCTTCAACTAATTTATCTACTTTTAAACTCAAAGTCTCATCAACTAACTTATCTACTTTATCATCTAAGTTCTCATCAAGTATTTTATCTACTTTTTCATCTAAGTTCTGATCAACTATTTTATCTATTTTCTTATTAAGTGCTACTTCACTTTTCTTAGCATCATTCTTATTTTCTACTATACTTTTATCTTCTTTCATACTATTATTTTCTTCTTTTTTAGCCACCTTAATCACTCCTATTATAAATATAATAGATAATGAATTTATACGCAAGAAAAGAAAAAATAAATAAATTTAACTTTACAAAAAAAGACACTATTCACTAGTGTCCTTTTCAAAATACTCATTAAGTAATTTTATATACTTATCTTTTATTTTACTATCATCTTCATCACCTAATATATCATCAGTTGAATTGGTTGCCATATCATTATTATGAGAAACTATCTTACCATCCTTTACAAAGTAAATATCTGGTAAATATAAGTATTCTTCATCATTATCATTAACATCTAAATAACCTGATAATAAACTAATTAATTCTATATATTTAGATGTATTATTATCTCTAATAACAACAGGGTTATAATAATAAACTGTAACTTCATCAAAGCCACTATCTTTAATAGCTTCTGAAAATACTTTTACTGTTTTAGTAGAAACCTCATTATCAGAATTACCAAAGAAAATAATTCCTGTTCCATCTCTTAATATTTCAAGTACTTCATCAATACTTACATATTTAAAAGCATTTTCTTTAGGAACAGAATATTCTTTAGAAAACTTCTCTGAAGGAGACATCTCTTCCACTTTTTTTACAGAACACCCTGATACAAATACCATAATAATTAATAGTAACAATAGTAACTTCTTCTTCATATACTTCTTACCTAATAAAACTTATGCGTTTTTAATTTGACTCATTACTTCATCAGCAAAGTTTTCTTCTCTCTTTTGAATTCCTTCACCAACAGCAAATCTTACCATTGAAATAATTTCACCATTATTATTTTTAACATAGTTAATTACTGATAAAGAAGAATCTTTAATGAATTTTTGTTCTTCTAAGCAAACTTCTTCATAGAATTTTCCAAGTTTACCAGTTGCAATCTTAGCAGCTATTTCTTCAGGTTTTCCTTCAGCCATAACTTGTTCTTTAATTACATTAGCTTCCCTATCTACCATTTCTTGTGGAATATTAGCTCTTCTTAATCCTACTGGATTCATAGCAGCAGCTTGCATAGCAACATCTTTAGCAACAGCTTCATTTGCACCCTTTAAAACTACTACAACACCGATTTTTCCACCCATATGTTTATAAGTACCAAAGCACTCATCATCATTCTTAGTAACAACTTCAAAACGTCTAAAACTAATCTTTTCACCAATCTTAGCAACTAAAGCTACTAACTTATCATTAATAGTTTCATCACCATCTTTAAGATTTAAAACATCTTCAACAGTTTTAACATCATTCTTTAAAATTTCATCTGCTAAATAATCTACAAAATTAGTAAACTCTTCATTCTTAGCAACGAAATCAGTCTCAGAATTAACCTCTAACATAACTGCTTTATTACCATCAACTTTAATTTGACATAATCCTTCAGCAGCAATTCTACTTTCTTTCTTAGCAGCTTTAGCAATACCTTTTTCTCTTAACCAATCAACTGCTTTTTCCATATCTCCTTCAGTAGCCTCTAATGCTTTTTTACAATCAAGCATACCAGCTCCTGTTTTTTCTCTTAATTCTTTAACATCACTTGCTTTAATCATAATATTTCCTCCTATACATATCTAAATTATAACTTATTTTTTCTATTATGGAAATAAAAAAGAGTGAAAATTCCCTTCCACCCTTCCTTAGTTCTTATTTCGTAAATTATTTAGTTAAAGCTTCTACTAATTCAGCTTTCTTCATTGTAGAATAACCCTTAACATCTTTTTCTTTAGCCATGTTCTTTAATTCAGCTAATGTTAAGTCATCTAACTTTACTTCTTCTTTAGCTTCTTCAACTACTTTTTCTTCTTTTACTTCTTCTTTGATTTCTTCTTTAGTTTCTTTCTTTTGAGCTTTCTTTTCAGCTTTAGCTTTATCTTCTTCACTAACGAAATCAATTACTTCATTACCATTAACTTCAGCAATAGCATTAGTTAAAACTCCAATTAATAATTTAACTGCTCTAACAGCATCATCATTACCAGGAATTACATAATCTACCATATCTGGATCACAGTTAGTATCTACGATACCAAATACTGGAATACCTAAAATACGAGCTTCTTTAATAGCAATTTCTTCTTTACGAGGATCAACAATTACTAATGCTTGAGGCATTTTCTTCATTTCTCTAATTCCTCTTAAGTTTTTATTTAATTTATCGTATTCTTTCTTAATTTGAATAACTTCTTTTTTAGGAAGCATTTCGAAAACGCCTTCTTGTTCCATCTTTTCGATTTCTTCCATTCTCTTAATTCTTGAACGAATAGTCTTGAAGTTAGTTAAAGTACCACCTAACCATCTTTCATTAACAAAATACATGTTAGTTCTAGTAGCACATTCTTCAGCAGCTTCTTGAGCTTGTTTTTTAGTTCCTACGAATAAAACTGATCCACCATTTTGAGCTATTTCTTTCATAGCTTCATAAGCTTCTTCTAATTTCTTAACTGTCTTTTGTAAATCGATAATATAAATATCATCTCTTGTAGTATAGATGAATTCCTTCATCTTAGGATTCCATCTTCTCTTTTGATGTCCAAAATGAACACCAGCTTCTAATAAATAATTCATTGATACTATTGTCATATTTTTTCTCCTTCGTTTTTGATCTTCTATTAGTTTCTAAAACTTTATCACCATAAAGGCACTAGATAAGTAAATTCACTAATATGTTTATTTTGTTAAAGCTTCAATAATTTCAGCTTTTTTAAGTCCAGCAACACTAATATTTTTACTTGCTGCTACTTCTTTTAATTCAGCAACTGTCATTTTTGAATAATCTACAGTTTCTTCCTTTACTTCTTTCTTAGCAACTTTTTTCTCTTCAGTCTTCTTAGTAGCTTTAGCTCCATTAATAGTTACTTCTCTACCAATAACTTCAGTTGATTTAGTTATTTTTCCAGCTTTACCATCTTTAGCAACCTTAACGAATTCACTAAACATCTTAGGATCATTAATTGCTATTTCTGATAACATTTTACGGTTAACTTCAACACCAGCTTTATTTAAACCTTCAATAAATCTTGAGTAGCTAATGTCATTTTGACGACAAGCTGCATTGATTCTTGTAATCCATAACTTTCTGAAATCTCTCTTCTTTTGTTTTCTATCTCTGAAAGCATATTGTCCAGAGTGCATTAATTGTTCTTTTGCTGACTTATAAAGTCTATGTTTACTACCAAAGTAACCTTTAGCAGCTTTTAATACTTTTTTATGACGAGCCTTTGTAACTGCTCCATTCTTTACTCTTGCCATTTCCTATTTCCTCCTTCTAGATTATATTACGTTCTTGATTCTTTTTAAATCAGACTTGTGAATAGTAGAACCCTTTCTACAAGCTCTGTTATAACTTGCTGATTTGTAACCAGTATTATGAATACTACCAGGTTTTCCAATTTTATAATCATTTTTACGTTTGTTTAAAACTTTCTTTAATCCACTATGTGTTTTAATTTTTGGCATATTATTTCCTCCTATTATTTATCTTTTTTTGGTACTAATAACATAGTCATAGTTTTTCCGTCTAACTTAGGTTTTTGCTCTATATCCGCATAATCACTAACTCGAGATGCAAAACGTTCAAGTACTTCTTTTCCTAACTCAGTATGAGCAAGTTGTCTTCCTTTGAAACGAATTGTAAGTTTGATTCTGTCACCTTTTTCTAAATACTTAGAAGCATTACGAAGTTTAGTTTCAAAATCACCTACATCAATAACTGGTGATAAACGATATTCTTTTAACTCAGACATATTAGCTTTTTGTTTCTTTAACGCTTCCTTTTCCTTCTTTTGCTTTTCATAACGGAACTTATTATAATCCATTACTTTACAAACAGGTGGGTTAGCATTAGGACTAATTAGTACTAAGTCAAGCGCTGCATATGAAGCAAGTGTTAAAGCATCTTGAATTGACTTAATTCCAACTTGTTCCCCATTAGGACCAATAACTAATACTTCCTTAACTTTAATTTGATCGTTAATCAACATGTTATTCTTATTGTTTGCGATAAAAAACACCTCCAATATAATAAGAAAAGTGGATATAGAATCTATACCCACTCCAAAAACCAAAATAATAATATTTTAATTTATCATTGGCATTTGACCTATTCGCATATTTAGCAAATCAGGTGGATATAAATCTCTTTCCTTTTTTCTCGACTAGTACAATTATATGCACAATTGCCTTATATGTCAACGTTTTTTCTATATTTTTGCAATATTTTTGCTTATTTTTCCTTAAATTTAACTTTTTCCTTATATTTTGGCTTAAAAAATACCCCTGCAAAGTTTCTACCAGCCTTAGTAGGTTCATTACCGCCTTTAGGACTAGCCATACTATTAGAGTAATATCCAGGATTTGTTCTTGTATCATCCATATTAAATTCCATAGTATGAATATTTCTTTCTAAAAGTTCATTTTCTATTACTTGACGCATATTAATTTTAAATACACCATTCTCTTCTGTAATAGCTCCATCCCATAACTTTCTATCTGTTGCCCATCTAGGATATGTATCATATGACCAATCACTACCAGCACAAGCACTAATATAAGCAACAATATCATCATCCTTACTATCATATGCTCTTTGTAAAGCATCAACTACCATCATAGGCATTCTCTTATCAATAAGTTCAGCACTACAATGAGCAATCGCAACAGCTCCCTTTCTTAAATCGGCTGCCATAACAACAGGACAATCTGCTATTGGATGCCCAATAACAACACCAGGCACTTTATCAGTAGTAATTAAAATGTCTTCCGGAATTGAGGCCATCCAACCATCAGGATTAGCTTCAACAAACTCACGTGTAATCTCAAAACTACTACCATCTTTATTTTTTTGATCAGCAATAAAAATCTTACTAGCATCAAAGCCATAATGATCAGCCATAGCTCTTCTATGTCTATCAAAAATAATTTGTCTAACTTCTGCACTTAGTTTTTCATCACAATCAACAAGTACACCATATGCAGCATATAAATAAAATCTATCTAACTTACTTAAATTTTCAGAACTAATAGAAGACATATTCATAGTTCCAAATTGATTTCCTACATCTATAATTTTTAAATTCATTATTATCATCCTTCCTGGTTATCTCTTCTTTTTGGTAAAGATGGAACTGTTTTTCTCTTTTCCTTATTTCTCGGCGGTAATGGTGGAATTACCTTTCTCTTTTCTTTATTTCTTACCGGTACACCATCACTATTTTTATCTCTTCTAGGTGGCAATGGCACAACACTCACACTAGTTCTATCTCCTCTTACTGGTAATGGTCTAACATAATTACTTCCTTCATTCCCACCATTTCTTTCACGATCAGAATGTTCAATTTCTGAGTAACTTTCATTTAAAAAAGACTTTCCATTTAACCCAAAATTAATATCATAATATAATCTAGTACCATCTTCAAAATAAACTTCATTCCATTCATGCCCAGTTTTTCCATGCATACCACTAACTAAATAACAATTAATATTAAAATATCTATTGCTTAATAAACTCTTAAATAATCTTGCTCTACCTGTACAAACACCCTTACCAGTTTGATATGTTGCAATCGGATCTGAATGTTCAATACTAATAGGCCATTCCGTTCCATTAACAGTTCTACTACCTGCAAACTCCGTATTATTTTTTATCCATCTAAAAACATTGAAACATTTAACTTTATCATCCATCTTTTCAAAAGAATCACCATACTTAGCATAAAAATCAAAAACAATACTCTCTAACTCTGCGGCTCTATTAAAAGAATCTTTATCAAGTTTACCAATTACCCTATAAAAATCTGTTTCACTTCTTCTTAATAACCACCAATCAAAATCATTTTCTCCAAAATAATGACTCTTTGACATAGCACATGTATTAGAAATCTTAACATTTTTAGGTAAATCCCATAACGAAATATTATCTTTTATTCTTATATGCATATTTGTAACATCTATAACAATATTTTTATTACTTTTCTTATGTGAAAAAGACTCAAGTAATAAATTCAATCCCGTTATATTGAATGTTCCTCCTAAATTAAATATTACTTTTACTCCATCTGGCAATGCATTAACATGTTCAATAATAGTATCTGGTATTAACTGATTATCATCAGGACTAGTAATAATTAATGTATCTTCTCCTGCTACATACCTATACTTAATACCATAAATATCCCTCCAACTATTAACACCTGCTCGTTCATGTTTCAAACGATGAATATCATCTCTAAATGGATACTTAATTTTTTCTACTCTAATATCATCCATTCCAAACTCCCCTTCCAAGTCAGTTACATATTATACCAGAATTTAAATAAAATTTCAAGAAAAAAAAGGATTCTAAAAACGAATCCTCTCCTCTATATAATTAACTAACTCATCTAGTTTTAATGTAACTTGTTCCATTGTATCTCTATCTCTTACTGTTACTGTATTATTATTTATTGTTTCTTCATCTATAGTAACACAGAAAGGTGTACCACAAGCATCTGCTCTTCTATATCTCTTACCAATAGAACCAGACTCATCATAACTAGTCATAAAGTTTTTAGCAAGCATATTATAAACTTCATTAGCTTTTTCACTATGATACTTTTTAGCAAGTGGTAAAACATTAACTTTATATGGAGCTAAAGCTGGATTAATTTTTAAAACCTCACGAGTATCATTTTCTAATTCTTCTTCATGATAAGCATCAACAAGTATTGCAAGTAATAATCTATCAACTCCAACAGATGGCTCAATAACATATGGTAAATACTTTTCATTTGTTTCTGGATCAAGATATTTTAAATCTGTCTTAGAATGTTTTTCATGAACAGATAAATCATAATCAGTTCTATCAGCAATACCCCATAATTCTCCCCATCCCATTGGGTATTTGTATTCAACATCAGTAGTAGCTTTACTATAGAAACATAACTCTTCCTTTTCATGATCTCTATATCTTAAATTCTCTGCTTTAAGACCTAAATCCTCTAAGAAATTTAAACAATATTGTTTCCAATAATTAAACCACTCTAAATCAGTACCTGGTTTACAGAAAAATTCTAATTCCATTTGCTCAAATTCACGAGTTCTAAAAATAAAGTTACCTGGAGTTATTTCATTTCTAAATGACTTACCAGTTTGTCCTATACCAAATGGAACTTTAGCACGCATAGAACGGCAAATATTATTAAAGTTAACAAATATACC